>PVBE011328469.1_pt1 | contig 153057 bp, 144 predicted proteins | sample 1631181 | NCBI WGS metagenome assembly PVBE01 (sample SAMN08397723, study PRJNA350692) | Marine metagenome, whole genome shotgun sequencing project. | isolation source: water | place: Pacific Ocean | collected 2012-04
AAGACCTCGCCCTTTTTTACCGGGTCCTGCGGTTGCCTCAAGTGCGGCGCCACACTTGGGACATGCTATTGCCCGGACATGTGTTCCGCTCCCGCAGGATGGACAGGGGTTTGGTTCGGGTTCAGGGCCGGTACCGCAGTCCTCACAGATTGCAGGAATTCCGACTAGTTCCTTACCACAGTTGCTGCATAACATAACATTCACTATGCTCCAGCTGACACATTACCAAGAAATTTGTTGTTTTGTCAAGTTTATAAATCCTGATGATCGGCGGTACTTGTATCTTAGGGGTATAATTGTTATGATTCGCGTGTGCGCCTGTCAAAACTATTTGGTAAAACACAGAGAGAAATACCTGCTGAGGCGGACACTGCTAGCCATCGGCTGATGCTCCGGGCGGGTATGATACGTCAGGTGGCCGCCGGAGTTTATGTCTATTTGCCCTTAGCTTGGCGGGTACTTAAGAAAATCGAGAACATCATCCGCGAGGAAATAGATAGGGTCGGTGGGCAGGAGCTCATGCTCTCTACTCTCCAACCCTTTGAGCTATGGCAGAAATCAGGGCGTGACCAGGCTTTCGGGCAGAGTCTCTTTACTCTCCTGGACCGCCGCGAGCGTAAACTAGCTCTCGGTCCTACCCACGAAGAGGTTATCACCGAATTGGTGAAATACAATGTGCAGAGCTACCGCGACCTACCTCTACTGCTCTATCAAATCCAGACTAAGTTCCGCGACGAGCCGCGCCCACGGGGTGGACTGATTCGAGTTCGTGAGTTTGACATGATGGACCTTTATAGTTTTGATGCTGATGAAGCCGGACTAGGCGAGAGTTACCACAAGATGCTCGAGGCCTACCGGAATATCTATGCCCGCTGTGACTTGCCGACGGTGATGGTCGAGGCCGATAGTGGCGCCATCGGTGGTAAGGAATCACACGAATTTATGCTCACTACGGAGAGCGGCGAGGATGAAATCGTCCACTGCCTTGATTGTACGTACGCCGCTAATGCTGATAAAGCGGAAAGCAACAAGGGAATGATGGGTGGGGGTGAACCGTTACCTCTGATCGAGGTCAGTACCCCGGGTGTGGTATCCATTGAAGAAGTTTCGAATTTTCTCAAAGTACCACCCAGCCACACACTTAAGGCTGTCTTTTATATCGCTGATGGCCGGCTAATCTTTGTCATTATCCGGGGTGATCTTGATGTGAACGAGGTGAAGCTAAAAAATATCTTGGGCGGTATTGACCTTCGTATGGCTACCGAAGTCGAAGTAACGGCAGCCGGCATTGTGCCCGGGGCGGCTTCGCCAGTACTTAAGATTGATAACGACGATCCTACAAGAGCAAAAGCAAACTTAGCTCTATGGTGCTCGCGGGGGATCCAGATTATCGCTGATGACTCGGTAACACTGGGAACTAACTTTATCGCCGGTGGTAATAAGCCTGGCGTTCACCTGAAAAATGTCAACTACCCGAGAGACTTCATGGCGGATGTTGTTGCTGATATTGCAAGAGCTTGCGCCGGAGATAAATGCCTTAGGTGTGGCAGTAAACTACAATCCAGCTGTGGGGTTGAGGTCGGCCATATCTTCAAATTGGGTACCTTCCTCAGCGAAAAACTTGGAGCCACCTTTGTTGACCAGAGTGGCGTTTCGTATCCGATTATTATGGGATGTTATGGTATTGGTGTCGGTCGGCTGCTTGCCGCTGCTATTGAGCAGAACCACGACAGTAAGGGTATTATCTGGCCATCGTCGATTGCGCCGTATCAGGTTTATCTCTGCCCGCTATATTTAGAGAATCCGCGGGTGGTGGAGATAACTGAGAAGTTGTACGCTGATCTCACGGCGCAACATTTAGGGGTACTTTTCGATGATCGTATCGAATCTCCGGGGGTAAAGTTCAATGATGCTGACCTGCTGGGGATACCGCTACGGGTTACTATTAGCCCTCGTACGCTGGAAAAGAATAGTGTCGAAGTGAAACGCCGCTCTGAGAAGGCATCTCATCTCATCTCCCTTGATGATACGTTCAATGGCCTTAAAGAGTTTATCTAATACAAGCTGAGTTAGGCACGGAGGATGGCTCCAAATTCCTGGGACAACTTCTCGAGGATTTGCTTTAGAACGTGGTTAACCTCGTCATCAGTTAGGGTCTGTGTTGGTGACTGGAAGGTAATCCGATAGGCGAGTGATTTTTTCCCCTGAGGTACCTGTTCACCGACGTAAACATCAAAAAGAGCTACTTGGCTAACCAGAGGGAAGCCTTTAATAGTATCCTGTACTTGGCGGTGGGTAATTTCCGTTCCCAGCACTAATGCCATATCCCTGACTACGGCGGGGAAACGCGGAACCGGCTGGAACACACGATTTCTGAGGGTAAAAGGTAACAACGCTATCAGGTCGATTTCGAAAAGATAGGTAGCTCCCGAAATCTCGAAGTTCTCTGCTATCTGGGGGTGCAGTTCGCCAACGATGCCTATCTGTTCACCCGCGACCACTATTACCGCCTGCCTGGATGGGTGTAGATTTGCGTCCGAATATGGCTCAAAGTTGGCTTTGATAGCGAACCGATTGAGTAAGTCTTCGACAACTCCCTTGGCGTCGAAGAAGTCAAACTGTTGATCATCACCGTGCCATGATTTCGCCAGCCTCGATCCGTTGAGTATGCCGCAAAGGGTTTCCTTCTCTTCAGGTAAATCTTTTGGGCGGGCCAGATACACTCGGCCCAGTTCAAAAAGCCTAATTCCGCCTTCTTCGTATTTGCGGTTGGCTGAAAGCGTTGCCAGTAAGCCAGACCGCAGGTTAGGACGGAGATATTCCTGCTCCGCCGTTATCGGATTGGTGACACGTAGTAGTCTCGGTTCTAGAGGATGAGGTTCCGGTAACAGCTTATTGAGCATATCCAGGCTGGTCAGCGAGTAGGTCATTATTTCCTGGAAACCATAACCAGCCAGTCGGTTTCTGACTTGGCGTTTTAAGCCCGTGAGTGGTTCTGGACTTTGTCTGGGTATCGGTGGGTTGAATCCCGATGTCATCGGGGTTGAGATCTGGTTGTAGCCGGTAATACGGATAATCTCATCGATGAGGTCGATCGCTAGACGGATATCGCTCCGCCAGTAGGGAGCTGTGACTATAACTTCGGCAGAACCTCGATTCTTTATCGGAACTCGCTGGCAATTAAAGCCCAGAGAAACCAGAACGTCTATTATTCGGTCAAGGCTAAACTCAATACCCAGGATGCGCTTCACTTCCGTAGTTGAGAGTAAGATTGGCTTCTGTTCTCGTTTACCGGGGTAAATGTCCACCCAGCCTTGAGCCGCTTTGCCACCGGCTAGTTGCGTCATCAACTGTGTTGCTCGTTTCAGCGCAGGTAAAGCTAACTCCGCGCTGATACCCCTTTCAAATCGCATACAGGCTTCACTGGGTAAGCCTAAGGTGCGTCCGGTATAGTGAATACTGGCTGGATTGAAATTAGCTGATTCTAGTAATATTGTGGTGGTTCCCGGAGCGACTTCACTGTTGGCGCCACCCATTACTCCCGCCACTGCTACTGAACGCTCGGCATCAGCAATGACCAGCATATCTTTGGAAAGGAGTCGGTTCGTGCCATCCAAGGTAACTATTTTTTCGTTACTAGTCGTTCGGCGTACAATGATTCGCTTACCACGAATCAGGTTATAATCAAAGGCATGGAGCGGTTGTCCGTATTCCAGCATGACGTAATTAGTGATATCGACAATGTTATTTATCGGGCGCATACCGCAGGCTAAGAGTCGTTGCTGTAGCCACGACGGTGACTCCGCCACTTTCACATTAGTGAGTAAGCTGGCACAATATCTGGGGCACAGGTCGGGGGCGTGAATTTCCACCGCTACCGACTGCTCTGCTGACGGCATTGTCTCTTCATAGTTAATTTCTGGGAGATGTAAATTCTGTCCCGTCAGCGCCGTAATCTCCCGGGCGATACCAATTACCGAAAGGCAGTCTGGCCGGTTGGGTGTCACTTCCATATGAAGAATGGTATTGCCTAAGTAAGTCGCTAGTGGTACTCCCACAGGGGCATCAATGGGTAAGATTGCGATACCATCGTGCTTATCCGAAATGCCCAGCTCTTTTTCTGAGCAGACCATGCCGTTGGAGATGATACCGCGAATTTTGACTGGTTTTAAGCGGACTAATTCTTTGCCACGTCCAGCGATGAGTTGTGCACCGACACGAGCGAAGGCAATCTTATCGTCCGGATGGAGGTTTGGTGCTCCACAAACTACCGTTGCCTGTTCCGTACCCAGGTCCACTGTCGCTAGATGGAGACGATCGGCATCGGGGTGGGGGTTGATGGCTGTGAGTTGCCCGACGACGATGTTCTCCCACTGGTCGCCAATAATCTCCACTCCCTTGACCTCAAGTCCGGCCATGGTCAACTTTTGTGCCAGGTCGGAATGGGGTAGGCTAATACTAAGGTATTCTTTGAGCCAGTTGAGAGAAACTTTCATTCTTATTCTATCGTGTTTTGAATAACGATTTTTGCCTCATCAATCGGAACCGCGAAATTTAGACCTTGTATTGCCCACCCATAAAGTCCCCAAGAAATAAGACCGATAACCTCACCTTTAAGATTAATCAGGGGTCCGCCGCTGTTGCCTGGATTTACGGCCGCATCAGTCTGAATATATTCAACGGCGTCTACAGTGCGGATGGCTGATATAATACCTGTTGTGAATGTAGCTGGGGATCCAAGGGAAGATAAATAAGGAAAGCCTACGGCTGCTACTTCCTCGCCGACCTTTAAATCTTCTGACGTACCTAAAATAGCTTCGGGAAAGTCAGTCCGGGTAGAAATTATTTTCACGATCGCAAGATCTACAATTACGTATCTAGAGATAACAGTGCCATCGTATTTCTCTCCGTTAAGTAGTGTAATTTTAACTGAAGAGGTGCCGTTTACGATATGTTCAGCGGTCAATATATATCCTGTACGTCTAATTATTAAACCGGAACCAGTTATGTCGGCTGCGTCAATCCGTACTACTGTCGGCTCGACCAGCGCTACTACCTTGGCAAAAGAAGGCGTTGTCTGGGGCACAGTATCCGTCTGGACTTTCGCGATGTCGGCATTAGTTTTTATAAGGTCAGCTTGTAAAGTTGTGAGCTTTATTTCCGTGTTGGTTAGTTTTGATTCCGAATCGGTTAATTTTACTTGTAAGTTAGAGATATTGTCTTGCAGGCCGAGAATATTGTCTTGCAGGCCGAAAATATTGTCTTGCAGGTTGGAAATATTGTCTTGCAGGCCGAAAATATTGCCTTGTAGGTTGGAAACACCACCTTGTAATGTAGAAACATTTCCCGTTAAGGTTGAAACCTTCTCTTCTAGAGTGACTAATCCGGAGTTAATTTTTCCCAGCTTATCAGCTTGCTGTATGAGTAAGGCTGAATTAGTCGCTCCACCAATGACAAGGATAGCGACAATAAAACTGATGGTTAGTTTCCTCATTCTATTCACTCCTTTCTTAGTAAGCTGTGCTCATTAGACGGACACTACTTGAGAGAACGCATCAGAATTGTCTCAAAAATCTTAGGTCACTGCCGTAAAAGAGCCGGACATCGTCAATGCCGTAACGTAGCATCGGTAGGCGGTCAAGGCCAATACCGAAGGCAAAGCTGGTGTAAATACTAGGGTCAATACCGCCCTGTTCCAGCACTCGTGGATGGGTCATCCCTGCCCCCAGTATCTCAATCCAGCCGCTATTGCCGCAGAGGCGGCAGCCCTGCCCATGGCAGACGGCGCACTCGATAGCCATTTCTACCCCTGGCTCGACGAAGGGGAAATAGTCGCTACGGAAACGCACCTTACGTTCCTTACCAAAGAAGCGACGGGCAAATTCATAAAGCGTTCCCTTTAGGTCGGCCATCGTAATATTTCTATCCACGGCGATACCATCAAGCTGATGAAACATCGGTACATGGGTGGCATCACTTGCCTCATAGCGGTAGACTCTGCCGGGCTCAACGGCTCTTATCGGTGGCTTCATACCATCAATAACTCGAGCCGTGACCGACGTCGTGTGAGTGCGCAGTAACATCGCTCTTTCATTAGCGGACGGCGCCGTATCAATCCAGTAAGTGGACATGGTATCACGAGCTGGGTGTTCCTCGGGGATATTTAATGCCTCAAAATTATAATAATCCCATTCCACCTCTGGGCCCTCTACTACCTGAAAGCCGAGCGATGCGAAAATATCACACATTTCGTCGATGGTTTGAGTGATAGGATGCAAATGACCGCTCGGTAGCGGGCGGGCGGGGAGGGTAAAATCGATAGCCTCCCTCGCAGACGATGCTAGTTTTGTTAGTGTTAGTGCTAGTTCCTTTTCTCTTTGCTTGAAGCTATCCTCTAAGTCAGATTTAACATCGTTAGCCCGTCTACCAACATTCTTCCTCTCTTCTAGAGGTAAAGTAGCCAGACTGCGTAACACCTGAGTTAACTCACTATTTCGCCCCAGATACCGTACTCGCCATGCTTCTAATTCTGTAGCGTTGTTTACGCTCGTTAGCTCCTGGAGCGCCCTTAGCCTCAATCCCTCAATCTGTTCTATCATCCGTTCTCTCAGCTTCACGTAAACTCTTGGAATTATAGGTTATTAAGGGTGATGGGTCAAGTGAAGATCCAGAGTAACCACGCTCGTCATTGTGTATTAGTGCAGCATGAGTATAATATGATAACTTGGTGAATGACCTTCTTGGGAAGATGATATTCGAGGATGTGTAATTAGGTGGGGTTATTAGGCTAACGGTGGAATATTGGAGCTTGTCTGGTGCATGAGCTTGACTTTCTGAGCCGTTTCTTTCTCTATTTTCTCTTGATTTTTGAGTAAAAGTTCGGCCTGGATAAATAGCTCTTCCATTCTGGCCACCGCAGTTAACTGTGAGAGAATTATAGACACCGAGATTTCCTTTCCTCTTCGAGGATAGTCGCCCATTCTCAATACCGCTTTAGGGGATTTTTCTTGTACAGAATTCGAAATTTCACTCAACACACTTAGGGTGGTAACATCTTTCGGAGCGCTAATTAGAACTAGAATCTTCGCTGCATCTTCTATATTTGCCTTAAGGGTTAGACTGTTTATGGCTTGTCCCAACGCTCCGATTGCTCCGACGCTTTCTTTAGCCGCTTCTCGGTAATCGGTTTTGTTCCGACCGTAAAATGTCGAAAGAGGTACTTCCCCTCTACCGATGGTACAGATGCCTCCTAAAGTTTGTTTAATATCCCCGGCGTCTATTACTTTACTGCCTATATACTTATGTCTATACTCCTCTCCGGCACAGAAGAGATCATAGAAATTCTTCACTATTTGTTGATTGATCTCGTGCAGGTTTGTGGATATTCCGACACCCGCTTTCGCAAAGCGCTCGTTATCCAGCAGGAATACCGCATCTGCATATTGGTTCACGGTCTTCAGGCAACGGGCCGTATTTATCACTGCGTAGGAATGTTCCCCCTTTTCTTCGTAAGCAAAAGGCATCACTACTATGGCGTAGACTGGTTTCTCCACTCTTTCTTTTAGTCCCTTTATCATCCATCCAATGCCTCCAGAGCCAGTGCCGCCAGCCCCACTCGCGATAACTACAATTGCATCACTTTCATGAAACTTGGTGGAGGTTATCAAATTCTCAACTATAACGGGGTAGGCTTCGCTCATTATCATGGCTCCTTCGGCATTCATCTTACCTACTCCGTGACCAAATGTTTTTGCCAACCCGATCAGAATCCTATGACGCTTATCGCGTGGAATATGTCTAACGCTTGCCAAGTCTGCGTCATCAGTGTTTACTGCGAAAGCGTCGATTAGGATTTCCATACGGCGACCGAAAAACGACTTGGCATAATTGTTTATACCGTAGAATTCATCGGCGATATTGCAACCGCACTGCCCCATACCGACAACCATTATTTTCATTTTCGGCCTCCGATTGTCTTGGATTTACTTTCTGTGATTAGTTATTTGGTGTAGATAGTCTAGGTGATTATCGGGATGCTGTCAATCTTACGTTGCCTTTGTGTGATTACACTAAACGGCGTGTTAACCTTTCTATCGTCAGTTAGTTACTACGGTGACACGAAATGACCGGGCTGATCATTGGTTTTTCAACCTATCACTCACTTGACAAATAGGGTGCTATGTTGCAAAATGGTAGAAGATGGGGGAAAGTGGTAGGATAGTCTGTGAAATGGGGTAAAAGTACCCTTATGGTAGGTAGCGGGAATAAAAATGGGTATAGAGCTGGGATGGTTCTTTGGTGAGTTTGAGCATAAGGTTGATATCAAAGGCCGTGTGCTAATTCCACCTAGGTTCCGCTCGGAGTTAAATAAAGGCTTTGTTTTAACGCCGGGAGTCGAGAAGTGCATCGTCGTTCATCCACGATCGGAGTGGGAAAAAATGGCAGCGGCCTTGACTACTGGTATCGTTACCTCGAGCCGGCTGCGGCGGCTAAACCGGGTGATTTTTGCTACTGCCTTTAGTCAAGATTTTGACGGGCAGGGGAGAATTACCCTGCCCGTACCACTTCGAGAATATGCTGGTATTAGGGACGAAGTGATTATCGCTGGGGCTAGTAACTACCTTGAACTGTGGAATAAGGAACAGTGGGAAGCCGAGAAGACGTTGAGTCAGGAACAGGCCTGGCAAATTATCGAAAGCTTGGAACAACATTAGTGAGGTAAAGCGATGGTAAGGCCGGTTCATATCCCGGTGCTGGTTAAGGAGGCTCTTGAGGCTCTGGGCGTTCACCCTAGAGGGTACTATATTGATTGTACTTTCGGGGGTGGAGGGAACGCCGCCGCTATTTTGGAATATTGGGAGCATGATCCGCCACATGGGTGGTTGCTGGGTATTGATGCCGACTTTGAGGCAGTAAAAGCCGCTCAGTCTAGACTGGATGCTTACGGTGATTCTATCCGGCTCGTCCACGACAACTTCGTTAACTTCGAGGCGATCTGTCATGAGCACGGCTTTTTTCTCCCGATGGATGGTGTCTTATTTGATTTGGGGTTGTCTTCGCCCCAGCTGGAGGACGGCATGCGCGGTTTTAGTTTCCAGCATGATGGGCCGTTGGATATGCGTTTCAGCCATAACCAAAAACTGACGGCTGCCGAGATTGTTAATAGTTGTTCCGAGGCTGAACTTGCTCATCTCATTTGGACTTATGGTGAAGAAGTCTATAATCGGCGTATTGCCCGCCAGATTGTCCTCGCCCGTCCAATAAGAACAACCTTGCAGTTAGTTCAGGTGGTCAAGCGGGCGGTTGGTTCCCGCCGGGGTCGTATTCATCCGGCGACCAAGACCTTTCAGGCTTTACGTATCGTTGTCAACCAGGAATTGGAAAATCTGAAATTAGCGTTGAAGCAGGCGGTTAATCTACTTGATTCTGGCGGTCGTCTGGTGGTTATAAGCTATCATTCCCTCGAAGACCGTATCGTCAAACAGTTTATGCAACGAGAAGCTAGCGATTGTGTCTGCCCGTCGGCTACGCCGATCTGCGTTTGTGGCCATAAGGCTAGACTGAGTTTAATCAACAAGAAGGTCATCACGCCATCTCCGGCTGAGATTCGGGTAAATCCACGCAGCCGTAGTGCTAAGTTGCGCGCTGCTGAGCGTGTCGGGGATATTTGTGTTAGTAAGATGGTTGTCGGCTAATGAAAAGGTTCTTCGGGACGAAGGACGAAGGAGGGCGTATGGGAAGGGGAATTACTATGGCAGCAATTGATATCGGTACCACCAAGGTGTGCACCACGATTGCTGAGGTTGAGAAGGGGGAGATTCTGCGCGTTACTGGCGTCGGTATTGCTTCATCAAGTGGTATACATAAGGGAGTGGTGTCTGGTATTGACGATGCTAGGCAGGCCATCCGTGAGTCAGTGAGGAAGGCTGAGCATGCTAGTGGACATAAGGTGGGGTCAGCCTATGTCGGCGTCACCGGCCGGCATGTCAGCTCGCTTAATCAGCGAGGGGCGGTCGCGATTGCCCGCCATGGACGAATAGTGCGTCCCAATGATTTGAAACGGGTATTACGGAGCGCTCGGGATTTCGATGTTCCCAGTGACCGGAAACTGCTTCATGTTATTCCCCGGAGTTACGCCGTTGATGATGGTGGTGGTGTAAGAAATCCTGTCGGTATACATGGTTATAAGTTGGATGTAGAGACGCATGTTATTACGGCTGCCGTAGCTTCAATAAAGAATATTGCTAACTGTATCCAAGGTCTGGGTATCGGTATTGAGGAATTAGTTCTCGAACCTCTAGCGAGTAGTGAAGCGGTGCTGACGGAAGAGGAAAAGCAAAAAGGTGTGATTTTAGCTGATATCGGTGGTGGCACGACTGACGTAGCTATTTTTAAGGATGGGAGTATATGGCATACGGCCATTGTAGCGGTGGCAGGCTATCAACTTACCCGCGATATCGCTATTGGTCTGGGTTTGCCCTTTAATGCTGCCGAGGCGATGAAAAAGAGTCATGGTAGTGTGGAGTCGGTTATCGAAGGTCAGTCGGAACTGGCTGGGCGAATGTCTGAAGACGGACGGAGAGTCTCTTATCAAGAATTAAGGCATATTCTGCGGGCCCGAGTGGAGGAAATCTTGGGGTTAATCTTGCTTGAGTTGCCCCAGTCGAAATATGAGGATTTGGTTCCGGCTGGTCTGGTCTTAACTGGCGGCAGCTCAAATTTAGCCGGCATCGATATATTGGGCCGTCAGATATTACGACTGTCAGTCAGAGTGGGCTCGCCCGTCGATATGCCGGGAATTAATGACTCTCTCCATGACCCGGCTTATGCCACTACCATCGGTCTTTTGCTTTGGGGAGCCAAACAACAGATATCACCGGAGTTGAAATTACGTAGCTTTAATGATAACTTACGCCGTTTGGTTACCCAGTTCAGGAGTTTTCCCTTTGTTTTCAGACGGCTGCCGGTCTGGGGTCGTTAATCTGAGATTAGTACGGTGGAGGTAAATTTCCCGACATAATTGAAGTGGAGCGAAGAGACGTTGGGTACGCCCTCTTTTCTGTATGGCATTAAATCCAGCCGGAGCAATCATAATTTTCTTAATTAATAGCCGACACCTTTTTTATATTTTCTTGGGGTAATCATCGTACCGTCAAAGACGAATGTCTTGGCGTTGCCCACTATTAGTATCGTCTGTGTACTAATATGGCAATGCAATGCTTTTCCCAGAGTGGTAATTTGGACTTTCTCTGTCTTACCGGTAGCATCGGTGACAATACCAACGGGGGTGGAATCTTTATTGTAATTCATTAAAATAGCTATTGCCTCTTTAAGCCGCTGGTTTCCCACTTTGCTCTTTGGGTTATATAAAGCAATTACGAAACCGGCCTTAGCGGCAGCCTTGAGCCGTCTCTTGATATCAACCCATGTAGTCGCCAAGTCAGCTAGACTGATAACAGCGAAGTCGTGTCCTAGCGGTGAACCCAATAGGGCGGCGGCGGCATTAGCTATTGGCACTCCTGGAATGACCTCTACGGGGACACTTATTTCTTTTTCTGTGAGGTAACTGAAAAAGGTGCTGGCGATGGCATAGATACCGGGGTCCCCAGTGGTTACGATAGCGACATCTTTCCCGGTGAGGGCTTGCTCCGCGGCTATCTCAGCCCGCTCTACCGGGCTTAAATCTTCGGCGATAATCTTCTTTCCTGCGATCAGCTCGGCTATTAGGTCTAAACAGGCCTTGTGACCTATGATGACTGGCGCATTGCTTAATACGCTTACAGCTTTCGGGGTTATATTGTCCCGATTCCCAGGACCAATACCTACCAGATATACTTTGCCGCTCATCTATACTACCCTCGTTCTCTTAGTCAAGGCATAGTTTGGAGGGGTTGCATACACTACTAGCGACAAGTTGGTCTACCTTAACCAATTGCCTTTTTAACCGCTTCGGGTATAAAGGGAATTAACTGAGCAATTTTGGTTGCTGGTGTCGGTTTGGACAGGTCAGCCATTAACCGGTTAATCTTAGCCGCCTTGGTGCAGGCCTCAGCTGGTTCCATACCGCTGTATATTAGTGCTGATACTACGCCGGTGATAGTGTCTCCTGTGCCGCCAATTGGTTCAAGAGCCGGGACAAAAGGCTCTTTGATTACACCAACTACCTTACCGTCAACAAATATGTGGTCGGTAGCTGACTTAACCAGTAGATAGCGTGGTGTATCCCCATGTTCATGGGCTTCCTTCCCTAATCTTGCCACCTCTATGTTGTCAATATCAAAGATGAAGTGCCGTACGTATGCCGGGTGGGCGGCATCATGGTCGGCCAGGAAGCTTAACTCGCCTGGGTCCGGGGTGAAGAGGTCGAATTTTTGGCTAAGCCCGACGGCTTTGGCGTTTAGTAAAGCACCGGCATCAGCGATAAAGAATGGTTTTTCCTTCATTTCATCAACGGTATTGACCAGTGCTATGAATGGCTCTCTTGCCGGTAGTAAGTAGTGAAGGGTTAATACCGTTGGTTTTAGTTTGGCCACTTCATTGGTCAAAAATCGGAACATTTCCAGAGTTCCTTCACCCTTACCGATGTCACCGATAACAACTGCCTGTGGTGACTCTATACCTAAGGACTGGCAAGTTGCTGATGCTGCTGAAATCATAGTCGCCGTCCCCAGGGTTACATATTTATCCTTGAGGACGTAGTCTCCAATGGTAAGTTTGTTGTCATCGTACTTACAGGCCCCATACGTTAAGGGCATATCTTCGATTGGCATGGTACCAGCTAAAAGCAGCATTCTATTTCCGCTTCCTTTCTTTATTAAATAATTCAAGGGCTTCTAGATAGGCATGCTCTAGAGTATAGGCACAGAGAGTTTTCCCTAACTCTCTTGGCCTAGGACCTTCTCCAATCACTGTTCCTAATAGGCTCAGACTGAGCCATGGTATATCCGGTCAGGCGCCTCCGGAAATGTTTACGATTGTCCCTACCCCCTTCCGGTAGGTGATTTTCATGTTACCACATCGAACCATGGTATAGTCGCCGATGTCTTTTGTTTTAATCAGCTTGCTTAAATATGCCGGTGCTAGCTTGGTGTCTTTGGGCAGAAACAATACATCCATAACGAGCACGCTCTTCTCATCCAGGATGCGTTCCGCAGCCTCAACATCTCTTGAACTAAGTTCGAGCGCCAAGTCACAGCCTGTCCTGTATTCTACCGGAGGAGATACCTCCCTCATATCGAAACCAGCTTGTTGGAGGACATGTTTGCCTCGCATTGCATGGTAGATGTAGTCAAAACAGACTAGGGCTTTTTCTTCCCCTGATATTTCTTTTGGCAATTAGTTTCACCCCCTTTTTTGATGAGTTCGTTGCCGTCTGATAGTAATACTACCTTATAAACCCGAAAACTCGCTAAGCTTAGAAGCGTATGAAACGAGAAGGACTGCGAACCAGAGATACCAGCAAACTGCCGTGATTATTATTAGGGTAATGAATGGAGCTCTGGCTAGTCTCTTTTTCCCCAGCCAAGTTATATCTATCGCATCTTCAGGACATGCCTCGATACATCGCGCACATCTTATACAGTTTCCGCTCATAGGACCGCCCCTCTCCACTCCCTCCGGCGTCAGGGAATACGACCGGCATTCTTGAACGCAGTCCATGCACTCATTACATTTCATCTTGTCTATCGTTATCCGGAAGAGACTGATTTTGTGGAGGAGTGATAATGCGGTACCGACGGGGCATAAGACGTGACACCATACCCTCCGTTTAGTCATGAACGGTAGCACTACGGCAAGAACTATAATGATAATTGTGCCTATCCAGAAGATGGGTATGGATTTAACCCAGAGCGCGGGAGTGATTATGTTGACGATGGAGAATGGGATCAAGAAAGATAGTAGAATTAATAATACCAAAAATCCATACTTAACCCATTCAACCCATCCTTTGAAGGGAGTGATGCCGACGGGGTTGGGGATGCTAAAGCCGTTGGTAGCAGTCGGCGTTTTCTTGAGAAAATTGAGTGACCACCTTTCCTTATTCCCAGTAACCATGGCCTCGGGGAGAGCTCCAAGTGGGCAGAACCAGCCACAAAAAGCCCTCTCAAATACGATGAACGTCAGAAAATACGGAATCATGAAGAGAAAGAAGGAACCCAGACTCGTGGGCTGTCCCGTGAGCCATACACTGTCTGCAAGAAGAAACTCGGCTCTTCCCAAAAACATCGCCGGTACTAATATTGGGAGTGGAAATAGCGCCGTCCCGGTCGGGGCAGTGCCATCAAGATAGTAACCTGCGTGCCATGCGTCAACCCATATCAGAAATGAATGGTAGCCAACCCATAAAATGTTAGCCACTAGTGTCACTAGTACCAAAACAGCTAAACCTATAAAGAAAGGTCTCCGTAAGCGCTCCATTTTACTTGTGTTAAGGATGTAGAAGGTGAAAAGACCGACAAATAGCCCCATAACGACCCCCAGCCAGGGGAAGGGCGAGGAATACCACCATAAAACAACGCCACCTGCGAAGATTGCCAGGATTGCCGCTTTTTTCCTGGAACTTGCCGCTGGTTTCATGTTTACCTCCGACTAGTAATCACTGCTAAAAAAGCCGTTGATACGGGGGTCCCCGTATCAACTCGTCGTGAACTGCCTTTATTTCTCTTTGATTCTAAACCCTGATAATATACTCGCCGTACCTGATTGTCAAGTCTGCGTTATACGTGTCCGGGCATACTGTATTTTTAATCAGGATAGTTTTAATTTCGACACCCAAATTATATTCCTGCTGATTATTTATCGGGGGCGATTAACCGAGTCGAATGACAGGTTGCGCAGTAATTTACAGGGGCTTTATGTGATTGGTGGCACCACTGGCACTGTACTGCCGAAGCGTCGGGGTCACGGCACTCCAGTGCCTGTGCTCCGCCCTCTGGTATACCAAGATGATATGAGCGACTGGTGTCCTCTGCGAACTTTGGATTATTGCGGACTGTTTCGTTGACTTCTTCGACCGGGTGGCAGCCGGTGCATGATTTCTGGACGGACATCTTCCCCTCCAGGGGTGTCTCATAGTTCCCGATCACAAAGGCTATTCCCTCTTTAGTTAGTTGCATCAGCGTCGCTTCGTGACAATCCTTGCATTTTATAGGTGGGTTTGCTTGGGCGTGAGTGTTGACCAGAAAATCGGACAAATAATACGAATCCACATGGGATTGTATGAGATGGCAGTTACCACAGGAGGAGGGATTCTCCTTCGAATGTTCCAGAGCGGCGGTTGCTCCTCCCGCCCCGCCTAAGATGACTATCACTGGCAGGGCGATAATCATGAGTTTCCATTTCTTTGGTAAAGCTTGCCACCGCTCTTTGATGCTTGCCATAGACTCACAATCCTCTTTCATTTAACCGAAACGGGATATTAAAAGAAAAAGCCATTGCCTATTCCACGATAATCTTACCTGTCATTTCGGAATGGACGTTGCAGCTGTACTCAAAGGTGCCAGGCGTTTCGAATGTGTAGCTCCAAGAGATACCAAGCGCATATAAGGCTCCGTGAAAAAGGTCAGTATCGGAGGTAACGCTATGCTCCTCACCATCTTTACTGGTCCAGGTAACTTTGGTTCCTACCGGCACGGTAATGGTATATGGCCTAAATTCTCTACCGGGGATCCAGACTTCATGGGGTCCTGGTCCTAGGGCTGGAGCTGGCGTCGGGGTCATTGATGCTGGTGCGGTTGTGTTTGGTGCCGGCGTTGGGGTTACTGGTGCTGGTGCGGTTGTGTTTGGTGCCGGCGTTGGGGTTATTGGTGCTGGTGCGGTTTCGGTTTCAGTTGTAGTTGTGTTTGGTGCTGGTGCCTGAGTCATTGGTTCTTGATTGTCACAGGCTGAAAGCACGAGTAATACCCCAATAAATAGGATGGCGATAATTCGTGTTCTTTGCATTTTGGCACCTTTTCTCCGTCTTGGATTGTCGTTGCATTATGATAACTTAATATTGCGTCCATGTATACGACTTATGTCCGAAAATATAAAGTCGGTTTAACCATATGTACCTAGAGCCAGGCGCTAGGGATACGGGTTATGTATTCATCTCGATGAAGGTTCTTATCTGGGAGTCGACCTTTTTAATGTTTTCAAGCGGTCGTGTGGTTTCGATAGAAAGCACAGGAATACCCAGTTCATCCCTGATAATATCCTTGACCAATCTTTCTGCACCCGGGAGGTTCCTTGACCCAACGACGCTGCTGATGATAATTGCATCTGGGTTTTGCTTCTTTATATACGGGATTGTTGTCTTAATCCTTTCCATCGTGGGCAAGTTGAAGGGTATTTCCCAGAGCCATCTCGCTAGATTCTCTATCGCCGAACCATCCTCTTTAATCGGTTTATAATAGAGTGACAGACGGGTATCACCGCCAACCAATACGCCTCCATGGTCCTCAATGATATTAAAAAGCTGAAGTTCCTGTGTTTCTTCTCCCATCAAAAAGATCCTGAGAGATTTTTGTGGCGTCGGTTCGGGGGTAGATGCCGAATGCCTTGCTCTTTCCTTTAATTCTCCCAGAAGAACCCGTTCCTTTACTTCTTTCAGAAGAAGCTGATACTGCTGATGCAATAGCTCTGGGTCCAGGGTATAATCACCAATAAGGGTCTGCGCGATATAATACTCTAGGGCTGATATCGGTACCGGCGAAGACTGCAGTAGTTGCGTAAGCTCGAGCAAGTCCTGTCGTAACCAGTTCCCACGCTTGATGGCATCCTTGATAGTTCTGTCAGTTACTTTTTGACTAGTCTGAGAGGTCAGCCACTTAAACAGATGCTCAAGTTCCTTGACGATAAAATCTACCGCCCATTCTTCAGATTCAGCGTCGAATCTTGGTATTTCCCAGAAATAGGACGGTGATTTGGTAGTTTCGGCCATGATTTGCCAGCTCTTCTTTATCTGGTCGTCCCAACATCCGCAGACGGTTGAATAGGCATCTATTGGCACTTCATTCTTTCCGGAGACAACCGCCCCCACCATCGTTAGATTCCAGGGATTAAAATCGGGGCTCAAACCGGCATCTACCGCCTCGTTAATGATATTGAGGTTGCCCTTCATTATCGCGTGCACAATTGTCTCGTGGGTATAGGGGTCATAAGCCAGTGCTCCGGCTGCATAGATTGGGTCAACTGGGGAAAGTGGGCCTTTGGCGATAACCTTTTTCCCTGATTTTTTAACTCTCTCGGCTGAACTAAGAAACAGGGACATAAGGCCATCAAAGGTCTTTAATTCTGTATCAAAGCGTAATTGACTTAATCCCGGCCACTCTGATAGCTTCATACTTGTCCCTCTATGTGCTTAATAAATGTTTCAATTTTGGTCCTTATTGCGTCGGTATCATCGGGAGAGTATTCCGTCTCAATAAGAAGGGTTGGCACTGATAATTCTTGGTACAAGGTATCCTTAATAAACTTGAAATCTGCTCTCCAGGTGTCGCAGTATTTAAGGTTATAGTAGATTAATCCATGAACTCTATAGTCTCGAGCGACCTTGAGGATACGGTTTAGCCTTGTTGATAGGTCGGTCATAAAAGGACAGGGGAAATTATAGAGATAGCGCTCGGCTAGAGCATCCATCGTGTTTCCGAAAATACCAAAGATATTCACTCTTTTCCGAGAGAACATGGCACCGGTGCAGATGTTATCCGCGACGATATTGCCGCCGGCTTGCTTAATAATGTCCAGCACTTTGTGGTCACCAATGCCTATTGTGCTGCCACAAATCATTAATCTGGATCTTGCATCATAGGGTAGAGTTTCTGAATTCCTTTGGCGTAAATCCTTATCTATCTTCTCTAATTCTTTCGCGAAGTCGGCTCTATTCATCAAAAAGCCGGCATAAGAAATCTGCAAAGCATCACGCCACTCGATTGGAGAGCGTCCATCCAAGGGGTATTCAAAAAAAGTCCACAGCTTTTCTCTAATTTGATTACATAAAGCTATTGCCTGGCGGATTGCTTTATCTTTGATCTCACGGCCGCTGAATTCCTCCAGCTGTTCTCGTAGTAAGTTTAATTCGTTTTTGAAATATTCAATAGCTTGTGGCTTGGTCCGGAATCTATCATGGGTTTGCGTTACCCCGAGTGGAAATGACGGCACATCGAGGTACTGGGCCCAGTATTCCTGGACTCTTCTCATGCTGTCGCAAGTGTAGGCGACGCAGACGGCATCGACAGCACTATAGTAAGGGTTAATCGATAGTTTTCTATACCCTAAGCAGGAACGGGCGTAGGCGCAACTGTAGGGCTTAAGAAAGTCCTCTCCGGCTGATGCGGGTTCAGGTTCGCCACCAAATGCCAGATGAACCGGGAGCATACCGGCGGCGAGAATCAACTCCTCTGGGACATAGGGTCCGAAATAGCCCACAACCTTCTGCCCCTTTTTCCGGGCTTCGGCAAGTCTTGCTGGTTCTTCCTCTAGTCTCTTGGTTAGTGAGCTTATCAAGCTGTTATTGCTCTCATTTGGTGCAAAGTGATAAATAACCCTTATATCCCGACCGCTGATGCCTAATGGCTATTTTACGGCCTTAAGTAGTAGTTCTAGCCATTTAACCGTTACCATGAAGAAGTAGGCGATACCGATGTAAAAGCCGAGAAGATAGAACATGGAGCCTACTCTTCCCTCCGCGCTCATCACATGCTGTCGGAACGGGCATCCTTCGGCTATAACGGACCAGAATCCTAATCCTAGACCACCGATTATACTGGCGATCAGGATTCCTCCCGATATAATATCCATCCCTAGTGGGAAACTAGGAACATTACCTCCCACAAACTGGAAGGCGGTATTGCCGATTACGCCACCGATAATAATTCCGATGAGCCCCCTGAACCGATAGGTGTTCTTACGTAAAAAAAGGTCTCTTATTCCGCTTATGGTACAGAACGTCGACCTCTGCCCCATATAACCGATTAAAATCCCTATGACCAATGTGGCTACTGCTGGTATCATTGGCTGATTCCCCTCTTGGCACTTGACTGCATATAGGCGCCAGCGAGAATTACTCCAATCACAATAGAGGCGAGGGCAATTGTTGCCAGGACACTACCGTAAGAAACAAGGAGAGCTGTCCTGATAGGACATGCTCCCCATAACAGACCGAAGTTAGCCACCAAGAACCCTAATATACCGGCTGAAACCTTCTTCCTTACCGGGCCAGGTCGCAGTCGAAGTTCTTTATTCCGAGCAGCGGCGACAAATGAGCCGATAAAAACCCCGATAACGGTTAAAGGGGGATATACGATGAATGCCTTGGTGATTGCCCAATCTGTCCCAAAGAGATTATTCACTATCCAGTTTAATAGTCCCCTGGGATGGCCGAGGAAGCTTATTCCGTCGGCTACGGGCGGTATAACCTGGAAAAATGCCTGAGCGGCGGATGCTGCGACCCCCATTATAAGACCGATCACTAGGACCCGGTTGTAACCGAGTTTTAGTTTCATTAAAGACCTGCCTTAAGTCTGAGCCATTCTGGCAGAGCCACACTTCCTGTTCCGTAGCTAATTGGGCACGTGATGCTTTCCTGCGGCGGTGCCACCGATAGAGTGTGAGTAACCCCAGTCAATCCAAATCGGATAATTTGTTCAAACCCAAACCCTTGGAACCGTACAGTCTCCTCAATGGTTTTAGCTGTTCCGGGCGGTACTTCAACAACGACAAGTTTTGTGGCTACCGGGCGCTTTGTAGTTGTGATTATCCCTCCCCCTTTGCCCACTTCTTCCGTCAGTACTACTTCTGCCTCTTGCTGTTCCTGCTGAACAGCGTGAACTCTTACCGCCTCTGCTTCAGTGGTAACCTCAACGGCTGAAGGATGATAAAATTTGACTAAAAGGACTCCACCCCTTGTAACTGCTGTCTCATTCAGCAGTGATAATTTCATGGTATAAGTGAAGTCACTGTAAACTTCCGCACACCCCATATCGAAAATCTCATAGTCAATAAGCTCACTTTCAATGTCTGTGACCTTCAAGAGTTCGGCGCCGGTGAGGACACCTGTGCCCTCATCTACGGGGCATGTGAACCATGTAAAAGAGGTAAGGGCGGTGACCAACAGAACTCCGATAGTAAAATACATATGGCTGCTGGATACTGGGATCTTCATTTTGGCACCTTTTCTCCGTATTGGATTGTCGTTGCATTATGATAACTTAATATTGCGTCCCTGTATACGACTTATGTCCGAAAACATATACGGATGATAATGGTTCTGTTTGGTGGGACTGTTACTGAGCGGGCATGCTAGTGTCCGTGGGAATCTCTTAAGAGTAAGAAAAATGATACGGGACTACCCGAAAACACTGTTTTTAAAGCCGCGCTGTCACTCCATCGGAAACGGGAACCCAGCGTTACCATCTTCTCCTGGATTTCATGCTAAGTGCGGAATGACAATTCTCGGGTAGACTTTTATGTGGTGGCATCCTCAGCTGTGGCTTCTTTGGGCTTGGCTTGTGCTTGGATAATGGACTCTATGATGGGTTCGAGTTTGGGTATGTCAAATCCTACGTTGAGGAAGTGGAGGTTAAGTGCGGGCTGAGCCGTAGTCTTAGGGGTTGAGTTCTCGGCCGCTGGTTGAGGCTCAGATTTGGGTTCAAGCTCTTTAAGAACGTCTTCAGGTACCGCCTCGCGGCAGACGACGAAACTACCTAGTTTGGGTTTGAGTACGTTATAGTGGCGCTTGACCAGTTCTAGCCCTCCTTTTTCATACCAGTCCTTCTTTTCCCTGAATTCTACGATGATATCAGGCCGTGCTATCTGAAAAAAGTCGGCCATCACGATTATTTCCTCTCGTTGGGTATTTGTATAGATGGCTAAGTCAGGCCATAGATTGCCCCGTCCGAATTCCAGCAGGATATCTTGAGTTTTGTACCATTCTAACTCTTGGCTGAGCTTACGGGCCCGCCAACCTGCCTCCGTAAAATCGAAATCGAACCCGAAGGCTATAAAAAGCTTAAGCCGTGTGGAGTGTCCAATGATCTTAGGTACCAAGAATGAGGACATGAGACTGTGCTCAAAGGAAATATTGTGTACCTCAGCGGAATCGGGAACATTTTCTTCCTGCGAGCCATCAAGTTCTCCCGGGTGTGAGGAATCGTCGATGTCTAGATTATTGCCTAATTTACTACCTATCGCCTGGTAAATCCTATCCGTTGCCAAGAGTTTAAGTAGGGAAAGTATTGCCCAGTCTTGATAGCCCTCATGGGAAAATTTGGCCAACCTATGTTCCAGTATTTGGGTAGCGGTTTGCTCAAAACCAGCTAAATTCGTCTTGCCTTTGAGCAGGTCGAACAGAGGGTCAAACAGACCACGTACCAGACCGTCGCCGGGGTCAAGCAGGAAGAATCTGGCGCTGGTTTCCGCGTCAAGAGCCTCGAGCTTTAGGCTATCTTTCGTTGCCTGGCTTACCTCACCCCAGTTCTTGCTCAGCGCGTAGCTCTGTTCTAGCGAAGTCGGGAAATTATCTTTGATGAAGTTTAGGTTAACTGTGTTAAACAGTTGGTAAAAGCCGGGGCGCACATCGGCGGAGATGGCGATGATATGCTCGCTGATTTCTATGCTAGGGTTCTTGACAATGTAATCCTTTAACTCACCGTAGGCTTTCTGCCAGCTGTCAGACATAGGTACTTCCTCCTGTGATAAAAATTTGGAGTGTTTTGGTAAGTTCACCAGGAACGGGTTAGCCATCATGGTTTTCTGTACAAATTAGTACTGGTAAATTACCGTCGGGTGACGGAGATCGTTACCGAACCTCCGTCACCCGACTCTAGATCTTTCTCCCGATAGAATCGGGGCTATTTAGCCGCTATAAGGGCTCGTTCCACCAAGGTCTTAGTGATTTGAACCTTGTACCTGTTCATGGTTTGAGGCCTGGCTGCCTTAACGGCTTCTTCCCCGGCGGATGCGGCGTTGGCCGCATTGATGGATTTGCCCGCGAGGAATTCTTCGGCGGCGGTTGCCCGATAAGGTACGGGTGCTACACCACCGAGTACGATCTTGGTCTCGGATGAGTTTGTTGCCACGGCGACGCTAGAGATAGAGAAGTCTATGGATCTTCTTTCGGCGAATTTGATAAAAGCCTGCTTCGTTCCGCTTGCTGGTGCTGGTACCTGGATCTCGGTAACTATTTCGTTATCGTTCAGGTTATTGCCCAGTACGACAAAGAAGTCATCGATCGGGATACTTCTCTCAGTCGTGACTAAGGTAGCACCTAGGGCGGTGAGAGCGATGGCAGTATCGGATGGGCAGACAGCGAAGCAAATCTGTCCTCCAAGTATAGCCAGGTAGCGATTATCTCCGGCGACACCAAAACAAGTATCGCCTCCCTTTCTAAAACAGTGGAAGGCATTATGTTCGGCGCGGAAATACCAGCAGCGGACTTCTTGGCAGAGGTTGCCGCCGATGGTGCCCATATTGCGTAGCTGTGGTGTGGCTACCAGACGTGCCGCGTCGGCTAACGCCGGGTATGTAGAAGAGACGGTGCTTGACTCATGGATGTCGGTAAGCTTGGCCATGGCGCCAATTTTTAGCACGCCACCTTCTTCCTTGATGTAGTCTAGGCCGGGAATGGTTTTGAGATTCACCAGATTTGACGGTGGCTCAGCAAATATCATTCCCTTGAGGGAACCGATTATGTCGGTACCGCCAGCGACAACGGCCGCGTTAGACCCTAGGGCGGCGGTTGCCTCGGCAAGCGTGGTTGCGTTTAGATGTGTTATCTTATTCATTTTCTAGCCTCCTATGCCTTTCCTAGAGCCTGAAGAACCTTCTGTGGGGTCATCGGACCTGTAATAATGTCCACTCCGATGGCGTTATTGACGGCGTTGTTGATGCTGACGAAACTGGATACTGCTGGCTCACCGATACCGTGAGACCCGAAGGGACCGACGGCATCAATTGTCTCCAAGAGACAACTGTCATCTGTTTTGTCAACGTCTACGGGGACGTCTAGGGTAGTCCCCATCTTATCGCCTATGTGGTTAAAGTTGAGTAGGCGGCCGGTTACTGGATCGTAGATATCGTCAAAGTACAATGCCTGGTTAACTTGTAACGGCATTCCCGCCAGAATCTGCCCTTTAGCGGTAATCGGGTCTATAACCCGGCCGGCATCAAGGACACTGACGTAGTTGAGGATTTCTACTTGCCCGGTTCCGGGGTCAACTGCTACTTCAGCGGCAGAGGCACACCCTGACTTGTGTACGGTGGGGCTACCTACCTCGAAGGTTCCGACCGGTTTTCGCAGGTTACCTCCTGGGTGCTTACCCCAACCTATAATGGCTCCACCTACCACGCGCATAACCTGCGCATGGGTTACAAACTTAGTCGGGTCGGACTTAACGAATATCTTGCCGTCTTTGGCATCGAGGTCGGCCGGTGTTACGTTAAGCATGTCAGTGCCGTCGCCAGCGGCGACTGCATATAACTGTGCTTTGAGATCGTTGGCGGCGTTCATTACGGGAAGTCCAGCAGCGACGGTGAGTCTACTGCCAAACTGACCACCACCCTCAGAGGCAAGAGTATTGCCCCAATCGCCACATCGGACATCTTCGAATCTCATGCCTAATGTTTCGGCGATGATGGCTGTCTGGGCACCAGGGCCGCCCATGACACGGGTGGAACCGCTATTAAAGTGGATGGTGCCATCCCGTAACATGTAGAGGACGGAACTATCCGATCCACCGCCTCCGCTGCCGTGGCCATCAGCATGGGCGTGTATGCCGATACCGTGCAGACGACCATCGGGAAGAGTCTCGACGCCGGGGGCATGGTATTTTGATTCATAGCCGATGACTTGAGCTGCTTTCTCCAAACACTGGCGGGTACCCCAACCAGGAGTACGCATAGGTCGACCAGTATCTTGATCAAGCATACCATCGCTGATGAAGATCTTCCGCCGGAATTCTAGGGGGTTCATGCCGAGTCTGGCCGCTGCTTTCTCTAAGACCAAATCCGATAAGAATGCTCCTTCCGGATGCGCCACACAGCGCCAGGCACCAGCTCTGGGCTTATTATTGGCTACACCCCACTCGTCTTTCTTGAAATTGGGGCACACCCAGGTATGTCGGCAAGGATCTTGCCAACTACTTCGGCCACCATTCGAGCGGCCATCACCCCACCAGGTGGTTTCTACTGCCGTCAGGGTACCATCATTCTTTAACCCTAACTTCATATGTAATTTTACTGCGTATTGGTGGTTGCCGTAAACCGTGTAGAGCCTCCGTGGCAATGTAATGTGTACGGGCTTGCCTGCCTTTTTCGACAGTAAGGCAGCCTCTATGTCGATTTTAGCCCAATATTTATTGCCAAAGGCGCCACCAGTGCCATGACAAAAGACATGCACTTTATTCAGTGGCATTCCCAGCGCGGATGCACTACCGTTCCTCTGTCCCCAGGGCCACTGGCTACCAATGTTAAAGTAGACATTATCTCCTTCCCACCAGGCGACAGTTGAGTCGGGTTCTATTTCGTTGTGCGTGTGGGGACGAAGCCAGCCTACAGTCTCATCAACTATGACATCGGCTTCAGTAAAGCCCTGAGCGACATCACCACGTTCTAAGGCTGAAGGACTGGGGGTGATGTTGCCATCGGGGAAGGTCCCTGCATTCGGTGCATCGGTTCTCATGGCGTCTTCGGGGTCGAAGACTGCCGGTAGAACCTGATATTCTACATCGATGAGGTCTAGAGCACGCTCGGCAGTTGCCTCGTCGACCGCGGCTACCGCCGCTATCTGCTGGTCTACGCTTAAGATGGTGTCACTCCAATTAGGATGATCTTCGAAAGTAATGACTGCTTCAACACCTTCCAAGGCTTCTGCCCTGCTGGTGTTGATGCTTGTAACCTTAGCGTGAGCATACTTTGCGCCTAGAACCCGAGCATAAAGCTTGCCCTGGGGGTGATGATCTCCGGCGAAGTCGTATTTCCCAGTGACAATGTTTATCCCCTGGTAGTCAAGGTTTTGTTTGCCAACAGCGACAAACTGGCTCTTAGGTCCAAATTCATCAACCATTTTATTATACTCCTTTCAGGACTGTATTTACTTGTCGGTTGTAGTCACTGCAGTAGCAGAGATTCCCCGATAAAGCCACTTTTACCTGGTCCACTGTTGGCTTGGGGGTTTTATCTAGTAGGGCTACGGCCGACATTATCATACCGGGAGTGCAGTAGCCACACTGGAAGGTTGAATTTTCCAGGAAAAGTTTCTGTACTGGGTGTAAATTGGCACCATCAGCTAGACCTTCAATGGTTACGATATTCTTGTCTGCGGACTCTACGGCCAGCATGGTGCAGGCTAAGCTCGTCCGGCCATCGACCAGAATATTACATGTACCGCATTCTCCACGGTCGCAACCCACCTTCAGTCCGACGAGCCCGAGCTTTTCCCTGAGTACGAAGGCTAGAGTCCATTCTGGCTCAACCTTCATCGTATGGGTTCGTCCGTTTACCGTTAGGGTAGTGACACCTGGTGCCGCTACTTGTTTGATAATCTCTACTTCTCTTTCTACTACTTGAGTTGGGCCTGGTACCTCTACCTCTGCTGGGGCGCAGGCTACCGCGAGTACTGTTGAGCCAATGGCGGCACCACCGACGACTATACCGCTACCTTTGATGAAGTCTCGTCGTGATATCCTGCCTTTTTTGACTTCTTTCTCTTCTTCGGCCATTAAATAACCTCCTTTGTGATTCTCTGTGCACCTAATAATGTAATACCAAAACTACGCAATACCTACCCCCTCCTTTAAGACACGAAATATTCACCTCGAAAAAACAGGTCTTTTGTATACAATACCCTAAATTGAACGCGTTGTCAATACCTAAAATTCTGTGTACAAAAAAAATTTACCGAGTTGGTGTCTGTACGAACATTTTGAAACCCCTTGCTTAAGCCATTATTTACTCTGCCATGACCTCCACCACAGTAACTTTGCCATCCATGGTATAGATGTCGTCGCGATAGGCGAAGATGCCAGGTTTGGTAAAGGTATAGCTAAAAGTCTCATCAACTCCTATATTTGCACTAAAAAGACCATCGTCGCTGATGACACTATGCTCCTTAATATCCGTGTTATTCCAGGTAACCGTAGTCCCCACGGGTACAGTGATGTCACGCGGCGTGTATTCTCCGTTGTAATTATCTTTGACTTTCGCCAGAGCAGGATACTCGCAAGCGATTTTGACCATTACAGCCATCGCCGGTGTCGGCTCTGATTGGGCTGGTGTTGGTTGGGCCGGTGTCGGCTCTGACTGGGCTGGCGGCGGCTCTGACTGGGCTGGTGTCGGTTGGGTTAAGGCATAAACGCCAAATACAAGCAATCCCACACCCAGTAGGGCGGCAGTAATCCGCGTCATTATTTACTCTACCGTGACCTCCTCTACAGTAACTTTGCCTGACATGGCATAGATGTCGTCGCGATAGACGAAGATACCAGGATTAGTGAAGGTATAGCTAAAAGTCTCATCAGTCCCTATATTTGCACTAAAAAGGCCATCGTCGCTGATGACACTATGCTCCTTAACATCCGTGTTATTCCAGGTAACCGTAGCCCCTACGGGTACAGTGATGTTACGCGGCGTGTATTCTCCGTTGTAATTGCTTACTGTTTCTTCTACTACACGGTCGCAAGTGATTTTGACCATTACAGCCATCGCCGGTGGCGGATCTGACTGGGCTGGTGTTGGCTGGGCTGGTGTTGGCTGATCTGGTGTTGATTGGGTTAAGGTATAAACGCCAAATATAAGTAATCCCACACTTAGTAGGACGGCAATGATCCGCGCTATGTGTATTCTGGTTAGTTTCAATTGATTCTACCTCGGAATTAGTATCGTCAGCTATCAGAACCTAATCGTTGCTTCAGTATACTCTATAGGGGCCTTTCCCCGTAATGGGTTTGTGCGGAGCTGATTCGTGCTATTCGTATTCTGACACTTGTGCATTCTTAATTATAGCATAGCGGAGGACTCTAAGTTGCGGTATTATTGTTTTCGGGGGTAATGTTAGACTGATGAAGGTATTCTTTGAACAGAAGAGGGAACTGGTCGATAATTTGTTTCACCTTGGTCGCTGGTGTTGTTTGAGCAAGCTTACCCGCCACACGGTTGATCTTGGCGGCAGCTATGGCGGCCTCGTGTGGCTTAAAGCCAGCATAGATAAGAGCGGAGACAAGACCGGTAATAGTATCACCGGTGCCGCCAATGGCCTCTAGTGCTGGTATGTCGGGTTGATCTATTTTAGCCAGGATCTTGCCGTCACTGGCTACGTAGTCAATCTTCCCCTTAACCAACAGTAGCTTGGCGGCATCCTTATTGTTATAAGCAACAGTAATTAGCTCTGGTACTTTCTGCGGTTCACAGTCGAAGAGATGCCGAGCTACGTAGGCTGGGTGTGCTGCTTCAGGGTCGGCTAGGAAACCCATTTCGGTGAGGTCAGGGGTGAAAAGGTCAAATTCCTGGGCTAAGCCAGCACCTTTAGCTGCGTACAAGGCACCAGCGTCGGCAATCATAAATGGTTTTCGGGAGCACTGAGTGATTGCTTTGCATAGATCCTTCATGAGAGGCATTATCGGTAGGCAATAGTGTAGAGCTAGAACCTCTGGTAATAGCTTGCTTACCTTGTCGATAAGATAATCATAAAGCTCTCGGGTACCTTTCTCGCCAATGTCGCCAATGTCTCCGATAATCAATACGTGTGGCGGTTCAATCTCGAGATAGCTAGTGGTGATTAGGGCGGCACTTATCATAGCACCGGTCCCCGGCATACGGGCAAAACGCTGGCCATTCGCTACCAGAAATTCCCCCTCTAATCTAACCGGACCGATTGTCAAAGGTACGTCTTTGTTCGGAATGGTACCCACAATGAGCATCATTAATTTACTTTCTACTTCCTTGCCACAGGCTCAAGCATACCTCAAAGGCCCTGTCAAGCATCACCGCACACAGGGTAGAACCACGATCTTTTGGCCGTGGTGCTTCAGTGAGCGGCTTATCAACTAACTCAGCATAGAGATAAGGAATATCAGGGCAACCGCCACCCGAACTATTTACGATGATGCCACTACTCTTATCAAAGGCAAGCTTCATATTACCCGCTCTGACCATCGTCCACTGACCGAAATCAGTTACCTTTATAATATCACACAGTTCAGCGGTACCTTTCATCATTGGAAAGATACCGACATAAGTTGCATCTTTCTCCTTCAACAACTGTTCTATACCGGCTCGTCCCGCCAGGTCTATCTCTAGAGATAAGTCGCAGCCCACGCGATACTCGGGCGGAGGCGCAATTAACCTGACCTCATATCCGTCCCTCTTCATGAGTTTTTCTGCCCGTATCGCCTGAGCTACATCCTGGAAGATTATTATGCCATCACCCTTGAACTTGAAGGCAACTTGCTTTTGTTTTAAAAATGCCATAAGCACTTCCTGGCTTACATATTCTGAAAGCAGATAAGCCTGGTAGATTGGAAAATGGATAAGCCTAGTAGATTGCGAAGCTGCTAAGTCTAGTAGAGTATGAATAGAGAAGGACTATGAACCAGAGATACCATCCAACTGCTGCTCCTATTATCAGGGTCATGAATGGTGCTCTTATCTTTCTTCCTCCCAACCAAGTTATATCTATCGCTTCCTCAGGACACACCTCGATACATCGTCCGCATCTTACACAGTTTCCGCCCTTGCTCTCCATTTTTTCCACGTCCTCTGGTGTCATGGCATACATCGTGCACTCTCGAACGCATTCCATACACGAAGTACATTTTGCTGGGTCTATTGTTACCCGGAAGGCGCTGATTTTAGGGATGAGAGATAATCCGGCACCGACGGGGCATATGACATCACACCACCACCTCCGCTTAGTCATGAACGGTAGCACTACGGCAAAAAGTATCATCATCCCTATAATCGTCCAGAAGACGGGTACGGATTTTAGCCAAAGCGCTGGGCTGATTATGTTGACGATGGAGAACGGTACCACGAAAGATAGTATTAGGACGCCTGTCAGAATCCCATACTTGACCCAGTGATGCCATGCCTTGAGACCGCTGTAGACAGGGCCAGTGGGTAACATTGTCTTCTTCCTCAAAAAGTTGAAGTGCCATCTTTCCTTCGCTCCGGTCACCATGGCCTCGGGTAAACCGCCCATTGGGCAGAGCCAACCGCACCAAGCTCTGCCAAATATCAGGAATGTTGCAATATAAGGCACCATTAAGACAAAGAATACATCGAGGCTCGTGGGGACTATACTCTGCCATACACTCCCTTCAACAAGAAAATTGGCTTGGCCCAAAAGTATTGTTGGTATCAATATCGGGATTGGGAATGGTGATGTCCCAATAGATTCCTGATTCGCCACAAAGTAACCTGTGTCCCAAATTCCGACCCATACCATAAATGAATAGAAGCCGAGGTATAGTATGTTAGCCGTTAGTGTTACTGCTACTAAGGCAGAAATACTTAAAAATAAAGTCCTTCGTAACCGTTCCACCTTCCGTGTGCTGAGGATAGAGTAGGTGAAAAAACCAGCTATTAGTCCCACAACTACTCCTAATATTGGGAATGGACTGAAATACCACCAGAATGCAAGAAGACCTATTATGCTTCCTAGTATTATCGCTTTCCTTTTAGAATCCGCCGCTGGTTTCATTGAAACCTCCCAACAAGAATTTCTGATATTTAGTATAACACTTTTCTTACTTAAAGTCCCATAACAACTTACCTCTTTCTTGATAGGTAAGTCGTAAGATTGAAAAGTTACGTTTCCTGGTAATATAGCTTCTTATAAAATTAACTAAATACGGATCTATAGCGTGAATGGTGTTAATAAGTCCAGGAACTGGGAAACCGTCAGATAGAAGTAAACTATCCCTACGTAGAAGCCGATAAGATAGAAGACGGCTGATTCTTTCCCCTCGGCGGCCAATACATGTTGTCTAGTTGGGCACCCTCCACCCATGACGGAAAAGAAGCCTAGACCTATAGCTCCGACTATCATCGCAATAAATGGTGCTATCGGTGGCAAATCCATACCTAGAGGGAAATTAGACACTGCTCCGCCCATAAGTTTAAAGCCAAGAAAGCCAACAGCTCCACCTACTATGAGTCCGAGGTAGCCTTTGAGTAAATAAGTGTCTCGGGCCAGAAAGTAATCCCTGAATCCACCGATACTGCAGAATCTAGACCTCTGTCCTAGATAACCGATTACGATGCCGACGACTAATGTTGCAGCGACTGCTACCATTTAGTTTACTCCTTTCTGAGACGAAGATAGACACAGGCAAGACCGATTCCGCCGACAAGCGCGGCAAGTAATATAGTGTAGGTAACACTACCGTAAGAGACAAGGAGTCCGATTCTGAGGGGACACCCTGCCACTAATAGGCCAAGATTGGCAATTATAAAACCAAACAAAACTGCCATATACTTCTTCTTTCCCGGATGACGCCGCCATCCCAACTCCCCATGTCTATTGGCAGCTGACATAGAACCGATAACAATACCAACAGCTAGAAGAGAAGGAAAAAGAACGAATGCCGAAGGTAAGGGCACCTCTGTCCCAAGGTAATTATTCATTATCCATTGCACTATTGTAGCTGGGTGGCAAACCATACAGACAGCATAGGCCTCAGGCGGTTCAACATTGGCAAACGCCTGGGCTGCTGCTGCCAAAATACCTATTACGAGACCGGTTATGCCGGCAAGCCAAAGCTTCATTGTCATTTGAGTATCATCACTTGGATCCATCTAGTAAAAGATAGTTGTCCTGTTCCGTGACTCGTTGGACATGGCATGTCTTTACCTATCTCGAGAGAACCCTTGTGAAGTGTTTCCTGAGGTTGGGATACGACGCCCTCACCATGCTCGGATGGCCGGTCGAAGAACGATACAAGACGCTTGACGGTTCTAGAGGTTTCTGCGGGTACTGAAACAAAAACAGACTTCCATGGAGGGGAGTCAAGTTCTACTTCTCTATTTCCTTCTATATCTACCTGTCCCCCTAGTCGTTGGTTGCTAGAAGGACGATTAAAGGCGACTATCACGGTTCCTTCGATTGGCTCTACACTCTCGTTGGTTAGTGCCATAGAGACCTCGTATGTGAATTTGGACTGCTTTTCATGATCGGCACAGTCTCCGAATGCGTAGCCTCCCTTCTCGCTGACAAATTTTAATTCAACACTTTCTATCTTTAAACCTTGTGCCGCTGCTAACATACCTGTACCCTGGTCTATAGGGCACGGAAGTTCAAAAGTAGGCAGCATCCCAACTAAAAGAACGGCAATGGAGAATAGTGTAAAAGATACTGGCGGTATAGCTTTCATTTGTTCATCTCCTTAAGGTTTTCTCGCTAACTATTTCAAAGGTTCTTGTCTCCGACGCAGTTCTTTGGGTAAAAGCTCATGCATTTTATCGGCGAAGTGGACTAGAGCCTCAACCGTGCTCTCAGTGCCACACGCCTTGGCTGTTTCAGCATCTAGGGGTTCATCTTTATGCATTTCAAGTACGTGTGCCTGATGTTTCGGCTCGGTGTGATTGAGAGAGCAACTGGTAGCCAAGCAATGTCCAGCCGACCCACATGTAATACGACCGGCGGTGTTCACTATATCCACGAATTTGCTACGTAAGTGGCGTGTATTATCAGTACCTAGCATCATATGTTGTATCTTTCCAGTATAACCACAGGCAGTTACTGTGAATCGCTCGCTGCTCTGAAGACGAAAGTCTAAGATAGTCATGGGGTATCTGGGCATATTAAATAGTCTCCTTATGGGTTAATTCGCCATTTTGCTCAGTGTCCCGGCGCTCAGAGTTTATCATGGCTTCCACAAGGGGTTCAAGGTTTGACTGGTCGAAGCCAACAATCAAGACATGGACTTCCGGCCCCAGTTTTTCTGGTTCCTCTGGGGCTTGTTCTGGTAGCGGCTGTGCTTCCAGTTCTGCCGATTCTTGTGGGACTTGTTCTGGTAGCGGCTGTGCTTCCAGCTCTCCCGGGACAATACCCTCGGCAGGTAGTTCATCGGCAGTCGGCTCTGTCTCGGGCTCGGGTTCTGGATCAGGCGTGAGCATCTTGAGAGCTTCCTCCGACACAGGTTCCTGGGAAACTATGTATCTTCCCAGGCCTGGATTGATAACATCATAAAGACCTGTCCTTCTAGCCAGCACATCCTTCTTCTCGTCCCAGTCCTTAAGTTCTCTGTATTCTACAACTAAATCTGGTCGGCATATTACTTCATTATCGGCTACCAAGGCAAGGTCATCCAGCTCGTCATCTATATAGATGAGTAAGCTCGGGTTACGCGTAGCTAATCTAAATTCGTTGCTTATGGCGTTAATGTTGTGCCACTCTCTCTTCTCAGAGATATTTGCCGCGGTATACGAGGCGCTTCGAAACTCTGATCTAATCGAGACATATCGATCTAGCTTAGCTGAGTGAACTATAATATGTGGCATAATAAATGCAGGAAAATCATCTGGTCCATGATCAAATGATAGCTTCTTGGTTTCTTGTGGGGTCTCGACTGGCATTCGATTGTGAAGCGGATCCCCATGTCCGTCCATTTTGGTTTCTGGATGCTCGGTCGCGAAGAGCTTATCAGCTTCCAGCAGTTTCACTAAGGAGAGAGCGAGCCACTTGCTATATCCCTCTCTATGTAACTTTCCGAAGGTTGTTTCTATACTTTTTGATCCTTCGTACTCAAAAGCAGTAAAATCCTTCTTTCCCTTCAGTAAATCGAATAATGGGTCGAGTAACCCTCTGTATAATTCATCGACTGGGTTGTGCAGGAATCTATCCAAGAAATTTAGTGTGGAGATTTCCTCCAGTTGGAGCAGTTCCATTACTGCCTGCTCGGCTTCGGTGTAATTCTTGCTAAGGGCTTTAGCCTCTTCCAAGAAGGCCGGGAAATTTTCCTCTATAAAGGCTACCCTGACATTATCAAAGAGCTGGTAGAACTTAGGCCGGACATCTCCGGGCATCGATGTGATATTATCACTGATTTTGATGCTTGGGTTAGAGGCGATGAAATTCTGCAGCTCAGTGTAAGTCTCTCTCCACTTACTTGACATAATTCTTCTTTTTGACCTCCAATAATTTCTCAAGAGCCATCTTGAGTATTCTTGTCATTCCTAATCCAGACTACCCAATCCAGATTAATCTGGATTGGGAACCCGCCCCGAGTTGTCAGGACTAATTACCTTAACCTGGATTCCCTCTTTCGCGAGAATGACGATTTTCAATACAAATATCGAGATAGTAGAAGGGGGGCACGACTTTAACTGCCCCCCTTCTTATTTAACTAGACCTCAAAACCCAGACACTTAACCGAGAATCGCCCTCTTCACTAGTGTCCTGGCAACTTGGATCTTGTAGGCATTATCGGATAATGCGAAGGCATCGGCAACAGCTGCTGTGCCGGCTTCGACGGCTAACGCCTCAGTGATGGCCTTACCCTTTATGACGTTTTCGGCCGCAGTTGATCGCCATGGTATCGGTGCTACACCACCGAGTGTAATCCTAGCATCTGATACAGCCCCACCTGAGGTTGTGATGCATGAAGCTACACTTGTTATCGCCCAATCTATGGCTCTCCGATAACGGAACTTGGTGTAGGCCTGTTTTGTACCGGCTGCTGGCGAGGGTACCTGGACCTCGACGATAAATTCATCTTGGGCAAGAATGTTCCCCAGTACTACGTAGAAACTATCAATGGGGATGGTTCTTTTGTTGGTGACAATAGTCGCATTCAGAGCGGATAATGCGAAGGAGGTATCGCCAGGCTGGACGGCAAAACACACCTGTCCACCTAGGATGGAGTGATACCTATTGTCTCCTGGGACGGCGTAACACAGGGCTCCACCCTTTCTGAAGCATAAGAATCGCCCTCCCACTTCGTTTGGATATCTGTAATACCAACACCTGACACTCTGGGCTAAGTTACCACCTAGAGTACCCATTGATCGGATCAGTGCGGCGGCGACACTAAGTGCTGCCTCCGACAGTACATTGTAGCCACCTTGGACGGTCGTATTGGCGGCAATATCTTCAATCGTTGCTAATGATCCAATCTTTAGAACTCCGCCTTCCTCCTTAATGGAGTCCAGCCCTGCGATGGTCTTTATGTTGACCAGAGCTTCTGGGTAACCTGGAATTATGTCACTTTTGATGACACCAAGTATGTCGGTACCACCGGCAATCACCGCTGCCTTTCCGCGGTATTCCGCGAGCAGAGCACTTGCCTCTTCTACTGTCTGTGCATCATGGTGTTTAAACTCTTTCACGATCTTCCTCCTATACCTTTCCCAGAGCCTTCAAGATGTTGCCTGGAGTGAATGGCGTATGAATTACTCTCTTACCAATGGCATTGTATATGGCATTGGATATAGCCCCAGCGTGCGGGTTAGGCTGACCTTCGGAAGCAGGTGTGGCTCCAAACGGATGTGACTCATCACCGGCCAGCTCAACAAGGGTAGTGGTGGTGGTAATATCCATGTGGGTAGATGGGTAGTCGTAAATCCAATTGTAGGAAAGTGTCTTACCGGAGTTTGGACAGGTGACAACACCACCCCACAGAGACCATGGGCCACCGTGGTTAGCGCCTTGCGACTGCTGATTCTCGAGCGCCGCAGGATTCATAGCGAAGCCTACATTGTCCGAGGTCACGCATTTGAGGTTGGAGATTCCGCCAGTCTCGGTGTCTACGTCAAGTTCCCAGATGGCAGCTCCCTTTTCTCTTGGGACACAGAGCCCTTTAAGAGCTCTTCTGTAAGCATATCCTGCAACTTCGTAAGAACCACCTCTGTTCTCGAAGGCGGGCGCAGTCTGCAGTTTAGCAAAACACTGTACGTAAGTCTTTTTGTCTGTTGGGTCAGTCTTTAAGAAGACTCCGTCTGCGTCCATATCGACGTCCTCGTAAGTTGCGTTGTCGAACAACTGAGCACCTAAAGTAAGTACTTGCTTCCTTACATTTTGTGCTGCTTCCCAAGTGGAGTAGCCTAGATTCCAGGTCCCTGTGCTTCCGCCTAAGTAGATGGAGTATGGGAAGCCAGTGGAACCACGGACCATACTACCTCTTTCATAAGGAATACCTAGTACTTCAGCGGCCATCATAAGATTACCTGTAGGTTCACCCTGGCCCGAGTCACCCATTGAACTCGTAAGCTCGAATGTACCATCAGGGAACATCTTACATAGCATAGCCGAGCCGTTCCAGCCGCCACCAGTGTGGGTTTTCTGGCCTCCACCTATACCATGTCTTACGACACCGGTCTTTGTATTGTGAGCATTCCATCCGCCCCACTTAGTTGCCCAATTTGTCTTAGCGGCAACAGCATCCCAGCACTCGCTGTGTCCTTCAGCAGAACAATAAGCAAGAGGTCGGCTCCAAGCGCAATCAAAACCGCCCTTTTTCATGCAGTTTAGCTGTCTGAGCTTAATGGGATCCATACCCATTGCCTCGGCAGCCTGGTCCATTGCTAACTCGACGGCGAAGACGCCATCCATGGTGCCGTAGCCCACATAGGAGAAAATTATTAAGCGATGTGCTGATGAATGACGAGTAACAAGCTTCATGTGTTGAATATTACGGTTGTATGCAAGCATACCGCCAGCTCGTACGGAATTCCGTTCGGCGGTGTACGTATTCTTCCCTGACTCAACGGTGTGAGTCATGTCCATAGCGTGTAGGATTCCGCCTTCCTTAAAGCCGAGTTTAACTCGGGTAAGACTCTGCCAGTAATTGGAAATCAGCATTTCCTCATGGTAGTTGTAGTGATGGTAAACTGGTTTTCCCAGATCACGACTGGCAAAGTTAGCTATACGGTTGGCTCTCTCGAATGAGGGGCCACCGAATATATGTCCTGGTCCCCAAAAACTCGAGGCGTAAGGGGATACAAGATGTGATTTTCCAAGCGGTACGCCTAAGACGGAGGCATTGCGTGCCCGGTCTGCGTAGAGACCCTTACTACCAGTATAAAAGGTTACGGTCTTGCTGGGTTCGCTTGAGTTGTAGTCAACCATTATGCCGCGACCCTTCGAGACTGGAATGTGTTGCATGGCATGTCTGATGTCATCAACTTCTATAACGTGATCACATTCTTTAAAACCCTGCTCCACATCGCCAAAACCTTGAACTGGCGAATTTACCCTCTTGGCCCATAAACCATCCGCAGTCTTTTCGCTGAAGAAACCAGCTTCTGAGGTTTCTAAGTTCGCCTCAGCGTCTGGCCATACTATTGGCGAGCCAGGTTTCATAGAGTCGTACATGTTCAGCACATGCGGCAGTTTCTCATATTCCACCTCGATCAGCATAACAGCGTGATCTGCAATGTCTTGAGTGTCTGCAACTACGGCGGCTATCTCGTGGCCGGCAAAGTAGGCTCGTGGTTCATAAAAACAATCGGGGTAGTTGAAAGGAGTCAGTACCAACCTAACACCAGGGACTGCTTCTGCCTTGCTGGTGTCCATACTTAGAATTTTGGCACTTGGATGCGGGCTATGGAAAGACCTGGAAAACAGCATGCCCTTGAGGTAATAATCGATATCGAACATTGCCTTTCCGGTTACTCTATCCACCGCGGTGATGTTCGGCTTTCTCTGGCCTAGCACCTTGTAGGGATAATCTTTCGCTCCAAAAGTTTCTTTATAGGTTTCTGCCACTTTTCTATCCTCCTCTCAGTAATCTAGCAGCTTCTAATACAGACTTCTGAATGAGCTCGTAGCCGCCGCACAAACATAGATTGCCGGACAGAGCTAATTTGACATCATCCAAGCTCGGGTTCGGATTCTTAGCCAAGTAAGCCTTGGCCACCATTATTGTGGCAGGCGTACAGTACCCACACATGAATCCGTTCTCGTTAACGAAACCCTGCTGAACAGGGTCTAGTGTGCTAACGCCCATCTTAGTAGCATCAGGATTATGCAAGCCTTCAATGGTAGTGATGTCCTTGCCTTCCATTTCTATAGCTAAGGTCTGGCATGCAAGCACTGGTTTGTTATCTATTATAACAGCGCAGAAACCACAGATACCTTCATCACAAGATATCTTTGTCCCTGTTAGTCCTAATTCCTGTCGTAGGACGTAAGCCAGTGACCAATTATCCTTAACTTTAAGTGGGTGTACCTTACCATTTACATTGAGATTCACCACCTCTTTGAGTGGTACTTGCCTAATTACTTCTACTTCTCTTGTTACTTCTCGTAATACTTCTTTTTCTACTTCTACTACTTTTTCTACTTCTACTTGTTGTACTGGGCCCGGTACTTCTACTTCTCTTACAACTTCTACCGTCTCAGTAGTTGGCGGGGCACAAGCCACCGCGAGCACCGTTGATCCAACGGCTGCACCGCCGACGACTACGCCGCTGCCCTTAATGAAATCTCTCCGTGATATCAACTTCACTTTCGCTTCCGCCATTAAGCAACCTCCTGTATAATTTTTCCTGGATTTAGGTAATACTTTGGATCTAGAAAATGACTGGTGATAACAGTACCGAAACTAGGCAATAGGCTCCACCCCCTTTATAGTTCTACCCTTAGGTACAGCAATATCTGCACCTTCTGGCACAGTTAATAGCGATATTAGCATAAACCTGCAATTTTGTCAATACCCCACTCTAAACCAGTAGTGATATTTATTACCTTTCTCCCGTACTTTCTTGCGGAACGGCGTTCCCTAGTCCCCCCAAGAAGTAGGAAATAAGAAAAAATAGAAAGTATAGAAGGTACGGAAGGGGAGTTATAGAGGGGGAGGGGGGATATGTAGGAACAAGTACTGTTAAGTATGGTATCCCTGTCCTTAAGTAAAGTAGGGGGTATGCTAGCGCGAACCTAAAGTTTTGTCAATACCCTTGACAGGGATTTGTTGGCTCGCTAAAATGGGGCTGTATCTTAGGGTGGCGACGTAGCTCATTTAGGCGAAAAGCCTCTCTAATCCAGCCCTGGTTTCATCAGAGTAGAAGAATACGGGTTGTAGGTTAAAATGGAGATAGGATTAAAGCAGAAACTGGAAGACGACCTTAAGCAAGCTCTTAAAAGCGGCGATAAGGTAAAAAGGTCAGTCATCCGTATGGTTTTAGCCGCCGTCGCCAATGCTGAAACTGCCCGTCCGCCAAAGTCTTCAGGGGATGCCGGGCAGCCCGGCCAGGATGGTCTGGTAGATGGGGACATTCTGGGTATTATCGCTAAGGAGGTGCGACAGCGGGAAGAAAGCATCGCCGCCTTCAGACAGGGGAATCGTCCGGATTTGGTGGTTCAGGAAGAGGTTGAGGAGGCGATATTGCAAGCGTATTTACCTCAACAAATGACGCGGGATGAGATTGTTGCCGAAGCGAGCCGTATTATTGCTGAGGTCGGCGCTCAAGGACCGCGCGACAAAGGTAAGGTCATGCCCAAGCTGGTGGCGGCGCTCAAGGGTAAAGCCGATGGACGTGAGATAAATACGGTGGTGACGGAATTGTTAGAATTGACCTGCCCCTAACTTGATAGGTAGTACAGTTATTTGGGGTATGCTAATAATAATGATAATAATTGTGGAGGTGCCGTGAGTGTTACCGTCATATTTTGAGAAGGACGGCAAACTATCCGACAGAGGGATAGGGAGGGAAGAAGCACAGTTTCAAGATAAACTGATGTTTCTTCTACACAGATATAATCAAACATCTCTTCTCACACGGTGGGATGAGGCTTTTACGTCTTGTCCTGACTCTAGCCCGCTCGCATCATGGATACGTGAATCCGACGATTTTGTGCATATTGTATGGGTGAACCCTGCCGTCGTTTGGGATATCACATTCTACCCAAAGAAAAATCTGTCAACTTTCAATATCACAAGACTTGCTGCTATTACTGGGTTAGGAGTGCAAGAAGGGGTGGATGTGGCCAAGCAACGGGGATTGGCAGTCGCAGGGCGTTACATTGTGGACGTCTTCGTCACTTCAAATCGCGCAGGACGCTTTACCTGGGTAGCATCGACTACAGCAGAAGAGACTGCACTTCGTGCGGTTGTTGTGGTATTATCTAAACTCTTACTGGTAAAAACATAATATGCTTGGAGGTCGCATCATCACGATGTTGAATGATGGTTTAGCAACACTTGAGACTTAGCGTGATGAACATAAGTGGCAATGCGATCGTAAGACTCAGGAAGACGAGAGTTCTCTCACACGAAGAATTATAATTAGTCTGTTTTCTCCAAAGGTTGGGTTGCTCTATCTCCAGGCTTATATCAGGTCTCTAGTTCCTGCGTTATATCCTTGGCTATCTTGAGAAATAGCTTTCTAAGTCTTTTCATAACATCTTCGGCTGCTTTTTCCCCGGCTATTCTTGTTTCGGCTGCTGCTTTTCTGGCATCATCTGCAGGGGAATTAACTAAGAAATGTTCATTAGTGCATTCTGTGAGGTCAAGATGCCTAGAGTACTTGAAACTCCTTCAGGAACTGGGTATGGAGCTATAAAAGGGAACGATCAAGCTTTTTGAGTATGTTTACGATTTTAGAGAGGAAAGCAGTGAGTTAATAAATAATGGCTTGACGGCTCCTATAATTTACGCCATCTTTGCTTCACTTGGCACACTAACTGCATGGTAGAGAGAAGCATAGGTTACTGATATCCACATTGTTGCAGGAATAATTCCTACAATGAGGCAAATTAACCCTAGAATGCTGATAGGAATGGACAGTAAAAAGATAAAGAACACTGTCCAAGCATGTCCACCAGTCATGCGCCAACTTTCTTTGACTGCTTCGAATACGGTCATTCTTCGGTCTAGAATAAGATAAGGCGTAAAGGCAAGCTTACACGCAAATATAATTCCTGGTATTACAAGTAGGACTAATCCGACACCAACTATTATAGTAACAAGTAAAGAAGCCAAGATGACATGCCAGTAGTTACTATAGGCTTTGAATATGTCCCTTATCTCTGGTTTGTCGTTCCTCGCTGCCTTGAGGTAGACGAAAGAAAAACTGTATTCTACAGGGAAAGAAACCAGGATATAAAAGATAATGCCCAGAATGGCTATGCCCGCAGTTGCAGCAAAGTCCCCTTCAGGTAATAGGCCTGGCACGTTCCAGATGATATCCCAGGCCGAACTAATGACGGACATTATGATTCCTATTAGGAGGAGCCTTGGGAAGCATTTCCACATTTGTCGCCACCCATTCTTATACGACGAACGCCATAAAGTTTCTTTATGAGTTTCTGCCATTTTTCTATCTTCCTTTCAGTAATCTAGCAGCTTCTAATACAGACCATAGAGGTAAATGAGACTACCGACCAAGATGGCTTTGATACATTTCCCGGTGGTGTCCAAATCGTAGAGTTTTGTGTTGTGCTAGTTTGTTCTTGCCACTTGCGCCTGAGATATTCGATAACCATATTATTCCGCCACTCGCTTAATCAGACCACTAGTCTCTGCCAAAGCTAACGGTCCTCGTACCATTCCTTGTATCATATTATCACCTTTAGCCTATCATTAAGATACTACGGCCTTATCTGCTCAAATCACTTTGTACAGAAGGAACCCATCAAAAGTTACCACGCAAGCCGACTATTCTATGCTACTCAGCTGTAGACGGGTCCCAGCCTACTCGTAGATTCTGGTCAAAAGAATTAAGGACGTTCATATCTTCTGGTGATATTGTAAAATCAAAAACGTTGGCGTTATCGTGAATATTCGCTTCTTTAGATGATTTAGGAATGACTACTATGTCTCGCTGTAATACCCAGCGGATAAGAATCTGAGCCGCGCTCTTGTGGTATTTCCGGGCCATGGACACTAGTTTTGGATCACTCAACTTTTCCCCCCTTGTTAATGGGCTGTATGCTTCTAGTTGAATTCCGTGGGAATGGCAGAACTCTAGAAGGTCCTTTTGATAGAGATATGGGCTAAACTCAACCTGGTTAACTGCTGGAATAGTCGATGAACTGTTCAGGATCTCCTCTAGATGCCAGATCATATAGTTGCTGACACCAATAGCCCGACATTTTCCCTTTTCCAGCAGTGTTTCCATGGCCTTCCATGTTTTATTTCGGAGGCCCGCAACAGGCCAGTGGATCAAATATAAGTCAAGATAGGAAAGTCCCAACCTCTCCAAACTACTTTCGCAAGCAGCGATGGTAGACTCATAACCATGATCTGAATTCCACAGTTTAGTGGTAATGAAAACTTCTTCCCTTGGAATGCCACTTCTATGGATGGCCTTTCCAACACTTTCCTCATTCCCATATATTTTAGCGGTATCAATAAGTCTGTAACCGGTCTTTAGAGCATAAAGAACAGCCCCTTCAGTTTCTTCACCAGGTAGTTCGCCGGCATTATGAATTTGCGCCGTGCCAAAACCCAGAAGGGGTATTTCAACGCCGTTATTAAGTTGTACTTTTGTACTGAAATTAATTTTGTTTTCCATCATAAATACATCCTCCACATCCTTAATTTTACCTATTTTATCAGGCTTCTAAATAATTTGTCTACGCAAGAGTTGATGCGTGTGGGCATAGTTTTATGTTGTAAGGGGTGCTTATGTTATTACTATGCCATCAAAACCATTGTCCATTACTGGCTTTAATTCTAGTTTGTCCTCAAGGTGTCTCCGTCAAATTTTTTCATAGGTGGAGACATGGGCTATGCCCTCAGTCTTATCAAAGTTTATGATAGTTTTTTTGGCATAATATTCTCTTCTTTATTGGGGTCCTTACTAGCGGATATACAGAAGGAGGTAGTTGTGTTATATTGTGTGAAAATGGGGGTGACGGAGTTACTTGGTTCTTAGCGTAGGCGTAGTTTCTGGTAAATTCAAAGGCCTATTGGTTAGAGGGGCGGATGCCCCTCTTTTATTTATCGAAGTCACGTGTGCCGAGACTTACTAAGAATGGGAAACTAGAATAAGACATTTGAGGTGGGCTTGTCGAATCGTAATGATGCCCTTCGGCAGGTTCAGGGCGAACGGGAATGTAAGGATAAGATGCATAGACTAGAAATCGGATTGACGAGCAACCAACCTGACGCCCGAGGAGCGGGGCTGGTCAAGGATATCCACGATTTGGGAATTAGTACTGTTACTGATGTCCGTGTTGTCGATCTCTACTGGCTCGATGGGGACTTGGCCGCTGGTGACCTGAATTTGATAGGTCGGAACTTGCTGGCTGACCCGGTGACCCAGTATTACCGTTACTCCACACCGGCTCCTTCCTCTTCTCAGTCTCAACCCCATATTGTCGAAGTGGCTTACAACGCTGGCGTGACCGATCCGGTAGAAGAGACGGTAATGAAGGCTATCCGGGATTTGGGTATTACTGGCGTGCGAGCGGTGAAAACGGCCAGGCGATACTTAATATGGGGGCGTCTCACCGAAGCACAACTGGACATCATTTGTAATCGGCTTCTGGTTAACCCGATTATCCAGTCCCGGCAAGCCGGGATAGCTGCCGGGGGTTTGGTCTTTCCGGAAAACCCGCGATACGCATTTAAGCTAAACCATGTAAATATCCGTGGGCGAGACGCGGCACATTCTGACATGTCGGGGTCATCAGTCAGGCAGGAGTTTGGTTTTAGCGTTGATGAGTTTAAAGTCATCAACGACTATTTTGTTAAACAGGGGCGGAACCCTACTGATGTTGAGCTGGAGACACTGGCACAGACGTGGTCGGAGCACTGTGTCCATAAGACATTTCAGGATAAAATTCTCTTCGGCGGGACAACCATCGATAATCTATTGAGAAGTACGATAATGAAGGTAACCCGGGAGCTTAACAAGCCGTGGTGTCTCTCTGTCTTTGAGGATAATGCCGGCGTCATCGATTTTGACGGCCGGTGGGCGCTCTGTTTTAAGGTAGAGACTCATAACCATCCCTCGGCGGTCGAGCCTTATGGCGGCGCCTCTACCGGCGTTGGGGGTGTCGTTCGCGATCCGGTGGGTACGGGGCTGGGGGCTAAGCCGCTCTTGAATACCGATGTCTTCTGTTTTGCTCCGCCAGATTTTCCCCCCGAAAAACTACCCAAAGGAGTTTTGCACCCCCGCCGTATTTTCAAGGGAGTGCGCGCTGGGGTAGCGGATTATGGTAATCGTCTTGGTATCCCAACGTTGAATGGGGCTATCCTCTTCGACGATGGTTACCTGGCTAATCCCTTGGTTTACTGTGGTACCCTGGGGCTATTGCCCAAAGAGATGAGTCATCGAGGCAAACAAACTTCGGGCGACCTGGTGGTGGTCGTCGGGGGGCGAACCGGGCGCGATGGTATCCGCGGCGTCACTTTTGCTTCGGAGAAACTTACCGGGGAGTCGAGCTCTGTTTCCTACACTTCAGTTCAGATCGGTAATGCCATTGTCGAGAAGAGGATGATTGATGTTCTTCTCCAGGCGAGAGATCGGGGGCTGTACTGTCGTATCACCGACTGTGGCGGTGGCGGGTTGTCCTCGGCTGTTGGCGAGATGGCGGAAGACATTGGCGTGCGGGTCGATCTGGATAAAGTGCCCCTGAAGTATGCCGGGCTGGCCTACTCTGAAATTTGGATATCGGAGTCGCAGGAAAGGATGGTGCTGGCGGTTCCACCCGACCGGGTTGGAGAATTGATGGCACTCTTCGCTAGCGAGGATGTACTGGCCGCTGTCATCGGTGAGTTTACCGGCGACCGTCGTCTCACGCTTTTTTATCATGGTAACCTGGTATGCGACTTGGGTATGGAGTTTCTCCATAAGGGACGACCGCGACTGGTGAGAGAGGCGGTATGGGCGCCGGTAGAATATCCGGAGCCGGATTTTGTTTGCCAGCCGGATTTAACCAAAGATCTGTGCTCTGTCCTCGGATCGTGGAACGTCTGCAGTAAGGAGTGGGTCATCCGTCAGTACGATCATGAAGTTCAGGGGGGTAATGTGCTTAAACCTTTGGTAGGGAAGAATAACGATGGCCCGGGCGATGCCGCTATTATTCGGCCGGTATTGGATTCGGAAATGGGCGTCATTATTGCCAACGGCATCAACCCGCAATATGGTCAACTTGACCCTTACTGGATGGCGGCTTCGGCTATTGATGAGGCACTGCGGCAAATTATCGCCGTTGGTGGTAATCTGCATCGGGTCGCCCTGTTAGATAATTTCTGCTGGGGTAATACCGACCAGCCTGAAATACTGGGAGCTTTGGTTCGGGCGGCGCAGGCCTGTTACGACGTGGCGATTGTCTATGAGACTCCCTTTATTTCTGGTAAAGATAGTCTTCATAACGAATTTGAGTCCGATGGTAAAATTATCTCCATTCCCCATACACTTCTCATCTCGGCTATCGGTATCATCGAGAATGTGAATCGGGCAGTTTCGATGGACTTAAAGCGGGCGGGCGACGTGGTCTATGTCATTGGTTCCACTCAAAGAGAGCTTGGTGGTTCCGAATATTACAAAGCGCATGGCTTTGTTGGCGATTGTGTGCCTAAGGTTAATCCCCACTCCGCCAAAGAACTGATGAATCGTTTGAGTATCACTACGGAGAGGGGTTTGGTTAGAGCTTGCCATGATTGTAGTGATGGTGGGATTGGTGTCGCCCTTGCGGAAATGGCTTTCGCTGGTGGGTTGGGTATCGAAATCCACTTGAAAGAAGTGCCCTTGGGAGAGCCAATTAACCGGGATGATTTTATCCTCTTCTCCGAGTCGAATAGTCGGTTTCTGGTTGAGGTTTCGCCTCGGCGCTGTAAAAAATTCGAACAGGTAATGCATGGCACTGCGTTGGCTCGTATTGGTCGGGTGACTGGTACCGGCACCTTGGAAATATACGGGCTGAGCGAGAGTAAGATTGTTTCGGTCGGTCTTAGTGAGCTGAAGGAGGCATGGCAGAAGCCGTTGAGGTGGTAGGTCATTAATGGCTAAAGTAAGAGCCCTTGTGTTGCGTGCCCCGGGAACAAACTGTGATGATGAGACCGTCTTTGCCTTCCAGCAGGCGGGGGCTGAGGCGTCTTCAGTTCATGTCAACCGGCTCATCCGTCGTGAGGAGCGGTTGGCGGACTATCGGATAATGGTTATCCCTGGCGGCTTTACCTACGGGGATGATATTGCCGCCGGTAAGGTGTTGGCTAACGAGCTAAGGTTAAAGTTGGGTGAAGAGATCCTGAGGTTTATCGAAGAGGGTGGCCTTATTCTCGGCATCTGTAATGGTTTTCAGGTGCTAGTCAAAGCTGGTTTCTTGCCTGATCCGACGAAAGGTAGTGCGTCATCGGTGACCCTGACGAATAATGATTCAGGTAAGTTCGAGTGCCGCTGGGTACATCTGGAAGCGAATCGGAATAGCCCCTGTGTCTTTACTCAGGGGGTTGACCGTATGTATCTGCCGGTGGCTCATGGTGAAGGTAAACTGGTGGCTCTGCCCGGATTATTGGCGGAGGTCAGCATTGCTCTTCGATACATAGACGAGGATGGGAATAACCGCGCCCGCTACCCCCACAACCCCAATGGTTCGGTGGATAATATTGCCGGTATTTGCGATGATTCGGGGCGTATTTTCGGTTTGATGCCACATCCGGAGCGTCATCTCCGCGGCACTCAGCACCCTCAGTGGACGAGATTAGGCTCAAAGAAATATGGCGATGGATTTCAGGTCTTCCGTAACGCAGTAAAGTGGGCGAGGAGTCTTTAGTTTCGCGGGAGGTTGGGTGCTGCTGTCCGGAATATCGTTCCGCCAAACTGGTGGCAGTATTCTTCTCTTGTGTGCATTACCTCATTTTGAGCTCTTTATTTATGAAGACTATAACTGTATATAATGGAAGTTGACTAGCGTCAATAGACGTTGTTTTAGTGGAAAGTCTATGATTACTCATTGCTAGATGGTATAATCAGGGTAAGAGGTGGAGAATGCGTGAGGCACTTCTTTACGAGAAATTGCCTGATTCACGGGTTCGCTGTCACACTTGCCAGTGGCGTTGTCGTATTGACCCGGACAAGTTCGGTGTCTGTGGCATGTATCAGAACCAGGGCGAGACGCTCTATAATCTCAACTATGCCAAAGTCTCTTCGGCGGCGGTCGATCCCATTGAAAAAAAGCCATTATTCCATTTTTTCCCGGGAAGTTCGGTTTATTCTTTGGGTACACTGGGTTGTAATTTTCACTGCCGGCACTGCCAGAATTGGGAAATTACTATGGCTAATGGTGGTGCTTTAGACTATGTTTGTCAGGAAATATCGCCGCAGGTGGCGATTGAGACCGCGAAATATCAGCAATGCCAGGGTATTGCATGGACGTATAACGAACCGGCCATCTGGTTCGAATATACCCTCGACTCCGTCAGACTGGCCAAGGAAAATAATTTGTACACTGTTTATGTGACTAATGGCTACTCTACTCCAGAAGCGCTGGATACTATTGGGCCTTACCTGGATGCCTGGCGTGTTGATATCAAGGGCTTCTCTGACGTTCTTTACCGTGATTTGGCAAAGGTGCTTCACTGGCGAGATACACTTGATGTCGCCAGGCGGGCCAAAGATAAGTGGGGTATGCATGTTGAGGTGGTGACCAATATTATTCCCACGATGAATGATGATGATGAGCAGCTCGGTAGTATCGCTCGCTGGATTCAAAATGAGCTTGGTGATCTTACGCCATGGCATATTACCCGTTTCTATCCTCATCATAATCTGCGGCATTTGCCCCACACCCCGATTTCTACCATCGAGCGCGCTTATAATATTGGGTGTCAGGCGGGTCTTAAGTTTGTCTATGCCGGTAATATTCCCGGCCATAAAAGTGAGAACACTTCTTGCCACTCTTGCGGTAAGCTGATTGTGGAGAGGTTTGGCTACCAGACAAAGGTTATTGGTTTGGTCGGCTCGAAGTGTCGTTTCTGCGGTACGGAACTTAATTTTAGGGTCGGTACGTAAACGGTTTACTTATGAGGGACTGCGATGATTAGAAATCCAGTCGTAGCTGGCCAATTTTATCCGGGAGCACTCAATCCGCTCAGGTCGGCGATTAAGGGGATGGTTGATGAGAAAGAAGCTAGGGAGGAGGTCATCGGTTTGGTTTTGCCTCATGCCGGCTATATTTACTCCGGGTCAATTATTGGAGCCGTTATCTCCCGAATTAAATTCAAGGACACCTTTATTATCATAGGCCCCAACCACACCGGTAATGGTAAACCACTGAGCATTATGACTGAAGGCACGTGGAAGACTCCGTTGGGTGACGTTGAGATTGATGCTGAGCTGGGTAAAAAAATTTTGGCCACATCCTGCTACCTAGAAGAAGACTATCATGCCCATCAGTATGAGCACTCGATTGAGGTTCAGCTGCCCTTCTTGCAGTATTTTCAGCCGGATATAAAGCTGGTACCGATTGTTCTCGGCTATCTTAACGGTGCTGTCTACAAGGAGATCGGGAAAGCACTCGCTAAGGCGATTAAGGAGCTAAATAGGGCAGTAGTGATTATCGCCTCGAGCGACATGACGCACTATGAGCCGCAGGAATCGGTGTGGCTGAAGGATACCCATGCCATCGAAGCCATCATGGCCTTGAATGAGGATGAGCTATTGCGGCGGGTTCGTGACATGGATATATCCATGTGCGGCTTTGCCCCTACGGTTAGTCTTCTTGCGGCGGCTAAGGAGTTGGGTGCGAGTAATGCCGAACTGGTAAAATACCAGACCAGTGGTGATGCTACTGGCGATTATTCTAGCGTCGTTGGTTATGCGGGAATAGTCATCAAAGGGCTGTCCCCCGTCGCGAGGTTGGCTAAAGAGGCGGTGGAGAGTCATATCAGAGAACGTAGGATCCCTCAGGTAAGAGAGCTGACTCCGGAGATGAAAGAACGGGCGGGCGTTTTTGTTTCCATTCACAAGCACGGTGAGTTGCGCGGTTGTGTCGGTACTTTTGAGTCTACGGAAGATAATATTGCCCGTGAGATTATCACTAATGCCATTAGCTCAGCTACTTGTGACCCCCGTTTCTCTCCAGTTACGGTTAGCGAATTTAAGGACCTTGATTATAGTGTTGATATCCTGACTAAACCAGAACTAGTAGAGGACGAGACCTCTTTTGACCCGAAGAAGTACGGAGTGATTGTGGAGTCTGGCTGGCGGCGTGGTTTGCTACTTCCCGACCTGGAGGGGGTAGATACGGTGGGGGAGCAGATTCGTATTTGCCGTCTGAAAGCCGACATAATGCCCTCTGAAGTAATAAAGCTGTATCGCTTTGAGGTGAAAAGGTATAAGTAGAGTAGGATTAAGGGTCGAGGTAGGCAGGGGATGATAGATATTTGGGTATCGAGTAATGGAAAAACAAAGAGGCATATAGACATCATAGCATATATATGCTATGATGTCTATAATCATTGAGTATTTAGTGGGGGGGGACAGGTGAAAAGAACTATGATTTATCTGCCAGAGCAAACTCATCAAGGGCTTAGAAAGATGGCTTTTGAAGCTAATACTTCAATGGCTGATTTAATCAGAAAGGCGGTCGATGTTGTTTATGGCGATGATATCGGAGATATCCGGATTATGGGGGAAGAGATTGCGAATTACCAAATTTATCCAGAGTTAGCCATTACACTGGATGAATTGCGTCGTCGGAAAAAATGAATGTATGAAGTTAAACTGACATCCCGTGCTCAGCGTGATGTCGATAAGCTCTCTTCCATAAATTGGGACCGCGTACAAGTTGTGTTAGACCGGATTGAGTGTTAATCCAAGACCTCCTGGTATTAGAAAGATCTTAGGGAACATATGCCGAATTGGGATTGGGGACTGGCATATTATCTATGTTGTTTTCGACAGGAATAACCTGATTTTAGTGGGTAGAATTACCAGGTGTTCGGAAGGTACTTAAAACAAGGCGAAAGGACTTATTCTAACCTTGAATAGGGGAACATTATGGACATTTTTGAGCGGTGGTTTGAGGAAGATGAGGAATTATATTAAAAAATAAGGAGCCTCGATCGGTTGTTTTGCTATGTGAACTGATGGAATATTCGATTTTGCTCCTTTTGTCTATTGACACACAAAAATAAATAGGTTATTCTTTTTGTAATCAAAACAGGGGAGGTAAGTTAATGCAAGCGTATTGTGTCAAGTGCCGTACCAAGAGAGAGATTAAGAACGCCTGTAGTATCACGATGAAGAATGGTAAGCCGGCAACTCAGGGTCTTTGCCCGGTGTGCGGTACTAAGGTATTCCGAATCGGTAAGGCCAACGCTTAAGGGCACCCCGCAGGGTATTTATAAAGGAATATAGCAGGAAGGGAGACTGAGTATCGGTTAAGGGTACTTAGTCTCCCTTCCGTGTCTTTTGGATGGAGACCAGATATCTCTGCTTTTTAGAGTATTCGCCGGAGAGGCGGTTGTGTTTTTCCGTCGAGGATTAGGTTCTAGGGATAAACTGTAGACTTGTTAAAGACAAGATGGCCTTGTCGCTGAGGCGAAGTTTTGGGAAAATCGGTACGGAAATGAGCGCCGCGGCTTTCCTCTCTCAAAAGAGCGGCCTCCACGACCAATCGTCCGGTCAGGAGTAGGTTGCTTAATTCGTAGGTAGAGCGAGTGGTAGGTTGGGGCAGTAATTTTTGCCAGGAAGCTAAGGTATCGGCGGCTTGGGTCAAGCCTTCCTTGTTACGGATGATTCCGACTTTATTCCAGAGGAGCGTTTGTAGAGCTGCCAGACGAGGTGGGGGTACTTTTCTTTGGGTTTGTCTTTGACTGAGTGTGGTACGTATATCAGCTAAACCTTGGGTGGTAGCTTGTTCCTCGATCTTTACTTGGCCGCTGGCTCTTTGGATGATTCTTTTACTGAAGACCACGGCTTCCAGAAGAGAGTTCGAAGCCAGACGGTTGGCGCCGTGAACACCCACGCAGGCGGTTTCGCCGCAGGCAAAAAGACCAGGAATGTTAGTCTCGCCCCAGATGTTAGTCTTGATACCGCCAATCATGTAGTGAGCGGCAGGTGCGACTGGGAGCAGGTCTCGGGTGATGTCTAAACCGTGTTCCCGGCAAAAGTGATAGATGTTTGGGAAACGGGTAGTGATGGTGTGCGCGGGTAAATGGGTGACATCAATAAATGCCTTATCCGACTTAGTTTTTCTCATTTCGTGGATAATACTACGGGCGACGATATCTCGTGGCGCTAGGTCGCTATCAGACGTGTAATCCGGCATAAAGTGATGGCCTTTGATATTGCGTAATATGCCGCCTTCACCCCTGACGGCTTCACTGATGAGAAAGGGTGTCACTCCGGGTAGATGCAGAGCCGTCGGGTGGAACTGGTAGAATTCCATATCGATAATTTCGGCCCCGGCGTCGTAAGCCAGGGCGAGTCCATCCCCGGTGGCGACGGCAGAGTTAGTGGTGAACTTGAATAACTGCCCGGCACCGCCGGTTGCCAGAATTAGAAAGCGACAGCTAAATTCTTTGGTACCGCCGGTACGGCAATTGAGAATCTGTACGCCGCTAACTACCCCCTTTCTAACTAGAATTTGTGTAGCGAGAGAATGTTCCAGAATCTGGGCTTTTAATGAGCGGACCAGGTTGCTGAGAGTAACTTCAATATGTTGACCGGTGGCGTCACCACCAGCATGGACGACACGGGATACGCTGTGGGCGGCTTCGCGGGTTAAGGCAATCTCTCCGTACAGCGTATCAAAGGGCACGCCGAGCCGGACCAGTTCAGCGATGCGTTCCGGAGCTTCGTTGACCAGTATGTGAGCTGCCTCTTTATCGCATAATCCATCCCCGGCAGCGATAGTATCCTTGAAGTGTAATGTCGGGGAATCATTCTTGCCGATAGCCGCGGCAATTCCTCCCTGGGCGTACCGGGTATTACAGTCTTCGATGCTACCTTTGGTGATAATGAGGACGCTACCATGTTTCCTTGCTAATATGGCGGAGTAGAGTCCGGCAATACCGCTGCCAATGATTACGAAATCGAAATGGTTCATCGGATGGTGTTCCTGTATTTGGCTTGTTCTTCTCGGTAAAGGTCGCCACCGTAAATATCATTGATTACGATGGCTGGAAAATCTTCTACTTCGAGACGGAGGATAGCTTCAGCGCCGAGCTCAGGGTAGGCAACGATCTCAGATTTCTTGATACTTTTTGAAATCAGGGCACCGGCACCGCCTGTGGCGGCCAGGTATACCCCTCGGTACTTCTTGATGGCGTCTTTTACGGCTGGTGAGCGTGTTCCCTTGCCAATCATTACTTTTAGTCCTTCGGCGAGTAGACGGGGTGAATAGGTATCCATGCGCCCACCGGTCGTGGGACCGGCGGCACCGATAGGTTGACCGGGTTTGGCTGGCGCCGGGCCCATGTAGTAGATTGTTTGGCCTTTTAACTCAAAGGGTAGTGATTTGCCATGGTCTAAAGCATCGATTATTTTCTTGTGAGCCGCGTCGCGACCAACATAGACGACGCCGCTAATAAAAACTTGGTCTCCGGTCCTTAGTTTCTTGGTAATGGCTTCCGCGACGGGGGATTTGATATGTAGAGTTTTCATTATAATATAGCTTCCTTCTGGCGTGCTGCGTGGCACTGGAGACTGACGGCTATGGGTAAGCTGGCAATATGGCTTGGGAAGAGTTCGATATGAACGGCTAGGGCAGTGGTTTGTCCCCCAAGACCCTCGGGGCCGATGCCCAGGGCGTTCACCCGTTTAGTTAGTTCCTTTTCTAGTCGGACGTTTTCCGGGTCGGAATTGGTAGAACCGAGCGGACGTAGTGTTGCTTTTTTGGCTAGAGCCATGGCTATTTCTGCGGTGCCGCCGATACCCACGCCGACAATTACCGGTGGGCAGGGATTTGAACCTGCCTCATTGACTGCTCTGAGTACGACTTCGATGATACCTGAGCGACCTTGCTCTGGAGTGAGCATAAAAAGACGACTCATATTCTCACTGCCGCCGCCCTTAGGCATAACGGTAATTTTCAGCTTGTCGCCCGGAATAATATCGGTGTGAATGACTGCTGGAGTGTTATCTTGGGTATTGACCCTTGCTGAATACGGCCGGCGCACCATAGACTTGCGCAGGTAGCCTTGCTCATAACCTTGGCGGACACCTTCGTTAATGGCTTCGTAAAGGTTACCACCGGTGATATGAGTATCCTGCCCAATCTCTAGGTAGACCACGGCGATACCGCAGTCCTGACACATTGCCATTTTTGTTTCTGTGGCTAGTTGGGCGTTAGCTAGAATCTGGTCTAAAGTTTGCCTGCCTAACGGTGATTCCTCGGTTTTGTGGGCTTGCTTGAGAGCCCGATGGACATCGTTAGGGAGGAAATAGTTGGCTTCCTGGCATAAGCGAGCCACGGTTTTGGTTACTTTTTGTGCTCTGATGTTCCTTATTTTCACTAAGCTCCTTGTTTCCGAGATAGCTTTTTACTATTCTGTTATTGTTATCAAAGTATGCTGTTATCCGTTCGTCCTGAACCTTCGGCGATGAGGCTAGTCGGACGCTTGGCGAGGGGTGGTTCACGGTTCGACGGTTCGCCACGAACAGTATTCTCGACCTTTATTATCCTTTGTCGGTGTAAGGTTATCCCGGCTTGTCGGGATGGTCGCTGGCTCTATGGAGGTTAACCAGGGCTTATGGATTCACCCTCCGCAATTAGCTTTCTTAGTGCAATGATCATCGCCGGGGTGTCGATAGCCATCGGGCATGATACCTTACATCGGCCGCAGGTCAGACAGGTATAAGACATAGCGGCACCCTTCTCGGTTTTCTTGCTGATCATTGTTGCCCAAACAGCGCCGATACCGGTGAAATAACTATCGCCGAAGTGGCCGGCGGTGACGGCGAAGACGGGGCATTCATAGAGGCACCCGCCACATCTCAGGCAATATAATGCCTGGCGCAAGAGTGGATGTTTGGCTAATTCCGTCCGTCCGGCATCGAGGAAGATGACATGGAATTCTTTAGGTCCGTGAGCTCCATAGGTAATTACCTTTTCAATATCGCCGGTTCTGCTAGGGCCGGAGATTAAGTTGACATAAGATGGGACAGTGTAATTGGCGTAGCGCCAGGTCACCTCGGCTACTTTGTTGGCGTCGCCGAAGGTTGGTACTAGTTTTTCCATGCCTACTAGGGCGATGTGGATAGGCGGTAAAGCGGTAGCTAGTCGGGCATTACCTTCATTTTCGATAATAAATAGGGTACCGGTGTCGGCCGCCACGACATTGGCACCGCTTATACCGATGTCGGCCTGGATAAATTTTTCTCGGAGAAGTGTCCGGGCGGTAGCCACCATGCGGGCGATATCGTCCGGTGGAAGCTTCTCCCCGGTGATTTGTGAAAGCAGTGTGGCCACATCCTCGCGCGGGACATGGATGGCCGGTGAAAGAATATGCATTGGTTTGGAGTGAAGTTTTTGAATGATGAACTCCCCTAGGTCAGTCTCACAAACTTCGTTGCCCATTCCTTCTAGGTGTTCGCGTAGGCTGATTTCTTCGCTGGTCATGCTTTTCGCCTTGACGATGAGTTTGCTCTTCCCGACGAGATTTCCGATGATCTCCAGCGCTTCGCTGGCGGTGCGGGCAATATACGCCTTCCCATGATTTGCCACGATGGCTTCGCTTGCCTGCTGAGCCAACTTCTCCATATCGTCGATGGCGCGGGCTTTTATTTCTCTGACTTCCTCGGCGAGCTTGATGGTATGGGGGAATTTTGTCAAAGCATTACTGGCGTTCGTCCGGTAGCTGCCGATAGCCCGGGACAAAGCTAATCTGATACGTTCATTGTGGGCGGCGTCCATTAACTCTTTTTTATAGTCGTTAAAGACAGACATTCTTCTTAATCCTTTAGGGACATGGCTAAGATTTGAGCCATGTCTAGTACCTCCACTGTAATCGCGCCCAGTTCTTTGAGCCCGGTCTTGAGTTGCATGACACATCCTGGGCACTGGGTGACGATAATTTGTGCCCCAGTCTCAACCAATTCCTTCGCTCGGTTAACTGCCAGAATCTGGCTTAACTCAGGGAAGACAGCTTCAAAGCCAGCGCCGCCGCCACAGCAGGTGGAATAGTCTCCCTTGGTCCAGGTTGGTTCTACTAGCTCTATATCCTTGATAGCTCTCAGGATTTGACGTGGTTCCTCTCCTACTCCCAAGTAGCGAATGAGCTGGCACGGGTCATGATAAGTAACCTTAATTTTTCTGGGGAAGCGTAAATTCAGCGAGGAGATGCGTTCGGCGACAACTTCTGTGAAATGCTTGACCTCGATGTCATGCTTGCCAAGGCAAGCAGGTATCGTATTACGTAGGGTGTTGGTGCAGGAGGGCACGATGCTGATAATTCGCTTTACTCCTTTGTCTTTTAGCTGACTGTAGGCTTCCCGAGCATGTTTCTCGAATTTATTGTGTAGGCCGAAGTAGTAAAGTGGGCCGCCACAGCATGGTTCGTCTTTGCCCAGATAGCCGAACTCGATACCGATGCGGTCGAGTACCTTGACCGCATCCCGAAGTGGTTGGGCATCAGTATCATTGTCTCGCGTAATCACCCGTCGGTACAAACTGGCGGCATCGATGCCTAATTTTTTCTGGAAATTGGCTAGATTTATGGCTCGTTCAGTGCTAATACCAGCGATTTCGGCGCGATCGATGCGCCGTATTAGGGCTGTCAAAGATTCTAGTTCACTGGCATACTGATACCCGCACCCGGCAAAGAAAATTGTCTCTGTCTCTTTGGTTAGATGGAGGTCTTTTGCCCACTTGGCTTTGGTTGTCCTATCCGCACCCAACAGATTGTGTTTCGAGGAAATATTATCGGCAAGGTAATTTAGGCCTGGCGGAATTAGTCTTTTATTGTCTTTAGAGTGTAAGTTACTCATGATACCTGCCCTAGGATCTCGAGAAGACCCTTGCGAACCATCATCACGGCTATGACGGCTAAAAGTAGACTGGCGAATTGGGAGGCGGCGCGGAGACCTGGTTCGCGCATGATTCGAGCCATTCGGTCGGCCTGAGCGAAAACTCCCCAGGTGAAGGCCAGATTGAGAATGAAGGCGAGCAAGACTGGCAAGAGGGGATACTGTCCGGTGAGAAGAAGTAGGGTGGTAAGAACTGCTGGTCCGACTACAAGCGGAGTACCAATGGGGGCAACGCCAATCATCTCTTTGCCATCACCTGACTGCGGATCGACTAATTTACCGGTGGTAAAACGTCGGACAGTCAGTATGAAGAGGACCAGCCCGCCAGCAATCAAAAAATCGGATGTTTCAATACCGAGGATGAAGAGAAGACCTCGTCCGATACCGATGAAACCTAGCCCAAGGATTAGGGCAGTGATTATAGCATAACGGATTACCCGTCGTCGTTCGGCGGATGACGTAGCATGAGTTAAGGACGCAATGATGGGAAGATTACCAACGGCATCGACAGCGACGAAAAGCGGAATAAAGCTTAAGCCGATATATTTTAACAGCTCGAGAATGGTATTCATAAAAAATTCAATAATGGTATTCATACTCTTACCTTATTATATTAGTGTTAGTTCCGTAAGTGCAAATGTCTCATGAGGGGGAATGAGTACACTGCCTTGACGAATAAGAAAGGTAAGGTATAGACTAGAAAATATAAGCTGTGCCCCGCGTTGGTTCAAGTAAATGTAAAGGATAGGTGAATAAAGAGAGTTCGTTGGAAGAAGTAGTTATCGTCAGTGGCGTGAGAACGGCGATTGGAAACTTCGGAGGCGCGCTCCGGAACGTGCCGGCCGTTCAATTGGGTAGCCTAGTCATCAAAGAAGCACTCGAGCGTGTTGGATTAAAACCAAAAGCTGGTGTGGAGCTTTTGAGTTATGGCCCTGATGCTCTGAAGGGAAAGGGGCTGACTGAGTTGGAGAGGGCCTATGTCGGATGTGATTATTCCCTCAGAGAGGTGCAGGTCGATGAGGTTATCATAGGGAATGTTCTCCAGGCTGGACAAGGACAGAACCCCGCCCGGCAGGCTACCATCTACGCTGGGATAAGTAAAGAGACGCCAGCCTTTACGGTGAACAAGGTTTGTGCCTCCGGGTTGAAAGCAATCGCCCTGGGGGCTGAGGCAATAATGTTGGATGAAGCTGAGGTGGTCGTTGCTGGAGGGATGGAGAGCATGGGTAATGCTCCCTACAGTTTGCCCAAAGCCCGTTGGGGATATCGGATGGATGCTACTACCAGAGGCGAGCTCATTGACCTTATGGTTCTCGATGGACTATGGGAAATATTTTACGGATACCATATGGGGAATACAGCCGAGAACATTGCCGCGAAGTACAGTATCTCACGGCGAGAGCAGGATGAGGTTGGCTTACTCAGTCATCAGCGAGCACGGGCGGCAATTAAAGACGGTGTATTCAAGGAAGAGATTGTGCCGGTAACTATTCCCCAGCGCCGGGGGGCACCGGTTATCTTCGATGTCGACGAGCGCCCGATGGATACTAGCCTGGACAGGATGGCTCAGCTTGCGCCGGTGTTCAAGGCCGATGGGACATGCACGGCGGGTAATTCTTCTGGGATTGGCGATGGTGCAGCCGTGGTGGTACTGATGAACCGCAAAAAAGCCGAAGAGTTTGGGCTGGAGCCAATAGTGAATATTGTGTCCTACGCTTCCGGAGGGGTAGACCCGGCTTATATGGGACTTGGGCCGATTCCTGCCGTCAGGAAAGCCTTGAAGAGGGCAGGGTTGACCATTAATGATATCGATGTTATCGAGCTTAACGAAGCCTTTGCCGCTCAGGTTATTGCCTGTGTGCGGGAACTTAATTTAAGCTGGGGTAAGACTAATGTCCATGGTAGTGGTATTTCTTTGGGACATCCTATCGGCGGTACTGGCGCCAGATTGGTAGTAACAATCATGCACGAAATGGCGAGGAGTAATCAGTGCTACGGCCTGGTCTCGATGTGTATCGGTGGTGGGCAAGGGATGGCTATGATTGTAGAAAGAAAGGCGAAGGTTTGATTTGGGGAATAAAGGGGTGATGATGCATCGAATACGACCTGGATTGATTACCGGTCTGCTTATGATGTTTTTCTTTGTTTTTGCCCTGTGGCTTCGTATTTCTCTCCCCTTCGATAGCATTTTCACCAGTGCAGGGATAAAGTTTTCTACGGTCGATGCTTACTACTACATGCACATTGTGGATAATCTGGCGCACAATTTTCCGAACCTGACCGCTTTTTTACCTTACATGACTTACCCGGGTGGTGGGGAGACAGGAGTCGTTCTCTTATTTGCTTGGCTATTGGCAGCGATTATCTGGATTGTTAGTCTGGGTGAACCCACTGCGCGGATTATCGATGTCGTTAGCGTATACTACCCGGTTGTTCTGGGGGCTCTGACCATTATTCCGGTTTACTTTATCGGCCGAGCATTACTGGGGCGTTGGGCCGGTGTAATCGCCGCTGGTCTCATCGCTATTCTGCCAGGTGAATTTCTCGGTCGGTCAATCCTCGGTTCTACCGACCATCATGTCGCCGAGAGCTTGTTCACCACTGTCGCTATGCTTTTCCTGCTGTTGGCACTTAAGATGGCAAAGCAGAGACGATTGACCTTTGGTCACTTTAAGCGTCTGGATTGGACGGTTATTGGCAAACCGGTAGTTTTTAGTCTGCTGGCTGGTTTTTTCTTCTCGCTTTACATGTTGACATGGCTTGGAGGGTTGCTTTTTGTCTTTATTATCTTACTCTATTTCGTCATTCAGTTTTTCGTCGACCATCTGAGACGCGAATCTACCGATTATTTGAGCTTGATTAGTCTGGTGTTCTTCTCGGTTGTGGCCATAATGTTTCTGCCCATGGTGAATGATAGGCTTAGCCTGGCTGCCCTGGTTATTGCATGGCTGGTCCCGCCGGTGTTGAGTGGTATCTCACGATTGATGGTGAAGAGGCAATTTAAGCCGACTAACTTCCTATTGGCCGTAGTTGGACTCGGGCTGATGGGGTTAGGCGGTCTCTATCTTATCGATTCTTCTCTTTTTCGCTCTATGGTGGAAACGTTTGCTATCTTTAGGCCCACAGGTGCTTCTCTGACCACCATGGAGATGCAGCCTATTTTAGCTCCCCGTGGGGACTTCACTCTTTCATTTGTTTGGGGTAATTTTACGGGCAGCTTTTTCTTTGCCTTAATCAGCTTACTTCTGTTTATTTTCTTGGTGATCAAACGGGGCGAGCCGGATAAGATCCTTCTCTTAGTCTGGAGTTTGGTAATATTGGCAGCGACTCTTGGGCAGCGCCGTTTCGCTTACTATTTCGCCGTTAATGCGGCGGTGCTCACCGGCTACTTGTCTGCATGGGTGCTTGAGCAATGTAGTCTCGCGAAATCGACCTCCAAAAATGAAAATAATCTTTTTGTGATGACTATGGGAGGTATCGCCATTCTGTTTTTATTACCGGTCCTATTTCTGGGGTTTCTAAATCCTTTTACCTGGTTAGGGATGCCCGCACTAATAGCTTTCTTTGTAGCACTTTTCTTCGGACAAGGAGACCGAATCACGGAAGTAGCTAGAAGTAGAAGCGTAGCTCCACGAAAACCACGTTTTCGTGCTAACCGTATTAGTAGTAATCATGTTAATTTAATTTTGGCCCTACTTTTGATCTTCATGGCTGTCTTTTCTCCGAATATCTTGCCGTGGGCAGGTAGTCCAACACGCACTACGGCTGAGGGGGCGAGTTTTGTTCCCCCAGATGCCTGGGTAGAGTCTCTTGTCTGGCTGGAGAAGAACAGCCCCGAGCCATTCGGTAACCCTGATTATTATTACCAGACGGCGGCCATGACCCCAGACCCCGTGTCGGCTTACGGGGTCTTGTCCTGGTGGGACTATGGCTACTGGATTACCCGAATTGCTCACCGGATACCGAACGTTAACCCCAGCCAAAACCCTATCGTACAGAAGAAAGTGGCAACTATCTTTACCTCACAGGATGAAGCCTTGGCTAATGAAATCACTCGGGAGTTAGGCTCAGCCTATGTCGTCATCGATGACCAGACTGCTCTAGGCAAATTCTGGGCGGTGGCTACCTGGGCAGACAAGTCGCCTGCCGAGTTCTCCGAGATTTACTATTACCATCTACCGGAGGAAAACCAACTGGTGCCGATATTGCTTTATTACCCGGAATACTACCGGTCACTGGCTATCCGCCTCTACAATTTTAACGGTGAGGCGGTAACGCTTGAAAGTTTTGTCACTTATGACCATGACGCTGAATTGCACGAACAGATACGCTCAGTAACGCCAGATGCAACCATGGTAATCTCCTACGAGGATAGAGTAAGCGGCGAAGGTATTACGATCAAGTTAATTACCAGTGTCGAGTATTTTGGCAGCTATCAGGAGGCCGAAGCCTATCGTATAGCCAAGGAGTCGGACAAATATAGAATAGTTGGCCTTGACCCGTTTGTGAGCCCGGTGCCTCTGGAAGCGGTGCAGGGTTATAAGTTGGTTTTCAGCTCTCTCTTGTCAAGCCAGGCTCCAAATTCGGTTGTGTCGGTGCCGCAGGTAAAGATCTTTGAATTCGTTCAAAGGGAGGTAGACTGATATGGAATGGGGGATAGCTAATCGCTTGGCCCAGCTTATTAAACCCGACGGGCATACTTTATTTTTGCCGGTAGATCATGGTTATTTTCAGGGGCCGACGAGAAGGTTGGAGGAACCAGGGAAAACTATTAAGCCATTGTTACCCTATACTGATGCGCTCTTCATTACTCGGGGCGTGTTACGCTCTTGTGTTGATCCTACTAAGACTAAGCCAGTTGTTCTCCGGGTGTCGGGCGGTACCAGTATGGTTGGGAGAGACCTGGCTAATGAAGGTATTAGTACCTCGATGGAAGAGGGTATCCGTTTGAATGTCAGTGCTGTCGGGATTTCTATTTTTGTCGGTAGCGAGTATGAGAAAGAATCACTGCTTAATCTATCAAAGCTGGTGGATGAGGGAGAAAGATATGGTATACCGGTCATGGCGGTTACCGCCGTGGGTAAAGGGCTAGAAAAGCGTGATGCCCGCTATCTTGGGTTAGCTTCACGTATCGCCGCGGAGTTAGGAGCGCGGGTGGTCAAAACCTACTGGTGCGAGAACTTCGATCGGGTGACCCGGGGTTGCCCTGTTCCGGTAATTATAGCGGGTGGGCCTCAGGTTGATACTGAGTTTGAGGTGTTTAACTTTGTCTATGATGGTATGCAGAAGGGAGCTATTGGCGTGAATCTAGGGCGGAATATCTGGCAGAATGATTATCCGGTAGCGATGATTAAGGCAATCCGCTCTATTATTCACGAGAAGGTAACCCCGGAAAAGGCCCAAATGTTATACCAGAATGAGAAGGGGAAAACGTTACTTAAGGTACAGGTGGCGGGCGGAGGTAAGTAATGCTCGTTGCCAAGTGGTATAACAACCGGGATGTTCGTCTGGAGGAAATGCCGATTCCGCAAATTGGTCCCGGTGAGTTACTGATCCGAGTGGAGGCGAGTGGCATCTGTGGCAGCGATATTATGGAGTGGTATCGTCTCGACCGGGCACCTCTAGTACTGGGTCACGAGATTGGTGGTCAGGTGGCGGCAGTTGGGGAGGGAGTGACGCGTTACAAAGTAGGCGACCGGGTGGCCGCCGCCCATCATGTCCCCTGTAATACTTGTCATTATTGTCTGGATGGTAACCATACCGTTTGTGAGACCTTGCGTCAGACGAACTTTGACCCGGGCGGCTTTGCCGAGTATATTCGCTTGCCAGCTATTAATGTCGACCGTGGGGTATTCCTCCTCCCTGATGAAATGTCCTATGAGGAAGCCACCTTTATTGAGCCGTTGGCTTGCGTTTTGCGCGGGCAGAGACGAGTATCCCGATTAGCATCGGGGCAGATTGGTAAGAGTGTGCTTGTTATCGGCAGTGGTGTTGCTGGTCTACTTCACATAATGTTAGCACGGACTTTGGGGATAAGACGTATTGTTGCCACCGATCTTAATGACTACCGGCTCGAGGCGGCGCGAAGGTTCGGTGCTGAGGCGGCAATCCGTACGGAAGAGGATATGCCTGCCCGTCTGCGTCAGGTTAACGAGGGTCGTCTGTTTGACCTAGTCATCGTTAGTACTGGGGCGACATCAGCTATTGTCCAGGCATTGAAGGTAGTCGAGCGCGGCGGCACTATTCTCTTTTTCGCCCCAACCGGACCTGACGTAACGGTTCCGATTTCAATAAATGAGCTTTTCTGGCGCAACGACATTACCTTGACCACTTCCTACGCTGGTAGTCCGGCAGACTATCAGACGGCGTTGGAGTTAATTCGGTCGGGGACGTTCCGGGTACGCCCGATGATTACTCACCGTCTCAGTTTGGCGGAGATCGGCCTTGGTTTTCAGCTTGTCATCAAAGCGGAAAACTCTATCAAAGTCATCATTGAACCAGGAATGCAAATAGAAACTTGACAAATTGGCGCCCACTTCACTATAATCAGGAAAAGTAGGTTGTTTCAGGTATTCGTCTAGAGTACTTAGTAAGGATTCGTCCTTCATTTTCCATTAAGGCTGGTTTTTGGTTTCCCCGAATGTCAAAGTATATCTTTGTAACTGGTGGTGTTATTAGTTCCGTTGGGAAAGGTATCACCGTCGCTTCAATCGGCACCATTCTGAAGAGTCGTCAGGTTGTCGTGTCGGCACAAAAATTAGACCCCTATCTTAATGTCGATCCGGGAACGATGTCTCCCTACCAGCATGGTGAAGTTTTTGTTACTCAGGATGGGGCCGAGACGGACCTTGACTTGGGTAACTACGAGCGTTTTATCGATATTAATCTGACGGCCGATTCAAATGTTACCTCTGGCCAGATATACAGCGCTGTGATTATTAAGGAAAGACGGGGTGATTTTCTGGGAGGTACCATCCAGGTGGTACCTCACCTAACTAATGAAATTAAGGAAAGGTTTAAGAAGTTGGCGGAGACTTCAAAGGCGGAGGTGGTGCTTGTCGAGGTGGGTGGTACTGTGGGTGATATTGAGGGGCAACCCTTTCTTGAAGCTATCCGCCAGATGAGAAACGATGCAGGACGGGATAATGTGTTTTATATCCATGTTACTCTTCTCCCCTATCTGGGCACTACCCAGGAGCTTAAGACTAAGCCAACCCAGCACAGCGTGAACGAACTACGACGTATCGGTATCCAACCCGATGTTATTATCTGCCGCGCCGACTACCCCATACCGGAGGTGTTGCGGGATAAGATTTCCCTGTTCTGTGATGTTGGAAGACAGGCGGTCATTCCCCTGCCGACAATATCCACGGTCTACGAAGTACCTCTGGTGTTAGAGGAGGAAGGATTAGGGCAACTGATTGTGGATAAGCTTGGGATTGAAGCTGGCCCGTCCGATCTGCGCCAGTGGCGCCAATTAGTTACTTCTTTGAAGGCTCCACACGAACCCGTTCACATTGCGCTGGTCGGTAAATATGTGGAATTACAGGATGCCTATTACTCTGTCCGTGAGGCGCTCTATCATGCCGCCCTCTATCATAGTCGGGAGCTTCGTCTTACTTGGGTGTCATCCGAAGAACTGGGAGAAGATGGGGGCGAGGCTTTATTAAGTTCGGTTCAGGGTATTGTAGTTCCTGGCGGTTTTGGTATTAGGGGGATAAATGGTATGGTGAAAGCCGTGACTTATGCCCGGACCAATAAAATCCCCTTCTTTGGGCTGTGTTTGGGAATGCAGACTATGGTCATCGAGTTTGCTCGCCATGCCTTTAAGGCACCTCAGGCCAACTCTACTGAGTTCGACGAGCATACCCCTTATCCGGTTATTGCTCTTATGGCGAGCCAGCGGGGTGTCACTGAAAAAGGTAAGACGATGCGCCTGGGTAACTATCCGTGCGAATTACGGGATGGTAGTCATGCTGCTAATGCCTACGGACAGGGCTTGATTTACGAACGACACCGTCACCGCTATGAGTTTAACAATAAATTTCGGGCTCAACTGGAGGCGTGGGGGCTGATTTGTAGTGGGCTATCGCCCGATGGCGAGCTGGTTGAAATATGTGAGCTGACCGACCATCCGTGGATGGTCGGTTGCCAGTTCCATCCGGAATTTGGGTCTCGTCCGGGTTGTCCCCATCCACTGTTCCGTGATTTCATTGGTGTGGCTAAGGATATACTGTTCGAAGGGGCTCAGTCGGCGCTGCCCCTAGCGACATAATGGATTTAAGGGAAATAGGAGAGTTTGGATGCGTATTTTTCTAGATACTGCCAATGTTGAGCAAATCAGACATGGGGTGAGGATGGGCGTAGTCAGCGGAGTAACTACTAATCCCACCATCAATGCTAAGGAGGGCAATGCCGACTATGAAGCTCTGAGTAAAGAGATTTGCGCTAGTGTCTCTGGTCCGGTATCGGTAGAGGTTCTGGTTGAGGGAGCGGAGTCGATGCTCAGACAAGCTCGGCAGATCCATTCCTGGGCGGAAAACGTCGTTGTTAAGATACCTGCTACGGCCGAGGGTTTGGAAGTAACCTCTTTACTTTCCAAAGAAGGTATTAAGGTTAATATGACGCTGTGTTTTTCATTAAATCAGGCTATTCTCGGAGCTTTGGCCGGGGCGGCTTATGTTAGTCCCTTCGTTGGCCGACTGGACGATATTGGTACTGATGGCATACAAAGACTGAAGGAGATTGTTGAGGTCCTCAAGTCTTACCAGTTACGGACTGAAGTTATTGCCGCCAGTATTCGTCACCCTATGCACTGTGTCGCCGCTGCCATGGCTGGAGCTCATATTGCTACTGTACCTTACAATGTGTTGCTCCAGATGATCCAGCATCCGATGACGACAGCTGGTATCAGTCGGTTTCTCGCCGACTGGCAGAAGGTTGCCAAAAAATAGTTTTCTGTTCTATGTTGAAGGAAGGAATGAATTATTGCCTCGACAGGTCGGGGTAAACGAAAGTACAACCGGTGGTCAAGAACTTAGTGGGGGAAGCCAAAATGGAAATCAGCCAATTGGAAAACAAAACGGTAGAGGAGCTGGCTGAGCTGGCCAAGGAGATGGGTGTCACCAATCATGCTACGCTCGATAAGCAAGATATCATCATGCGCTTGCTCCAGGCGTTTGCCGAGCAGGAGGGTGACACCTTTTGCAGTGGTATTCTGGAGACCATGACCGACGGCTATGGTTTCCTTAGAACCAATACACTTCTGCCTAGTTCAGGCGATGTTTATGTTTCGCAATCGCAAGTCCGGCGTTTTGGTCTGCGTAATGGTGATATGGTTGCTGGAAGAGGTCGATCTGCCCGGGCCGGCGAAAAATATTTTAGTCTGTTGCGAGTCGAGGCAGTTAACGACCTGAATCCTGAATTGGCCCGGAGTCGTCCCCGCTTCGGCCAGCTGACTCCCACCTTCCCGGACAAGCTGATTAACCTAGAAATACCGGCTAATGATCTCTCTGGGCGAGTGCTTAACCTAGTGGCTCCAATTGGACGAGGACAGCGTGGTTTGATTGTGTCGCCACCGAAAGCTGGCAAAACTATGCTTATGCAATCTATTGCTAATTGTGCGGCGACTAATTATAACGATATTCATATTATGGTGTGTCTGATTGGTGAGCGTCCGGAAGAGGTCACCGATATGAGGCGTTCACTACTTAAGGGTGAGGTTGTGGCAGCTACCTTTGATGAGCCGGTAGAGAACCATACTCGTGTTGCCGAGTTGGCTTTAGAGCGTGCCAAACATATGGTTGAGAGTGGTAAGGATGTGCTTATTCTTCTTGACGGTATCACCCGTCTTACTCGTTCCTATAACCTAGAGATGCCATCTAGTGGACGGACCCTATCGGGTGGTATCGACCCTGCTGCTCTCTATCCTGCCAAACACTTCTTTGGAGCCGCTCGTAATACGGAGGAGGGTGGTAGTCTGACGATAATCGCCACCTGTCTGGTCGATACTGGTAGCCGTATGGATGACCTTATTTACGAGGAATTTAAAGGTACCGGCAATATGGAAATTCACCTTGACCGTCGATTGGCGGAGCGTCGTATTTTCCCAGCTATCAATATTGAACGTAGTGGTACCCGGCGCGAGGAGTTACTGCTCGGTACGGAAACCTTGAAACAAGCATGGTTACTCCGTCGTATGGTATCGATGATTTCCTCCGACTCGCCTAGCTATGCCGAAGCTGCCGAACGGGTTCTCGATCGCCTCCGGAAGACGAAGTCTAATGCTGACTTTTTGGCTAATCTGAATAATAATAAAGAGGCGTAAAGTAATATAAAGTAGTAATTTAGGGGAGGGATAATGAGCTCAGGGGTAAGAAGAAAAGACAGACCGAGACAGTCGCGTCGCTATGGTATTGGGGGCTTGTCCATGGTTCTGACTATAGCTGTGGTAGCCGTTGGGATTATTACTGTTGGTAGTTGCAGGGCGGAGTCTGATCCCACCTCTGGGCGTGACTCTTTTCTACCGGAAGTCACCCGCGTTGGTGCCGCCGAAGTGAAGGCACAACTGGACGAAGGGGCCAACATTATAATCGTGGACACTCGTTCAAAAGCCGAATATGCACGAAGCCATATCGTTGGAGCTATTCCCATCTCGCTGGAAGAGATTTCTCTGCATTACGAAGGTAATCCACTAATAATGGTTGATGAGCTTCGTCATTACGACGAAGTTATCACTTACTGTACCTGACCAGATGAAGAGACTAGCGCCCGTGCGGCGCAGATACTTGAAGAGGCTGGTCTTAAAAGTAGACCTCTAGAAGGCGGACTAATGGTTTGGATAGAGGCCGGATACCCGGTGGAGTGAATCGTCTTCGAATAGTCTATTGTCAAAACTATTATAGTAAAAGAAGTTTTGCGAAAAACTTGAAAATTCCTTCCAATCTCCCTTTGTGATTCTCTGTTTTCTGCAGATAGAATCGAATATGGTATAATTGATTGTGATGAGTCCTCTCATCAGTGCCCAGTTAAAGCAACTACCTACCAGCCCTGGCGTATATATTTTCAAGGACGTGGGCGGTAATATTCTCTATGTAGGTAAGGCGGCAAATCTGTACCATCGGGTGAGGTCCTACTTTGCCGCTAATGCAAAATTATCCGCCAAATCGCAGCGTCTGGTAGCCCGAGTCAATGACATCGAGTTCTTTGTCACTAATTCAGAGCAGGAAGCCCTTATTCTGGAGCTAAACCTCATCAAGCGCTATCGTCCCCACTATAATGTTCGGCTGAAAGATGATAAGACCTTTCCTTATCTTAAGATTACTCTCAACGAAGATTGGCCTAGAATATACTTTACTCGTCGCTTGGTTAGTGATGGTGGTCGTTACTTCGGCCCTTTCACCAGCGCCAAATCGGTACGGGAGACACTCAAGGTGCTGAAGAGAATCTTTCCTTTCCGTACCTGTAAGAAACCGCTTTCCGGAACTGATGTTCGTGTTTGTCTTGAATATCATATAAATCAATGTGTCGGTCCCTGTATCGGCGCCGTTACCCGACAGGGTTATGAGAAAGTGATAAAACAGGCAATCTTATTTCTCGAGGGTAAGCAAGAAATGGTCTTGAGACAACTGGAAAGCAAAATGAAAGAAGCGGCCGGTTCTTTAGATTTTGAAAAAGCAGTTATTCTTAGAGATCAAATCCAGGCTATTGAGAAGATTATCGAAGGCCAGAAAATTGCGGCTGCAGTCACTGGTGAACAGGATGTTATCGCCTTTGCTAGCGACAAAGACCAGTCTTGTGTTCAGGTTTTCTTTATTCGTTCGGGTAAGCTCGTAGGTCGAGAGAGCTTTGTCTTGCAGGGTACCGGTTCGGAAGAGCCGGAACAAATCATGTCTAGTTTTATCGAGCAATTCTATAGCGTTGCTACCTACATACCGCCATTACTGTTACTGCAACACCCCGTGGGAAATAAGACGAAGATTGAAACATGGCTACAAGATAAGAAAGGCTCTAAGGTGCGTCTTCAGGTACCTTTTCGCGGCAACAAAAAACAATTGGTGAAGATTGTCGCTACAAACGCAGAGCATGGTTTACAACAACTGAAATTGAGGCAACACCCAGTACCCTCCGATATGACGGCAGTCTTACTCGAAGTTCAGAAAGAGCTTCATCTGCCGCGTTTGCCTGAGCGCATGGAGAGCTATGACATTTCTAATACGCAGGGTAAATTGGCCGTCGGCAGTATGGTGGTCTTTGATAGGGGCCAACCTAAGCCGTCTTATTATAGGCATTTCCGCATCAAAACGATAGCTGGAATTGATGACTATGGTATGCTTCAAGAAGTACTGTTGCGGCGATTCAAGCGGAGTTTCCAGAGTGGTGAGACTACTGCTTCTGGTAGTTGGGCTGTCATGCCTGACCTTGTTCTTGTTGATGGTGGTAAGGGACAACTTAATGCCGTTAGGTCGGTGATGCGGGAGGTGGGGGCTGGAGTGGTACCGGTGGCTGGCTTAGCTAAGGAAAATGAGGAAATTTTTATACCGGGGCAGTCGGAGCCGATTACTTTACCATCCAGTTCTCCAGCTCGGCATATGCTTCAACACTTGAGAGACGAAGCTCATCGTTTCGCCTTGGGCTATCATCGGAAAATCCGTCAAAAAGCATCATTTGTTTCGGTGCTGGATATGGTTCCGGGTATTGGTCCAAAACGAAAGCGTGCTTTGCTGCGGAAGTTTGGCTCAGTCCAGGTACTACGTGAAGCTACCGTGGCCGAATTAGCCGTTACTGGGGGGATGAACCCCGGTTTGGCAAAAAAGGTAAAAGAGTATTTATAATAGTCACTTAAGGTCTATAGGTCGGTATGCCAACTAATTTACCACCTCAATATTTTGGGGCGGAAAAAGCCTTCAGATTGGCCAGGGTCCCTGAAGAGAAAATCGCTGCTCTTGAGGAAATGCTGGCCATCATGCCTAAGCATAAAGGTACCGACCATCTACGGGCTGAGCTGAGGGCTAGAATTGCTAAACTGACTCAGGTTTCTGCTAAGAAAACGGTCACTCACCGGGCATCCATGATTATTCCTAAGGAAGGGATAGCTCAGGTGGCGATTATCGGACTGCCTAACGCGGGAAAGTCGCAGCTGATAGCGAAAGTGACTAATGCTTCGCCAACTGTGGCTGACTATCCTTTTACCACGCATACGGCAATCCCGGGTATGATGGAATTCGAGAATATCAAAATCCAATTGATTGATACCCCACCGCTAGTGCCATCGTCGATCGAGTTCTGGCTGACTAATCTGCTAAGGAGAGCGGAGGCGCTAATGATTATGGTGGATTTGGGCAGTGACTCATTGGTTCAAATGGAGGCCATTACTGCTGTTCTGGGTAAGATGCGAATAGAGCTTGTTAGTGGTAAGGCTGAAGAGGAACAGACTGGTATTGTCTACCACAAAAAGGTTCTCATTGCTGCTAACAAGATAGACCTGTCTCAAACTAAAGAGAGCCTTGTCGTTCTGGAGGAGAATTTTCGGGATAAGCTGCCGATTGTGGTCATCTCGGCAAAAAATGGTATTGGGTTGGAAGAGTTGAAACTCAAACTTTATGAGATGCTGGATGTTATTCGAGTCTATACCAAAGTTCCCGGCGATAAACCGGACTTTAGCGAACCGATAGTTCTGTCGCGGGGCGCTACTCTCGAAGATACTGCGGTCGAGGTGCATAAGGATTTTCTGGCCAAGCTGAAATATGCTCGGGTCTGGGGATCGGGGAAACACGCTGGTGTCATGGTTAAGCGAGACCATATCATGCAGGATGGTGACATCATTGAGTTACATATCTGAGGAGATAATTGAGAGTGTCTGTTACTTAGTGGCATAGAAAATTCTGATGGCGAAGTCGTTCGCAGTGAGCTTGTCGAACCACAACGGTGCTCTTCGGCGGGTTCATGGGGGATGGAAAAGATGATGGTGCTCTGGTTAGACTGATGAATATTGGAGCAGGTTCACTAGAGATACTGTCTGGAAATTGAGAAAAATCTGCCCCCGTTGCGGGAGTGCCGAGACTTATTATAGAATAGTCGTATCTTTTCCCCTGATTTCAAGGCGAGAAGGGGATACAGGGGGTAGGGTAAACTCTGAAGATACTGGTTGTTGGGGGTGGGGCGAGGGAGCATGCTCTCGTCTGGAAGTTAGCCCAGAGTCCTAAAGTTAGGGAAATTTATGTCGCGCCGGGTAATGCTGGTACGGCTCAAATTGCCCAAAACCTGGATATTGTCTCTACTGATACCGAGTCGCTGGTGAGGGTAGCCCAGGAGAAGGGAGTTGAGCTTACTGTAGTTGGCCCCGAGGCACCACTGGTTAGTGGTATTGCCGGCGAGTTTAATATCCGGGGTATGCAAATCTTTGCTCCGAGTAAATTAGCTGCTGAGATAGAGTCAAGTAAGGTATTCGCCAAGGAGCTGATGCAGAAGTATGATATACCATGCGCCGACAGCTCCAGTTTTTCCGATTATACTCTGGCAAGAGAGTATGTCCAGAAGCATAAGCTACCCATCGTGATTAAAGCAGATGGACTGGCGGCGGGTAAAGGAGTAATTATTGCCCGCTCTATTCCCCAAGCACTGGAGGCTCTTACTTGCTTTATGGAGTCAAAAAGATTAGGTTCGGCGGGTGATCGTGTGGTTATTGAGGAATATCTATCGGGTAAAGAGGTGAGTTCCTTTGCTTTCACTGACGTTCATACCGTGGTTCCGATGGTATCTGCCTGTGATTATAAACGGGTGTTTGACGGTGACCGTGGACCTAATACCGGTGGTATGGGTAGTTATAGTCCGTCGTATGTTCTCAGTCAAGAAGTAGATAGGGCGATAGCTGAGACCATTATGACGCGTACCGTCAGAGCGATGCAAAAAGAAAAAAGACACTACGAGGGTGTTCTATACGGTGGGTTAATGATTACCAATGATGGACCAAAAGTCCTAGAATTTAATGCCCGGTTCGGCGACCCTGAGGCTCAGGTTATCCTGCCTCGGCTCAAAACAGACTTGGTAGATATCATACTGGCGATACTTAATAAGGAACTTGATCGGGTAAATATAGAGTGGAACGAGGATGCCTGCGTCGGTGTCGTCATGGTGTCTGCCGGCTATCCGGATAGCTATAAAACGGGCTTCCCTATTAGGCTGGATAATTTGGACAGTGATATCTTGGTATTTCATGCCGGGACAAAACCAGGTTCAAAATCAGGAGAGATATTGACTGATGGCGGGCGAGTATTAACGGTGGTAGCGATGGGGAAAACTATCGCCGAAGCCAGAGAAAAGGTTTATAATAATGTCTCGCGAATACATTTCGATGGTTGTTACTACCGTAAGGATATTGCTGGTATAACAGAGATGTAATACCGAGAATATAGGGGGGGCGAAGCCCTTTTTGGATGGAATGCTAAATACAAGGCTCTAAAGATTGGGATTTTGAATTTGGTTAGGGCTTAGGAATTAGAGATTAGGATATTTATGAGGGAAGGGGGTAAGGCGTAAAGATGCCATTAGTCAGCGTAGTTATGGGGTCAAAATCGGACACTGAAGCTGTCCAGCCAATGCTGGACGTCTTGCAGAAATTTGGTATTGAATATGAGGTTAATGTTATCTCTGCCCATCGTACTCCGGAGAAAGCGCGACAGCATGGGCGGACGGCACGAGAACGTGGAATCGAAGTTATTATCGCTGCCGCTGGCGCCGCTGCCCATCTGCCCGGCGTTCTAGCGAGCTGGACGACTCTGCCGGTTATCGGTGTGCCCTTAGCCAGTAGCGAACTAAAGGGTATTGATGCCCTCTATTCAATTGTCCAGATGCCGGCAGGGATACCGGTAGCTTGTATGGCAGTTGGCATGTCTGGAGCTAAGAACGCTGCCTACCTCACGGCGGAGATTCTAGGGCTAAAGTACGAAGAAATCAGAAAAACCTACGAAAAATATCGGAGCGACCTGCAAATCTAAGACTTTTTGAGGAGAAAGCCGATGATTAAGCGTTATTCTCGACCTCAGATGAGGCGGGTGTGGTCGGATGAGAACAAGTTTAGGAAGTGGCTTGAGGTAGAGATTGCCGTCTGTGAGGCTTGGGCTGAATTAGGTGTTATCCCGAAAAAGGCACTACCTAAGCTTAAGCTGGCCCGACTTAATCTGAAACGCATGGAGGAAATTCTTAAAGAGACGCACCACGATGTAACTGCCTTCCTTAATTCTATCTCAGAAAGTCTTGGTGAGGAATCACGTTTTATCCATCTGGGTCTGACTTCCTCCGATGTTATGGATACGGCCCTCAGCTTACAGCTCGTTGAGGCGGCTGAATTACTTAACCAGGATATGAAGGAGCTTATTTCGGTATTGGCTGAAAAGGCTCTCAAACATAAATATACGGTGATGATGGGACGCACTCATGGTGTCCATGCGGAACCGATTACCTTCGGTTTGAAGTTGGCTTTGTGGATTGATGAGATGAATCGTAATCGACGACGGCTGAACGAAGCGACCAAAGCCATCGCTGTGGGTAAGATTTCCGGAGCCGTCGGTACTTATGCTACACTTTCGCTTGAAGTTGAGGAGAAGGCTTGTGCTCGGTTGAAGTTGGCTTCAGCTCCGGTATCCAGCCAGATTCTACCGCGCGACTGCCATGCTCAGTTTGTCACCATGCTCGCCACAATCTCTGCTTCACTGGAGAAATTTGCCACCGAGATTAGGGGATTACAAAGAACTGAAACCCGTGAGGTCGAAGAGCCCTTTGCAGTTGGACAGACCGGCTCTTCGGCGATGCCCCATAAGCGTAATCCGGAACTTTGCGAGCGTGTCTGTGGCTTAGCTCGGTTGGTCAGAGGTTTTGCTCTCACTTCCTTGGAAAATATTGCTTTGTGGCACGAGCGTGACATAAGTCATTCTTCTACGGAGCGTATTATCTTTCCGGACGCTTGCCTTGTCGTGGATTACTCGCTCGATGTTTTTACCTCAGTAATGAGGGGGTTGCAGGTTTATCCCCAGCGGATGAAGCATAATATGAAGTTGACTAAAGGGCTGATTTTTTCGCAGCGGGTGATGTTAGCTCTCATCGATAAAGGTTCGAGTCGACAGAAAGCCTACGAACAAGTGCAGCGCAACGCGATGAAATCATGGCGAACAGGGCGGAATTTTCTTACTCTGTTAAAGGCTGATCCGGAAGTTACCGCTAGTTTACCGCCGGAAGAGTTGGACAAGCTTTTTGACTATCAATACTACCTGCGTTACATCGACGATATTTTCCATCGGCTAGGTCTGACGGAAAGCCAGTGGCAGGAGAAAATAAATCGTAGTAGCGAGTTGGCACCAAAGAAATCACGGAGGTGAATGCCTCCTTAGTAATCAGATTAGAGGATTGACAATAGCCACTAGAACTAGCTATTATCAAATATAATGCGTGTGATTACTGGAGAGGCTAAAGGTCACCACCTTAAGGTAGCCAAAGGCCCTACTCGTCCCGCTACCGACTTGGTCCGAGGAGCGATTTTTTCTATTTTGGAAAATATGACCGATGACTGGGCGCGGGTGTTGGATCTGTTTTCTGGCAGTGGGGCTTTAGGTATTGAGGCATTGAGTCGGGGTGCAGGCTGGGTTGATTTTGTTGAGCGCGAGCCGAAATGCTGTGCCATAATCAAGGAAAATCTTGAGAAAACCAAACTGGCCGAGCGTGCTCATGTTTACTGTTGTAACGTGTCCAGAGCTCTTTCCTTTATGGATAAAGAGTACAGTATTATATTAATTGACCCACCCTACAATAATCCGCTTATCGGCGATTTACTGGAGAAATTGACGAGTTCTCAACTGGTTGGAGTGAAGACAATTGTGGTCGTAACCCATCCGTCCTATCGTCCTTTAAATTCGACCCATGGTACATTGGCACGGCTTCAAGAGCATCGTCATGGTGACAGTTGTGTTGCGGTGTATCGAAAAGAGGGCTCGGCGTGACCACCGCTATTTACCCCGGGACATTCGACCCAGTAACTAATGGCCATCTAGATATTGCTACGAGAGCGGCCAGGCTTTTTGATAAGGTCATTATTGCTGTCTATGATACACCGGATAAAAAATTACTCTTCACCATACGGGAGAGGATACAGTTGGCTAGGCAGTCGGTAGTTGACTTACTTAATGTAGAGGTGCAATCTTATACTGGGTTGACCGTTGACTTTGCTCAGTTGGTGGGGGCGGAGACTTTAGTGCGCGGACTAAGAATTGGGGCTGACTTCGAGGGGGAGTTCGAGATGGCTTTAATGAATAAAAATCTGGCGCCGGACTGTGAACTGGTTTGTTTGATGGCTAGTCTGAAGTATCAGTTTCTTAGTTCAAGTTTGCTCAAGGAAGTGGCTCGGTTGGGGGGTAATATTGGTGACCTAGTGCCCAAGCCGGTGGCGGACGCTCTTAAGGAAAAATTAATTATCAGTCGTAAGACTGTTTCGGCAAGATTGTAAAATGGTTAAAAGGAGGGTTATTACATGGCGTATCATATTACGGATGAGTGCATTAGCTGCGGTGCGTGCGAGCCTTCGTGCCCCAATGAGGCTATCACAGAAGAGGGAGACATCTATGTGATTGCTTCCGATAAGTGCACTGAATGTGTTGGTTCTTATGATTCACCCCGGTGTGTTACAGTGTGTCCCGTCGATTGTTGCATACCAGATCCTGACTGTGAGGAAAGTCATGAGGCGCTATTGTCCAAATGGCAAACTCTTCATCCCGGTGAGACTCCAAATATTACTCCAGATTAACTTGTCGAGTGCTAAGGGGTACATTGGATGACGTTCGAGAATGGTGTATGTCTTTCCGAAGGAGTGTAGTGACTGAAGAATCCATATGCTTTTGTGGGGAATAGATTCTTCGTTTCGTTCGGAATGACTTGTGATACACCTCATGGGTTTTCTTACTTAAAGAACGAACGAATCACGTCAAATTCAGACGGAAGTAGCGCCAGTACGGCAGGAAGCTGGTTTAATAATAGACTTGCTAAGCCAGAATCACTGACGATTCGACTCATTCCGAAGAACTTAATCCAGATAGCGAGTAAGATGCTGATGGACAGGGCGTTCATCGTTAAGCCAAAGACGATACCGCCCAAGCGATTAACCCAGCCCGACATCACCATCGAGGTTAGCCGAGTAAGCAGACCGACGATTAGCATGATGCAGAGTAAAATGATGGTAAAACCGACAATTTGCGATACTTTTTCCTGAGGGATAAAGGTTAGTTGCTCGGCAAGGGTAAGGTAGTAACGTCCCGCCAGATTGATGCCCACGATTAAACCGGCGAGAGAGAGAGAAGCTTTTATCAGCCCTGTTCTCAAACCGATAAAGGCGCCGGGAACCAAAATTGCGATAATTACGATATCCAGCCAGTTCATCGTCTCTTAGTTTATAATTCGTAGCTCCAGCCGTCAATGCGCAGGGTAGTTTACTCGCTGTAGAGAGAAATAACCAAATGTAGATGGGATGCTGTTGTCAAAAAATACAGATTAAAATACAATATAGTAGTTTGGAGGGATCGCATAGTGGCCTAGTGCGGGCGCCTGCTAAGCGCTTACCTTGGGAAACTGGGGTCGTGGGTTCGAATCCCGCTCCCTCCGCCATGAATCAGTTCTGATTTTCGGCTAGTCTGCGGAGTGTGCCGGTTGGTTTTTACGGTTTTATTCTGTGGGCTTTATCAAACAATCGTCATAGGTTGAAGGGATATGCCTAGATATCATATCTGGACAATTGGCTGTCAGATGAATAAGGCAGAATCGGAACGGCTTGCCAGCTTTTTAGAGCAGCGGGGTTACCAGGCGGCAGTTAGAGCTGAGAGCGCCGATATTATTGTTCTCAATAGCTGTGTCGTGCGCGATCGTGCCGAAAACCGTGTCATTAACAAGCTCCATACTATTAAGTCGCTGAAGAAATTACATCCGAACGTAACCTTAGCGGTGACTGGTTGTCTGGTGGATTCTAATACGGAGGAGATGAAAAAGGATTTCCCCCATGTCGACTATTTTTTTAAGCCGGGTGACTTTCCGTCATGGCTTAACGAGACGGAGTGCTCCGTATTTAATATGGGGCAGACATTACCGCGGCACCCTTCTACCAGTGTCTATGTTCCCATTATTCAGGGCTGTGACCAATTTTGCTCCTATTGTATCGTTCCCTACCGTCGTGGTCGAGAAAAGAGTCATCCGCTCGCGGAAATAGTCTGTGAGGTTAGAGAACTGGTGCGCCGTGGCGTCAAAGAAATTATCCTACTGGGGCAAAATGTTGATGCCTATGGGCATGATCTGTCGGAGAATTCCGATCTGGCTGGCTTACTGGGGGAGCTCAATACGGTCGATGATCTGGTGCGCTTGCGTTTTCTGACCAATCATCCGAAAGATATGAATGCTGGGCTGATCGATGCCGTTGCTCGCCTCGATAAAGTTTGCGAGCAGATAAATCTGCCCGTTCAGTCGGGTAGTAATACTCTTCTTGAGATAATGGGGCGGGGCTATACGGTGGAGCGCTATCGGGAACTAATCGCGGAGCTCCGTCAAAAAATTCCGGGAGTCGCTCTGAGCACCGATGTCATCGTCGGTTTTCCTTCAGAAAGCGAGGAGCAATTCCGGCAAACGGAGGATTTGCTTGCCGACTTGAAGTTCGATACGGTTCATGTTGCCGCTTATTCGATAAGGCCGGGAACGATTGCCGCACGGGAACTTAAGGATGATGTTCCGTCTGAGGAGAAAAAACGGCGGCTAAAGGTTATTGAGCAACTTCAGGTAGGGATTGCGGCCGAAATTAATGCCCGGCTTTTGGGGCAAACAGTAGAGGTTTTGGTCGAAAGTAAGGAGAAAGGTAAGTGGCGCGGACGAACTAGGAGTGATAAACTGGTATTCTTCGGTGACCAAGCTGACCGTTTGGGACAATTAGTAAATGTTCGGGTGGAGCGAACTAGCCCTTGGTCACTGCAGGGTAAGTCGTATTGACCGGGACGGATTAGGATAGGGAGGAGAAAAGTAAATGCCGGCGACAAGTGTATGGCCGTTAATTATCATTCTAGTGTTGGTTTTTGGCATGTTCTATCTCTTTATGCTTAGACCCCTACGTCAGCGAGAAAGACAACGGGACCGAATGGTACGAGAATTACAGAAGGGTGATATGGTAATTACTGCTGGGGGAGTTTATGGCCAGGTGGAAAGTATCGACGAGGATAGTGTTGTCTTGAAAGTAGAGTCTGGAGCCACTATTCGAGTGACGAATGGTGGTATCCTCAATCGTTTGGGTGGTCAGGAGAGAATGGGTTAGTCGATTTCGTCCCTTCTCGATGGGGGTGATAAATGAGAGAAGTACCTAGCGTCCCTAGACTATCGGAAGAACAACTTGATGATATCATTGAGCGGGCTCTAGCTGAGGATGTCGGGCCTAGTGATGCCACTAGCGAAATACTGATTCCCCCTGATTTTTGCGGGCAGGCGTTCCTGCTGATTAAAGCCCGGGGGATACTGGCGGGTGGTGAGGTAGCTAGAAGGGTGTTTCTCCGGGTTGATCCTTCTCTTCGGGTGGAACAGCATATTGCTGACGGTGCCATGGTCAAACCCGGTGATAAAGTGGTAACTGTTTCTGGGCGAGTAGCTAATATCCTCAAAGCGGAGCGGGTGGTGCTTAATTTTCTGCAGAGGCTGAGTGGTATCGCTTCCGAAACGGCGCGGTATGTGGCAAAAACACGCGGGCTGGCGGTTAAAATCACCGATACCCGTAAGACTACTCCCGGTCTTAGGTTACTGGAAAAGTATGCTGTGCGTATGGGGGGTGGGCATAATCACCGTTTTCACCTGGGTGATGGTATTCTGATTAAAGATAATCATCTCGCGGCACTGCGCGCCCTGGGCTGTAATCTGAAGGATGCTATCACTGAGGCAACACGGAGAGCTCTGCCGGGTTTGTTGGTTGAGGTGGAGGTCGCTACTATTGAAGAAGCATGGGTGGCGGTTGAGGCTGGGGCGGACATTATCATGCTGGATAATATGAGCCTTGATGAGATGCGTCGTGCCGTTAGTCTAATGCCACCTCGGGTTAGAACCGAGGCTTCGGGCGGCGTTACCCTGGCTAATATTCGGACGGTGGCGATGACTGGAGTCGATATCATCTCAGTCGGGGCACTGACTCATTCCACCAGGGCCTTGGATATTAGTTTGGAGTTTGAGCCACAGATGCTTAAATTCTTGTAGATTGGCAGATCTTCAGTTATCTCTATCTGCTATATCAAGACGAACTAAAATTAATTTTAATTGGACATTTACTGGAATTTTTCTTTACTATCCAGCATTATGGTCACCGGTCCGTCATTATAGATTTCGACCAGCATATGTTGCTGGAAGTGTCCGGTCTCGATTTTTAGGCCGCTAGTACGAGCCTCGGTGACAAATTGCTCAAACAGGGCTTTGGCTTGAGCTGGAGACGCTGCGTTAGTAAAGCTGGGGCGGCGCCCTTTTCTAGTATCGGCCAGAAGAGTAAATTGGCTTACTATGAGTAGTTCTCCCCGGATATCTAGAGACGAAAGGTTTAATTTACCTGTCTTATCGGGAAAGATGCGTAGACTGATTGTCTTTTGGGCTAAATAACGGGCATCCTCTTTTGTATCTTCACTAGCGACACCGACGAAAACGACTAGTCCTCGTCCGCTACTGCCCACCACCTCGCTGTTCACACTGACCGAGGCTCGACTAACCTGTTGTAGTAACGCTTTCACCGGTATTTACCTTTCGCCGACAGCTCCAGCAAATCCACTCGTTATTATTTTACTCTATTGGTAAATACAGAACAATGTTGGTGTAGTTTAGTCCTGGTTGACGTAAACTGTTATATTATTTATTATAAGGTGTATCAGCGGTAAGTAGTTTTGTCGGAGTCCGCGATCTCGATGGTGAACGATTGTGTTTAAAGAAAGTAGTAGATGACTGATCAAGCGAACATAGAACCTCAGCCTGATGCAGGGAAAGACGATGACATTGTTCTGCGCACTATTGGTTTGGGTAAGAGCTTCGGTAAGCTGAAGGCAGTAAGCGATCTTAACCTCGAGCTTCGGCGTGGTGAGGTTTTCGGGTTTTTAGGGCCAAACGGCGCTGGTAAAAGCACCACTGTCGGGATGATTCTGGGGCTGATTGCTCCTACTGCTGGCAGTATCGAGCTTTTTGGCCGTAAGCTTAACAGTAACCGGTGGGCGGCACTCCGACGGGTCGGAGCGATCATTGAAGAACCTGCCTTTTATCCTTACCTGTCTGGGTGGGATAATCTGGTGATGCTTGCTAGAGCTATCGGTGGTGTTCCTAGAGCCAAGATAACGGATGTACTGGAACGGGTTAATCTTCTGGACCGAGCTAGAGACCGGTATAGCCATTATTCAATGGGAATGAAGCAAAGGTTGGGGATTGCCTCAACTCTACTCCGGGATCCGGAGCTTATTATTCTGGATGAACCGGCAAACGGGCTCGACCCGGCTGGGACCCTTGAAGTGCGCGACCTGATCCCACAGCTGGCTCATGAAAACCGCGCCGTGTTTTTGTGCAGTCACCTGCTTCACGAGGTTGAGTTGGTGTGTGATAGGGTAGCGATAATTAAGGGTGGTACCATACTCACCTGTGCTCCGGTTAAGGAGTTATTGGAGCGAGGGCCGCTGCTTCAAATCAAGGTAGACGACCCGGCACGGGTCGCTGCTGTTCTCGCCGGCCTGCCTTGGATAAAATCGGTGAAAAGGGAAGACAATTATTTGATTGTGGATGCCTCCAAAGAGAGTCCTTCCCGGGTGAATAAGGCTCTTGCCGAGCATAATATCTTCGTCTCTGAGTTGGTGGGTCGTAGTATTAGTTTGGAGGGCGTGTTCTTGGAGTTAACTGGAGGTGAGAGCGGTGATTAGGCTAATCAGCGCCGAGCTTTTTAAACTTCGGAAGCGCTCGATGACCAGGATACTGTTGTGGGTGCTACTCGGTATGACGGTTCTGTTCTATCTGTTGCTGTTTGCTATAGTTCAGGCCAACGTATCTCTGCCGAATCCTTCGGCGGCGGAGAACATGCAGAATGCACTAGGGCTACCAAATGCCGTGCCCTTTGCCCTAAACGTATTATCCTCTTTCGGTACTGTTCTTGCTATCATTCTTGCCGCCAGTGCTATTGGGAGTGAATATAACTGGCGAACGATAAGGGTTATGCTTACTAGTAGTGAGAGCCGTTTCAAGTTACTTAGCGCGAAGTTGATATCCGTCGTTATTTTGATCCTAATAGGTATGGTCGTTGGCTTGTTCGGTGGTTTTATTATGAGTCTGATTACCACCGCCATTGGCGGCTATACGTTTGATTTTAGTTTTGCCACTGACGAATACCTTTGGGACCAATTCCTTCAATTCTGGCGAACATTTTCTGTTTTGGCACCCTACATGTTACTTGGGTTCCTTTTTGCTATAGCTGGACGCTCAGTCATGCCGGGTATTGCTCTTGGGATAGGTATATTATTCTTAGAAGGGTTTTTTACTTTCTTTATGATCCTCGCCGGCGGTTGGATAGCTCGAATTCCTGACTATCTGCTTAGCGTCAATGTTGATGCCATCACCGCTCTGAACGATTTGCCACAGGGGTTTGGTGGGGGTCCGATGGGTGGTGGCTTCTCCAGTCAGGCTCCTGAGATATCCCACGCTTTCATAGTACTTGCCGGCTATAGCCTGGTATTCATAGTACTTGCCTTCTACTTATTCCGAAAGCGGGATGTAACTGGCTAGGGTCGATATAGGTTTAATCTGGACTAGAAAAAGGCAGTTAAACCTTGAAGGTAACTGAGGTATCAGTAAAGGTAACTCAAGAAGCGACGAACGCAGCTAAAATTCCGGGACGAGTGGTTGTGGAGGTAGTATCTTTTATCTTTCTATCCGGAACCAGTCCCTTGAGTTGAAAGTAGCCGGCTTACTCTTTGCCAGATGATCTGGGCGATTTTAGCTTTGGGCTGTCGGGCATCTACCACAAGCCAACGTTCTGGTTCGCTAGCCGCCATCTTGAGATAGCCTTCACGTATTCGGCGATGGAAAGCTATGTTCTCATTTTCGAAACGATCCTTTTGAATATTTCTCGACTTTACGCGGTCAAAGCCTTCTTCCGGTGGTATATCTAATAAGATGGTTAGATTCGGTATTAGCTTACGAGTAGTCGTGCTGTTAATCATCTTGACCACTTCTAAGTCTAGTCTCCGTCCGTACCCTTGGTAAGCAATAGTAGAATCGGTATAACGATCGCAGATAACAAGATTGCCTGCTTGTAGATTAGGTCGGATGACTTCAGTCATTAATTGGACACGGGAGGCGTTAAACATCAACGACTCGGTCAGTGGTGATATACCGGTGTCGCGGGCCCATTTTAAGAGGTTAGCCAGCTGTTGACCAAGAGCGGTGCCCCCCGGTTCTTGGGTCAATAGTGCCGGAATCGTCCGTCTGGTCAACCTTCGATGTAATGTTCTCGCTTGGACACTTTTCCCGCTTCCCTCTCCTCCTTCGAAAGTGATGAATAAAGTCATAAGTTGTTCCTTTTACTTGTATAACTCAGGATGAATGATTTTGGCCAACTCATCGAGACCTTGGACCAGACGTGGTCCAGGCCGGTTGATAAGGTCGCCATTAATGATGATAATCCGGTTGTTCCTGACGGCACTGGTTCTTTGCCATGCGGGGTGGTCTTTTAGCGCTTGCGGAGAAGCAACATATTTATTCGGTAAGATGATGATTTCGGGGTCAGCGCTGATTATCTGCTCGATACTAAATTGTACCCACGGCGCCGGTGCTTCGGCGGCGATATTCTCTCCCCCGGCCATGGTAATCAAGGCATCAATAAAAGAGCCATGACCACCTGTCCACGGATTATTTAGGTCGGCGGTATCGATTAGAAAGATAACCCTAATCTCAGGAGCACTCTTAACTTGGCTTTGGACACGGGCGGTGGTTTTTTTCATGTCATCGATAAGTTTACTGGCTTTTCCTTCGACGCCGGTGATTTCCCCAATTAATTCGATGTTCTTATAAATACCATCGATATCCGTGGGGTCAATAACCATGAATTTAACTCCGAGATTGTCAAGAGCCGTATTTAGCTGCTCCTGCTTTACTGTCAAGACCAGATCTGGTTCTAATCCGACGAGCCTCTCTATAGATGGGCTGAAAGCATCGCCAACTTTTGGTTTTGACTTGACGGCTTCAGGATAGTCGCTAAAGTCGTCTACTCCGACAACTTTTTCTCCTAGGCCAAGAGCAAAAAGGATTTCAGTAATACTTGAGCCATAGGACACGATTCTTTCCGGAACATTACTTATATTTACCTCACGACCCATATCGTCAGTATAAGTGCCTGGCTGGAACGCTGGTTGACAGCCGGCAACAAGGCTAAATAATAGATTCGACAAGATAAAAATAACGCCAAAACGTTTCACCGCTAATATTTTACCCACCTTTCTGTTTTAGAAGACAAAAATAAACCCCTTGCCCGCCGGGACAAGGGGAATGCTTACATTTGTTGTAACATATTCCCACCCCCTTCTTCCGCGGAGATTAAAGATACCCGAGGCCCGGCGTTCTGGCTTCCCCGATTCTATCGGGATCACAGTAGGCGGGACTACGTTGGATTTTCACCAACTTGCTTTCCGGTCAAGTCCCGATGTAATCGGGACTCCTGCGGGCTACTTTTTGCTGCGCTTATGGTAGCAGGATACGCTAGAAATTTCAAGCGGCTCTACTAGTTCTACCACTGGGGCTTCAAAATAGCGGCGTATTTACTGGCAATATAGCCAAAAGGTCATCGATTTGGATGCAAGTACCACTATACTTTGCTTAATCATAGGTATTATCATCCCAGCTGAAGGGTATCTGAAGGTGCTTTTATCAGTAGTGTACCGATGGGAATAGTTGATTGTCGGTGTGGGGCAGAAAGAGGGCAGCGATGAATTCATTCATAAAGGGTACATAAGTTGATAGCTCGATATTGGTCATTCTTCGGGCGATGCTTCTGGTTGCTTCGAATGCCCGGCTGGAGAGGAGAGCCATCCGAGCTCCCATGACTGAACTATTACCGATAAATCGAATGCGGCGGGTATCGATATCCGGCAAGAGACCGATGGCAATTGCTTTACGGATATCGAGGGAACTACCAAATCCACCTGCCAGGTAAATGGTATCTAGTTGGGTGAACTTCAGGCCGACATAATCAATCAGCGATTTGACAGCGGCGAAGACTGCCCCTTTCGATTTAATTAGGTTATCGATATCGATTTCGGTAATCGTTATCGCCTGCTCGGCTTCCGTCTCATCGGGGAAGGCGAGGATATATTGAGGGATGTTATTCTCAATAGAGATACGCGGGTTGCTGAGAGACAGGTCGAACTTACCATCCTGGCTGATTATGCGGTTTCGTGCTAGTTCGTAGATGCAATCGATGAGACCCGAACCGCAAATTCCTCTCGGCTTGCCGTTGTTGATAGTCTGATAGGTGACTTGGTCGTTATTTATCTCTACCTTTTCGATAGCGCCTAATGTGGCTCGCATACCCCATTTGGTGCCGCCACCTTCAAAGGCTGGGCCTGCTGAAGCGGCACAGGTGACCAGCCATTCGTTATTGCCGATAACAATTTCGGCATTGGTGCCACAGTCAATCAAGCATTTTATCTCAGGCCGATTGGCCATACCGCAGGCTAGAACACCGGCCACCGTGTCGCCGCCGATGTAACTAGCGACGCTGGGTAGGATTTCGACTACGCCCTGGGGGTTGATGTTAAGGCCGATCTCTTTGGCCAGTATTTGGGGATAGAGCGTTGTTGTTGGAACATAGGGCTCAAGTCGTAGTGAACACGGCGTTAGACCCAAAAGGAGATGGCTCATTGTCGTATTCCCGGAGGCAACAAGGCAGTGAATATCCGTAGGAGTAATCCCCGTTTCTTTGGCTAGAGTTTTAGTTAAGGCGTTGATAGTGGTGACGACGGCCGTTTGCAGGAGGCCGGAGGAACCTCGACCCCCTGCAAAGACCATACGGGAGATGACATCCTCTCCATAGCGGGCTTGTAAGTTATGGTCAGCTTCTACTCCGATGACCTTACCTGTTTTCAGATTAAGTAGTTGAACGACTACGGTAGTTGTGCCCACATCGACGGCTAGACCGTAATTCCGATCGGTAGTATTACCGCCCTCAAGTTGTAGTATTTGGCCGGCGCCATTACGCTGGGCGACGGTAGAGGTTATCTTCCAATCATGCTCGCGTAATTTATCGGTCAGATTCTGTAAACAGCTTAGCGATACATCGTAGGTAGAGAAAGTGAGCCGTTTTCTTAATTCCCGAGTAATGCGGTCGATATCGGTAACGTTATCGGCCATAGTTGGTGGTGGTAATTCAAGATAGAGCTTGCTCACTAGCGGTTCGAAAAGGAATGCGGGGACGTGTCTTGCCTGATGTAAGGATTCTTTGCCCGGTTCGCTGTGTGTAGAGATTCCTTCGGTGATAATTTTTCCCATTTCCATGCGAGATCGGACTGGAATAACGACTTCCAGGTTATCATCCACTCTGGTCTGGCAGGCGAGGACATAACCATTTTTGATTTCCTTCGTAGAAAAGAATCCAATGGCGTACTTGTCGTCCTTCGCTTTGCCGCTAATTATCTGAAGGCGGCACTCACCGCATAGGCCTACGCCCCCGCAGAGGCTATTGACATAGACCCCGGCTTCTTCGGACGCTTCGAGTAGCGTAGTACCTTCTGCTACTTCAACCACTGTTTGGTCCGGGGAAAAGGTTACCTTAAATTTGCGCATATCTTCCTACGCTCTCTATCATTGCGAGACTACGACTCTATCGGGGCGAAGTAATCTCGGTAAATGTTAGTTTGGTTATTAGTAATTGTTTTATGTTTAACTCTTGCTTCTTGGTTGTTTCGTCTTAATTATGGTTCTTTCTGACATAAACCTTGATTTCTCCACCCTGTTCCTCTATCCCTAGGAATTCATGTCCTGTGGTTCGACACCAGTCAGGCATGTCTAGTTTTATTCTCTTATCATCACTCACCACTTCCAGTATCTCGCCAGTTTTCAGGTCTTTAATCTTGGTAGTCGTTTTTATAATCGGCGTGGGACAGTAAATCCCCATGCAGTCTAAAGTTTGATCGGCTTTCATCTTTGTTTCCTTTCTCTAATTAGGGGCTTTTTTGACATAGACCTTGATTTCTCCATCCTGCTCCTCTATCCCTAAGAACTCGTGTCCGGTAGCCTGGCACCAGGCGGGTATGTCTAGTTTTATTCCCTTATCATCGCCCACCACTTCCAGTATCTCGCCAGTTTTCATGTCTTTAATCTTGGTAGCCGTTTTTACAATCGGTATGGGGCAGTAAAGTCCTATGCAATCTAGTGTTTGGTCGGCGTTCATCTTTACCTCCTTACTCTGTAACGAAGGTTGTCGTTACGAGACTATCTTGAGTTGTCGGGATGTAACCTTAACATCAGATGAAAAGAGTTACGCCTGATTTACGGGCTTCGCTTAAGAAATAAGCCGCGCCTGCTAGGCTCCCAACCTCACTACGGAAAGAATCCTTCTCCGGAGATATTCCCATCACCCCGCAAGTGGTGGTACAGGCAATCAGTTCTACCCCCATGTCTTTGGCCATAGCGATGTATTCGTCAAGGGAAGGCATATTGGCCTGCTTCATCAGGTCTTTCATCATCCAAGTACCTAAACCAAGCATATTAAACCGGGAAAGTTTGAGTCGTTTTGAGCCGCCTCGGTTCATCATATTCAACATTTTCTTCATCAACCCTTTGCTCTTCATAGTGCCTTCGTTCTTCTTAACGATATTAAGCCCCCAGAAAGTGAAGAACATACTGACCTCCATATTCATGCTGGCGCCAGTGACCGCCAGCATGAAGGCTGCTAAGGCTCTTTCTAGATCTCCGCTTAAAACAGCGATAGTTAGTTTCTCTTTCTCAGCCATTTTGCTACCTCTCTTATAGCACTACAGTCTTAAACTTTAGTCCCACAATGGGGGCAAGTGTTTACGTCTTTGGATAGAGGTTCATGGCACCGCGAACAGTAGGGTATCTCTGCGTGGCAGGCCTGGCAGAAAGGTGATTCTTCATCCATTAGTTCGCTATCACAGAAGGGACAGTTGATATGTTTAATTTCTTCTGGCTGTCTCTGCGTAGCGGTTCTCCCTTTACCGTCCCCCGTCTGTTTACTCCGGTAATCTTCGATGGCTTTGTGTAGAGCTTGGGCTCCCAGATTAGAACAGTGGAATTTATTTTTGGGTAATCCATCCAGCTCATCTGCCACTGATTGCGGGGTGATTTTCATAACTTCTTCCAGGGTTTTGCCCGTGGCCATTTCACTGACCATGCTGGAAACAGCAATAGCCGCTCCGCAACCGAATGTTTGAAACTTGACATCTTCTAGGCGATTGTCTTTGACCTTGATGTAGAAGGTCATCATATCGCCGCAGACGGGGTTACCTTCTTCCCCAACCCCATCCGGATTTTCAATTTCGCCCACATTACGCGGGTTCATGAAGTGGTCCATTACCTTTTGACTATAGATTGACATCTACTTATCTCCTTTGCTTGTTTTGGTAAATTTAGCGTAAAGGGGTGACATCTGTCGTAGCCTGTTGGTGATTGGTGGTAACACTTCGAGGACATAATCGACATCGGCTACGGTGTTGTCGGTGCCGAAGCTTAAAAGAAGGGAACCCTGAGCTATCTCGTGCGATAGTCCCATGGCGATAAGCACATGGGATGCTTTTAAGGCTTTGGAAGTACACGCTGAGCCGCTGGAGACGGCGACTCCCTGGCTGTTTAGCAGCATAAGCATAGCTTCGCCCTCGATAAACTCAACGCAGAAGCTGGTATGTCCTGGGAGGCGGTTGTGTGGGTGTCCGGTGACTACGACATGGTCAATCTTGGCTGGTAATTCTACCAGCAGGCGGTCACGGAGCTGCGTGAAATGTTTTATTCGAGTCTCCATATTGGTTGCCGCCAGTTCGGCTGCTTTGCCCAGACCAATAATCGCCGGGACATTCTCGGTACCGGCGCGTCGGCCGCCTTCCTGTATGCCGCCATCGAGAAGGGGTATAATACGTACCCCTTTCCGTAACCAGAGGGCACCGACTCCTTTGGGGCCACAGAACTGGTTACCGGCTAGGCTTAGTGCGTCGATGCCTAGATCGATGACATTGACTGGTATTGTTCCCGTTGTGGCCACAGCATCGGTGTGGAAGAGTACGTTGTTCTCTTTGGTTATTTGGGCAATTTCCCGTATCGGCTCGATGGTCCCCACTTCGCTATTGGCATGCATGATAGAGACCAGGCTCGTGTCCTTCCTTAGTCTCTGGCGTACATCCTCAGGATCTACCACGCCGTACTTATCTACGGGCACATGGCTCACTTCGAAGCCCCACTTCTCCAAGGTTTGGGTGGAATGAAGCACTGAGAAATGCTCGATGGCAGAGACAATGATGTGCTTGCCTTTCTTCTGCTGAGCCAGGGCTAATCCTTTGATGGCGAAATTATTGCTTTCGGTGCCGCTGCTAGTAATGATGAGTTCTTCTGCCCTGGCGCCGATAAGGCTTGCTATTTGCTCTCGTGCCTCGTCCACGGCTTTACGTGCTGGGTCACCCCACTCATGGAGGCAGGAGGGGTTACCAAAAAGCTCACCCAAGAAAGGTATCATTGCCTCGCGTACCTCGGGAAGAAGGGGAGTGGCTGCGGTATGGTCTAAATACGTATTTCTCATTATGGCTCTCCTGACTCAGGGATATAATTAATTATCCTGGCTATTTTCATATTATCTAGTTATCTATTACAGCTGTATTATGGAATTATTGTCGTTACAGTAGAAATTCTAACATATCATAATTAGTGAAAGATATGACAAATGTCTTATCTTAGAGAAGTATCTTCCCATCCATCGTTACCTGGTTTTCTACATCCCAGCAAACCATTCTCTGGGTGTTGTTACTTGTTTCACCCAGAATATCTAAATAAATATGACAATTTTCACAGGAAATGATAACCTTGTGTAAGGACGATCAATGTTGTCCGGTGGTTAAAATAGGTGATGAGCGGGTGGGAATAGAAGAGTAGGACAACCTCTATGTTTTGATCAGGAGCGAGTGAGGGGTTTGAAGTAGAAGATTATCAGCAGAAAGATTTAGGGGGGAGACATTAGGTGGGGGGTTGGTCTCGATCGGAGATAAATATGGTGACGGCTGGAAGAAGGAAGCTGAGAAAAATAACCTTACAGATTGCGGGGATGGCATGCTCTTCCTGTGTCGCTCACAATGAGCAAGCCTTGGGCGACCTGCCGGGGGTGGAGAAAGTGGTGGTTAACCTAGCTACTGGTAAGGTCACCGTAGAGTATGAGCCCGAGCGGGTAACCCTGGCAGATATGAGGAAAACGGTGGCTGATATTGGCTATGAGGTGGTGCTGGATAACGTACAACTCCATATTACTGGTATGACCTGTGCCTCTTGCGTGGCTAATATCGAGAAGGTAGTAGGCGACTTGCCGGGTGTGGGGAAAATCGTCGTCAGTCTGAACACAGGGGGCGCCAATTTGGAGTATGCCTCCAGCGTCACCTCTTTCTTCGAAATAAAGAAAACTGTCGAGAGTCTCGGTTACGAAGTATCGCAAAAAATTGAGGGACAGGAGGCTTTGGATCGGGAGCAGATAGCTCGGTATCGCGATGTGCGCCGCCAGCTTATTAATCTGATTATCTCAGGTATACTGGGTATGCTGGTCATGATTGGTATGCTGCAGCCTTACTTTTTTAAATTTCTCCCTGACTTGATGAATAATAAGGTACTACTTTTCTTTTTAACGACCCCGATTGTTCTCGGCCCCGGGCGGCAGTTCTTTGTTAATAGCTGGAACGGACTGCGGCGAGGTATCACCGATATGAACCTACTCTACGCTACTGGCATCGGCGCCGCTTACGGTATTGCCGTCATTAATACCTTTTGGCCTGATGCTGGCTTCGGTGGTAAAGAAGCTACCTTCTATGAGGCGGCGGCCATGCTCACTGTTTTTATTATCTTCGGGCGATATCTGGAAGCGGTGACGCGCGGACGTACTTCTGAGGCAATCCGTCGCTTATTCAAACTTCAGCCAAAGCGGGCAAGGGTGTTTCGTGATGGACAGGAAGCGGCAATTCCGGCAGAAGAGGTCCAAATAGATGATGTTCTAGTGGTTCGTCCCGGTGAGACGATTCCGGTTGATGGTATCGTTGTCGAAGGCTATTCTTCAGTTGACCAGTCGATGATTACCGGAGAGAGTCTTCCGATAGAGAAGAAAGCCGGTGATGAGGTCATTGGGGCGACATTTAATAAGACAGGTGCTTTTAGGTTCCGAGCGACCAAGGTGGGTAAAGATACGGCTCTATCACAAATCATCAAGCTGGTCGAGGAAGCTCAGACCACTAAGGCACCTATTCAGAAACTCGCCGACAAAGTTGCCGGTAAGTTTATCCTTGGCGTTCATGCCCTATCGTTGGCGACCTTTCTTTTCTGGTTTTTCGTTGGTTTTAATCTTTGGTTTGTGCCGGAGAGCAGGCTTATCCTGACTCCTTACTCTCTGACGGAGGTTGGGACTTTCGGTCTTGCTCTTTTGGTGTCGGTAACGGTGTTGGTTATCTCTTGTCCCTGTGCCGTTGGTCTGGCAACACCGAGCGCCATTATGGCGGGAACGGGGAAAGGGGCGGAATATGGCATCCTCTTTAAGGGAGCCGATACTATCGAAACTACGACTAAGCTGCAAGTAGTTATCTTTGATAAGACGGGTACATTGACTAAAGGCCAACCTTCGGTCACTGGTGTCATTGCTAGAACAGGTGACGAGAAAGAGGTATTGCACCTAGCAGCGGTTGCCGAGAAGAACTCAGAGCATCCTTTTGGTGAAGCTATTGTTAATGAAGCTAAAGCTCGTGGTAGTGTGTTAGAGGATCCCACTCTATTCGAGTCAATTCCCGGGCGGGGTGTGGCGGCACAGTTTGACAACCATAATATATTACTGGGTAATCGTCGACTTATGGCCGAGCGGGAGATATCTCTGGATAGTCTTATAAACGAGGCGGAGCGTTTGGAGTGGGAGGGTAAGATAGTCATGTTTGTTGCCGTCGACAATGATGCCGTTGGCATCATCTCTGTTGCCGATACTCTTAAAGAGACTTCGGTGTTGGCTATCGCGGAACTACATCAGATGGGCTTCGAGGTTGCTATGCTTACCGGCGATAATCGTCGTACCGCGGAAGCTATTGCTCGGCAGGTGGGTATCGATCGGGTGTTGGCCGAGATATTGCCTGAGGATAAGGCCAATGAGGTGAAGAAACTCCAGGCGGAAGGGAAGATGACGGCGATGGTGGGTGATGGTATCAATGATGCTCCGGCGTTGGCTCAAGCCGATGTTGGGATTGCCATTGGTTCTGGCACTGATATTGCCAAAGAAACTGGGAATGTTATCCTTATCAATGATGACCCACTCGATGTCGTCACCGGTATTCAGGTAGCGAAGACTACTATACGTAAAGTCAAGGAGAATCTCTTTTGGGCTTTTGGTTATAATACCCTGGCCATTCCGTTTGGGATGGGTATACTCTATCCTTTCTTCGGTCAAGTGGTCAGTCCGGAGTTAGCGGCGTTGTTGATGGCGACTAGCTCGATATCAGTGACCTTGAACACGTTGCGTATGCGAGGCTTTGTTCCGGCGGTACGGCGGCGTGGTGGGAAACGTACGGGTCAACAGGTTACTATTGCGGCACATCCGGTGGGTGTTCACACTGATTGAGGGGAGATATTGATGAAAAGTATCGGGTTTATTAGCTCGGTCATCTATACTGGTATCTCGCTGGTTGCGGCCGGTCTTTTTTTGGCGGTAACTTTGCCGGGTCGATATACTTTGGTTGAAAGTATTGGTGGTACGGTCTGGGTGTTTTCACTATCGATGATTATACTGATGCCAATTATTACGCCAATAGTGAAAAAGAAGCGGGGGGGGGTGTAAAATTTTAAGATGGGTATTAAAATAGTGCAAATAAGGAGGTGTTATCATGGCTATCGACCCAATCTGTAAGATGCAAGTTGATGAGGAGAAAGCCGCGGCTACTTCAGAGTACAAGGGACAGAAATACTACTTTTGCGCGGTGGCCTGTAAGCGTACTTTTGATCTTGAGCCAGAAAAATATTTAGATAAAGATTAGGAATAAATCTATTCTAAAGGGACGGCGTGCTCGCTAATTCCCAAGTGTAACTCTGGTGTTGTTCGCATCACTGGAGGCACTTCTCTATAGCTTTTGGTATTTGACCAAATGTAAGTGTTTCACTGTACTTTTTAACTTTCGAAAGAGAGATACTCTGAGCCTCCCCTAAATCCCTATTCAACACGGCGGTTGGTATTACGTAAAACTTCCATTGCCTCAGGTCCAACGGATTTATATCAGCCTTTTCCTGTGTGCTAAAAGGCAGAAAACATACACCTTAGACCATCGGGCTTTATCATCTCCGTAGATGCCTTTTTCTGGAAACCATTCAGAAGTCTTCCCGATGCTGAACTGTATCTTCGACAATTCTTTTTGATACCAAGACTGAACATAAGAAGCCGACTTCACCTCTATTCTTGTTCCATCGGGTGCCTGTATGTCATAGGAGTCCCACGATCCGCGCACAGGTTTTTCTGAACCCACTGCCATAGCTATAAGATACTCAGCAAGGAAGCCTCGCCCCGTGTTTACAACTAGGTCGGAGAATGCCCACCGCCAGTAGTCCAATATGGTCTTATCACCAATAGGACTGTTTTCAGAATTTATAAATTTTTCATTAGGATTCAGTGGTTGAGTCTCAATCACTCCGTTAACGATTGGCTGGTACGTCATTTATAACCTCAGCTTATAATAGTTTAGATCAATAACTCATCTAGTTTCGACTGGTTGAAACCAACGACAGTCTGACTGTCGATGGTGATGACCGGTACTCCCAGTTGTCCTGATTTCTGTATCATCTCTTGGACTTTTTCTTGGTTCTGAGCCACGTCGTACTCAGTATATGTAATCCCTTTTCGCGAAAGATACTCTTTCGCCCGATGACACCATGGTCAGGCAGGTGTGGTATATATCACTACTGTCTTGTCCGGCATTCCGTACCTCCAATACTTTAATTAAATCTTATCCTTGCTGATGGTAGGTGTCAAACTCCACCGGGTAAAACTATAGAGTATGTTCCGGACGTCGCATGATTCTGAATTGAATAATAATCTATAGCTATGCTAAGATTCTAGTCTATAACGATGCTGGAATTTGTTTTACGGACGGGTTGATTAGTGAAATTTGTTAAGATGCAGGGCGCGGGTAACGATTTTATCGTCCTCGAGGATAATGCCGCGGCGTATGATTGGTCACGGTTGGCTTTAGCTATATGTGACCGTCACTATGGTATTGGGGCTGATGGTCTATTAATGCTGGCGCCATCGACGGTGGCGGATTTCCGGATGCGTATCTTTAATTCCGATGGTTCTGAGGCCGAAGCCTGCGGTAATGGGCTCAGATGCTTGGTCAGGTATTTTGTCGATAGAAAGTCAGGTAATTTCCGTGATCAGGCTCTCAATCCCGTTCGAGACGGGGAAATATCTGTGGAAACAGTGGGCGGTATTAGAAAAGTCCAGGTTCATCGCATGAACGATAAGCTGACCAAGGTTAAAGCGGGGATGGGTGAGCCAAGATTCGATGCTAAAGATATCCCGGTCCGACTTGAGTGTGGCGGCGGGCGAGTTATTACCAGAAAACCGATGATGACCTACGCTGTCCAAGTCGATGGTTGGGAGCTACCCTTGGCTCTTGTCTCTGTGGGGAATTCCCATGCTATTTATTTCAGCGATAAGTCTGTGTTCGAGTTTCCATTGAGTCAGGTAGGGCCGAAAGTGGAACGTCATCCGATGTTTCCCGGAGGGGTTAACTTTGAAGTCGCGCGTGTGGTGAACCGAAGCCAAATTGAAGTCAGTGTTTGGGAGAGGGGGGTTGGTGAGACGTTCGCTTGTGGTAGTGGTGCCTGTGCTGTAACTGTGGCTGCCCGATTGAATGGTTATATCGATGATAGAGTGGCGGTTAAACTACCAGGGGGAGTGCTGGAGGTGGAGTGGACAGGAGCCGGCGAGGTGTTTCTTAGTGGTCCGGCCGAAACCGTGTTTGTTGGCGAATGGCTTGAGGATCATCTTGGTTGGTAGGTTAAGTTGAGGAGAGAATGAAATGAGAGTGGCGAAACGGCTTGAAAATCTACCGCCCTATCTATTCGTCGAGATTACTAAGAAAATTGCGGAAAAGAGGGCGAAGGGTGAAGATATTATTAGCTTCGCCGTCGGTGATCCTGATATCCCGACCCCGCCTCATATTATCAGCCGGCTGATTGAGGCGGCACAGGACTCGACTAATCACCGTTACCCCGAATCTGATGGGTTGCCGGAGTTACGGCGGGCGGTCGCTGGGTGGTACCAGAAGCGCTTCGACGTCTCTCTGAATTCGGAGAAAGAGGTGCTGCCGCTCATTGGTGCTAAGGAAGGTATCGCTCACATCGCTTTTAGCTTTATTGATCCTGGGGACATGGTACTAGTGCCCGACCCTGCCTATCCGGTTTATGCTATTGGTACTATCTTGGCAGGCGGACGGCCACATTATCTCCCGCTTACGGCGGGGAATAATTTTTTGCCTAATCTGAGGGCTATCCCGGAGCACATATTGGAAATGACAAAGCTCCTCTGGATTAACTATCCTAATAATCCCACCGGTGCCGTAGCTGACCTTCGTTTCTTTAACCAGGTAGTTGAATTCGCCAAAAAGAACGATATTGCTGTCTGCCATGATGGGCCATATACTGAAGTTGCCTTTGATGGCTATGAACCGGTCAGTTTCCTGCAGGCTGATGGGGCCAAAGAAGTCGGTGTCGAGTTCCATTCCCTGTCGAAGAGTTTCAACATGACAGGCTGGCGTATTGGGGTGGTGGTGGGTAATGAGCTAATGGTCAAAGCTTTAATGACACTTAAGTCAAATATTGACTCCGGTATTCCGCAGGCGATTCAACTGATGGCTATCGAGGCTTTGAGCGGATCACAGGACTGCATTCTGGAGCATAATACTATTTACCAGCGGCGTCGCGATCTCGTAGTTGAGGTGCTTAATAAGATTGGATTGGAGGCTCAAACTCCTATGGCCAGCCTCTATGTTTGGGCGAAAGTCCCGTCGGGTTATACCTCGGCGAGTTTTGCTGCTGATTTGCTGGAGCAGGTGGGCGTCGTCGTCACCCCGGGGCTGGGTTATGGTCCGAGTGGAGAGGGTTACGTTCGGTTATCCTTAACTGTCGCCGACGCTTCTCTGGTGAAGGGGTTGTCGCGACTGGCTGGTTGGCGCGATGACGTTAATAAGTTTAGGATTAAGGTTAGTTGACATAACGATAGCATTGGAGATATTATCGGGGTAGAATCATTACGAGCCGAAGATTACTGGGATTACCGGAGAAAGCATTCTTAGTCGCTGTCGTCACCAAGGAGAGCGGTGCCCAGTGGTCTGTCAATGATTCTTTGGCGGAGCTGGCTCAGTTGGCCAATACAGCGGGGGCGGTGGTGGTTGGTAAAATGAGCCAGCGGCTGCGCGTCCCTTCGAAAACCCACCATCTCGGTCGTGGTAAGCTGGAGGAGCTATTAGTTCTTAAGGACAGTACTCGTTATGATGTAATCATTTTCGATGATGAGCTTTCCCCCTTACAGCAGCGTAACCTCGAGGATTTTTTTCAGGTAAAGGTCATTGACCGTGTTGCTCTGATTCTGGATATTTTTGCGCGGCGCGCCCGGACGCGTGAAGGTCAGCTTCAGGTAGAGTTGGCACAGCATCAATACCTTTTTCCACGTTTGGCCGGGCAGTGGCAGCATCTAGAAAGGTTGGGTGGTGGTATCGGTACTCGCGGCCCGGGTGAATCTCAGCTTGAGACCGACCGCCGTCTCATCCGCCAGAGGATCCATCGCCTGCAGGAACAGCTTGAGCGGGTGCGGAAACACCGGTTTCTTTATCGTCAAAGGCGAAAGAAGAGCGGAGTTCCTATTATTGCCTTGGTCGGCTATACTAATACCGGCAAGAGTACTTTACTTAACGTACTTAGTCGGGCGGATGTCTTCGTTGAGAATAAGCTCTTTGCTACGTTGGACCCGACTACCCGGCGTTTAAGATTACCGGATAATCAGGTTGTCTTGATTACCGATACGGTTGGCTTTATCCGGAAGTTACCGCCGACGATCCTCACTGCGTTTCGGGCGACCCTTGAGGAACTGGCTGAAGCTAGTATTCTACTGCATGTGGTTGATTTTTCTTTACATAATGCAGCGGAGCAGTGCCAGGTGGTGGAGAATATTCTGATCGAGCTTAACCTCCGGGATAAGCCTCGGATTACGGTGCTCAACAAAATCGACCGCTTACTGGATAGTGATCGGATCCGGACGGAGGAAGAAGCCATCGACTGTCTTTCTGACCAATCGGTATTATTGGTGGAGGACATGGCACTTATTTCGGCCGTTAAGGGATGGGGGTTGAAAAAACTTCTGGAATTAATCAGCCATGTTTTGACCAAAACTAGCTCTCCAGTCAAACCATCTAAAAACGACGCACTGTAATCAAAAATTAGGCCCCGAAAAACTGCGGTTAGTGTTTTACCTTGTTAAAAGGTTTTTATCCTTGTTATTGTTGGTGTTTTCCAACTCTGTCAAATACTCGGAGGTATGTGCCCCTTTATTATGCTGGAAAGGGACTCTTTCGTTTTTTGGTAAAATAGGGGGCGAACCACAAAAATTTGGTGTTTCCCCTCCTTTTATGTAAACTATTTTGTTAGGACGGTAGTTTGGTTCGCACTATATTTGTTATGTAAATATAGAGGCGGTTACCATGCTACTTTGGTCAAACGTAATCTAGGAAAATTTATTATGACAACCCCAGCAGAGGATTTGGTAGTTGGCCAGCATATTACCATCGGAAACATCGGTATGGTGAGTGTCCCAACCTCCTCGCTCTGTTTTGCCTCTCATTTCCCAGGTAAGTTGCTTACCGCAGGGCATATAAAAATGGCTATGGGTGCGCTGTCGGCATTCACATTGTCCCCCGGCTCTTTCCCACGCCTGTTTGGTAATATCCTCGGCGAATGACATCTTACATCTCCTCACTAAGTATCGCGATACGGTTCAGGCGTCATAATTTCGACAATAAACCAAAATAAGAGTCATAACTTTCTGGGCTCGGTAGGGATCGAACCTACGCCCAATCGGTTATGAGCCGACCGCTCTACCACTGAGCTACGAGCCCGCGTTTTGCTAATATCATATCTTAGTGGTCCTGATGCGTCAATTATCCGGAATTTCCCGCGTCTCAGATATAAAAAATATTAAACTTTAGATAATTTCGAATTACTAAAAGCCAAAATATTTTTGAAACTGAACATTCGATATTTTAAACTTTTAGGCTTCGTCTTTCAACTAACAAACCTCGATGTTATAATAATAGAGAATGGATATTCTGGCTGAGCTGAACCACGCCCAAAGAGAAGCTGTTGAGGCGATTGATGGGCCGGTGCTTATTTTGGCCGGGCCAGGTAGTGGTAAGACTAGAGTTATTACCCATCGTATTGCCTATCTGATCCGGGTCTGCGGTGTCAGTCCTTACCATGTAATGGCTGTTACCTTCACCAACAAAGCTGCCCGGGAAATGGTAGAGAGACTGGGGCAACTGGTCAACTACGCCGTTAAGGATTTAACTATTGGTACCTTCCACGCTCTTTGCTCCCGTATTCTGCGTCGGGAAGGGGAGGCTATCGGTATCGATGCCCGCTTTGTCATTTATGATGCCGCTGATCAGATCAGCCTACTTAAGCACAGTCTTCAAGAACTGAATCTGGACCCGAAGCAGTATACTCCGGCAGCACTGTCCTCGGCGATTTCGTCGGCGAAGAATAATCTGCTTTCCCCTGATGACTATCGCCAGCGCGGCCGCAGTTATTTTGACGAAATCGCGGCGCGTGTCTATGAACGCTACCAGCAGCGACTGCGTGAAAGTGGAGCCCTAGATTTTGATGATCTGCTGATGATGACGGTATTACTCTTTCGCCAGAACCCGGAGGTCTTGTCTCGCTATCAGTTGCTCTATCGGCATCTCCTTGTGGATGAATTTCAGGACACTAACTTAGTACAGTATGCGCTAATCAAGCAAATTGGCGATAAACATCGTAATATCTGCGTCGTTGGTGACCCTGACCAGTCAATCTATTCTTGGCGGTTTGCCGATCTGCGTAATATCCTTAGTTTCGAGAATGACTACCCCGATACAAAAATAATACTTCTGGAACAGAACTACCGCTCGACCAAGGTGATTTTAGAAACGGCTTCTCAAGTTATATCGGTAAGCCAGTCCCGATATCATCGGGGTAAGCTAAAGCAATTGTGGACGAATAATGAAGCGGGTGAGCTGGTGACTGTGGTGGAGACCTACACCGAACAGGAAGAAGCCCAGTTTGTCGTCAGCGAGATTGAGCGTCTGGTGAGTCACGGTCAGTGCAGCCTTGGTGACTGCGCCGTAATGTATCGTACTAATGCCCAGTCTCGGGCTATTGAGGAGGCCTTTATTCGTTATGGGATGCCCTATCGGCTGGTCGCCGGTACCCGTTTCTATGAGCGGCGGGAGGTTAAAGATATCATTGCCTATCTCCGTCTCATTCAGAACTGTAGAGATAGCGTTAGTTTGCTGAGAGTCATCAATGTCCCGCCACGAGGTATTGGCGAGCAAAGCCAGACTCGGCTATTAGTTTGGGCAAAGTCATTGGGGATGTCTCCCTATGAGGCTCTAAGACTTTTGGCTAAAGAGACGCCCTTCTCTCCTCCTATCACCAAGGCTCTGGCTGCTTTTTATGATATGTTGGAGAAGTTAATTGAGCGAAGTCAAGAACTAAGCTTGGTTGATTTGTTTGATTTCGTTATCGGACGTATCGACTATAAGGGCTATATTTTTAATGTGCCCGATGGTGAGGAGCGATGGGATAACATTCTGGAACTACGTAGCGTCGCCCAGGAGTATCACGGCCTGTCGCCATCAGAAGGGCTGACTGCTTTCCTTGAGGGCGCAGCTCTAGTCTCAGATATCGATAATATGGAAGAAGGTGCGTCGGCGGCTACTCTGATTACTCTGCACAAGGCAAAGGGTTTAGAATTCCCGGTCGTCTTTATCGTCGGTATGGAGGATGGACTTTTGCCTCATTCCCGGTCAATTGATGACCCGACGCAGATGGAAGAAGAGCGACGTTTGTTCTATGTGGGGGTGACTAGAGCCAAAAAGAAGATTTATCTGGCGCGTGCCGTCCGGCGTAATCTGATGGGACGGAGTATGATCACAGTCCCCTCGCGTTTTCTTAATGACATTCCTCGGGATAGGATCGCTCCGATGTTATCGGGATGGCAAGAGGAGAAGAGTCCTGTTGAAGCTTCACTCTCTTCTTGGAGTAAGTCGTCGATTTACTCTACTGACGTGAGGTATTCTTATTCGCAGAATAGGATCTCACCTATTCCGTCTATAACCCTGTGTAATCTGAAGGTCGGCGATCGTGTTCGCCATTCCCAGTTTGGTGAGGGGGTAGTGGTGAGTTGCCAGTCGGTTAAGGATGATATGGAGGCAACAATTGCCTTCGATGGCCAAGGTGTAAAGAAGCTCCTTCTAAGTTTTGCTCGGTTGGAGAAGGTGTGAAAAAAATGGCGTCCCACTTCTAGTGAGTCGTGAATATACATCTTTTACTTGCAGATGGTAACTATTGGTGAACCTATTAATAATTTATGTGTAAGCGTGTACGATTAGGCTAAGATGTCCATTAAACTTTTGAACCCTCAAATAGTTGCTCGGATTGCTGCCGGAGAAGTGGTGGAGAGGCCGTCCTCGGTGGTTAAGGAGTTAGTGGAGAATGCTCTCGATGCTGGCGCTAGCCAGATTATCATCGAATCTCAAGGTGGCGGGGTAAGCCTGCTCCGTATCGCCGATAACGGCGTTGGTATTCCCACTGCTGAAGTTGAGCTTACCTTTCAGAGGTATGCTACTAGTAAGATTTCTAACTTGGATGATTTAGAGGCGATTATCACTTTGGGTTTTCGTGGTGAGGCCTTAGCCAGTATCGCCGCTGTGGCCGAAGTGGAACTGGCTACCCGTGCTGCCGGTGAAGCGGTTGGTAGTTATCTAAGTCTTAGAGATGGTGTTGTCGTTGAACGGAATCGTCAGGGGCGTTCTCAAGGAACAACCCTGACAGTGAAGAATCTCTTTCGTAGCATGCCGGCCCGATTAAAATTCCTTAAGTCGCCGAATACTGAAAATAGTCGTATCGCTAACGTTGTTACTCAATATGCCTTGGCTTTCGCTGAGGTTAAGTTTGTCCTGTCTCTTGATGGTCGGACAGTGTTAAGGACGCCTGGTAGCGGGCGACTTATTGATACTGTCATTGAGGTATATGGTCCAGAGGTAGCTCGGAATATGCGGGACGTTAGCTCGGGTAACGGTGGCCGGTTGGGTAAAGTAGATCCGACCACCATTGTCGTCACTGGACTGCTTGGGGTGCCGGCTATCAGTCGGGCGAGCCGCAACTACCTTAGTTTCTTTGTCAATCATCGCTGGGTCAATAGCCGTCTGCTCGCCTGGGTGGTAGAAGAGGCTTACCATGGATTATTGATGACGGGTAAGCACCCAGTGGCTGTTCTGAATATTTTTCTTCCATCGCCAGAAGTGGATGTCAATGTGCATCCCACTAAGACAGAGATTAGATTTCATGACGAGCGCCGCGTTTTTGCGGCGGTGCAGCAAGTAGTGAGACGGGCTCTCCTCGAGTCAGCGCCACTACCGAAAATTGAAGAAGTCGCCATCGCTTATGTCGCCCCTCAACCAATGTGGCAAATGTCCCATGTGCCAGCGGGAAGTATCGAACGTCCGATTTCTCTGCCACCAACGAGCCGGCCGATTCCAGCCTTTTCCTTCCCGGCACTACGCCTTCTGGGGCAGCTGGCCAGTAGTTACATCTTGGCCGAAGGACCTGATGGCTTATACCTGATTGACCAGCATGCCGCCCATGAAAATATTCTCTTTGCGCAGATTAAGGAACAAAGGTCGCGGCAACAAATTGAGGTTCAAGGTTTGCTTGAACCGGTAACCTTTGAGGTTAGCCCCCAGCAAGATGAAATTTTTAAGTCGTATTATAAGGAGCTCGCCGGGTTTGGTTTTTCTCTCGAACCTTTCGGTGAGCGAGCCTATCTGGTGCGGACCGTACCAGTCTGGTTGCATCGGAAAGACTGGATGGGTGTGCTCCGGAAATTAACCGATGTGGTTGAGAGGGGCGATGATTGGGTAGAGAGGTTGGCGATATCTATCGCCTGCCATAGTGCCATCAGAGCGGGGCAGGTGATGAACGATGACGAAATACGTGAACTGCTACGGCAGTTGGAGCTGGTAGTAATGCCCAGTAGCTGTCCCCACGGCCGTCCAACTATGATTCACCTTAGTTTGGGGCAGTTGGAGAAGGAATTCGGGCGGAGGGGGTAACCTTAGGTTCATTCTCTTTTCCTCAGGAAAATCTCCAGGCTCTTTATCTGCCCGACCCCTTTTAGTGAGATGGCGATACCTACCAGAACGTTGGTGATAATGTTCTTAATGAAGCTTTTCATAGGTATCGAGACTCCATTAATATAGAGGGCAACCACCTCTTTTTGTGGTTTGATAAAGCTTTCTTCTAAGAGGGTGGCTAGGCCGTAAATGTCATCGGGGGCGAACTGCCTTATCTTAGTGTCTAAGGGGTCATTGCTGACGATAGCGAATAACTTTTCTAGATCAGTCAGGAGCGGCCCTATCTCTTTACGGTGGACCTCTATTTTCGGGGTACTGTCTTGCTTAAAACCCTCGGTTAAAATCAGATCGTAGTCTTCGCCGATCAAGCGGATAATATCATTAAGGTTGACTTTCGAAGTTACCGATTTAGTCAGAGTTACTTGATCTGGGGAACTGATGACAGCGGCCCCGCTTCCAGCCTGAAGATGACGCTGGCTGTCTTTCTCTGGTTGGTCCGGAGTGATATGGTGGTGCGTGTGTTTGACCGTAGCGACACGATAGCCTCGCGACCGTAACTCTGGGATTAGTTTTTCAAGTAGTGTTGTTTTGCCTGATCCGGAGTGACCAACAATAGAAACGGTTGAAGGCATTTTATCATCTGCTCCTTTCCTGATTTATTTCCGGAACTAGCCACCGGTTATTTAACTTTGGGTTAAGCGCTCTCACTAAAGAGTTTGCGGCCAAGTCGAACGATATTAGCTCCTTCTTCTATTGCCACCTGATAAGAATTGGTCATGCCCATCGAAAGGTATTTCATCTCGACATTAGATAGGTTGAGACCCTTAATTTCTTCGAACAGTTTTCTGGTGGCGGCAAAATATGGCCGGGTATCCTCGGGATTATCGAGTAATGGTCCGATGGTCATCAGACCCGTCACTAGGATATTCGGTAACGCTGAGATTTCTTTTACCATTGTCTTAACGTTCTCTGGGAAGACGCCAGTTTTCTGGTTTTCTCGACCACTATTGACTTCAATCAGTACTGGCATTATCTTGCTAATTTGGACACACCTTCGGTTGATCTCCCGAGCGATTTCCGCCGAATCAACGGTTTCAATCATATCAAAGAGCCGGACCATTTTTTTTGCCTTATTTTTTTGCAGGTGGCCGATAAAATGCCACTTCGTCCTATTGCCGATTAAGGCGTAAGCCCTCTCCGCTTCTTGGACATAGTTTTCCCCGATAATTTTGACACCGCCTGTGACGGCTTCAAGAATCGCTTCGGGTGTTCTTGATTTAGCGGCTGCAACTAATTGAACCTTACCGGGTAGTTGGTACAGGACTTGCTTTACATTTTGTTCGATGGTTGCCATGACCTCTCTCTTATTACTTTTGGTCGGGTGGCGAGAAGATATTCCTTGACTCGCTTTGGATTTTTTACAGGTAAGCCACTAAATGATTGGTGGTTTAAGAATCATGTCCATGGGACGAACTGGCGGCGGTTGTTGAGTGAATTCGTCTTTTATTTGCCGTTCCGGGCTGATCCCATCCTTAATAATTCGGCAAAGGCCGTAAACCAGTTGAGTTTGATTTCATCAGTCCAGGTCGGGTCAAAGACAGGAAATTTCGTCAGTAGTAATTTGTTCCAGGGTGTACTGTCTGGGAGCACGTCACTATCTTGTGGGATTTTAATATTCGGTATGATTCCGGTATTTTTCCTTTTGGTATTTGTCTTAGTACTAGTGTTACTGCGAGCTAATCTGATCCGTTTGGTAATGAATGAGGATAAGGAAACCCCGGACTCAGTGGCAATGTTGACATAGAACTTGACGCACTTGCGGCTAACGTCACCGGTTAGCTGAAAGGTACGGTGGAAGGCTTCTTCTAACTGGGCGTAAGTGGCTGTTTGGGGGTCAACTGAATCTGAGAGGAAGCTGAAAGCTTCAGTCGTCATTTCAGTAAGGAGGTCAATTCTCTGGTTTCCTTTGGCATAGACTAGGGATTTTAGTCGCATTGTGGGTATGCTATTAATGTCGATAAGACCGAGAAAGCGCAGTGCAGCCACCAGTTGCGTTCCCGTACTCCCGGATAATCTTTCGCCCCAATAGCTTCGGTCAATCCGAGCCGGAATGCCTGTCTGTAGTTCTTCGAGGAAATTCCGGAGTGTACGATAAGAGATATAGGGTGGCAATCGCTTCCGGCTTTTCTCAGTGCCCATGACCATGGCTTTACCCCCAAGTTAATTGGTTTTTATTATAGGATAAGGGAGACAAAATTTCAAGGGGTGGGGTTTGGTATTTCGTTATAAATTGTTTCGGCATTTATTTTTTGTTTTATGGAACTTTGTGGAACTTAAGAAATGATGGAAAGGACAAAAAGTAATAAAATAAGGACAGTTTTTGTAGAGTACTTTTGTTATTCAGTAAGATGGACTTATTCCATTTTTGTGGGAAAGGGAATGGAACTTTATTTCGTAGGGTTCCGCATTTCGTTATAAATTGTTTCGGCATTTATTTTTTGTGTTATGGAACTTTGTGGAACTTAAGAAATGGTGGAAAGGACAAAAAGGAATGGAATAAGGACAGTTTTTGGAGAGTACTTCTGGTATGCAGTAAGATGAGCGTATCCTATTTTTGTAGGGTTGTGCAAAATGCACAACAATAATAAAAAGGAGGAATATGATCTGTTAGTGACGCGGTTAATCAAGTACTTAAATGGTGGGTATCGCAGATGGTCAGCGTAAATTTGTCTGGATCTTCTGGATTTCCTGAGCTAGCCTCAGGGATAGGTGACGAGGAGCTGCTACATGGCTTTCTAGCTAGAGTCCATGAAGTCTAGAACCAGGAGTTCAAGAATATTGTTGAGCTGCAGATGTCTGATGAAGAGTGGGACTAAGTAATATATATAAAGGAAGGAGGTAAATTCTAATGACGCAATCAATCGAGTACCAAAAAGTGATGTCGGACGTGGTCTACGTAAACTTGCCTGGACCTCAGGAACCAACCCCGGGGATGACTGGTGGCGAGCTGTTACATGGTTTCCTGACCGAGCTTCATGGTACGCATAACCAGGAGTTCAAGAATATTATTAATCTTCTCTGTGCCAGATGGAATGTTCACTACCGGGATAATCGGGGTTAATTGATGAGGCAAAATAAAAGTATTGGTAAGGAGAAAAAGATATGAATAGAGCAAAGATTGGCGCTATTGATGTCGGGACCACCAAAGTATGCACTATTATGGGTGACGTTGATAACGAAGGTGGCCTGCGCATCCTTGGTGTCGGGATTGCTCCGTCCCTGGGATTACAAAAGGGTATGGTAGTTAATGCTGATGACGCGAGGGTGGCAATCGCAGCGTCAGTTAAGAAAGCGGAAAGCGTCGCTGGCTACAAACTAGACTCAGCCTATGTTGGTGTTACTGGCCGGCATATTAATTCAGTGAATAATCGTGGGGTTATTGCCGTTACCCGAGGCGACCAACTAGTGCGTCCGGCAGACTTGAAGCGTGTTCTTCAGGTTGCCCGTAGCGTGAAAATACCCGCCGATCAAAAGGTGCTTCATATTATTCCGCGCCACTACGCGATTGATGGCCAGGAAGGAGTCAAGAACCCGATCGGTATGCATGGCTTTCGTCTGGATGTTGAGGCTCACATTATTACCGCGGCGATAGCTTCGGTGAAAAATCTGACGAAATGTATCCGTGGCTTGGGTATTGATATTGATGATTTGGTCATGGAACCGTTGGCCAGCGCCGAAGCTGTCCTTACTGAGGAAGAAAGACAAAATGGAGTTATGCTAGCGGATATCGGTGGGGGCACCACTGACATTGCCGTTTTTAAGGATGATACCATCTACTATACTTCGGTAATACCTGTGGCTGGACAGACCCTCACCCGCGATCTTTCGGTTGGTTTGGGGCTTTCCTTTGATATGGCTGAGGAGATGAAGAAGAAATACGGCGACGTGACTCCTCTGGGAAAAGGTAACAACGAATTCAACGAGCCTTTGATGGAGGATGGACATAGCGTCTCCTATCGTGACCTGTCAGATATTATCCGAATCCGCGTTGACGAATTGATGCGGTTGCTCGTCCTCGAATTACCTCACTCCGATGTCCCCACTATCATGCCGTCTGGGATAGTACTTACTGGAGGTGCATCTAAGCTTCCGGGCATTGCTGAATTGGCTCAGGAGGTAACCAAAATACCCGTGAAAGTGGGCACACCGGTCGGTCTCCCCGGTGTCTCAGACAGCTTGTGTGACCCATCTTATGCTACTAGTGTTGGTCTTCTTTTGTGGAAGATGAAGAACAAGGATTCGCAAACCTGGGAACGGCAAAGTGGTTTGCGCCGTCTGTTTTCTAATCTCTTCCGGTTTTTTCGTTAAATAAACAATTGAATTAAGGAGAAGAAAGAAATGTCAAGAACAAGTTATGTGCCCAGTGGGGCGAAGATTAAGGTTATCGGTCTCGGTGGGGCCGGGTGCAATGCTATCACTAGGATGGTTCGGGAACAGATCCGCGGTGTTGAATTTATTGCTATGAATACCGATGCTCAGCATTTGTCAATCACTGAAGCCGCGCTGCGTCTTCAGCTTGGTGAGCGCGCTACGCGCGGTCTAGGTGCCGGCGGTGACCCTATCCAGGGCCGTAAAGCAGCCGAAGAAAGTCGTGATGATATTAAGCAGGCCGTGTTCGGTGCTGATATGGTATTCGTCACCGCTGGTATGGGCGGTGGTAGCGGTACTGGTTCAATTCCCATGGTTGCGGAGGTTGCTAAACAGAGTGGCGCCCTAACCATTGCAGTGGTGACCAAGCCATTCGCTTTTGAAGGTCTTCATCGTAACAGAACCGCTGATGAAGGGATTATGGACCTGATTGAGAAAGTAGATACCCTGGTCATTATTCCTAATGATCGTTTGCTCGAACTTTGCGACCAGAAGACCGCCGTCGATAGCGCTTTCACGCTAGCTGACGAATGTCTCCATCATGGTGTTCAGGCTATTGCCGAGGTGGTCACGGTTCCAGGATTGGTTAATCTCGATTTTGCTGATATTCGTACCATAATGAAGGATGCTGGTCCAGCCTGGATGTCCGTCGGTCGTGGTTCGGGACAGAATCGGGCCGTCGATGCTGCCAAGCAGGCCCTAGCTAGCCCATTACTCGATGTTTCGATGCAAGCGGCTAAGGGTGTCTTGTTCAATATTGCTGGTGGTAGTAACTTGAGTCTTTTCGAAGTTAATCATGCGGCGGATGTTATTCGGGAGGCAGTTGATCCGGAAGCCAATGTCATCTTTGGCGTTGTTCTGGATCCTAATATGGGTGACGAAATTAGATTAACCTTGATTGCTACTGGTTTTGCGACCCGGGAGGCTCTTGCCGGGGGTGCTCGAGATAAAGAAATTTCCCGTCTACTCCAAGGTTTGAAGGGCGATGAGCTTGATATTCCTTCCTTCTTGCGGCATCGTCAAGTCCTTACTGGGCAACGGTCCCATGTGACAAGTGCTTCGCACAGCTCGCTTCGTTAAAGCCAGTCGTAAGGAGCGGTATCCCGATGTCGGGATACCGCTCCTTACCCAGAGGAGGAACTAATGGATTTAAGAGACGCCAGTAATATCATCGTGATGACTATAGTGACACTAGCGGTCTTACTTATCGGTAATTACTTGGGTTATAAAATCGGACATTGGCGACTGGCGGTGATCATCGCTGCTGTCGCGCTGGTAGGTATTTTCGTTTTTGCCGTTTATGCGGTGGTACAGACGCTCCTGGATTAATATCTTAATAATAATTTCGCCTCTTCTTGTTAGAGATGTCTTGTCTCCACTCGACCTATCGGGATTTTGTGGTAAATCTGTACAAATGAGAGGTACGTAAAATGAAACGATTATTAATTTCGCTACTTAGCTTAGTTTTGTTATTGCTTCTAGCTCTCGCAGGTTGCTCCGAAGATGCTCTTGACTGTTGTTGATGAATGTACGAAAATGAGACTGACGGCGAAAGTTAGCTGAAACTAGCCTTTAGTCCACGGTTTAACCAATCTAATATAAAGGTACGTAGAGATAGGCTTCGTTACCGTCCGGGGCGTAGCGCAGTCTGGTAGCGCACCTGAATGGGGTTCAGGTGGCCGCCGGTTCAAATCCGGCCGCCCCGACCATAGGCTCAAAACTAATGAGTCAGACCACCTGGTACGGTGGAAACAAGGCGGGTCCGCAAAGTGAATAATGGGGGAGAGTAGCCCCGTTAAGGAGAAACAATTGTACCATCATAACAGCGGTCTAGTTACAAATGGATCCGAAGATGAGTTCAAGAGGTATATTAGAGATATTCATGATTTTCCGAAAAAGGGAATTACTTTCAGAGACATTACAAATCTTCTGAAGAATGGCGATGTGTTTCAGAAAGCCGTTGATAAAATTGCCTATAGATTCAGTCGGGAGAAGATTGACGTTATTTGTTCCGTAGAAGCCAGAGGGTTTATTTTAGGGGCCGCATTATCTCATGCGATAGGTACCGGGTTTGTGCCGATAAGAAAGAAAGGCAAGTTACCGTGGAAATGCCATCAGCAATCATATGAGTTGGAGTACGGGCAAGATGAGCTGGAGATTCACACAGACGCCGTCAGTTCAGGTAGTCATGTATTGTTTGTTGATGATGTGCTCGCCACAGGTGGAACGGCGAAAGCTTCCGTAGACCTCATCAAGAAAATGAAGGGCAAGCTGGTCTGTGCTACATTCCTAATAGAACTCCAGGAACTCCGGGGCAGAACGAAATTGGAAGAAGTACCGGTCTATTCGTTAATGCGATATTGATAGCCTTGTAGTGCACCAGGTGACGCAGTAGTGAGATAATAAGTTAAGAGGGAGGTAATTCTCCCCTTTATTAGTTTTTAGTTGATTTGTTAATAAGTGAAAGCTATAATGTTCAACCAAAAGGAGGCAAGCGGCCTCCGCCTTTTTTACTGGCTACATGGGGTTCAGGTGGCCGCCGGTTCAAATCCGGCCGCCCCGACATTATGTCAAGTATTTTGCGAGTATCCGGCTCTACGGCTCGTTATTTTTCTCGGTGAAGCGCCTGTGTAGTTGGCGAATGAATAAGGTACTATTCTTCGTGAGAACCGATTTAGGGTTAGAATGAGGGGTGACGCGTATCACCTTCTTTGCTTGGAAAGCCGAGGCAAAACTGGTGGGAACCATAGGAATAGAAAGGATCAAGGACGTGACCATTATGAATCTACTGAGATATTCCTCCACGTCAAGTTGAAACCTCAATAGTTTTACAGTTCGGTTTGGAGTAGTGTGGTTGTGTCCTGGACCCCTTGAATGCCGCGTACCTCGCCCACGATGAGCTTGGTTAGCTCGAAAATTTCTTTAGCTTCCGCGATAGCGATAGCGTCCCACTGCCCGAAGAGAAGATTGACTTCCGTAATTCCTTGGGTCATACGAATCTGGGAAATCGCACTGGATTCCAGACCGGGAACCAGTTTAATCAGCAGGTAGCCTTTTACTATTTGCGGCATTGGCGATATTATATTCTTTATTTGGCGTATTGGCAAGAGAGTGGCTGAAACCAATATTTTCTCCCCACATTCCGTCTCCTTTTGTCTTAATAAGCTTTACGGATAAGAGTTTATTGGTTAAATCTTCGTTACTTTTGCCATATACCTTGATATAATTACTAGTGAGGCCGGACCAGATACCATCCGATTTCATTTCCCAAAGGACGGGTATAAACTGGCCGAGAAATTGTTTTTGGAAGCTTTCAGCGCTTTCCTGAGCTAGAGCGAGCATTTTCTGACTTCGTTCCTTCTTTACTTCAGCTCCTAACTGGTCGAGCATCTGGTTGGCTTCGGTGCCGGGACGAGGAGAAAAGGAAAAGATATGGATGCGGGCAAACCGTAGCTTATGGCAGAATTCGTTGCTCTTGGTAAACTGCTCTTCCGTCTCACCGGGGAAACCCACAATAATATCGGTGGTGATGGCTGCATCTGGCACTACATCCCGAATTAGGCGGACAACTCGATGATAGTCTGCGGTTGAATAACCACGTCTCATACGCTGGAGTATCTGGTCACTACCGCTTTGCAGTGATAGATGAAAATGGGGACACAAACGGTTATTCTGCCATACCTTGAGTAGTTCGGGCGAAATTTCTTGGGGCTGTAGAGAAGAGAGCCTTAATCTTGGTACGTCGGTCTCAGTCAGGATGCGCTCTAGTAATCCTTTGAGATTAAGGTCATTATCCCGGTAGTCTCCAATTTTGGTACCGGTGAGGACTACCTCCTGGTATCCCTCGCTCACTCTCTGTTTGATCTCTGCTACTGTATGGTCGGCAGGCTGGCTTTTCTCTTGCCTTCGTACTTGAGGTACGATACAGTAGGAGCAAAAATGACTGCACCCATCTTGGATCTTAATAAAAGTACGAGTCCGCCTCGGTTTTATTGGGGTCAGGCGGTGACCGTTTGTAGAAGTGGGACTAATGAGACAACCGGTATCCTGTAACAGCGATAGCAGGCGTGGTTTCTCATTATTACCCACGACCAGATTAACTCCTGTAATCTGGGCTAGTTCATCAGGTTTTCGTTGAGCATAACAGCCTGTAACCACCAGCCGAGCCTCAAGATTACGACGATGGGCTAATCGGAGCCAGTGACGGGACTTGCTGTCGGCGTTATGGGTTACCGTACAGGTATTCAGGATGTAGATATCAGCTTTGGTTGTTGAGGGTACCAAGCAGTGCCCGGCCTCGAGTAATTGCCGGGAAAGTCGTTCCGTCTCGGCTTGATTTAATTTACAGCCTAAAGTATCTAAAGCAACCTTCATTTTTGGATTCTCGATGACTGAAATAACCCTTCGTTTGATTGACCGCCTCCATGAAAATACATTATACTAAGCCTGATCTTAAACAGGCAAATTAAGGGGTGACGTGGCGAATAATCAGAATAATCGGGTGGTCGTTACCGGTATCGGAGCTCTGACGCCGCTCGGTTTGGATATGCCGACGACTTGGCAAGCCCTCATTGACGGTAAATCCGGCGTTGATTATATTACACTATGCGATCGTGAGGCTCTGGATGTAAAATTCGCTGGTGAGGTCAAATGCTTCGACCCTCTTAACTATATCGATCGTAAAGAAGCGCGACGTATGGACCGTTTCACCCAGTTGGCCGTCGCCGCCAGCCGGGAGGCGTTAGCCGGTTCTGGGCTCCAGATTAACGGGACGAACCAGCACAATATTGCTGTCGTTGTGGGTAGTGGTATCGGCGGTCTAACCACTCTATTCGAACAGATTAAAGTACTACTGGAGAGGGGACCCAGCCGTGTTAGCCCATTTCTTGCCCCAATGATGATATCGGATATGGCCGCGGCTCAGATATCCATAACTCTCGGTATTAAAGGTCTCAACTTATGTACGACCTCAGCCTGTTCGAGTAGTTCCGATGCTATTGGTGTAGCTTGCGAGTTAATTAGGCGAGGTGATGCCGACGCCGCCTTAGCCGGCGGTAGCGAGTCAATCATCAACCCTATCGGCATTACTGCATTTAGTGCTTTGAGAGCGGTTTCCTTCAGGAATGATGAGCCACAGTTGGCTTCTCGGCCTTTTGATGCCGAGCGGGATGGCTTTGTCATTAGTGAAGGTGCTTGTCTTCTTGCTCTGGAAAGTCTGGCTCATGCCCGGCATCGCGGGGCCAACATTCTGGCGGAAATTATTGCCTATGGAGCTACGGCTGATGCATTCCATATGACCCAGCCAGATGAGAACGGGGCAGGCGCAACTCGCGCCATGCAGTTAGCCCTCAGTAAGGGTGGGCTCTTACCCACCGATATTGATTATATTAACGCCCACGGTACTTCGACGTTGCTTAACGACAAGACGGAGACTTTAGCCATAAAGATTGTATTTGACGAGTATGCCTGTCGTATTCCGGTTAGTTCGACTAAGTCAATGACTGGACATCTGATTGGTGCCGCTGGAGCAGTTGAGGCAGCCGTCTGTATTCAGGTGATACAGAATAGTCTTATACCGCCGACTATTAATTTGACCCATCCCGACCCGGAATGTGACCTGGACTATGTACCTAGTGTCGCCCGTCCGGCTGAGGTAACTACGGCGCTATCCAACTCGTTCGGGTTTGGTGGCCATAACTCGGTGCTGGTCTTCCGTAAGTATAGTGAGGCGTAAGTTTGGGACATAGCCGTTGGAATATCCTGCCGCTGGTTCCAGGCGGGCATGTGATCAACGCGTGTGGTTATTCCCGGGTCGTCACCCAGCTCTTCTATAATCGTGGCTTGAGCGAGCCCTCGCAGATCGAAGCTTTTGTTGCCGCTGATGATCGGCTGGCCGCTGATCCTGCTCTGTTGCCCGGTATACATGCGGCGGTAGGCAGAATTTACCGTGCCTTACTTTCTGGAGAAAAAATCGCCATTTATGGCGATTTTGATACTGATGGTATTACAGCGACGGCCCTCTTGGTCCAGGGTTTGTCGATCTTAAATTGTCGGGCTATTCCCTATATACCGCACCGTCTAACTGAAGGTTATGGAATAAAAACGGCAGCCCTGGAAGCATTCTCTCAACAGGGTATTAGTCTGGTTATTACCGTTGACTGTGGTATTACTGCTGTCGCCGAGGTGAAGCAGGCTCATAAGCTTGGCCTCGATATTATTATTACCGACCATCATAGCCCTCCTGCCGAAACTCCGTCGGCTCTGGCCGTAATTAACCCCAAACTACCGGGCTCACGCTACCCTTTTACCGAACTGGCTGGGGTCGGCGTCGCTCTCAAGTTACTTCAGGCTCTTTTCCAGGGAATGGGTAAGGAAAAACAACTCAGCGAACTGATTGATCTGGTGGCGCTGGGAACGGTGGCCGATATGACGCCATTATTGGGAGAAAACCGCTATTTGGTTACCCAAGGGTTGAAGTTGATTAATGCCTCTCCTCGTCTTGGTCTGCGGGAAATGATGACTCAATCTGGGTTGAATACTACTAGCCTTGACTCTGGAGTTATTTCCTGGACTATTGCTCCGCGCTTGAATGCTGCTGGTCGGTTGGCTCATGCCATGAGCAGCTATCGGCTGCTGACGACTGACTCTCCGCAGGAAGCCCGCGAGTTGGCGATATGGTTGGAGCAGAAGAATGTGGAACGGCAAAACCTGACCAGTAAAACCCAGACAAAAGCTAGGGACTATGTCCTTGCTCGTGGTCTCACTCCGCTGTTGTTTGTTACCGACCCGGATTTCCCAACCGGTATCTGTGGGCTGGTTGCCGGTAGATTAGCCGAAGAATTCTATCGTCCGGCCGTTGTTATCCGGACCGGTGAGCAGTCTAGCGGGGGGAGCTGTCGCAGTATCCCTGAATTTAATATTATTCGTGCCTTGACCCAATGTCGTAACCTACTCTCACATTTTGGTGGGCATGCCCAGGCATCTGGTTTTAGCTTACCCACGGAGAACTTACCTCAACTACAATCCCGACTTTTAGAACTGGCGACAGAACAACTAGCTGGGGTTGATCTCCGTTCCAGACTGGATATTGATGTGGAAGTTAAGCTTGTTGACTTGGGTGGGGATACTTTTCCGATGATGCAGAAGATGGCTCCCTTTGGTCAGGGTAATCCGGCGCCGACTTTCCTCAGCCGTAATGTGGAGGTGGTTGATTGTTGCCCGATGGGCGCCAATGGTGGGCACCTGAGGCTAAAAATAAGCCAAGCTGGTACTATTTGGGATGGGGTAGCTTTTGACTTGGGCGATTACCTGGATGAGGTTGTTTCCCCTATGGACATTGTGTATCACTTGGAAATAAACCGGTGGAGACAGGGAGAACGGCTCCGGCTTAATATTCTTGATTTTGCTCCGACAAATGGGGCATGATGGCGGATATTATTGTCGGTAGGAATCCGGTAATCGAGGCTTTGAAAGCGGGTCGTCCCATCAATAAAATTCTGATGGGCAAGAACGCTAAAAGCCACGGTATCATTACCGAGATACTCAATATGGCTAGGGGCAAAGGGATACCGGTGGAGTTTGTCGAGGGGCATATTTTAGATAAACTGATGTCGAATAGTAAAAGCCAGAGAGTTGTTGCCTATACCGTAGGCAAAGAATTTGTCGGTCTTGATGATCTGTTCGTTGTCTCAAGCGAAAAGAACGAGTCTCCGTTCTATCTTGTTCTCGATGGCATCGAAGACCCACAGAATTTGGGGGCAATGCTGAGGACGGCTGAGGCGACGGGTGTTCATGGGGTTATCGTGCGCTCGAGGCGGTCGGTGGGTCTTACCCCAGCCGTAGCTAAAGCCTCGGCCGGGGCTATTGAGTATGTGCCGGTAGCTCGGGTGGTCAATATTGCCCAGACCATCGAGACATTGAAGAGACATGGTGTTTGGGTTGTGGGTATTGATATGGCTGGGAAATTAAATTATACGAGGGTAGATTTCAAACTACCGACCGCCGTCGTCATCGGCGGTGAGGGAAAAGGCTTGTCTGAGTTGGTTCGGAAGCGATGTGATGTGGTGGCCTCTATTCCGATGAAAGGGAAAATTAGTTCGCTGAACGTTTCCGTGGCTGTCGCTGTCGTCATCTATGAAATTCTGAAACAAAGGAACTGGTAAGTGATAGTGCATATTATTTCGTAATTCGATATGTAAAGTTGACATCGTAAGATAGATTACCTAGAATGAGAGGGGATATCTGATGGAGGCAAAAAATGAAATTAACAGTTATTGGTTTTGGGCAGTGTGGTGGTCGGATTGCTGATGAGTTCGCTCAGTTAAATGCTAGGGCACGCAGACAGCGTAAAATTGAGATTACCCCCGCTGTCTTTGCGGTAAACACTGATTCTGCTTATCTGAGTGGACTGAAGCACATACCAACCGATTACCGGCACAGGATCCTTATTGGGAATCAAAAGACCCAGGGGCATGGGGTTGGTAAAATGAATGAGGTAGGGGCGGAGATAGCAAGGGACGATAGCGATAAGATTATAGATGCGATAAGACAATCTAAGCGATTCTTCGAGTCGGATGCCTTTTTGTTGATTGCTTCTTCAGGCGGCGGCACTGGCTCGGGGTCGATACCAGTACTAACACGAATTATAAGAGAACGATACTCAGATAAGCCGGTATATGATCTAGTTATCCTGCCTTTTGAACATGAAGAGTCAACAGAAGAAAGGACTACCTATAATACCGCTCTGTGCCTCAAGTCAGTAAATGAAGTAGCCAACGCGGTTATTCTTGTTGATAACCAGAGGTACATCAAGAAGGATGCTTCACTCAGTAGCAATATATCCAAAATTAATGCCCTGATAGCTGAGCCGTTTTACGACATACTTTGTGCCGGTGAAGAGAAAAAAGCTAAGCATGTTGGGGCGAAGACACTCGATGCCGGAGATATAGCTCAAACCTTAACCGGCTGGACGGTGCTAGGCTATGGTCAAACACAGATACCAAAGTTCGACCTTTCCTTTTTTAAGAAATCTGATTTTAGAAATAAGAGTACACAAACTCACAGAGGGACTCGGGCAATGGACCAAGCTATTAGTGAGTCATCCCTTGCCTGCCGTCCTGAGGATGCCGGAAAGGCGTTGTATCTTCTGTCAGCACCACCCAACGAAATGAATATGAATCTGGCCAAGGAACTCGGAGAATATCTGAGAAGTTTGGCCCCGAAAGCTGTTATCAGGAATGGTGATTATCCCAATAAGCGAGATGCCTTGTCTGTCCATGTGATCTTTTCTGAGTTTAGTAATATAGATAGGGTTAGAAACTACTACACCAAAGCATCTGAACTTATTCCAGAATTCAAGCGGAGACAAAAAGAAAGGGAAGACAATCTCAAGGACATGGACACAATAAGCAAAGATATACCATCCTTGCTGCCGTGAGAACGAGAGGAGCCATTCGTTTACTTACGAGGGAAAAGTGAAAATACTGGTTATAGGCTGTGGGCAATGCGGTGGTAGAGTTGCTGATGAGTTTGTCCGTCTGAACGAGAAGGCACGCAAACAGCGCGGGATTCAAATCGTCACCGCCTGTTACGCAGTTAATACTGATATGGCTGATTTAGCTGGGCTTCGTTTTCTCAAGAGCGATGCTCACCATAGGATTATAATCGGGAATCAAAAAACTGGAGCTCATGGTGTCGGTAAAATAAATGAAATCGGCGCTGAGATAGCTAGAGATGAAAGCGACAAGGTAATGTCAGCTATAAGGCGCACGGAGAACTTCTTAGAAACAGACGCTTTTTTGATAGCCGCCAGCGCTGCTGGAGGTACCGGCTCGGGATCAATAGCCGTACTGACGCAACAGATCAAAGAGTACTTTCCGGATAAACCCGTATACAATCTTATTGTCCTTCCTTTTAAACATGAAGAGCTAACTGAGGAAAGGATTATTTATAACACCGGTACATGTCTCAAATCTGCCTTCTTAGTGGCTGATGCGGTATTTCTTGTTGATAATCAGGGGTTTGTCAGAAATAATTTGTCACTTAGAAACAACCTCAATGCGATTAATTCCTTAGTAACTGAGCCATTCTATAACTTACTTTGTGCTGGCGAAGAGAAAAAGCCAGAATACATTGGGTCCAGAGTGCTTGATGCCGGAGACATAATACAGACTTTGTCAGGGTGGACATCTATCGGGTATGGTACGGAGCGTGAAACCTTACGCGAACCCATATTTAGATTTTTCGAAAAAAACGATGGTGATTTTAGGGATAAGGCTGTTAAAGCCCAAGAAGAAAGTCGAGCAATGTTCACCGCCTTAGACGGTTTGTCACTTAGATGCAACCCTGCCGATGCGCGCCGAGCTTTATATCTCCTTTGTTCTCCGCCCGACAAAATGAATATGGATCTAGTCGAAGCACTCGGTAATATCCTAAAAAGTCTAGCTCGGGATGCGGTAATAAGGAGTGGCGACTACCCTAGGACAAAACGCTCACGGGATGTCACCGTAATCCTCTCTGATCTTAAGAATGTAGGAAGGATCAACGATTTCTTTACCAAGGTGATTCTTTATATCTCTACCAGGAAGAAACAGAGAGGAGTTCAGTCTGAAGACAGACAACTCGAAGAGGCTTTCAAAGATATACCTACGTTAATATAATTACCCAAGCATATGTTGTCTGTGAGGGTACCCCGACACTTATCCAGCTTGCCGTTTCTTTGTATGTTTCTTAGGAAAAGATTTTTCGAGCGCGTTCGAGTGCTTGCTCACGAATTTCTTGCGCTTGCTCAATAGCCTCTTTATAGGTGGCTAAGGCTTGCTTTATATTCTCTTCAGCACACCTTTTGGCCTCTTTGTTACCGGTGGTATACGCTTGCTGCACTTGCGTCATCATTTCTATGTACACTTGTTCGATTTTCTGTTCAGCTTCATTCCGTGCAGTCAAGGCTTGTTCTGTTGCCTCATCACGAGCACGGTTAGCGTTTTGTTCGGTTTCTCTGTAACTATCCTCGATCCGTTGTTGAGTTTCATTGGAGGCTTTCCACACATCTTTTTGTGCTTCTAGGTAGGTAACATAAGCTTTCTGAGCCCGTCCCAAGTATTCGTCAAGTTGAACAACAGGCTTCGTTAGTTCTTCTTCAGCCATGATCGTCGGTTCTGTAGTCAGCTCTTGAACTTGGGGCTCGGGTTCCATGTTCTGTCTGAGTTTTGTGTTACTCTTGGTTCGCATTCTTTTGACTGCCATACCGTACTATCCCTCCCTGCATCTGTTGCAGAAATTACCCTGCTTATATAGGGGCCAGATTTACTGACCAAGAGGCTCCTAAACCTGTGATTAGTATATTGGATGCTTTTTGGGAAGTCAAGAGAGTTTATATCAGATCCATAACGCTGTTTTTATTTCAAAGTCTTGCCTTTACTTATTTTCGTCCTTGGCCCTGTCTTCCTCTTCGTCTGTTTCCCCTTCGCTGTGAGCGGTATACATTTTTGTCAGGAGATGTAAACGACTATCAATTATGCTCTGAACTTCTCTGGACTCTGTTTTGGTCTTGGTTTCTACGGTTCTACTAGTCGTCTTTTTGGGTAGACCGGTTTCCGCTTCGGTGGTCTTCTTGTCCAATCCAACCGTTTCTTTGTCATTGGTTATGGCTTCTGCTGCTTTCTTCGATGGGACTTCAATAGTCTCTTTGGTTATGTCAACTTGCCTAGCCCCGGTTATCGTCTCAACAAACGTCTTAAACCATGTATCACTTGCCTCTGTAGCTGCCTGTTTGGCTGCTTTCACCGCTCCCTCAGTAACTTGCATGGTTTTCTCGGTCGCGTCTTCTGCTACTTTTATCGCTCTCTTAGCGACTTGCATAGTTTTCTCGGTCGCGTCTTCTGCCGCTTTTATCGCTCTCTCAGCGGCTTCCTCTGCTGACTTGCCGGCATGCTCACTTTTATTTATTACTTCTTGAGATAGCCTGACCGCAGTTTCCGTGGCTTTCTTAGCTGTGTCGATTGCCATCTGAGCAACTTCCGCAGCTGATTTACTTATTTTTTCGGCTCTATCGGCCACTTCCTCCGCTGTTTTCTTGGATGCCTCAGTAACCTCTAAAGCTAGCTTAATTGCTTCTTCAGCCTTAACAACTGTTTGCTCAAAATCTTTTATTAAAGCCTCCGTAGCGTCTTTGGTCGTCCGGATTGTTTCCTCTGTTTTATTAGTAGCCGTCTCGAAGGCTTTCTTTGCTGTCTCAATAGTCTCAGCGGCTGCCAGACCTACTTGTTCAGTCCGGCTTATTGCGTCATGTGATTCTTTAGCTGACGCCTTAGCCGTTTCCAGAGCTGATTCGCTTGTTTGTTCAGCTCTATTTGCAATTTCTTCCGTTGTTCTCTTAACTGCCTCGGTAATTTCCATAGCTGATTGGATTACTTCCTTACCTTTGTTGGCTGATTCCTCTGCTAACTCAGCCCTACGTGTCGCCTCTCTGGATACCTTCTGCGATTCCTCAGCGGCTTGTTTAGCCGACTTTTCGGCGGCCCCAACCCGGCCTATTGCTTCCCGTGACACTCTTACCGATTCTTTAGCGCTCGTTTTGGCTAGATTAGCCGTCTGCTCAGCATTGGCTGTTAATTCTTGTGATATTCTTATCCCTTTTGCTGCTGTCTCCTTGGCTGAATTAGCTGCCTGTTCAGCCTTAGCTACCGCTGGTTCTAACTCTTTTACCAAAGCCTCCGTTGTCTCCTTGGATGACTTAATTGTTTCCTCAACCCTAATTGTAGCCGTCTCAAAGTTTTGTTTTGCTGTCTCAGCGATCTCTACGGCTGACTTGCTTATTCGTTCGGCCTTGTTTATTGTTTCCAGAGACGCCCTTGTTAATTTCTCGGTAGCCTCTGTGGCTGACAATCCTACTTGCTCAGCTCTACTTACTGCCTCTTCGGATTTCTTTGTGGCTGCCTCCGCCGCGCTTTTGGCTGACAAGCCTAATTGCTCAGCTCTATCTATCGCTTCCTGAGACGCTTGCATCGATTCTACAGCAGCTTCCCGGGCTAGCTTCCTTAATCTCTCAGCCTTGCTTAGTGCTTGTTGAATTACCGAACTTTTTTCTTCCATTTTCTACCTCAGTTAATTAATTACACCACAATTGAGCCAGATTTTCAAGTCGATAATAGCTGGCAGGTTAATTTGTCTATCCCTCGGCGATGTCAGTTATCTCTTGTTTTGAGGTGCGTCACTTGTAAAGTGAGGTTACTTCGTGTATACTGGTAGTGAGTGTAGTTTTAGTCTAGGTTATCGTACACTTGCATTACCTTATATTCAGTGTCGGATGATCGAGACTCTAGGTAGGGTATAGAGGGGAGGGCATTCGTTGGTTTTTCAGAATAGATTACTTCGGTGCTCCGATTGCGGAGCACCGTTTGTTTTAAGGCTATATCGAGCTGGTGGTGATTGGCTGGGCTGGGTGTGTAATCCAATAATTAACTAAAAGGAGCATCAGTATGAAAATCTATGTTGGGAACCTAACTCATGAGGTAACTGAAGAGGAATTAAGGGAAGAATTTCAGACTTTCGGCCAAGTGGCAACTGTCGATATCATAAAAGATAAGTTTACCGGTCGGCCTAAGGGATTTGCGTTTGTGGAGATGCCGACGGTATCCGAGGGGCAGGCGGCAATCGCTGGTCTCAGTGGAAAGGTACTCCAGGATCGCACTCTTACCGTCAATACGGCTCGTCCTCGTACCGAAGGTGGAGGCGGTCGGTATCAAAGTGACCGGAGAGGTGGAGGATTTAGTGGGGGAAGACGCAGAAGATACTAGAGTCTTTTTGAATATTAGGCGGTAAACCATAGCCTGAGCTAAGTTTTTGCTCAAGGAGGGTGGGTGGTGTATGAACATCTATGTGGGGAATCTATCTCTCGAGGTGACTGATGAAGAACTACGACAGGAATTCGTGGCATTCGGGGAGGTAACTTCGGTAACTATCTTGAGTGATAGGTATATCGGTAGTGGTCAACCTCGTGGATACGGATTTGTGGAAATGTCCTCAAAATCTGAGAGCGAGACCGCGATTACTAGCCTTAATGGGAAAAATTTGAAGGGACGGGCGATTGATGTTATTGAGGCTCTACCTCTCTCAAACAGAAAGGATATCGGTCTCCTTAGCGAGAGAAGAGGTAGTCGGTTTAAGTTTAATATAAGGACCAGGCAAAGAGAAGGCTAGAACTAGTTAATCGATCGTTACGACCGGTATACGGACTCTTGGTATGGCAAATTACTAGGGCGTTTCATTTATCACTGGGTTACTTATGGATTTGATAATTCTTTGCGCTATTGTAATCCTAATAATTCTTGTCATTATATTATTACTTAAAAAGTCGTTCAATAAGGATGCAATTAATTCTTTCCTTAAAGACCAATTCATTACTTTTCAAAGCCAAATCAACAAAGAACTGAATTCGACAAGGTCAGAAATCAATGCTTCGAAAGATAAGATGTCAGATCATACTATCAAGACTATTGAGACAATCACAGAAATGAACAAAACAATGCAGAAGATTATTCAGCAACAAGAGGAGACCAGTAAGCTAGGTCATTCCCTAAAAGATTTACTTCAAGTGCCTAAACTTCGTGGTAGTTATGGGGAAGAGGTGCTTGAGGAGATGCTTGAAAGAGTTCTTCCTAAAGGAGTTTGGGAGAGACAGTATGTAATTGATGGAAGAGAAAAAGTTGATGTCGCCATTAAATATAGAGATGTTGTTGTCCCAATAGATTCAAAATTTCCAAGGGATGATTATCAGCGATATTTGAATTCAACTACAGATGAAGAAAAAGCTCAAAACTGGCGCAATTATGAGAATTCAGTCAAGGTGCAGATCAGGAGTATTAATAGTAAATATGTAAAGCCAGAAAAAGGGACTTCTGATTTTGCGCTTATGTTCATACCATCCGAGGGGGTATATTATGAAACTATTGCCGAAAAAAACCATCTCGGTGATCCTTCCCAAATTTATGAATTTGCACAAGAGAATAAGGTTATTCCTGTAAGCCCAAATACTTTTTATGCCTTTCTGCAAATAATAATCCAAGGCATAAGGAATATTGAGCTGGTTAAAAATACACAGAAACTACAGGTAAAGCTTACAGAGATTCAAAAATCGTTCGAGCAGTTCTATAAAAAACATGAGGACATTGGTAAAAATCTAGAGCAAGCTACTGAATCCTATAGGGTTGGTAATGACCATGTTGAGCGGTTTAAGAATAGGCTTGACGATACATTGCGCTTAGAAGGTATGAACGATACAAAGGAGATTACCGAAAAATCCCCAGAAGAATAAGTACTTAGAGTTGGCTATTCATTTCCAAGTTTTTTCTGCTAATTACGCTGTGATCTCAGCTGCCCATTTTGTCCTGGTAGCTCATTAACGGGGAAGTTTGAAGAGGCTCCGTTTTAAAGATTTTGTCCTTTCGCTTGTTAAGGGAAGTGGTTAGATTGATAAATAGTCTTAGGGCCACCTAATCACCAAAAAACGGGAGTATCTCCATCTTATGGTCCAGCATCTCGATTTCGAAATGGCTGTTGTTGATAAAGTCCGTTATTTTTGACAGGACTTCATTAACATGGCGCTTGTCGTTACTGACGTAGCAGACGCCGATGGTAGCCATCTGCCACAAATCAGTGTCACCTGTCTCAGCTACGGCCACATTAAACTTATGGCCGATTCGAGCTATGATAGGTTTTACCACTTGTCGCTTGCCTTTAAGGGAAGTATTTCCCGGCAAGCGGAATCTGATTCGTAAAACCCCGACCTGCATTACCGTTCTAATCCCAACATATAATTTATGAATGGTGCGGTTAAGGAAAAATTCGTATTGTCATCTTTGACATCTCTAAAAAACAAAAAAATCTCTTATGGACACCGCACAGCGTTTAATTTACACCCTATCCGCTCTGTGATATAATTGCAAGTTAAATATATTTATGTCTTAATTAAAATATAAAATAAAAAAGGGGTAGCTTAATTTGGAGAAAGCAGTAAAGTTAGAGGCCATCACGAAGTTTGCCCGTAAGGAAAAGGACACCGGTTCCACCGAGGTGCAGGTTGCCTTGTTGACTGGGCGGATAAATCGATTGACTGGGCATATGGTGGCGAATCGTAAAGATCATTCCTCCCAGCGTGGCCTGATGCAGCTCGTCGGTCAAAGACGTCGACTGTTGGCTTACTTGAGTCGAGAGGACGTCAGTCGCTATAACCAGTTGATTACTCGGCTGGGACTTCGTAAATAGGTTAGTGTGGTAAGGAGAAATTTTTATTGAGACATCAAACTTTCGAATTTGAAATCGGTGGCCGAAATCTCATTATGGAAACCGGAACGATGGCGGAACAGGCTGCCGCTGCGGTCACAGTGCGCTATGGTGATTCATTGGTACTGGTGACCGTTTGTGTCAGCCACGAACCAAGAGAGAACGTCGATTTTCTCCCTTTAACTGTTGACTACGAGGAAAGGCATTACGCTGCGGGTAAGATTCCAGGTGGTTTTATACGCCGGGAGAGTCGCCCTACTCAGGAAGCGACACTGACCAGCCGGCTTACTGACCGCGCCATACGTCCGCTATTACCTAAAGCGTGGCGTAGAGATCTTCAGGTAGTCATCACCGTCCTCTCCGCTGATCAGGAGAACGACCCTGATATTTTGGCGCTTATCGGTAGTTCCGCGGCGTTATCGATGTCTGAGGTGCCGTTTGATGGTCCGGTGGGTGTTACTCGTATCGGTCATATCAATGGTAAGTTTGTGGTGAATCCGACACTACTTCAACTTGGAAATAGCCTATTCGACCTCGTCGTCGCCAGTACTAGTGAAAAAATTATCATGTTGGAAGCCGGCGCCAAAGAAGTTCCGGAGAGTCTCATTCTGGAGGCAATTAAATTTGGCCATGAAGTTAATCTGGGTATTATTCGTGTCCAGGAAGAGTTAAGGAACGCCCTTGGCAAACCTAAGGTAGTGGTTCCACTCAGTAGTTCCGATCCTGAGCTAGCGATCGCAGTCGCTGGAGTAACAAAGGAGCAGCTGGTCTCCGCCTTTAGTGGGGCGGTCAAAGCGGAGCGAGAAGAGAAGCTTAACGAGTTGCAAAAGGAGCTTATTGAGCAATTGGGAGCAACATTCCCCCAGAAAGACATCTTGGCGGCTTTTGACGACCAGATAAGAAATGAAGTTAGAACCAGTCTCTTGGAAAAGGGACAGCGTCTTAACGGTCGAGGTTTAAAGGAGATACGGCCCATTAAATGTGAGACGGGGCTGTTGCCTCGTACCCACGGTTCCGCCCTGTTTACCCGTGGACAAACTCAAGTATTGGCCATTACTACTCTCGGCTCGACCCGGCAGGAACAGAAGATTGACGGCTTAGGTATCGAAGAGAGTAAACGTTTCATTCACCATTATAATTTCCCGCCTTTCTCTAATGGTGAGGTAGGACGTATGGGTACGCCCGGTCGGCGCGCGATAGGCCACGGCGCTTTGGCAGAACGGTCCCTATTGCCGGTGGTGCCTAAAGAAGATGAGTTCCCCTATACTATTCGGCTGGTTTCTGAGGTACTTAGTTCTAGTGGCAGCACCTCAATGGCGAGTGTTTGCGCCAGTAGTCTCTCGCTGATGGACGCTGGTGCACCAATTAAGAGGCCGGTTTCTGGAATTGCGATGGGTTTGGTTACCGGTGTCGATAATAAATACGTCGTTTTAACCGATATTGAGGGTCTGGAAGATAATTATGGGGATATGGATTTTAAGGTGGCGGGCACCACGGAAGGTATTACCGGTGTGCAAATGGATACTAAGCTTAAGGGGCTAACAATGGAAATTGTCGAACAAACGATACACCAGGCGCGCGACGCGCGTTTGTCTATTCTGGAAATTATGAATAAAACTATCAGTTCCAGCCGTTCTGAACTCAGTCGCTACGCGCCGCGTGTGTACCGAATAAGTGTTCCTGTGGAAAAGATTGGTGCGGTAATCGGTCCTGGAGGTAAGACTATTCGGTCTATCACCGAGGAGACGAAAGCAACGATAGATATTAGCGATGATGGTACGGTACTGATTGGTTCGACCGATGAAGCTGGAGCCAGAAAAGCTATACAAACCATTGAAAACATGACCAAAGAAGTGGTAAGAGGTGATGTCTACACCGGGAAAGTAACCCGAGTGTTGAACTTCGGAGCAATGGTGGAAATCTTGCCGGGTAAAGAGGGATTGATCCACATCAGTGAACTGGCTGACTACCGGGTGGGTAGTGTTGAGGAGGTGGTTAAGGTTGGTGATGAGGTTAAGGTCAAGGTGATTGAAATTGATAATATGGGGCGTACTAATCTGTCGCGGCGCGCTGTGCTGGAAAGACCGACGAGTATAGCCGCAAGTCAGACGGGGGATTCTGCTGCACCCAACCGTCCGACCAGCCCCCCGTATAGGTCTCGCCCACCATTTGGAAATAAACCGAGCTAGGCGACAAAAGGCTTTAGGGATGAAACCAATAAATGTCGTCGTTCACGGGGCGTTGGGGAAAATGGGGCGAGAGGTCATTAGTGCCCTATGCCATGAGCCGGAGACACGGGTCGTCGGCGCCGTCGAGCAGAAGACGACGGAAGATTTCCTCTCCCTGCCGGATGGTTTCGGTCGGGTCTCTTTCTCCTCGGATTTAGACTATATTCTGACTACTTGTCGTCCTGATGTGTTAGTTGATTTTAGCTCGGCTCCGGCGACTAGGGCGGCCGTACCCGCCGCTTCGAAGAGGGGTGTCAACTTGGTTATTGGGACTACAGGGTTGACTAACAGTGACTTAGATGAGATGGCATGGCTGGCCAAGGAACATCAGGTGGGTATTGTAGTTGCCTCCAACTTTGCCCTTGGAGCAGTAATGATGATGTACCTGGCTAAAATCGCTGCGAAATACTTCGACTACGCCGAGATTATCGAGCTGCATCATCATCAGAAAACGGATTTCCCCTCAGGTACAGCCTTGTCTACGGCCCGGTTGATGGCTCAGGCGAGAGGTAAGCCCTTTTTCTTGCCAGCTCTAGAACAAGGGCAGACTTCAAGTGGCCGAGGTCAACAGGTAGAAGGGGTTACGATTCATAGTGTGCGTCTCCCTGGTCTTATGGCCCACCAAGAGGTGACTTTTGGAGTAGCGGGGCAGACCATGAGTATCCGGCATGATACGGTTAGTCGAGAATGCTATATGCCTGGTGTGATACTAGCAATAAAAGAAGTCGTTAAGCGTCCGGGGCTAACTAATGGTCTGGAGACTCTGCTTAGTCTGAGGGAGACACGATGAAAACATACCGAGTGGCTATTGTCGGCGCTACTGGATTGGTGGGGCAGGAGTTTGTTAGAGTTTTAGAGCAACGTAATTTCCCGATGGAATCGGTAAGCCTCTTTGCCTCTGATCGTTCCGCCGGTAAGAAGATGGTTGTCAATCATAGTGAGATTGAGGTCCAAGAAATCGTCTCCGATTCTTGTCAGGGAATCGATATCGTTTTCTCTTCGGCCGGGACGGAGGCTAGCCGTCTCTTCTCACCGGTTTTTGCTCAAGCAGGCGCGGTCGTGATCGATAATAGTGCTGCTTTCCGTATGGAACCATGGGTGCCTCTGGTGGTTCCAGAGATTAACGTTGAGGATATTAAATGGCACAAGGGGATCATTGCTAATCCCAATTGCTCGACTATTCAAATGGTTATTGCCTTGTATCCTCTGCATAAGGTTAACCCTATTAAGCGAGTAGTTGTTTCCACTTACCAGTCGGTGTCTGGTACCGGCTCTGTGGCCGTAGATGAACTGACGACACAAGCCAGGCAGATACTTGACGGTCAGACTACTATTCCCCACATTTACCAACACCAGATCGCCTTTAATCTTTTGCCGGAAATCGATGTTTTTATGGATAATGGTTATACCAAAGAGGAATGGAAACTGGTGGAAGAATCTAGAAAGATTATGCATGCTAATGATATGCTTGTTTCCGCCACCTGCGTTCGGGTACCGGTTTTCATTGGGCATAGTGAGGCGGTCACTGTAGAGTTCACTAATCCAGTAGTTCCGGAAGATGCCCGGCGTATTCTGTCTCAGGCTGTGGGGGTTAAGGTGCTGGATGATCCGGTGATTAGTCTTTATCCTCAGCCCTGGTCGGCCGCTGGTACAGATAAGGTTTGTGTTGGGCGAATTCGGCGCGATGTTTCGTATTCTCGTGGCCTGGTAATGTGGGTTGTCGCCGATAACATACGAAAGGGAGCGGCCCTTAATGCCGTCCAGATTGCTGAAGAACTGATTAAACGAGATTGGTTGCATCCGAGGTAAGAAAGACGTGAAAAAACTGGGACGACTGCTGACAGCCATGGTCACCCCCTTCGATGAAAAGGGGGCAGTTGATTATGTACAGGCCAAGAGATTAGCCCTGGCTCTACTCGATTCAGGGAGTGACGGTGTCGTCGTGGTGGGTACTACCGGCGAGTCTCCTACTCTCGTTCGTACTGAAGAAATTCGCCTCTTCCGCGAAGTTAAATTGGCTGTGGGTGAGCGGGGAGCAGTTATTGTCGGTACGGGTAGCAATAGCACCGCGGAGGCTATTGAGGCGACCAAAGAAGCCGAATGTGTCGGCGTGGACGCTTGTTTATTAGTCGTTCCCTATTATAATAAGCCGACTCAGGAAGGCTTGTATCAGCACTTTAAGATGGTGGCGGAAAGTACCAGCCTACCTTGTATTCTGTATAATGTGCCCTCGCGCACTGTGGCTAGTCTCGCCGCCGAGACTGTGGTCAAACTGAGTGAAATCGATAATATCGTTGGGGTTAAGGAAGCCAGCGGTAATCTCGAGCAAATCTCTCGAATCATTAGTAATATGCGAGAAGATTTTCTTGTCTGGAGCGGTAATGATAGTGACACTCTACCGATATTGGCGGTCGGTGGCTATGGGGTAATCAGTGTGGCTTCCCATATGGTGGGTCGCCAAATTAGGCAGATGATAGAAAGTTTTATTACTGGCCGGGTTAGCGAAGCCGCTGGTATTCACCGGCATCTCACTCCGCTATTCAGTGATTTGTTTATTGTCGCTAATCCTATTCCTCTCAAATATGTGCTCAACCACGTTGGCTTCGCCGTAGGTAAGCCGCGCTTGCCGTTGACCGAACCTGACGAAAAAACAGCGGCGCGTATCCTTGAGACGCTGAAGTTATACGAAATCGACTTACCGGTATAAAGCCATCACCATGACTGAAAGGTGGAAGACTATAAAATAGGTCTAACCTCGATGGTTTGCTCTCGCTCTGGTCCGACACAGATGAAACTGATGGGGCAAGCGGTGAGTTCTGCCAGTCTCTCTACATACTGTCGAGCTTGGGGTGGCAATTGCTGATATTGTCTGATATGAGTGGTGGGAACTTGCCAACCGGGAAGCTCTTCATAGATAGGCTGGCATCGCTCTAAAGCGGCGATATTAGCCGGGAAGAAATCGATTACTTTGCCATCCAGTTGGTAACCAACGCATATTTTCAGACGTGGTAAGGTGTCCAGAATATCCAGTCGGGTGAACGCTATTCGGGTAAAGCCGTTAATCCGGTTGCTGAAGCGGGCGGCTATGGCATCGAACCAGCCGCAGCGCCGAGCTCGGCCAGTGGTCGTACCGTATTCATGAGCCGTCTCTCGAATCAGGTCGCCGGTTCCATCTGTAATCTCTGTGGGCATCGGACCACTGCCCACTCGGGTGCAGTATACTTTGAACACACCAAGAACCCCGGTAATCTTGTTACCACTGATACCAGACCCTAGGCTGCCTTCCCCTGCCAGTGGTGAAGAGGAAGTGGTGTAAGGGTAAGTACCAAAGTCAGGATCGAGTAATGTGCCCTGAGCCCCCTCGAGCAAAATTAGCTTATCTTGGTGTAACGCGGTCTCCAGGATTTCAGTTGTCTCTCGGATATAGGGCATTAAGCGTTCCCCGTACTGGCAATACTGACGATAGACTTCGTCAAAAGACAAAGGATTAACCTCGTGGACTTTGGTTAAAATGGCGTTCTTATAATCTAGGATAAAACGGAGTTGTTTCCGTAAAATCTCTTTATCCAAGAGTTCCCCGGCGCGAATACCTAACCTGGCTACCTTGTCGGCAAAAGCCGGGCCAATGCCTCTGCCGGTGGTGCCGATAGCCTGGCCACCGCGCCATTTCTCTTCTAGGCTGTCAAGCAGGATATGGTAGGGCATGATGAGATGAGCTCGGTCGCTGATAATGAGCTGGCCGGTATCTACACCGCGCTGGTTAAGCTGGTCTATCTCCTTAAGTAACACGGTCGGATTGATTGCCACTCCGTTACCAATGATACAAGTAGTTTGTGATGAGAAAATACCAGAAGGAATAAGATGGAGCGAGAATTCGCCTAAGGGGTTGATTACGGTATGTCCAGCGTTATCCCCACCAGAGAAGCGCACGACGACTCTGGCTTTCTCGGCCAGCATGTCAACGACTTTCCCTTTACCTTCGTCCCCCCATTGAGCCCCGATGACAGCGATGACTGGCATGGTTTCCCTCCTAAAAATAATGTCCGTATTAACGACGGTTAGTTATCGGTCTTCTAAAAGCTGTCCATTTTTCTGGCCTGACGCCATACGTAAACTAGTCTTTGTTTTACCGTAATCAAGCTGAGTATAGTGATAATAACTAGAGCGATGATTAATGCGTAATTAATCTGGCTGAGCAAAAGGCCTAGCACCAGCACCATTACCCTCTCGGCTCGAGTGAGTAATCCTACTTCGCACTTAAGGCCGGTCCCTTCGGCTCTGGCTCGGACATAGCTTACTAGGAAGGAGGTAATCATGGCGATTCCCGCTAGTAAGATTGTCGTAGTCGAGTGCGGATTGGCGTTCAAGACATAGAAGGCGAGAATACTCAGAAATAGTACTGCCTCCGCCATGCGGTCAAGTGTTGAGTCAAGGATAGATCCGAACCGGGTCACCTGATTGGTACCACGCGCTAGGGCTCCATCCAGCATATCCAAGAAACCGGCGGCGAGCACGATAAAACCAGCGGCGAACAGGTATCCGGAGTAAATCAGCGTCGCAGCGCCAATTGTTAGCCCGAAGCCCAACCATGTTAAGCCGTTAGGTGTCATCCGTGTCTTCGCCAGAAGTTGGACGAATGGTTGGGTGAGATATTCAGCCGTAGTCTTCCGGATAGCAGAGAACCTGGCTTGCAGTAATCGCTTTTCTGGACTAACGCTCTGTTTGTTTAAGGAGTCTTTCATTGTTCGTATTTTGTCGTCTTTAAAATCATAAATCTGTCTGATCACTCTGAGTAAGGGGCTTTATTAAGTACCTTAAGATAGCAATCGAACACCCGCTTAGCTACGTTTTCCCAGCTATATTGCTGGGCTTTTAATTTCCCTTTTCTTCCCATTTCTTGGCGCAGTTTTTTGTCCCGAATGATCGTAACTAGAGCTTGAGCTAACTGCCGGCTATCCTTTGGTGGTATCAGCCAGCCCTCTTCGTCATGAGTGACGACGCTAGCGTAACCATCGATGTTGGTGGCGATAATCGGTTTTCCCATCGCCATTGCCTCAAGAAGAACAATACCAAAACTTTCTCGATTGACGGCTGGGGCACAAAAAACGTCGGCGGTCTGGTAATATCGGGGTAATTCATGGTAAGGCGTAAAGCCGATGAAAACAACATCGGCTATGGCATACCGCTTTACCCATCTTTCATACTTCTGGCGTAGTCTGGTGCCAGGACCGACAATTATCAGTCGTGAGTTGGGAATTTCGTGCTTTATCTGACGGTAGGCATGAAGCAGATACCCCACTCCTTTTCTTTTCTCCAGACGGCCAACAAAAAGGATATTTAATTTTCCGTCACTGAATTCCTCGATGGGCGATACATTCGGCGAGAAATTCTCGAGGTCAACGCCGTTGGGGATAATATCGAAATTTCCAGTGACATATTTGCTGGCGAATCTCATTGCTGGTGGGGAAACGGCGATCTTACTGTGAAGTTTATGACGGCGTCTTTTTAACATGATGGTGCCAATAGGCCAAGCAAGCCGGTAACCTGGTCTGGCGTCGCAGGCATGAAAGGTACCGATATTGATGGTATTTGAGAAGCGCAGCACGGCACTGCACAACATAGGTACGAAAGGTTCATGAAGGTGGATGATGTCGAATTTTTCTGTCTCGAGAACGGTCTTTATCTTGTTGGCTAATGTTAGCGATAAGGTGATGCGTGCGATAGAGCCGCTGTTTGGGATTGGGCGGGGTTTGCCTATCGGAATAAATCGGTTACCAAAGGTGGTGACTGCTTTTGACGCAGGGGCGATAACCTTCACCTCGTGGCCCATTCGGCAGAGATACCGGTCGAGGTTAGAAATATGGTTAGCCACACCACCCGGGTAAGCAAAATCGTAAGGTGAAACCAGCGCTATCTTCATATCACCTTAACTTATTAACAACGGTGTTTCTTAGCGGTCCGATGAGACCTTTACCTTTTTACTTTTTCTGGTTACTGCTTTTCCTGCCATAATGAACTCTTCAACCATGCGGCGAGCCTCATCATCAGTATATTGAATGGGCGGTGATTTCATGAAGTAGGCAGAAGGAGCGATTAGTGACCCTTTCAGCCCTTGGTCTAAAGCTAGTTTGCAGCAGCGGATAGCATCGATGACTACCCCGGCAGAGTTCGGGCTATCCCATACTTCAAGCTTCATCTCTAGGTTCAGGGGAACATCACCGAAGGTCCGTCCCTCCATTTTAATATGGCAAAATTTCTGGTCAAGCAGCCAGGGGACATAATCACTGGGCCCAACATGGACATTATCCGGGTTAAGTGGATAGTCTAACTGAGAGGTGACGGCATTAGTTTTTGAGATTTTCTTGGACTCGAGCCGCTCTCGTTCTAACATGTTAAGGAAGTCGGTGTTACCGCCAAAGTTTAATTGGTAGGTTCGCTCTAGTTTCACACCCCGATCTCCAAAAAGTCGAGTTAGCACACGATGGGCCATGGTAGCTCCAACCTGAGACTTAATATCATCACCGATAATTGGTAAGCCTCTTTCTTCAAATCGTCCTCGCCAGTACTTCTCGCGGGCAATAAAGACTGGGATACAATTGACCATACCGCAGCCGGCGTCGAGTACTTGCTCGACGTACCACTTAGTTGCCATTTCACTGCCCACCGGTAGGTAATTGAGTACCACATCCGTGTGTGTCTCTTTTAGGATTTGAACGATGTTTGCCGTTGGCCCAGACGCTTTTTGTATTATTTGTGACAGGTATTTGCCTAAACCATCGTGGGTCATACCTCGCATTACTTTGACACCGGTAGCCGGTACATCAGTAAATTTGAAGGTATTGTTGGGTTTAGTAAATATGGCTTCAGCTATTTCTTTGCCAACTTTATTCTTATCGATATCAAAGGCAGCTACGAAATTAATGTCACTGATGTGGTAGCCACCCAGATTAACATGCATAATACCTGGCACGAAGTCATTGCCTTTTACCTGTCGATAGTAGTGGACACCCTGAACTAGCGATGAGGCACAGTTACCCACACCGATTATGGCAACATTTATCTTACCCAATATCTTGGAATCCTCCTTCTACTACTCGCTTCTGAGAATTGGTTGGCCTAGAGGAGTACTTTTTCTGGTTGCCATTGTCTACTTACAGGGTTGAAGCGTAGCACACCAATGAAGCGTCCGTCAAGGGTGTAAGCCCGGCGCCGTTTTCCCGAAATAGAGCTGGAGAGAAGGTGCTCTGTCGCTGGTATTTCGTCCTCATCATCCAACACTAAGGAGCGTCCCATTCTCATGTCTTCTCTGGCATCATTTCCGATGACGACTGCAGCCCAATGCCTTAGCACACTATCTGGAGGGTGAATCAGGTCTGGCCAGTAGTCGTAGCGGAAAGCGTCCTCGAGTTGGGAGAGGGAAAGAGCGTCCTTGACATCAAAGGGGCCGTATCTTAGTCTTGTTAGATTTTGCAGAGTGGCGCCGCAGCCGAGAGCCTGCCCTAAATCATGGGCTATAGAACGGATGTAGGTACCTTTACCGCAAACTACTTCGATGATGGCTACTGGTGATTGCCATGTAATTAGTTTCAGACTGTAGACATGGGCTAGTCGGCTTTGTCGCTTAACGGTAATACCGGCTCGGGCTAGTTTATAAAGCGGTTTGCCCTGATATTTTACAGCGCTATACATTGGTGGTGTCTGCCAGATTAAACCATAGAAAGAAGTAAGCTCCGATTCTAATCGGTTCCGGTTAATTGTCGAAGGGTCGCCGCGCTGGGTGACCTGGCCACTGGTATCATAGGTGTCGGTGGCCATGCCAAAAATAATCTCAGCCCGGTAAGTTTTCGTTGTTTCGGCTAGAAACTCGATAACACGGGTGGCCTGACCGAGACAAATTGGTAAAACTCCGGTAGCTATCGGGTCAAGGGTGCCGGCATGACCGACTCGCCGCTCGCCGCTTAGGCGTTTGACTAGGGCTACCACTTGGAATGAGGTTATGCCGGCAGGTTTGTCTATATTTAATATACCAATCATTATTGTCAGGGTTTTTTCCCAGGGATAAGCTGGTCGATGATTTGTGAGATGCGATCACCTCGCTCAATAGAATCATCGCCGTGGAAGGACAGTTCTGGGGTATAGCGTAAGTTTAGAATCTTGGCTAGCTCACGGCGGAAGAAACCTGTTGCGGCCGTCAGTGTCTTTAGTGTCGTCTGCTTTTCCGCCTCACTGCCTAGATGGCTGATAAACACGCGGGTATGCTTTAGGTCGGGAGTAGTAATAACCTCAGTTACGGTAATAAAATTATCAAGTCGCGGGTCTTTGACCTGATGTTGCAGTAATTGGCTAATCTCTTGGCGAATGAGGCTGTTCACTCGCTCAATGCGATGCGGCATTACTAATTCTCCTCAGTTAACTTTTTCGGTTTTAAAAAATTCTAAGATATCACCAACTTTGAACTCGTTGAAGTCCTTAATGATGACACCGCATTCATAGCCAGTGGCTACCTCCGTGACATTCTCTTTGAAGCGCCGGAGGCTCTCAACGGTTGATTCTTTCACTATCTGGTTCTTACTTCTGACTCTTACGGAAGAGCCACGGCTTATCTTACCCTCGGTTACATAGGACCCGGCGATATTTTGTTTCTTGGACGCTGAGAAGACGGCTCTTATCTCGGCTCGGCCTATAATAACCTCGATTCGAGATGGAGCTAGTAGTCCTTTCAGCGCTTTACCGACATCATCGATCAGGTTGTAAATCACATTGTAATTACGAATGCTGATACCTTCTCTCTCTGCTGATCGTTTAGCTCCAGCTTCGGTATTAGTATTGAAACCAATAATAATCCCCTTGGAAGCCAGAGCGAGCATGATATCGTTTTCGGTAATAGCGCCGGTGCCGCTGTGAAGCACTCTAACTTTTAGCTCTTCGGTTGCTAGTTGTTCCAGGGAATTTCTTATCGGTTCGATGCTACCTTGAACGTCGGTCTTTAAGATAACATTAAGCTCTCTAACTTGGCCGGCGCCCACTTGTTCCATGAGGTTAGTTAAGCTTACGGCTTTGGCTGAGCCTTGTTTTTGTGTTATCTCGGACTTACGCTTCTCGGCTAAGGTTCGGGCTTGTGATTCACCAGCCATTACAGTAAAGGTATCGCCTGCGGGCGGCACAACTCCTAAACCTAGGATTTCAACCGGAGTCGACGGCTCCGCCCGTCTCACTTGTTTGCCTTCGGAATTAAACATGGCCTTTAGCTTGCCCCAAGTATCGTTCACTACGATGATATCGCCTACCCGTAGTATTCCGTTATGTACCAGTACGGTTGCTAGTGGACCTTTGGTCTTATCCATGTTGGCTTCGATGACGACGCCCTCGGCTGGACGGTGATAGTCGGCTTTGAGTTCTTCCATCTCGGTGACAACTAGTAGGTTTTCCAGTAATTTCGAGATACCCTTCTTTCCTTGAGCCGAAACCTCAGTACAAACGGTATCTCCGCCCCACTCCTCGACGACTAGGCCGGCTTCTGCCAGTTGCTGCTTAATGCGTTCAGGGTTAGCTTCCGGCTTATCCATTTTATTAATTGCCACGATAATCGGTACATCGGCAGCCTGGGCATGGTTCAACGCTTCTAGAGTTTGTGGCATGACTCCGTCATCAGCCGCTACAACCAGGATGGCGATGTCTGTTACCCGAGCACCACGAGATCGCATTGCGGTAAAGGCTTCATGGCCGGGAGTATCCAAGAAGGTAATCTTCTGTCCGTCCACTTCGACTTGGTAGGCGCCAATGCGTTGAGTAATACCGCCAGCCTCACCGTCTATCACGTTAGTCTTACGGATGGCATCAAGTAGTCTGGTTTTACCGTGGTCAACATGTCCCATGACGGTGACGACTGGGGGACGTGGTTTCAGATTACCGATTTCTTTAACCTGCTGGCGTTGTTGTTCCTTAATCTCTCGAATCAGGCTGACCGACTTCGGTCCGTTTTGATCTTCGAGCTGAGCTTGGAAACCAAAAGTTACGGCAGCAGCGGCCGCTGCTTCGTAATTAATAGACTGGTTGATATTGGCCATAATGCCATTTCTCATCAGCCGCTTGATAACGTCAACCGCGCTAACCTGCATGAGGCTAGCTAGTTGCTTTACCGTTAATGTATCGGGAATTTTAATTGGGCGGGCCTTCACTGTGGCTGAACTGACCTCATTTCCCTTATTCGAAGCGTTCAATACATTCTTAGGTTCATTGACCTCCGTCACAAGCTACTCCTTATCGAAAGTTCTTTTGCATCTCAAAAATCCGACGGGTTTTTCTTTGGAAGCTCCATTAAATTCCGGTCGTGGCTGGGGTAAATGTTTCTGTCGCCTTCATTAATCGCTCTCGTTGGTGCTGGTTGAGTGTGGTTCTTAAATTATGCTCAAGTCGGCCACTTTTCAGCGCAGTCTCCCAACATTCTCGTACGTAACACAGATAAGCACCGCGCCCATCTTTTTTGCCGTTGGCGTCAATCGTGATATTCCCATCAGCGATACGTACCAGACGTATTAGTTCTCGTTTTGTCTTTACTTGACGGCAAGTCACGCAGGTCCGCTGTGGCTTTGGTTTGAGCGAGTGGGTGCTAATACTCTTCCTCATCTAAGGGTGTGTCTAGCTCCAGGCGTGTTTTTCTCCCACGGCCACCGTCTTCACCATCCCGGTCTCTAATATCTTTTTTCTGTTTCTTTCTTGACTTGGATGGCGGCTTAGATGGTCCCGGTACCATAATATCCTCGGCGAACCGAAGTCTAGGTTGCTTGGCAGCGGTTGCCGTCCCCATAGGCACCAGTGGAGGTAGGAGGGTGCTATCAAGAGGCGGCGTCGGCGTAATCGTTTCGGCCGAGGTTAAAACTGGTTCGGGGACGGCTGATGCTTCCTCGCTGACGATGGCCGCTTCTTCAGCCCTAGCCGCTTCTTCAGCTTCCGCTATGGAGGCTCCCTTGATATCAATCCGCCAACCAGTGAGTTTAGCGGCTAATCTGACATTCTGCCCCTCTCTACCAATGGCTAATGAAAGTTGTCGGTCGGGGACAACTACGGTTGCTACATTTTCTTCTTTGTGCGACTTAACGCTCAATATCTGAGCTGGGCTTAGGGCGTTGGCAATGAAGGTGGTAATATCGGCACTCCACAGAACAACATCGATTTTTTCCCCATGCAACTCATTAACAATATTCTGGATTCTTATACCGCGCAAACCAACGCAGCAACCGACTGGGTCAACGTTTTCTTGGCGAGAAGTGACGGCTACCTTACATCGTGATCCAGCCTCACGGGCAACGGATTTTATCTCGATGACGCCGTTGGAAAATTCAGGTACTTCCATTTCGAAAAGCCGGCGCAATAAATCGGGATGTGAGCGTGACAAAATTACACGAGGCCCCCCGCTGGTTTGGGCGACTTCAAGAATAACTACCTTGAGTCTCTGCCCTGCCCGATATCGTTCGTTCGGCACCTGTTCAATCCCCGGTAATATCCCCTCAGTGCGGCCCAAATCGATGAGGAGTTGTCTCGGTTCAATCCGCTGCACGATTCCGGTAACGATGTCACCCTCTCTGCCGGAGAATTCCTCTAATATTGCGCTGTGTTCTGCCTCATGGAGGCGTTGTAGAATGACTTGCTTTGCCGTTTGCGCCGCAATACGCCCGGCATTATGGGGAGTCGCCTCTACCATAACTGTCTCTCCGATTTGCGTATCGGGTTTGACGCGGCGAGCCTGGGTTAGTGATATCTCGGAACTAATATCTGAAGGTCGTTCCGCTACCGTCTTCTCTGCCCACACTTGAACTTGGCCGCTGGTCGGCTCAATCTTAACTCGAATATTCTGATCTGCCGAAAAATTATCTTTTCGGTATACTGAGATCAGTGCGGTTTCAACGGCCTCTAGAACCACTTCCTTCGGCAGGTTTTTTTCCGCCGAGAGTTGAGTGATGGCGAGCAGAAAGTCGCTCTTCATCTCAGACTGGCTCCTTTATTTATTTCGGCACAACAAAAAAGTGGGAATTAGCCCACCTGCATAAATATTATCATAATCAGGTGCCGGATGCAAGCCAGGAATAGGGACGGGAGATAAAGAAAGTGTAACAAAGCTCCATTAATCCCGATTACATCAGTATTAATGGAAGTCTAGCATGGAAATCCTGATGGCGGTAAGCTATAATGGCAAGTTAGTTTTATTCAGAAAGGGAAAGAAGTTGAGGTGAGTCGGGCGTGGATATGCCATACGATCCTATTGAAGAATTAAAGTCCTTGGTCATTAAGGAAGTAGATACTCATCGTGAGCAACTGAGTGAATTATCGCGAAAAATTCATGCTAATCCTGAGCTTGGCTTTCAGGAAACTAAGGCTGTCGGTTGGCTAACCCAATGTCTTGAGGGTAATGGTTTTGTTATTGAGAGGGGGATTTGCGGATTACCGACGGCTTTTCGGGCGCGCTATGGAGAAGGAAAGCCCTCGCTAGCTCTTCTGGCGGAATATGACGCTTTACCTGACCTTGGTCATGCCTGCGGTCACAACTTGATTGCGGGCTGTGCTGTTGGAGCAGCGCTTGCGGCTAAACTGGCCATCGACTGTTCTGGCGGTAGTCTTTGGGTTATTGGTACGCCGGCTGAGGAACTTTATGGCGGTAAGGTGATTATGGCTAATCGTGGTGCTTTTCGTGATCTCGATGCGGCTCTGATAGCACATCCGGATACCCATGATGTTGCCACCATTCGTGCTCTTGCCTGTCAGGCTCTGAAGGTTGAATTTTTCGGAAAGGCGGCTCATGCCGCGGTTCTACCGGAGGTGGGAATCAACGCTCTTGAGGCCATGCTGGAGTCTTTTAATGCCATTAATTCTTTGCGCCAGCATATCAAACCGACCGCTCGTATCCATGGTATTATTACCGATGGCGGTCAGGCGGCTAATATTATCCCCACCCATAGTGCTGGCCACTTTTTGGTGCGCGCCGCCGAAGATAGTTATCTGGATGAATTAAAGGAGAGGGTTCTCAATTGTTTTATCGGTGCGGCGACGGCTACTGGGGCTAGGTTACAGTATGCATGGGATGAGGTACGTTATGCGACCATGCGGAATAGCTTTTCGCTAGCCCGGTTGTATACCCAGAATATGCGATCTTTGGGGCATAAAGTTGTCTTCTCCGAACCGGATTATTCTTTTGGCAGTACGGATATGGGTAATGTCAGCCATCTGGTGCCTAGTATTCATCCCTTTATCGGCATTGCTGAAAGAGGGTTATCTGTTCATACTCCAGAATTTGTGACGGTGGCCGCTTCAGAAAATGGCATTAAAGGTATGCTTGATGCTGCTAAGGCGCTGGCGATGGTAGTGGTTGATCTGGTGACTAATCCCGGGATGGTATCCAGGATTAGAGAAGAATTTAGGCAGGGCAAACGATGAAGATAGGTATTCCCCGGGCGCTGCTCTACTATCGGTACGATCTAATGTGGCAGGTCTTCTTTGAAGAACTGGGAGCAGAAGTGGTTATTTCACCACCAACTACACCGGCGATGCTTGCTGAAGGTTCATCGCGGGTCGTGGCTGATACCTGTCTGCCGACTAAGGTTTTCCTCGGCCATGTACTTTCGCTGGTCGGAAAGTGCGATTATATTTTCATTCCAGCTATCCGTAGTGTGACGAAGGATGGTTATAACTGTTCCAAATTTCTTGGTTTGCCGGATATGACACAGGCGGTTATTCCGGAGTCTCCCCCAGTCTTGGAAATTGATATCGATGTTACCCGTGGGCAACGGCAGTTCTATCAAGCCATTTATCAGTTGGGGAAGCATTTTACCTGGAATCCGTTACGTATCCGACGAGCTAGTCTGTTGGCTTGGCAAGCTTATCAACGTCATAGAGAGCTCATGTCCGAACAAAAATTGATATTACCCCGGGTAATTCAAAGACGAGGCGAGGTGGAAGGATCTGTGTGTTGGCCAGTAGCAGCACCAGTACGAGCCACTATTGCCTTGATCGGTCATCCTTACCTTCTTTATGACGAGTATGTTAACCACCGTCTAATCTACCGTTTGGAGCAAGCTAATAATCGTGTGGTAACTCCGGAAATGCTGACTATGGAAGAATTAGAATTAGCCGCCACTCGGCTGGTAGGTAAGGCCTATTGGACGTACGAGGAAGAAATTGTTGGGGCGGGGGGGCACTACTTACAAAACGGGGCTGACGGTGTTATTGGCGTTATGTCTTTTGGCTGTGGGCCGGATTCGTTAATGATGGACGTGATACAACGGCAAGCTGCCAGGTTGAAGTCTATCCCCTTTATGAGTCTGACTCTAGAAGAGCATACTGCCGAAGCCGGTATAGTTACGCGGTTGGAAGCCTTTACCGATATGATACACCGCCGGAAAAAGGAACGATAATATTATGCGTGTTACTCTGCCCCATATGGGCAATCTGTGTATCCCTTTTAAATCTATATTTCAAAGGCTTGATATTGATTATGTCATACCACCGCTCAATAGCCGGCAGACATTATCCTTGGGGATTAAGTATTCTTCTGAGGGGGTGTGTATCCCGTTCAAGTTGATTTTGGGTAATCTTATCGAAGCGGCCGAACTAGGCGCGGATACCTTTCTATTGCCAGGTGGTTATGGTATTTGTCGTTTGGGCTACTATGCCAAGACTCAGGAGCAGATTCTGCATGATCTGGGATACAAAAATATCAAGGTGGTCGAGGTAGTGGTTTCTAACGACCAGCTCTCCGGCCCAAGTTTCGTTAAGATGATAAAATCCTTGTCAAATAATGCTTCTTGGTTGAAGGTTGCATCGGTTGTGCGCTTCGGTCTGAGTAAGCTGAAGGCCCTGGACCAGGTCGAACGAGTGGTACAAAAGGTACGGGCGGTAGAATTAGTTAAAGGGGCAGCTAACCAGTTGCTGGCGGAAGCGGTTAAAGCAATTGACCAGGCTGATGATTATAGAGCTCTCAAAACGGTTCAATCGGACTATATTGATCAGCTTAATCATGTAGCCAAAGATGAGCAAGCCCGACCTCTGGTTGTCGGTATTATCGGTGAGTTCTACGTGCTGCTGGAGCCATTCGCCAGCTTTGATATCGAAAGTGAACTGGGTAAACTGGGAGTTGAGGTAAAACGAAGGTTATTTATCTCTGAGTGGACTAAATTTAGTCTGTTGCCTAATCCGCTGAAGATAAGTGAGAGAGACCAACTTTATCGAGCTGCCGCTCCCTATCTTAAGCGTGATGTTGGTGGTGAGGGCTTGGAATCTGTTGGGGCAAAAGTGCTCCACGCTAAAGAGTATGATGGTATTATTCACTTAGCGCCTTTTACTTGCATGCCAGAGATAGTCGCCCAAAATATCATGCCCACAACCAAAGAGAAAATTCCGATACTGACTATAATTTGCGACGAGCAAATGGCTAAGACTGGTTTGCTCACACGGCTCGAAGCCTTTGTCGACCTGCTGGCGCGTCAGCGGCGAACCCATTATAATAAGCAACTAGGAGTTGTTTAAGGGGATTTATGGAAGTTTATTTAGGCGTTGATGTTGGTTCTGTAACCACCAAGCTGGCGGCTGTGGATAAGAACGGTGAACTTCTCGGCCATATCTATTTACCTACGCAGGGTAAGCCGATTGAGATGGTTCAGACGGGGCTGAGAGAAATCAAGGGACAGTTGCCTCAAGAAGTTGAAATTTGTGGGGTAGCTACTACCGGTAGTGCTCGCTATCTGGCCGGGGTAGTTGTCGGCGCTGATTTGGTTAAAAACGAGATTACCTGTCATGCAATGGGTACTTTACATTATATTCCTGAGGTGCAGACGATTATAGAAATCGGCGGTCAGGACAGTAAGATTATCATTGTTCGGGATGGTATCGTCACTGATTTCGGCATGAACACCGTGTGTGCTGCCGGTACTGGGAGCTTTCTTGCCCATCAGGCGTTACGTCTTGGTATTGGTATTGAGGAGTTTGCCCAGAGAGCTTTGACCAGCCGGACACCAGTACGTATTGCCGGCCGATGCACTGTTTTTGGTGAATCGGACATGATACACAAACAGCAGATGGGACACCAAATTGAGGATATTCTCTATGGTCTGTGTCAGGCGTTGGTGCGTAATTATCTTAACAATGTCGGTCTGTGGAAAAAGATTGATTCACCAATTGTCTTCCAGGGTGGGGTGGCTTTTAATCAGGCGATAGTCAAGGCGTTCCATGAGGAGCTTAAGACTGAGGTTATTGTCCCACCTCATCATGAAATTATGGGTGCCATCGGGGCGGCGTTACTGGTGTATGAAGAGGTGCTCAGTAAAAATAGACGGAGTCAGTTTATGGGATTTGGCACCAGTGAAGCTAAGTATCATACCACCTCATTCGAGTGTGAGTCCTGCCCTAACCTATGTGAAATAGCTCAGTTGGTACTTGATGACCAGGTTTTGGCCCGATGGGGAGGTCGCTGTGATTTATGGGAGAGAGTTCAAGCTGAGGAAGTTAAATGAGTATTGCCGTTGATGCCGAAGGTGGGGATTATGCTCCCTATGAAGTTGTCAAGGGTGTAATTAAAGCGGCTCAAGAATACAAAGTTGAAATTACTTTGGTCGGTAGAAAAGATATTCTTCATGTGCTGGCTGGCCGCCATCTGGATAGATTGGGTATGACGATTGTTGATGCCGATGAGGCTATCGGATTTCATGAACACCCGGTGGAAGCGGTAAACAGTAAGCCACGATCGTCTATTGTCGTCGGCACCAAGTTGGTAAAAGATGGTTTGGCTTCGGCTTTTGTCTCAGCGGGCAATACCGGGGCGGTATTTTATGCGGCTCTGTCCATTCTGGGGCGGATAAAACGCATTGAGCGTCCGGCCATTGGTACGATTCTTAGTCTCGGTGCTACGACGACACCGTCTCTGCTTATTGATTCGGGAGCCAATGCTGATTGCCGTCCGGCCCATTTGGTTCAATTCGCTCAATTGGGTAATACTTATGCTCGAGAGCTTTTTGGTCTCAGCTCACCCCGTATTGGCTTGCTCAATAATGGGGAGGAGGAAGGTAAAGGTAACCGGTTGGCCAAGGAAAGTTACGGCCTTCTCAAACAAACTAAGTTGGACTTTATTGGTAACATCCAGGGGTATGATCTTGCCAGAGGGACGACCGATGTCATTGTTACCGATGGTTTTACCGGTAATATTATCCTTAAAACTATAGAAGGGTTGGGTGCTAACTGGCTGTATTCGTTGGTACAGTCGGGGCAACGGTTCTCTAAGGCTTATCGTCTTTCCAGGCAAGCCATGCATCGCGATATGGGTGTGGAATCCTGGGCAAAAAAAGTGGATTACCGAGAATCCGGTGGCGGTGCCCTTCTCGGTGTGGATGGAAATATTGTTATCGCTCATGGTCGTAGTCAAGCCAAGGCAATGATGAATGCCATTGGATTGGCCAAACGGATGGTAGAACGACACGTCTGCCAGAAAATTAAGGAGGGAATGTATGAGCAACCTAGACTCCATAAATGACATCGATTTTGATCAAAAAGTACTGCAGGCAAATAATCCGGTTTTGGTCGATTTCTGGGCAAGCTGGTGTCGCCCATGCTTAATGGTAGCACCTATGCTGGACGAACTGGCCGGGAAATATGACGGTAGGATAAATTTTGTTAAGGTGGATGTTGACCAGAATCCAAAGACGGCCGCAAGATATAATGTTATGAGTATTCCGACGATTCTTATCTTCAAGGATGGCCAGCCAGTTTCCCACATGGTTGGATTACGTCCCAAAGAGGAACTGAGGCGAAGTTTGGATGCTGTTTTGGGTTAAAGTTATGATCGAGGCGGAGAGGGAGACCGTTGATGCCTGACCGCCCTAGTTATGAGGTTATCATTATTGGGGCCGGTCCTGCTGGCTTGACTGCTGGGCTTTATGCCTCAAGAGCCCGGCTCAATTGCCTGTTAGTTGAGCGTGGACTGTTTGGCGGCCAGATTACAAACGCCGAGCGTATCGAAAACTATCCGGGGTTTCCAGAAGGTATCGATGGTCTTGAGTTAGGTCAGTTGATGCTGGCGCAAGCGACGAGATACGGTTTGAAAACAGTTACCGCGGAGGCTACTGGTATCGAATTTCAAGGGGGGCAAAGGGTTGTCAAGACTACTGAGGGCGATTTTGAGGCCGGAGCAGTAATTATAGCCGGCGGTTCGCAGCGGCAGAAATTGGGAGTCTCCGGGGAAGAGGAGTTTACTGGTAAAGGGGTTTCTTACTGCGCTACCTGTGATGCCGCTTTCTTTCGTGACCAGTCTGTTGCTATTGTCGGTGGGGGTGACGCGGCGATTAGCGAGGCGCTTCACTTAGCCAGGTTTGCTTCTAAAGTAACGGTAATTCACCGTCGTCGCGCGTTGCGTGCCACGCGTGTTCTTCAGGAAAGGGCCTTCGCCGAGTCAAAAATACAGTTCTTGTGGAACACTGCGGTGGAGGTAATTGAGGGCGAGCAATTTGTCCGGAAATTGCGGCTGAATCAGCTGAAAACCGGGGAAAAATCAGCCCTGGAGGTAGCGGGGATCTTTGTTTCAATTGGGGTTAAGCCGGACACTGGTTATCTTCGTGGCATCTTGCCGCTGGACAATGTAGGGCACATCATCACCAATGAGAACATGGAGACGACTGTTTCGGGTATCTTGGCGGTAGGCGATATTCGTCATAATTCCGCTCGTCAGGCAATCACCGCTGCGGGTGATGGCGCCACGGCGGCCATCAATGTCGAAAAATTCCTCACTGAAAGCAAATAGGCAGTCTACTGAGAACGGTGAACCCGTATTCGGCAGAAGATTTCTTCTAACGGCTTTATTGCGTTTCAGCGGTGGTAGATAGGCTGTTTCCCTCTGTTGGCTCAGTCGGCTCCGCAGCTTCTTCTGGAGCCTCAACCTTCTCCTCTTCCCTTACACGGGGAACACTGATTCTCGCCACTGGCTGACCAGGATTATCGAGAACGGTAACCCCGGAAGTAATCTTGATGTCCCTGACATGAATCGCTTGCCCTTCCTCAGTAAGAGAACTTAAATCCGCCTCTACTTTATTGGGAATGGCATCGGGGAGACATTCGATGTTCAAAGTGGTTAGTTCATGGGCCAGGACATTGTCCTTTTGCTTTAGGGCTGGAGCTTCACCGACCAGAACAATAGGTACTACCAGCCGCACCTTTTCCTCCATTCTTACCTGATAGAAATCGATGTGGAGTAGATCTCCTTTAATCGGGTTACGTTGCACTTCGCGAACCAGCACCTTTTTCGGATGTTTTGCCCTGTCAATCTTCAGGTTGATGAGTCTGGTACTACCGGCTTGAGCCAAAACTCTTTTTAGTTGAGCGGAATCGCATTCTAATGCCAACGAATCTACACCGTGGCCATAGAGATGCACTGGGGTAATTCCCTGACGGCGTAGAGACTGAACTTTCTTCCCTAGTACCTCTCGAGTTTTGACGGCTAGTTCTATCTGTTCCAAAAAACTCCTCCTCCCTAGTTCCCTGTTTATCGGTTCTGTATTTTAACAGTAATTCTATATGTTACACTCTTCATCATTTAATATCAAGAAATCTTAAAGATTGAGGTGATCTGTATTTCCTATAGCCTCTTCACGCAAAGGAATTTATCGCTGCCCATATTATGGAATCATGTCACATTATGTCAGTGTCACCCCACTCTCCTCACTACTTTCTCCAGTACTGCTTGCCAGTTGGTGCCAATACGTTTAGGGATGAGACGAAGCTGGAGAGTATCAAGGTAGACACTGCCGATAGGGAGCCTTAGTGTCTTTAGGAAAGAATCGAGCTTAGATTTATCGAAGCGTATGCCTTCAAGACGCCGGATGACTATTTGATTTTCTTCAGTGGAGATAGACTCAATGCTAGCCTTCGTTCCCAGTACCTTAATCTTTAGAGCGTAGAGCAGGTTCTTTACCTTCCGCGGTGGAGCTCCAAAGCGGTCGGTAAATTCCTTAGACATATTTTCTATTTGCTCAACTTGGTTCACTTTCGTTAGCTTCTGGTAGAGACTAATTCGGGTGTTGATGTCAGTGACATAGTCTTCGGGGATGTAGGCCGGTAAAGGTAGGCTAATGGTGGGAGGAGGTAGGTGTGACGCCTTTACCGCTTCCAGGGATTTGCCTGCCTTCTTTGCTTTTAGCTCTTCAACCGCCTGTGCCAAAAGTTGAGTGTAAAGGTTGAAGCCAACGGCGCTGATATGGCCGCTTTGCTTGACGCCCAGCATGGTGCCCGCCCCACGGATTTCTAAGTCTTTCATAGCGATACCGAAGCCAGCTCCCATCTCGGTGGCTTCAAAGATGGTTCTTAGACGTTTTTCCGCGGTTGGCGTCAGGCGCTTTCCCCTCTCATAGAGAAAGTAGGCATATGCCAGATTTGTGCCCCGTCCTACCCGCCCTCGTAACTGATAAAGCTGAGTTAGGCCGCACCTGTCGGCGTTATTGATAATCATGGTATTGACGTTAGGCATATCTAGTCCTGATTCGATAATGCTGGTGCAGACTAGGACGTCGGTTTTGCCTTGAACAAAGTCTGTCATCACTTTTTCTAATTTATCTTCCGGCATTTGGCCGTGGCCGATGGTAATCCTGGCTCTGGGAACTAATTCCTGCAGTTTGCTAGCGATATAGACGATGCTCTGTACTCGGTTGTGGACGAAGAAGATCTGACCATTTCGCTCTAATTCCCGCAATATGGCATCTCGCACCAAACGGTCATTATATTCGGTGAAATATGTCTTGATTGGCAGGCGTTCTTCGGGTGGAGTTTCCATAACGCTCATATCTCTGACACTAACCAGCGACATGTGTAGGGTACGGGGGATGGGAGTGGCACTTAGGGTGAGGACGTCCACTTCCTGTCTTTTCTTCTTGAGGTATTCCTTGTGGGTAACGCCAAAGCGCTGCTCTTCGTCAATAATCAGCAAACCGAGATTCTTGAAAACCACATCTTTTTGTAGCAGCCGGTGAGTGCCGATGCAGATGTCCACCGTCCCATCAGCTAATCCATCAATGATTATTTTTTGTTCCTGGTGTGACCGGAAGCGGCTTAAAGCTTCGACTTTTAGCGGGAAGGCGGCTAGTCTCTGGCTAAAGGTGGTAAAGTGCTGTTCAGATAGCACTGTGGTGGGCACCAGTACCGCCACTTGCCTGTCGTCCATCACTGCCTTGAAAGCGGCTCGGATAGCCACCTCGGTCTTGCCGTAGCCGACATCTCCGCAGACCAGCCGATCCATTGGCTTGGTCTTCTCCATATCTTCTTTTACTTTCTTTATTGCTTCTATCTGGTCTGCGGTCTCGACATGGGGGAAAGCCGACTCTAGTTCTTGCTGCCAGACAGTATCTGGAGAAAAGGCGAAGCCAGGTACGACCCCGCGGGCGGCGTAAAGAGCCAGTAGTTCCTCGGCGACGTTAACCACCGACTCCTTAACTCTTTGCTTAACTCGTGACCACTCCTGAGTGCCTAGTCGGCTCAACACTGGTGGTCGTTCAGCGGCTCCGACGTAGCGGGTGACGCGGTCAATTTGGTCGGTCGGGACGTAAAGCTTATCACTGGCGGCGTATTCTAGAGTGAGATATTCCTTTTCACCGTTCTCGTTACTCATGGTGGTTATGCCGGCGAATCGGGCAATGCCATGTTCAATATGCACCACGTAGTCGCTGGGCTTAATATTAATATAGAGCTTGTGGTGTGGTACTGGGTATTTCTTGAGTGATCGGCGCTGCTTAGTAAAGCCGAAGATTTCGGTGTCGGTGAACAAGCTAGTTTGAGCCATCATCCAGCCCGCAGTCAGTGAACCTTGTAGAAGGGTTAGTGAACCAGGGGGTGGGACTGATTTGATTTCAGTCAGTGGCGGAGCAATGATACCTTCCGTCTCGAGGAGCTCGGACAAACGATTCGCTTGCTGGCTGACAAGGATAAGGCGTTGTGCTTGGACTAGCATTTTCTTGACTTTCTTAGTAAACGTTGGTAGTTGCCCCGCGTAGTTAGATGCAGGGGTAATGCCCAGTTCGTATCCCGTTTCATTATCAAGACCCCAAGCGGTAAGTGTCAGGTGAGGTCGGCTCTTTAAGGCTGGTTCTATCTCTTCCCAGATAAAATAGGGTCTGTGGAAGTGAACCGGTAGTTTGCCTTGGCCCACCATCTCCGTCCGTAGTTCGCTGGCTTTGGTGTCTAGATCTTCCATCGCCAGTCGGATGCTCTCTGGTTCGTCAAGGAGTAGCTGGCTATTCTGAGGCAGGTAATTTAGTAGGCAGTCGTGGTTAAACAGTTCTGTTTGACCCTGTAATAGGTCTGTCGTCGGGGTAACCATAATGGACGGTACAGTTTTCAGAGAGCGTTGGCTGATCGGGTCAAAGAGACGAATACTCTCCACGGTATCGCCAAAGAATTCGAGTCGGGCGGGTAGGTTACTGTTCGGCGGGTAGATATCGATAATGCCGCCACGATGACTTATCGTGCCTGGTACTTCCACTAGGTTCTCTAATTGATAACCGATGGTCTGCCATCGATTCAGTAGGTCGAATGGTTTCATCTCTATCCCAACCGTTATCGTGTGGCCAGCGTCGATAAACTGACTCAAGGTGGGTAATTTTTGTGTCAGCGCCGGCGTCGATGAGATAATCAATGGCGGGGGTTCTTCGTCACGATTAGTCGGGATGTTGGCCAAGGAGGCTAGTACTCGGAGTCTCTCGACTATCGTGGAATTACTTGAGACGATACGTTCGTAAGGTAAAGCCTCCGGTTCGGGGAACAGTCTTACCACATTGGGGTTACACCAAGGTAAAATTTGTTCATAGAGCTTCTTGGCATTCTCCGGGTGAGCGGTAACCATGAGCATTGGTTGTCGTTGCCGGTAGTAGAGCGATGCGGCGATGTAAGGCTTGGCGACATCAAGTACAGTCACTCTGACGTCGTCTCTTTTCTTTTTCAGTTCGTCAATAAGCTGGAGGTAAGCCGGTATCTCTTCAACAAGAGTTAATAGTTGAGTCAGATTGAATGACATTTCTTCTCCAAACACCATTGGGGCTAGCCGGAATCCGACTAACCCTTACCAATATAATGTTAACACGGCGCTCGTTGTAAGCTCAAATATTACGTTATTGTTGAAAACAGTCTAGCTTGATATAATAAAATAACTTTAGTTGGATGACTAGATATGAACACAGTCAAAGCGGGAAAACCTAGTCGCGGATCGCCCTATCACCGTATTGTCGTTAAGCTTGGTACCAGCCTCTTGACTGGCGGCACCATCCATCTTGACGCGGCGGTCATGTCCAACCTGGTCGGCCAGGTGGCTCAGCTACATCAACAAAGTCAGGAAATATTTATCGTCTCCTCAGGAGCTATTGCCGCCGGTCGGTCGAAGCTGGGTTTAACCCGGGGGCGAGATCGTAAACATCTCGGTATCCCTTTCAAACAGGTGCTGGCTTCGGTGGGACAGAGCCGGCTAATGAATGTCTACGAGCAGTTGTTTGCCAAGCACAGTATTACCGTGGCTCAGGCATTATTGACTAGAGCTGACCTGACCGGTCGTGACGGTTATCTCAATGCCCGCGGTACCCTTCTGGCTTTACTCGAATTGAGGGTGCTTTGTATCGTCAATGAAAACGATGTCGTTGCCGTTGATGAGCTTCAGGACGCTCGATTTGGTGACAATGATAATCTCTCGGCGATGGTGGCAAACTTAGTCGATGCTGATCTCTTGCTGATTCTTTCTGATATTGCCGGGTTGCATACCGCTGATCCCCACTATCACTCTAATGCCTGTCTTATTTCGCAGGTGGAGCGGATAACTCCGGAGATTGAAAATCTGGTTACTGGTTCAGCCGGTAATTTGGGAACTGGCGGTATGGTGACTAAGCTCGAGGCGGCCAAGATGGCGACAGCGTCCGGGGTATCTGTCGTTATCGCCGATGGTCGGGAGCCGGGAGTGATCCCACGCGTGGCCGCTGGGGAGCTCATCGGTACCTATTTCCCGACAGCTACCAGTAAGCTGGAGAGTCGTGAGCGCTGGTTGCTGAGTGGTCTTTCCACTAAAGGTAGGTTGGTGGTAGATTCGGGATGTGCCCGGGCTCTGAAAAGACAGAAGGGAAGTCTACTGGCGGTGGGCGTCGTTGGCGTCGAAGGTGAGTTCGAGCGTGGCGATGTCGTTGAGATTTTTGATGCTGGTGGCTCACAGTTAGGCTTTGGTCTGACGAATTATGGCTCGGCGGATATCGAGCAAATTAAAGGTGCTCAGTCTGGTGAGATTGTTACCGTGCTTGGTTACGATTATGGCTCTGAGGTTCTTCATAGGAATAATCTGGTGGTATTATAAATGCGGCTAGATTTCGGCTTGCCTTGGAATGGCAAAGATAATGAAAAAGGGAAGGGGATAAAGGTATGTCCATCGCACAGGGCTTTGACAGGTAGGGGTTATGGTCCATAAGGATCTATTCTTGACTGTCTTCATCTTCGGGTTGTAGTATGAGGAGCATGACAAAGGTAAGCAATCAACCAACGGAATCAGCTATTGAGGAACTGAAGGTTAAGGGGAAGGCGGCCAAGGTAGCTTCTCGGCGCTTGGCTTATCTTTCTACCGATATTAAAAACCAGGCGCTAGCTAATATCGCTGATGATCTGTTGGCCAAAAAGGATAAGCTCCTGGAGGCCAACCAGATTGACTATACTGAAGCTAAATCTTTAGGGATGAACAAGGCGATGCTCGATCGTTTACTGCTGAATACGAGCCGTCTCGAGGGGATGGCTCGCGATGCGCGGGCAGTGGCCGCCTTGCCTGATCCGGTCGGCGAAGTCTTTGATATGCGTACTTTGCCCAACGGCTTACTCATTGGCCGGAAGCGGGTGCCTCTGGGGGTAATTGGGGCTATTTATGAGAGCCGGCCCAATGTCACTGTGGATATCTCCGTGCTTTGTCTCAAGTCGGGGAATGCTGTTATTCTTCGTGGCGGTCGGGAGACAATCTACTCTAATCGTGCCTTAGCTACTGTCGTTCAAGAGGCGGCGAGTCGAGCTGGGGTGCCTCAGGGAACTGTGCAGTTAGTGGGGAATACGGAGCGGATGCTGGTAAATCATCTACTTAAGATGAATGATGTTATTGATCTGCTGATACCGCGTGGTGGGGTGGAACTGATTAGGTTTGTTGCCCAGAACGCCACCGTGCCGGTGGTTACCGGTGGTATCGGTGTGTGTCATACCTATGTCGATAAACAGGCTGATGTGACTAAGGCCGTGGATATCGTTTTTAACGCTAAGGTACAGCGCCCGATGGTGTGTAATGCCCTAGATACGGTGCTGGTTCATGCTGATATTGCCCATGATTTCCTGCCGTTGATGGCAAAGGAACTGGCTAAGGACGGGGTCGAGATGCACTGCGATGAGAGGGCTTTGTCTATTCTAAAGCCACATTCGGGATTGAAGCTCCGTCCGGCAACTGATGCCGATTGGGGTAAGGAGTTTCTGGCGCTTATCGCCGCTGTTAAGGTAGTCGAATCTCTGGATGGGGCGCTGGCACATATTGAGAGCTATGGTTCGGGTCATTCGGAGGCGATTGTCACCGAGGATTACACAACCGCCATGCACTTTCTTAATGAAGTCGATGCCGCCTGTGTCTATGCTAATGCCAGTACCCGCTTTACTGATGGTGGGCAATTTGGGCTTGGAGCGGAGGTTGGTATCAGTACCCAGAAGATGCACGCCCGTGGTCCGATGGGATTGAAGGAGCTTACCAGCTATAAGTGGATTATCTTTGGTAGTGGGCAGGTAAGACCTTAGGCGGCTACTTGTTTTTTATTACTTCCAGGGCGGATTGTTGGGCATGAAATAATTCCCCAATGCCCTTCTCGGCTAAGGAGAGTAGTTGGTTTGTCGTTTCCCTACTGAAGGGCTTACCTTCAGCCGTGCCCTGAAACTCGATTAAACTACCTTTGCCGGTCATGACCACATTGAAGTCGACATCGGCGTTGAAGTCTTCGTCGTAACATAGGTCTAACAGTTGATCGTTGTGGACAACTCCGACACTGGTGGCGGCGACGGTATCTTCCAGAGGTATGTCGGTAATGACGCCCATATTGGCCAGATTTTGTAGTGCTTGGTATAGGGCGACATAAGCGCCGGTGATGGCTGTCGTTCTGGTGCCGCCGTCAGCTTGGAGTACATCACAATCGACAGTGAGGGTTCTTTCTCCTAGTGCCTCCATATTGATTGCCGCGCGCAGTGAGCGCCCGATGATACGCTGGATTTCTTGATTGCGACCGGAGACCCGACCATGGAAGGAATCGCGATGGGTACGGGTAGTTGTGGCTCGGGGTAGCATGGCGTATTCCGCTGTGACCCAACCCTTACCTTGACCTTTAAGGAATAATGGGACTCGCTCTTCCACACTAACGGCGCAGAGCACTCGTGTCTTACCCACCTCGATTAGGGCTGAGCCTTCGGCGAACTGTTGGAAGCCTGTGGTTATTTTTACCGGGCGCAACTCATTCCAGGAGCGTCCATCGGCTCTTTTAACCAAGAGTATCCCCTCCTAATTCCTGAATATAGCCAGCATACCATTGATAGATAGTGATGGCAATGAGGTCTAGCTCTGATAGACTCTCGTCAGTGCCTCTTTGAGTCCGGGCACGACTTGGTAGGCATCTATCTCTTTCGGGTCGACCCAGCGAAATTCTTGATGTTCCCAATCAATGCTGATCTTGTCTCGCTCCTCGATATGAAAGAGATAAGGGTGAACTATCCATCTCACCCCAGTCGCCTCGTCATCAACAGTTAGGAATTTGCCTCTTTTTATGAATGTTACCTCTTTGCCGCTCAGTCCAGTCTCCTCTTCTATTTCGGTCAGGGCTTGCTCATCAGGCGGTTTCTCTATGTAGCCGCTGACACCAGCCCATCTTCCCTGATAGCTACCCACCCGTTCACTGCGGCGCAATAATAATATTTTACTCTCGGATTCGAGGAAGCAGGTCACTACCGACCGATCAGGAAGACTAGCCATCTACCTCACCTCCCGGTGGTTAAAATTCTAAGTACTTTCCACTATTAAATACGGAATAACCGTTATTGTTTAAGATTTAGTATCTATGATTTAGTGGTTCAAAAGGTACTCTTTTAGCCAGTGCAGGGCGGCTTCTGCCGCCCTGCGTTTGTCTTGTTCTCGATCACCGGTAAAGATGTGCTTTCGACTGTACGTTCCTGCTAAGTGGGATAGTCCGATGTAAAATAGCCCGACCGGCTTTCCCGGCACTGCCCCGCCTGGTCCGGCAATGCCGGTATCGGCTAGGCAGATATTAACGTCTAGTGTTTTGCGGCCGCCACGAGCCATTTCCTTGACTACCTGGGCACTGACGGCGCCGTGTTTGATAATAGTTTCAGTCTTTACCCCGACTACCCTAATCTTAGTTTCATTACTGTAGGCGGTTATCGAGCCTTTATAGTAAGTGGTACTGCCCGGGACATTGGTAAGTAAGTGAGATATTAGACCGCCGGTGGCCGATTCGACCACTCCTAGAGTCAGTCTTTTCTTGCGTAGTAGATTACCGACCTCTTCTTCGATACTATTTATGGCTTTGTATCTGGCCATTTACGTTTGAATCCTTCGTCGGCGACGCACATAACTGTTGCGCCGTCTCACCATACACTATATTATTATGAAGTCGGCGCGTCAATGAAAGAAAATGGTTAGTCTGCAGTTAGTCCTAACGGGTAAAATGATGTCAGTAAAATTTCTGCTTGCATCTCAGACCATGAGTGCCTTATAATATCGCAAGGCGAGGCCAGCAAGAGATAATTTTACCTTTAATCCGAACCAAACGAGTTTATCATGAGCCGGTTCTTTAGCTTTTTGAGGGGCGACGTAGCCAAGTGGTTAAGGCGGCGGTCTGCAAAACCGCTATTCACCGGTTCGAATCCGGTCGTCGCCTCCAGTTAATTAGCCGGGGTGGCGGAATGGCAGACGCAGCGGACTTAAAATCCGCCGGAGTTAAATCCTTGTGGGTTCGAGTCCCACTCCCGGCACTAGTCGAAAATAAATATGCTCTGGATAATCGTAGTATCAGGATATATGCCAAATAGTGGCCGATAATGAGGAAACGGCTAATGTGTTCTGTAAGCTTAGTAGTGGTAAGGTCGGGGTAACTGTTGGCTTGGTTAGTAAATAGGTGTTTCGTTAGGGCTACACGCCTAACTCGGTACGGATTCTGACGAAGGACAGCACATTGTCTCGGCCGACCATACCGACAATGTGGCCGTCTTCGATAACGGGGACTTGATTGATATCATTTTCCGTCAGGATTTGCAAAACTGTAGCTAGGTCTTCCTGTGGGGTGGCAGACTGTATTTTAGCGAGTGGTGTCATCGCTTCGCTTACTTTTCTGGTGTTCCAGAGGTCACGTGGTATCGTTTTGATGTCATGCAGAGTAACTAAGCCGAGAGCTCGATTGTCTGCCACAACCGGGAAACAGCGGACTCCCGTGGTCAGAATCTGTTCGTTGACTAATTGTTGTATGGTAAGCTCCGGGGGGATGGTCGAATACTCCCGTGTCAATACTTCACTTGCAGTATGACCTCTAAGTATGTCCTGTAAGGCAACTTGACGATAGCTGCCTGCGGCAGCATGATCCAAAAACCAGCCAATGAAAGCTAGCCAGAGCCCGTTAAACCAAAGGCCCTGGAATATCAACCATATGCCGCCGAATATAAAGATATAACCTACTCCACGGCCGACATTTGAGGCGATTCTGGTTGCTTTGCTTAGGTCGTGTTTTAGCCACCATAAGGTGGCGCGCAGTACCCGCCCGCCATCTAGGGGAAAACCGGGGAGAAGGTTGAAGACCGCCAGTAAAATATTGGTCCATCCCAGCCAGAAGACAATGGCGCTGACCACATCGGATGCACCTTGAGTTACTACCCATATCACCAAGAAGATACCGCCGAGAACGAGACTAGCTAATGGTCCAGCCAGAGCGATACGTAGTTCAACCTTTGGTTTTTGTGGTTCTTTAGATATCTGGGCAACGCCTCCGAAAATGAATAGGGTGACTGATCGAACCGGAATGCCGGCGGCTTGAGCTACCACGCTGTGCATCAGTTCATGTACCAGTAATGAGCCGAAGAGAAGAAAGCTGGTCAACAGACCGGCGATTAGTCTCGTCGCAAGATTCCAGGGTGGATGAATGCTCGGGAAATAGTTAACAGTCAACGCCCAGGTGACCAGAGCAAAAATGATGAACCAAGAATAGTTTAACCGTATGGCGATACCGAATATCTTGCCAATAGGTATGCCGCCTCCTAGCATCTTATGCCTCCTTTAATAACGCCAGACCACCTTCGGTGTTATTATATCAGAAAGCCATGGTATTGGTATCTCTTACTCTCAGGAGTCTGCTTGGGAAGAGGAGTTTTTATCTCGGCGTTATTTTGACAGGCGTATTGAATAGGTATTAAACTTTTACTATTCTCATAGCTGTGACCGGAGTTATGCGGAGATTCAGATGAGAACAGGAAAATTATTATTAGTGCTGGCAATCGTCGTGGTTTTGTTAGACGGTTGTACTGTCTCATCCACACTACCAGTACCAGGCATACCTGATACGAGCGCATCTGCAATTACTTCGCCACCACCTAGTATGGAAGGTATCAATACTCACACGCAGGTGTATGGGACAGGTGCTGATCCCAATATAATCACACTTGGCCCTAAGGTCGGTGGTCAGCCAGGTTGGGAACCCTACACTCATAAAAGGGGTATGGAATTTGAACTTGAGCACGGAACACCCGTACTTGCACCTGTTGATATGGTACTGGTGGGCTTTACGAATAGAAATGCCAGCTATCGGATTCAATCGGGGCAAAGGCTGGCCCCATACAATGACTTGATGTTATCTTTCGAGTCTGTAAGCCCTGATTGGCCAGGTATGATTATAGTTGTCTATCATTTATTAAGCTCACCGCTGTTACCTGGGCATAATCAAGATCCGGATTGTGGCGAATATGAAGAGTGGGGCACTTCTCAAAGACAAGGGCGACTTTTCTCCCCTGTGGATGAGCATATTTCTAGCGGCCGCGATGCCCGTTCATGCGGTGCTCTGATTGGGCATCTGGTAAAACGTGGGGAACTAATTGGATACACTGGTAGTGTTGGCGCTCACTCCATGGCTGCCTTTTGTTTCAAAGTATCACATGCATCAGAAAATCCAACCGTTCAAACAGGTAATCGTCACCTTCATTGGGTCCAACCAGGTTCATTCTTTTACTGGAAATGCTATAGTCCTGATGCGAATTTCCCTAACGGCGTACTTGCCTATCCTTTTGAATGTAAAGGTTATATAATTCCTATTGAACAACGCGACGTAAATTTCAAGTACATTGCGAAGGAATAAAATGATGGTCTATAACACAAAAATAGACATGGGGGGAAAAGTTGAATTATGAAGAGTCTAATATATGTATTTTTAGCAGGATTAATATTCCTTTTAGCTGCTTGCGGCACAAAGACAAACGATACAGATGGTACCGCTGGGACTAATACAACACCGGTCTCTGTACAAACAGTTGGGACTAATACAACACCGGTCTCTGTACAAACAGTTGGGACT
>PVBE010690034.1_pt1 | contig 152806 bp, 119 predicted proteins | sample 1631181 | NCBI WGS metagenome assembly PVBE01 (sample SAMN08397723, study PRJNA350692) | Marine metagenome, whole genome shotgun sequencing project. | isolation source: water | place: Pacific Ocean | collected 2012-04
CAGCAAACCCAGCTCCTCGGCATCCAGGATGCGGGAGGTCGAGCCCTCCGCCAGGGGCGCCGTGCGCTCGAGAGCGATGGTCAGGGTCGACTCATCGTCGGGATCGACGCCGAACAGGATGATGCCCAGCTCGTCGCCCGCGGCGGCTTGGGCGCCCAGCATCACCCCCACCTCGAGGGGCATCGTCCCGAGCAGGTTGTCGATCCCGATCGCGTCGAATGGGACGCTCAGGATCGAGGCCGAGATCGGCGACGGAAAATCGGCCAGGTCGAACTCGGAGGCCGTGGTGGGCAGGGCCTGCCCGGTGGCGCTGGTGATCGAGGTGCCGCCCACGGGAGAGAGTTCCACGCGCACGAGGGCCCCGGGCACTCCCAGGACCACGGGCACGCCGTCAGGGCCGACGCTCTGCCAGGTGTAGACCCGGGGCTCGACCACCGGCTCGCCGCCGAACTCGGTCAGCACCAGGACCGCCGGTTCGGGGTCCTCGGCAGGATCCGCGCCGTCCACGGTCACCTGGAAGGAACTGTCCGAGATCGTCGTCGGGTCCATCACGCGATCGAAGACCACCACGACCTCGGTCGTGGCGCTCTGGTCAACGCTGCTCGCCGGGGGCCAGGTCATGACGACTTGCGGATCGGTGGGCAGGTCCTGGGTGACGGCGAAGGTCCCAAGGATGCGGGTCGACGCCGCCAGCAGGCCCTGGCCCGTCAAGTCGTGCGGGGTGCCGGTGTCGGCCACGCGCACGGTGTAGGTCGTCCCCGCCAGAAGCGGCGGCGGGACGAGCAGCATGACCCGCCCGTCACCGATCAGCGCACTGCCCGCCAGGGGCAGGGGAATTCCCCCACCCAGGCCGTCGTCCTGGAGCAGCTCGAAGGCACCCTCGACCGAATCGGGCGCCATGGACTCCGAGAAGGTGATCACGACCGGGCTCGTGGGGCTGGCGTCCGCCGCCGGGAAGACCGCCATGACCGTCGGCGACGCGGGATCCAGCCACTCGCCGTCCTCGGGGAAGACGGCCGGGAGAGCCTGCCCCTCCCCGCCGGAGTCTCCGGCTCCTCCGGCGCCGCCGGTACAGTCCCCGCCGAAGACACAGGCGGGGTTGTCGCATCCGGAGAGGGCGCACAGGACTGACAGGACGCCCGCGCCCAGCAGCAGGGCGAGTGCGTCGATTCGCTTCGGGGTCGATTGCATGGGACCGATCGGGGATCAGGAACGGCGAGCGCCGGCAGGGTGCCTCCCGGGGCGGTCCCCGATGAGGCCTGAAGCTGTGAGGCAGGGCGTTCCAGGGCGACGAGACACACCCTCTGACCGTCCGCCAGCCTGGAATCTTCCCACCGAACCCAATAGTCCCCCGCCACGGGCCACGGTGGAAGTGGACAGGCCGAAAACTGTGACTCCCAAGGGTCTGGGAGCCTATTCCCCCGGGTTCGAGGCCGCGCGGCACGGCCTCGCACCCTCGCACGGGTCCAAAGCTACAATCACCCGCTCCACCGGGCTCCACCCACTCCAACCCGCCCCGGCTCTCGACACAGATGCGCCCCCACTACCCCCTGCTCCTGTCCCTCGCTGCCTGCGCCTGCGCGACTTCCCCGGCAGAGACCGCCCCAAACACCCCCGCCGCAAAGATCGCGGCCGCCCTCGAGGCCGGGGACTTCGCGGGCGCTCGCCAGGGGGTCACGGACCTGTGGCAAGCGGACGAGCGGCGAGCGGCGCGCGCCGCCCTGGCCGACGGCGACGTGCGCGAGGCCTGGGAACACGCCCAGCGTTCGAGCGAGCTCGACCCCAGCGACGAGGGATCCCGGCAACTGGCGAGAGAGATCGGCGCCCTGCTCCTGGTCGATGTCATGGAAGAGGGCCGCGCGCTCCTGGTAGCCGGCGACCCCCACGGCGCGATGGCGGTGCTGGACGAGGGCCTTCAGCAGAACGAGCGGGCCCCGGGCCTGCGCTTCCTGCGCGGGGTCTGCGCCCTGCGCCTGGGGCTCGCCGCGGGAGACCCGTTCTTCTTCGCCGACGCGCGCTCCGAATTCCTGATCGCCGCCGAGAGCGGGCGTGTGCCGGCGGCCTGGTCCGGCGCGGGACGGGCGGCCTACCTGTCCTACTTCGACGGCTCAGACCCGGACCTCTTGGAGCAGGCCCTGGTCTGCGCGCGCCGCGGCCGTGAACAAACGCTCGCGGGAGATCCAAACGCCGAACTCCTCGAACCCTCTCCCCTGCGCTCGTGGGCGGAGATCACCTTCTTCGCCTACACCAGCGCCCGCCAGGCCGAGGCGGACCCACAGCGCATCGCCGAGCTCTTCGCCTGGACCCTCGACGCCCTCGAGAGTCTCGTGGGCGACGCCCCCGAAGACCCCTGGGCCTGGGACCAGATCGCCAGCCTCTACTCCTGGGAAGGTCGGGACGAGGAGGCTCGGGAACGCGCCCTGCGCGGCCTCGTCCTGTGCCCCGACTCCGTCGCCCTGCATGAGGCGCTGGTGCGCACGGGCCGCATGGTCGGCGGGTCCCGCGCGGTCGTCGCGGACTACAGGTCCATGATCGAGCGCCGGCCGGAGCTGTCCCTCGCTCACTGGTATTTCGCCGTCGAGTGCCTCGAGCAGGCGCTGGTAGGCATGGGAGCCGAGGACGGATCGGGGGCACCCCTCTTCGAGGAAGCCGAGCGGGCTTTCCGAAGCTGCCGCGAGCTGAACGAGACCCATGCCGAGGCCTGCCTGGGCCGCGAGGCCCTCTGCCGCTCCGGCGTGGGCTGGTGTCGCGCCAACGCCGGCGACCTCGAGGGCGCGCGCGCCGCTTTCCTGTCCATGGAGGACCTCTTCCCCGGTGGCCTGCAGTGGGGCTACCCGGGCAAGCTCTTTGATGGAATCGAGTCCCTGCGCCGCGTGGCGACCGCCTTCAAGCGCCGCGCCGAGGACCCCGATATTCCCAGCAACGAGGCAGTCCTGGCGGCGTCGCGCGCCGCCGAGATCTGCAGCACCCTGCACGAGATCCAACCCGAGAACCCCGACATTGCCAATGACTCAGGGTTCTTGAATCGCGACGCAGGAGTCGCCCTCGAGCTGCGCGCCGAGCAACTGCTGGCCCGCTGCACGGGTTTGACGGTCGGTGCCGAGCCCCTCGACGACACTCAGCGCGCCGCCCTGCGGGCCGAGGCCGAGGCCCAGCTCGCCCGCGCCCACGAACACATGGAGACCAGCTACCGCGCCTATGTGGACGCGGCGCGCCTGGCCCCCGGCGACGCGCGCGTCATCAACGACACGGGCCTGATCCTGGCCTACTACCTGCAGCGCGATGCGGATCGCGCGCGCGAGTACTTCGAGACCGCGATCGCCGTCGGGCAGGCGCGCATCGAATCGGGGATGGACGAGGGTCGCGACCTGACGAACCTGATCGAGGCGGTCGGTGACGCCCACCAGAACATCGGCGTGCTGCTCCTGACCCTCCATGGCGACGCCGCCGCCGCCACCGAGTGGTTCGAAGAGAGCATCGCCATCGGCCCGCCCTCGGTCACGCGCCCCGAGGTGACCCAGCGCTACCTTCCCGCCTGCCGCAAGGTGCAGGCCGGCGATCTGGACGTCGAACTGGTCGTACAGGCGGCCTACTGGAACGACCTGGACCCCGAACGAGTGCTGGAGAAACTGGACGCCGCACTGCGCCTGCGCGACGCACTTCGCTAGACATCACCACCGCCCCGAGCACTATTCGGGCTGGCCGCCCCCTCGACGCCGAGACGACATGATCCCGATCCTCGCCCTGCTCCTGACCGCCGCCGCGAGCGCCTCTCCCCGGGCGCCTCTCCCCCATCCTCGCGCCCTCGCGAGCGACGACGGACCGAGCGCCGAGGTCGTCGACCTCGTCGCCCGCGGCCGGACACTGATCCGTGACGGGCGGGCGCAGGAGGCCCAGGCCCTGCTCGACGAGGCCCTGGCCCTCGACGGCGAGCGGGCGCGCACCCGGGTCTGGGTCGTGCGCTGCTGGATCGCTCGCGAGCGCATCAACGACGCACTTGACGCCTGCGACGAGCTCAGCGGCGAAGGCGAGCGCGGCGCGCACATGGACTACCTCTTCGGCCTGGCCTTCCACGGGCGGGCGAAGGAGTACATCAGGCTCGGTTCGAACGGCCAGATGATCGAGATGAACTTCCGCGACTCGATGACCTACCTGGAATCGGCCACCCAGGCCGCGGGAGAGGCCTACCCCGACGCATTCGTGGCCCTGGCGGAGTCGGCCTGGTACGCGCAAGAGCTCGAGGTCGGTCGGGACGCCGCCGCGCGCGCCTTCGATCTGCGCCCGGACGGCGTCCTCGAGGCCTACATCCTCGGTCGCATCGCCCTCTCCCAGTTCTCGGCCGCCAACGGCGACGAGGCGCGCGCGGCGGAGGCGGAGGCGTGCTGGGAGACGGCCACGGACGCATTCCGACAGGCCATCGCGAGCGCCGGCGAACCGACCGAAGCGGCGCATCGCACGCAGCTCGCCAAGGCTCACCTGCAGCTGGCCTACGCGCACCAGTGGAAGGGCGCCACCGAAGCGATGCTGGTCGAGTACGCGGGTGCCCTGCGCTGGGACCCGGGCGTCGTCGCTCTCGCCAACCTGTGGTCCTCGGTCACTCCGGCGCAATTCACCACCTGCCTCACGGCGGGGCGCGCGGGTTACGTCCGCACCTGGGGCGCAGGCAACGGCGACGGCACACTGGTCTGGTGGCTGGCCTACGCGCGCCTGACCGACAAGGCCCACGCCGAGGCCGAGGCCCTCTTCGAGGAGGCGCTCGCCAAGTTGCCGACCTACCACGCCACCTGGTGGTACCTCGGCCTCGCGCGCTACCACCAGCAGGACTTCGACGGCGCGATCGAAGCCCTGGCCGAACTCCAGGTCCGCGACCCCCAGGCCGGGGGGCCGCTGGTAGCAGCCAACCGCGGACTCAACCTGTCGATCCTCGGCTTCCTCGTGGGACGCTGCGCCGACAAGCAGCGCAACGCCGAGGCCGGACGCCTGTGCGACATCTACGTGGCGGCCGAGCCGACCAACGCCCTCTACTGGAGCTACGTAGGCCTGTTCTACCGCGACGCGGGCGACGCCCTGCGGCGCAGCACCAAAGCCGCCGACCGCACGCAGCGCGAGGCCTTCTGGGAGCGCGCCTGGGTCGGCTACTCGACGGCCCTCGAACTGAAACCCGAAGACCCCGCCTACCTCAACGACGGCGCGGTCATCCTGCATTACTGCCTCGGACGCGACCTGGACCTGGCCGCGAACATGTACGAGAGAGCCTTCGCGCGCGCCGAGGAGGAACTCGCCCGAGACGACCTCTCTGACGAGTTGCGCGACCTCTACCGCATCGCCAGGCGCGACAGCCGCAACAACCTGGTCGCGCTCAAGGCCGGCCGCGGCGGGGGCTGAGCCGAAGTCGCCCGCGCGCGCTGGCTCGGCCCGGGCTCAGTTGCGGTAGCCCTGCAGCGGCGCGGGGATGCGCCCACCGCGGCGTTGCAGAAGGCTGCAGCCGAGGACGCCGGCCTGCTGCACGATGGCCGTCCCGAGCAGCCCGCCCCACTCGACCATGTCCCCGACGATCTTGCCCGGCACCGGGATCAGGCGCACGGCGGTGGTCTTGTGGTTGACCATCCCGATCGCCATCTCGTCGGCGATGATGCCCACGATCACGTCGTGGGGCGTGTCGCCCGGCACGGCGACCATGTCGAGGCCCACGGAGCAGACCGAGGTCATGGCCTCCAGCTTCTCCAGGCTCAACACGCCATCGGCCACGGCGCTGATCATGCCGCGATCCTCGGAGACGGGGATGAACGCACCGGACAGGCCGCCGACGCTCGAGGAGGCCATCGCTCCACCCTTCTTGACCGCGTCGGTCAACAGGGCCAGAGCGGCGGTCGTGCCCGGCGCGCCGGCGCAGTCCACGCCCACGAGTTCAAGGATATCGGCCACCGAATCGCCCACCGCCGGCGTCGGCGCGAGGCTGATGTCGACGATCCCGAAGCTGGTCTCCAGGCGCCGGGCAGCCTCGCGGCCCACGAGTTCCCCCATGCGCGTGACCTTGAAGGCCGTGCGCTTGATCGTCTCCGCCACGGCCAAGAGGTCGGCCTCGGGACCCAGGCGATCAAGGGCCGAGCGCACGACCCCGGGCCCGGAGACACCGACGTTCAGGACGGTCTCCGCCTCCCCGACGCCGACGTGCGCGCCGGCCACGAAGGGGTTGTCCTCCACGACATTGCAGAAGCAGACGAGCTTGGCGCAGGCCAGGCCGCCCACCTCCGCCGTGCGTTCGGCCGCATCGAGGACGATCGTCGCGAAGCTGTTCACGGCGTCCATGTTGATGCCGGCGCGGGTGCTCGCCACCGACACCGAGGCGCAGACGCGCTCGGTCGCGGCGAGCGCCGAGGGGATTGAGTCCATGAGCGCGCGGTCGGCGTGCGTGAAGCCCTTGTGGACGTAGGTCGTGAAGCCGCCGATGAAATCGACGCCCACCTCCGCCGCGGCAGCGTCGAGGGCGATCGCCAGGGGAGTCAGGTCCTCCGCTCCCGACGGGCCGGCGATCCAGGCCACGGGCGTCACGGCGATGCGCTTGTTGACGATCGGGATGCCGTAGTCGTCGGTGATCGACTCGGCCACCTCGACCAGGCTGCGCGCGTGCTGCACGACCTTGGCGTAGACCTTCTCGCAGGTGCTCTCGAGGTCCGGATCGGCGCAGTCGAGCAGGTTGATGCCGAGGGTGGTCGCGCGGATGTCGAGGGTCTCCAGCTCGACCATCCGAATGGTCTCCAGGATCTCCTGGTCGGTGAAGGTCATGGCCGTCGCACCCCTCAGACGCGATGCATGAAGCGGAAGACGCGCTCGTGCATGACGCGCACTATGTAGTCGTTCTCTCCGCCCAGACACTCGAGGTCCGTTTTGAGTTCCTTGAAGCCGCTCCCCGAGGCCGTGATCTCGACCACCAGCACCATGTGGAAGTAGTCCTCCACCATCTTCTGCGACACGTCGCCGATGCTGCAGCCGTGGCGCGCGATGGTCGTCGTGAGCTCAGCCAGGACTCCGGGGCGGTTGCGGCCGACGCAGGTGACCACGACGCCCGTGCCGGGCAGGTCACCGACGGGTTCGGGCGTCAGCGGTTGGTGCTGCAGCGACTCGGGCGCGTCGGGCCCGCGCTGAGGAGGCGGCTCGCGATAAGAACCGTCCTCGGTGCGGATCGCGACGCCGGCGGACTCGGCGGCGGCCAGGGCCTGGGGTGTGACCAGGGTGTCGGGATCGACGACGATCTCCTCCGCGCCTGCGCGGCGCACGTCCTGGGCGGTCAGGTAGCGGCGGGCCATGCTCGGCGAGCCGTCCTCTTAGAGGTGACGCACGAGGTCGGCGTGGGGGCGGGCGATGACGACCTCGCGTACGAGCAACCCGCGCTCCTCGGCCAGGCCGGCGCCCGCTTCCACGGCCGAGCGCACGTCGCTGACCTCGCCCGTGAGGGTGAAGTAGCTCTTGCCGCCCAGGCCGTTCGCGATGCGCAACTCGATCAGGTCGACGGTCGAACGCTTGAGGGCCGCGTCGGCGGATTGGACCGCCGAGGCGACCGTGCTCGTCTCCACGACACCCAGGGCGTCGAGCGAGCCGTTGACCTTGCCCTCGCGTTGCAGAATGGCGGGCACCTGCTCGTGGACCTGCTGGATCAGCAGGCGGTCCACGAGATCACAGCCGGCGGTCTCCACGCCGCGCGCGAGGGCCACTTCGAGATCCTGGACGCCGCCGGTGAAGAGCATCACGTACTTGCCGGGCTGAACGGGCTCCGCGAACAGCATCTCGATGCTGGCTGTCCAGAGGATGGCGTCGGCGGTCTCGACTCCGCGCGCCACCGAGCACAGCTCAAGGAGCCCGATGGCGGGCTGCAGTTCCACGTCGGTCCGTAGCTGGGGATTCCTGTCGTTCATGTCTCGCTCCTCACCGTTCGTCCTCGATGGTGCCGTCCTCGCCGGCCACCATGCCCACCATTCTGCCGCCTTCCAGCTCCATCCGGTCGATGATCCCGACCACGGCCGTCTGAAAGCCAATTTCCTGCCCGCGCCCGATGGCGTGGCGCGCGGCGCGGCCAAAGACCACCAGCACGCGCTCGCCGATGCCCGCCCCCAGGGGATCGACGGCGACGAGGGTCTCGGCCGAATCCCGCCCATCCGTCGTGAAGGGTCGAATTACTAACAGAGGCAGGCCCTCGAGGGACTCCTCCTTCTTCGTGGCCCAGACCTTGCCCACGACCGTGCCGACCAGCATCAGGCGCTCCCTCCGTCGCCGGCCGCGCGCGGCGCCCGCTGGCGCCAGTGCTCGGGCGCTCCGGGGATGTCGAAGTCGTCCACGATCCCGACGATCGCAGCCTCGAAGGGGAGATCGCCGTCTCCGCCACAGGCCACCCGCGCCGCCTTGCCGAAGGCCACGAGCACATGCTCGCCCAGGGCACTCCCCAGGGGATCGGCCGCCACGACGGGGGTGACCTTGTGCACTCCGGGCTCGGAAGCGTCGTCGAGGGCCTCGACGACCAGCAGGCGCAGGCCCTGTAGATCCTCGAGCTTGCGCGTCGCCCACACCTCGCCGACCACACGCCCGAGGAACATCAGCCCTGCCCCCCCTTCAGCGCGGCCGTGTATTCGTCGAGGGTGCGGGTGACCGCTTCCACCGCCTGGTCGATCTCCGCGTCCGTGCCCGCCAGGCGCACGCGCCCCACGGCGCCGTTGTTCTCCAGGCCGATCAGGCGGATCGGCGCGGTCTTCTCGGCCTCGTTGGCCGCCGCAAGCGCGAAGACCGCAGGGGTGACCTCGAGGGTGTAGAGGGTGTCGTCGCCCAGCACGAGCATGCCCGAGCGACTGCGGTTGATCAGCATCGCCTGGTGACTGTGGACCTTGCGGACGATCTCGTGGGTGAGCACCTCGGGCGCCAGGCCGGCGCCGCGGCCGAGGGCACCGTCGCTGCCGATGGCGCGCAGGATCACCTCGCCCGCTCGCCGCACCTGCCCCTGGTCGGGACCGTGGACCTCGAGGGTCCCGTAGGAGCGCTCCGCGATCAGGGCACCGGGAGTCACGTCGCAGGACTTGAGCGCCAGATCGAGCAGGCTGGTGACGATGATGCCCGGCTCCACCTCGACCCAGAACGCGCTCTCCCCTCCGACCTGAAAGTAGCCGTCCGAGTTTGCCGCGACCGTAGCAGCGAACTGGGGCTGCATCTGGTCGATCAGGACGGCGCCCCGCAGCCGAGCACTAAAGGTGTTGGAAGACACTGGCAGACCTCACGGTGCGCGCCACCCGCGAGCGGGGCAGCGAACCGTTGGAGAGGATCAGGCCTCGTCGGGGACCGGGGGCAGGTATTCCTCGAGATCGACGGCCGGGCGCGGAATGACGTGCACGCTCACGAGCTCGCCCACGCGCTTGGCCGCCGCTGCGCCGGCCTCGGTGGCCGCCTTCACGGCACCCACCTCGCCGCGCACCATCACGGTGACCAGGCCGCCGCCGGAGATTTCCTTGCCCAACAGGGTGACCTTGGCGGCCTTGCACATGGCATCCGCCGCCTCGACCGCGCCCACCAGGCCGCGGGTCTCGATCAGGCCCAGAGCGATCTTGCTGTCCATCTGCGTCTCACTTCTCTTCCAGGGAACTCGGTACGGGGATCCAGGTCAAGCGGTACACGACCCGGTCAGAACTTCGTGGTGCGGGCAGCCCTTGCAGGGCCCCATGGGGCAGCCAGCGCCCGCGTGGGAGAGGATCGCCTGGATCTCTCCCGTCGAGAGGGAGGAACCCACCGCTCCCTGCCCGCGCGCCACGCTCCCGCCGGACGCGGGGGTCTCCGTCCTGGCCAGCCTCGGGGCCGGGGGCGGGGTCAGCGTGGAGGTCAAGGTCGGAGCCAGCGCGGTCGCCGTCGCCAGGGCAGCCGAGGAGGGCGCCGCGGGACGGGTGAAGGTGGGCGGAACCCCTGCCGCGGCCTTCGGCGCGCGCTGCACCTTGGAGCGCGGGGCGGTCGAACGGCTCGCCATCCCGCCGACGGCGGGATTGCCTTGCCAGTTGCTCGCGACCGACGAGGACGAGGGGCGCGCCGCCGCGGTCGGCCTCGCCGCGTGCAGGCCGGGGTCGCCGGGGAGCCCCGATCCGCGCGGTGCTTCCTCCCCACCCAGGGCGGCGGCGCGGGCGTGATCCATCCGCTCGACCTCCGTCCAGTTGCGCAGCGGGAAGCCCACGCGCTTGATGTTGATCAGGTGCCGCGCGCTGATGTTGTCGGAGCTGATGTTCCCCGCCTGGGGTCCGCAGCCCAGGCTCATGGACGGGATCAGCCCGGTGCTGTAGCCCACGGCGCCCATGGAAGTCGGCCCGTTGGCCAGGATTCGGTTGGCGGGCTTTTGCAGAAAGAACGCGTCGAGTACGGACTCGTCGTTGGCGTGGATGCCCATCGTGTGCCCCAGGCCGCCGAACTTCAGGATCTCGGTGCAGACGGTGCAGCCCTCTTCCCAACCATTGACGACGTGCACCGAGAGCAGTGGGCATAGGATCTCGATCGACAGGGGCCAGTCCTGGCCCACCCCACCCTGGGGCGCGAGCAGCACCGTGGTCGCACGCGGGACGTCGAAGCCCGCCGCGCGGGCGACCTTCCACGGATCCTGGCCGACCACATCGGCGTTCATCATGCCGCCCCGATTGCAGTGGGCGGCGAGTTGATCGACCTCGGCAGGTTCACAGAGGTGGGCGCCCCGGCTCCCGAGCTCTGCCAGCATCTTCTGCGCGACGGGCCGGTCGAGCACGAGGGCCTGCTCGGAACTGCAGAGGGTCGCGTTGTCGAAGCTCTGGCTGGCGACGATGCAACGAGCGGCGTGGCGCAGGTCCGCCGAACGGTCGATGTAGACTGGCACGTTCCCCGGACCGACTCCGTAGGCCGGGCGGCCCGAGCTGTAGGCGGCCGAGACGAGTCCCTCGCCGCCGGTGGCCAGAATGACGGCCGTGTCGGGGTGCTCCATCAGGGCGGCGGTGGAGGAAAGGGTCGGATTCTCGAGGCACTGAGCGATGTCCGCGGGAGCGCCGGCACGTTCGGCGGCACGCCGCATGACCTCGACCGCCTCGCGGATGCAGCGCCGCGCTCGCGGGTGCGGACTGATCACGATCGTGTTGCGGCCCTTTACGGCGATCAACACCTTGAAGAGGGCCGTGCAGGCCGGGTTGGTGGTCGGGACCACACCGGCGATGATGCCGGCGGGTGTCGCGATCTCAATCACCCCTTCGCGATCGTCGCGCCGCAGAACGCCGACCGTCCGCTCGTCCTTGATCGAGGCCCAGGTGCCCTCGGACCCGAAGAGGTTCTTGAGGATCTTGTAGTGGACGCGACCGATGCCGGTCTCCTCGACGGTCAGGCGCGCGAGGTCGGCGGCCGCCGCGGCCCCGGCTTCTGCCATCGCCTCGCAGACCCGGTCGATCTCGGCCTGGCTGTAGCCCTTGATCTCCCCCAGCGCGGCCTTCGCTCGCCGCATCCGGTCGCGCACTTCCTGCAGGGCGCGAAGATCGGGGTCCAGCTCGCTCACGACCTGGTCGCCCTACTTCTCTGCCTGATCGTCCTGCGAGACCGCCCTCAGGGGCGGCAGGACGCGCCACAGATGATCGTGAGGACGAGGGATCACGTGCACGCTGACCAGCTCGCCGACGCGCCGGGCCGCCGAGGCGCCCGCGTCTGTCGCGGCCTTCACCGCACCCACCTCGCCCGTGACGAACATGGTGACGAACCCGGCGGTGACCTTCTCCTTGCCGAAGAGATCGACCATGGCCGCCTTGACCATGGCGTCCCCGGCCTCGATCGAACCCACGAGACCCTTGGTCTCGACCATACCGAGAGCTACAGGCTTCATCGGAACCCCTACCTTGCTCTGAAACCACACGGTGGCGGACCCACGACGGGGTCCGATCCTTGGAGCGAGCGACGCTGCCCACCCCGGCGCGGGAGTGTAGGTGGGCGCCCCCCCCGCTGTCCACGGCGGGCAGGGATTCCGCCCCTCACGGAGGGTGCCGAGCGCGCTGGGCACGCGCCCCGCGGGTCCCGCTCACAGGCCGAGGGTCGGGGGCGCCTCGAAGGCCTGCGGCGCGAAGCGCCGGTCGCTGCCCGGCAGATGCAGGGTGCGCTTGAGGGCAAAGTCGAAGAGCAGCGGGTTGTGGTCGTAGATCTCGTCGAGGGCCTCCCCCTCGGCCGCAGTCAGGTAGCCACGGCGCACGAAGGCGCTCGTGTGCACAAGCACGTTCATGGCGGGCATCGGGTAGTCGCTGCCGAATAGCAGGCGCGAGTGCAGGTCCTCGCGCTCGAGCAAGGTGCGCATCCGATCCTCGGAGCGGTTCACGAGGATGGTGGCGGAGAGCTCGCCGAAGAGCAGACCCTCATAGCGCTCGTCGTCCATCATGCGCAGAAAGAGGTCGAAGCTCGACACGCGCGGGCGCTCGGGATGATCGAGGTCCACGTCCATCCCGAGCGTCGCGCAGTGCGCCGCGATCACGCGCACGCCCGCGTCGAGGGCGCGGCGCAAGAGCAGCGGGTTCCCCAGGCGCTGGTCCTCCTCCGACTCGACCGCCATCTCCAGACCCGTGTGGCTGAGAAGCGTCATGTCCCAGCGACGCATACGCGCATAGAAAGCGTCGCAGAGCTCACTCGAGGGATCGATGCCCATGGCGTTGGGCAGCCACTTCACGAGCCGCACACCGCGCTCCCCCCAGCGGTCCAGCTCGGCCAGGGCGTCGGTGCGGTAGGGGTGGACGGAGACGGCCGGCACGAAGAGGTCCGGCCGCTCGCTCGCGACCACCCAGACCCACTCGTTGGGAACGTGGAACTCGGTCGCTTCGAAGTTGAGCGATCCGTCGGGCTCGAAGTGGCGGTCGAAGGCCAGGAGACAGATCCTGATCGGCGGATCGATGTGGTCGGCGAGGGCCGTCAGTCGCTCGACGACTTGCCGGTCCGCGTGCTCCGGGTCGGTCACGCCGGAAGCCGACATGTAGAACTCGAAGCGCACCTTGTCGGCGGGGTGCAGCCAGGAACGCATGCGCGGGTTGACCTCGCAGCCGCTGCCGTCGGTGCCGATGCCGGCCAGGTGCGCGTGGACATCGACGAGCAGGGCCGGGTCGAGGTCTGCGAAGACATCGTCGATCAGGGCGCGCGCCGCGGGAGACAGGCCGCTGGACAGCTCGTGGGGTTTGTGGTCCCAGGCGCCGCCGAGCACCCCGAGCAGGGGCGCGAGGGCCAGGCGCGCAGCGAGCACGACGAGCAGCGTGGCCAGGGCGACACGCAGCAACAGGCGCGCGAGCTTCCTCACGCTCCTCTCCCGGCGGCTCGCGCTCTCACAGAGGACGGTGCGGCGCGGTGCATGGTCGTGATCGCGGGGAATGCGCGCACCTCAGGACCCCAGAGCGCCCGCGACGACGCGCGCGACGACCTCGTTGCCCGCGCCCGAGTAGTGCCCCATGCTCCTGGTGAACAGGCCCTCGGGGCCGACCCGTTCCCAGGCCCCCAGCAGGGCGCGGGTGGGGTCGATGATCTCGAACTCATCGCCGCACACCTCCAACAGGGAGACCGCCGCCCCTCGCCGGCCTTCGCGCCAGCCCACCAACTCCTGGCGGTTCGGCAGGCGCAAGACGACGAAGCGCGCCCCTGCGTCCTGCGCCTCCTCCCTCGCGGCACGCAGGATAGCGAGTGCCAGGGCACCGACCTCCCCGCTGGGAGACAGGTCGCCGGCAGCCGTCGAAGCCCCCCCGTCGAGACCGCGCAGCACCGCCTCGAACGCGCCGTAGAGTCGACTCCGGCGCACAAACGAGGACGCGTGGAGGTCCGGATCGAAGAAGGCCTCGTGGGCCAGCAGGGCGGGTGTCCCCCCGGCTCGCAATACGCCGGGCAACTCCGCCAGGGGCACGACCGGTTGGTTGATCAACTGCAGACCGTCGGGGCCCAACAGGAAGCGCGGCTTGGAAAAAGGGATGCCCGTCTTCCAGTGGTAGTACCCGCGCAGCACGTTTCGATTCCGATGCACGTTCTCCACCTGGAACCCGAACAGGACGATGTCCGGCGAGAGGGCGAGACCCTCTGTGCGCAGGCGCAAGTACGCCTGGTCCATGCCGAAGCCACCCACGGCCAGGTTGACGACCTCATGGGTGTCGCCGCCGAGGGCCAGCGCGCTCGCCAGGCGCGCTCCGAAACTCTCGGCGAAGGGCACGTCGTCGCCGTGGGCGAAGGAGTCACCGACAATCACCACGCGCCGCACGCTCGGGTCCGGTTCGAGAGCCGTCGGAGCCGCAGGATCAGCGACGCGCACGGCGAGCTCGTCGTAGGCGTAGAACCCGTTGGCCGAGATCGCGCCCGGTCGCGGGCGCCAGCCCAGCTCAGGAGAATACTCGAGGTAGGTCTCCCGCCCCGGGCCGTCGAGCAGGGCGGCGAGGCGCGTGCCGGGGAAGCGATGGGGCGGGATTCGATAGCCGCGCAGGGTCAGGTTGCCGTCCACGTCCGCGCGCCCGATCAGACGCACGGCGCCCTCTCCCAGGAACAGGCACAGGACGAGGGAGAGGAAGAGGCGCGACTTGGGCACGACACGGCAGAGTGTACGCTCGCTCACGCCGCGCGCACGCGCCCCCTTCCAGCGGCCGACTTGCTACCGTAGGAACCTCGCGACCCTCCCCGCCACCCTCTCTCGCCCCCATGTCCAGCCACGAACTCCTCCTGCAACGCATCGGCTCGAAGGAGGCGACGGTCGGCATCATCGGCCTGGGCTACGTGGGCCTGCCCCTGGCCGACGCCCTGCACTCAGGCGGTCTGCGGGTGGTCGGCTTCGACGTGGACACGGAGAAGATCGAAAAGCTCGCCCGAGGTGAGAGCTACCTGAAGCACCTCGGCCCGGCCATGACCGAGGGCCTGGCGGCCAGCGAACGCTTCGAGGCCACCGACGACTTCGACCGCCTGGCGGAGGTGGACGCGGTGCTCGTCTGCGTCCCCACTCCCCTCGGCCCGCACCAGGAGCCCGACCTCAGCTACGTGGTGGACTCGGCGCGCAAGATCGCGCGCGCGGCGCGCCCAGGCCAGCTCGTCGTGCTCGAGTCCACGACCTACCCCGGAACTACGCGCGAGGTGTTCCTGTCCTCCCTACGCGGCGAGGGACCCGACCCCGAGCGCGAGCTGTTCGTCGCCTTCTCTCCCGAGCGCGAGGACCCGGGCAGCAAATCGCACGTGACGAGCACGATCCCCAAGCTGGTGGGCGGCATCGACGAGCCCTCGACCAAACTGGCCGCATGCCTGTACCGCACGGGCTTCAAGGAAGTCGTCGAGGTCTCCTCCGCGGAAGTCGCCGAGGCAGCCAAGATCCTTGAGAACGTCTTCCGCGCGGTGAACATAGCGCTCGTGAACGAGCTCAAATTGATCCTCTCCGCGATGGACATCGACGTCTGGGAGGTGATCGAAGCCGCGGCCTCAAAGCCCTTCGGGTTCATGAAGTTCCTGCCCGGCCCGGGCCTGGGCGGGCACTGCATCCCGATCGATCCCTTCTACCTCGCCTGGCGCGCCAGGGAGTGCGGCCAGCCGACGCGTTTCATCGAGCTGGCGGGCGAGATCAACAGCCGCATGCCCGGCCACGTGGTCGATCGCGTAGGCGAGGCCCTCAACGGCGACGGCAAGGCCCTCAAAGACGCGCACGTGCTCGTACTCGGCCTGGCCTACAAGGCCGACGTGGACGACTGCCGCGAATCGCCGGCGGCCGAGATCCTCGAGATACTCGAGGAGCGCGGAGCGGCGGTCAGCTACCACGACCCGCACGTGCTGCGCTTCCCGCGCATGCGCCGCCACCAGAGCTCCCTGGAGTCCTGCGATCTGAACGCGGCGGCCCTGGAGGGCAGCGACTGCGTCGTGATCGTCACCGACCACGAGGCCATCGACTGGCGCATGGTGGGCCGGCACGCGGCCCTGATCGTGGACACGCGCAACGTGATGGCCGCGCTGGACGGCGTCAGCGCCCGCGTCCTCAAGGCCTGAGGCGCCGTGCGACGGCCCCTTCCGGTGCTACTGGCCTGTGCTGCAGCGCTCGCCAGCACGTGCTGCAGCTCGCCGAAGGCGCCCGAGGAACTGGTGCTGCTGGTCGTCGTCGATACCCTGCGCCACGACGCCCTGGGCTGCTACGGCGGGCCGCGGGACGCCTCGCCCCGCATCGACGCCCTGGCGGCCGAGGGAGTCCTCTTCGAACAGGCCATCGCCACCTCGGGCTGGACCCTGCCTTCGGTGGCCTCGCTCTTGACCGGCGCCTGGCCCGTCGTCCACAAGGCCCGCGGCCAGAAGACCCTGCTGACACCCATCAGCCCCGATGTGCCGACCGCGGCCGAGCTCCTGACGGAGGCCGGTTTTCACACGACGGCGGTGGTGAACGCGGCCTTCCTGAGTCCGCTGCTGGGGATCGACCGCGGCTTCGAGCGCTTCGACCACCGCCACGCCTTCAATCGCGACATCCGACGCGCCGACCGCACGGTGCGCGACGCCCTGGCGTTGATCGACAAGCGTCATGCCACGCGCCGCTTCCTCTTCGTGCACCTGTTCGATCCGCACCTCGACTACGACCCGCCGGGCGCGCGGGAAGGCGCCGCCCTCTCGCGCCGCCGCTGCCTGGAGCTCGGAGAGGCGGCGGTCGACACCGTGCGCGAGCGCTACCAGGAGGAGGTGCGCGCCGTGGACGCGGCGGTGGGCGAGTTGGTGGATGGCCTGCGGCAGCGGGGCCTGTGGGACCGCACGACACTCGTGCTGTGCGCGGACCACGGCGAGGAATTCTGGGAACACGGTGGCTTCGAGCACGGCCACAGCTTGTTCGAGGAGCTGATCCACGTGCCGCTGATCATCCGGCCCCGCACCTCGACGGCCGCCGTCCCGCGCTCGATCGCGCGGCCGGTGAGCCTGGTCGATGTCATGCCGACGATCTTCGAGTGGGAGGACATCGAGACCCCCGACACCTTCCTCGGGCGCTCCCTGGCAGGGCTGATCGAGGGCGAACCCGCGGATGACCCGCGGCCGATCTTCAGCCAGGGCCGGCTCTACGGCTCCGATCTGCTCTCCTGGCGCACAGACCGCTATCACTACCTGTTCGATCGAGGCGCGCAGGCGCAGGGCGCGAACAGCCTGTTCGACTGGCGCGCGGACCCTACCGAACAGCGCGACCTCGCCGACAGCCGACCCGCCCTGGTGAGCGAGTTGCACGGCGAGCTGGCGCGCTTCTGGGGAGACCTGCAGCACCGGAGCCGCCTGCTGAGCGTCCCCGATGTGCAGGACATGAGCCCGACCCGCGTGCGCGAGCTGACCGAGAGCCTCGATTCCCTGGGCTACACCGATGGCGCCCGAGGACGGTAGGCCCGCCGCCCAGGCGGCGCGCAAGCTGAACCTGTTCGACGCCACCCTGCTCGTCATGGGCGGCATCCTGGGCGTCGGCGTCTTCTTCAACCCCGGCCAGGTCGCCGGGCTGCTCCCCCACCCGCCGGCCTTCCTGGCCGCCTGGCTGGTGGGCGGCTTGATCGCCCTCTGCGGCGCCTTCACCTTCGCCGAGCTGGGGGCGACCTTCCCGCGCGCCGGCGGCTGGTTCGTCTACCTGCGCGAGTGCCACGGCCCGCTGGTGGCCTTCCTCTTCGCCTGGGTCGTGCTCTTCGTGGTCTCCACCGCGGCCCTGGCGGTGATGGCCGACTTCTGCCTCTCCATGCTGGAAGAGCTCGCGCCCTGGGTCGGCGCCGCGGGCAGCCCGACCCGCGCGGCCGGCAGCGCCTGCCTGCTGGGCGCCGTCACCGCCCTGGCCCTGGGCGGCGCCAAGCTCGGCGCGACCTTCCAGAACGCCTGCATGTTGCTGAAGATCGGCGCCTGCCTGGCCCTGCTCGCAGCAGGGTTCTTCCTGTTCTCTCCCGACGCGGTCGGGGCCCTGCCGCCACCGAGCGCACCGATCGCCGCGCCACCGGACCTCTGGAAGGGTTTCGTCCTCGCCATGCTGCCGGTGCTCTTCTCCCTGGGAGGCTGGCAGATGCTCGGATACGCAGCCGGCGAGGTGGCGGACCCGCAACGCGTCCTGCCGCGTGCCACCCTGCTGGGCGTGGGCGCCGTGATCATCCTCACCCTGCTGCTCAACCTCGACTACATGCGCGTCGTCGGCCTCGAGCACATGGCCGCGCACCCGACCTTCGCCGCAGACGTCGCCCGCCGCTCCCTGGGCCCCTCCGGCGAGATCGCCCTGCGCGTGGCGATGGCGATCTCCGCCGTGGGCGTCATCACGGTCACGGTCATCGCCTCCCCCTGGGTCTACGTCGCGATGGCTCGCGAGGGGCTGTTCTTCCGCCGCTTCGCCCGCCTCCACCAGCGCACGGGGGCGCCCGTCGAGGCGCTCTGCCTGCAGGCCGCCCTGGCCTGGTGCTGGGTGCTCGTGGGTGACACCGAGGCCCTGGTCAACTCGGTCGTCTTCGTGGAGTGGATCTTCCACGGTCTGGTGGCCTTCGGGCTCATCACGCTCTACCGCCGCCGGCCGGACCTCGCGCGCCCGTTCGCGAGCCCCGCCTTCCCGCTCTTCCCCCTGCTCTACTTGCTGACGGCCTGCGCCGTCGTGCTGGGCAACCTGTGGCAGAACGACGCGCGCCTGAGCTGGACGGGCCTGACGGTGGTGGGCTCCGGTTGCGTCGCCTACGCGATCTGGGCGCGCCTCGCCCGCGCGCGGAGCCCTCAGTAGCTGCGGAAAGCGTCGCGGTCGAGGGCGGGCTCGTGGCTCGCTCCCAGGCCCAATGCGATCCCCAGGGCGAGGAAGGTCACGAGCATCGACGACCCTCCGGTCGAGAGCAGAGGAAGGGTCAGGCCGGTCATCGGCAAGAGCCCCAGGTTGACGCCCGTGTGGAAGAACAGGTGCGCCGCGAAGTAGAGCGCCACGCCGCCGACGGTCAGGCGCGCGAAGCGGTCGCGCAGGCCGGCGGCGCTGGTCATCAGCAGCACGATGAGCAGCAGGTAGAGCAGCACCAGGGCGCCGGCGCCCACCAGCCCGCCTTCCTCGCAGATGACGGCGAAGATGGAGTCCGAGTCACGCTCGGGCAAGATCCCGGTGCGGTTGGCGATCCCCCGGCCGAGGCCCTTGCCGAGCAGGCCGCCGTTCCCGATGGCGAGGCGCGCGTGGTACTGGTGGAACGCCGCGCCGCGCCGACCCTCGATCAGGGAGTCGGCGTCGAAGCTCTCCTGCCAGGTCTCGATGCGCTCGGCCTGATAGCCCTGGAACCCCACATCCAGCCGCCAGGCCGTGAAACCGGCCAGGCCGACCAGGACCAGGAAGCCCACGAGCACCCGGGTGCGCGCGCCCGCGAGGTGCAGCATGCCGAGGGTCACGGGCACGATCGTCATGGCCGTCCCGAGATCGGGCTGCAGGACGACCAGAGCCATGGGCGCCGCCGCCAGGAGCAGGGGCGGCCACCAGTCGCGCCAGCGCTCGAGGCGGTTGCGCTCGAGCACGCGCGCCAGGACCAGGATCAGGGCCAGCTTGGCGAACTCCGAGGGTTGGATGTCGAAGACGGGCGTCTCGATCCAGCGCTGGGCGTTGTTACGCACGTCGCCGATGAACGGCACGGCCAGCAGCAGGGCGACCGCCGCCGCGTAGAGCCGGATGGCGTTGCGTCGCAAGGTGCGAGCGCGGGTGAGGGTCCCCAGGACGAGGAACGGCAGGCCGACCAGCAGCTTCTGGAGGTGCGCGTCGATGCGCACGTCCTCCCGTCCCTGCTCGCCGTCGGCCAGGGCCATGGCGTTCAGGAAGAGCAGGCCGAAGACCAGCAGGGAGAGGGCAACCAGCAGGATGTGCCAGTCGAAGTCGTGCCATCGCAGCTGATGAAACGAGAGCGGTCCGCGCGCCGCCGCGCCGCCGCGCCGCAGGGAGAGGTTTCTCATCGACGCCCCTCCATCACCAGGGCTCCGACCTCGGCACTGCGTAGGAACTGACTCGCGACGTGCACCGCCGTGTGGCTGGAGGTGAACCCGACGTCGTGCAGGTAGACGACCAGCACGGCCACCGGGTCGTCGGCGGGGAACCAGCCCGCGAGCCAGGCATGCTTGCGCATCTCCGGGCGCTTCGTTCCGCGCAGGCTCGCCGCCATGACGTCGTTCATCGCCGCGTAGTCCGCGCTGCCCGTCTTGGCGGCCAGGCGGAAGCCCAGGTGAGCCACGCCAAGACCGCGGCCCGACGCCGTCCCGCGTCGCACGACGTCGACCATCGCCCCCCGCACGGTTTCGAGCGCTTCGAAGGACAGGTCCAGGGGGCGTTCGACAACAGCCAGGGGCCTCCCACCCACGGAAGCGACCAGGCGCAGGTCGCACAGGCGTCCGGTGGCCAGGGCGGCCGTGGCGCGCGCGACCTGCATCGGCGTCGCCTCGATCACCGACAGGCCGTTGGCCCCGCGTTGCAGGTCGGCGCGCGCGAGCGGCCTGCCCTCGGCGAAGGCGGGCATGGCCGAGTCCTCCGCCAGCCCGCTCCGCGCCCCCACTGCGCGCACGCCGGTCGGTCGGTGGAAGCCGAAGGTCTCTGCCATCTCGAGCAGGGCGGCGCCGTCGGGATAGGTCGAGCCGAGCCGGGCGAAGTAGGCGTTGCACGAGCGGACCAGGGCCTCGTGCAGGTCGAGGGCGCCGTGGCCCCAGCGGGCGTGGCAGCGGACATGGCCCCAGGACGCCCAGTCGGTGCCCTCGCGCACCTCGCAGAGGTGTTCCGCGGTCGGATCGAGGGCCAGGCGGTCCAGGGCGTAGGCGGCCACGAAGGGCTTGAAGACCGATCCGACGGGCTGAAAGGTGAAGCGGCGCAGGGTGCGCTCGTGGGCCCAGGCACGCTGGCCGTCGCGCCCGGCGACCCTGTCGCCGCCCGACAGCGCGGGCGCCGAGGCGGCGGCCAGCACGGCGCCGTCGGGAGTGATCAGCACGATCGCCCCCACCGGATGGTCGAACCAGACCTCGTCCCGCTCGCGCTCGTGGTCGGGCAGGATGGGGTGGGTGATCGCCCGCTGCGCAGCCGCCTGCAGATCCAGGTCGAGGGTCAGGACCACATCCCGGCCATCGACCGGGGGCTGGAAGAAGCCCGCGCTCTCGCTGCCGTCCCGCTCCTCCAGGCCCTCGCGCTCCAGATAGCCGTTCTCTCCGCGCAAGGCTGGATCGAAGAGGCCCTCAACGCCGCTGGCGCCGTGCAGCTCGTCGTTGCGAAAGAGGTGCGCCACGAGATCCCCCATGGCCTTGCGGTCAGCCTCGCTGCGCAAGGTCTTATGGCGCAGGTCGAAGAGCTCGCGGCGCCGGGGCGTCTGCCCGACGACCTCCGCCAGGCTCGCCTCGCGCACCCGGCCCACGAGGTGCGAGGCGACCGCCTGCCCCTGCTCGTCGGTGGCCACGGCCCGCCGGCGGGTCGTGTCGCGCACGCGGAAACCGCGGAAGTGCTCGGGATAGCGCGTCAGCATCAGCACGATCTCGAAGGAAGGTCGCTCGCTGACCACGACCGCGCGGCTGCCTCGGTCGCGGATAATGTAGGCCGCCTGATCGCGGGCGCGCTCCATGCGCGCGGCGGCGAAGGGCAACACCGCGCCGTCGGGGGCCGCGGCGCTGACGAGGGCCAGGCGCTCGGCCAAGCGCTCCTGAAAGCGCCTCTCCCAGCCGCCGACGATCCAGACCGGGAGCTTGCGCCGATCGTCCGCCTGACCGGCGTCCACGCTCGGCGCACCAACGCCCACGCGCTGCAAGCGCACGGCCGCATCCAAGGGGCCCTCGGGCGGAGTCCACGGCCGAGCGGAGTCCTCCTCCGCCAGGGCACGCGCGAGGCGCTCGTCCGGTTCGCCCACCATGGCCCCCAGCAACGCCCAGGGATCGGCGTCGCCCCGGGCGCGCAGGGCGGCCGACTGGAAGGGCAGGACGTCCGCGGCGCGAACGGCGACGGGTGGATCGGAGAGCTCGAAGAGGGTGGGCAACTCGTCAAAAACGATCAGACGATCGACCCCGCGCCAGTCGTCGTCCCGCTCGCTGCGCGCGCTCGCCGCGTCGGTCGGGGCGCGGTACAGAGCCGCCAGGCTGCGCGTCAGGCGCTCGCCGGCGCCCTCCCCGCCTCCGGCGAAGCGCGCACGGATGGCGGCCCCGGGGACGAAGAACTGGGTCCAGTTTCGCTCCCAGTCCGTGCGCAAGCCCGCCACCCACAGCTCCAGGCGCGCGTCGCTCCAGCGCAGGCTCTCGGCGATCCAGCCAAGGTCGAAGTGCGCTTCGAGGGCACTCGTCCCGACGCGCCCCGGACCGAACCCCGCAGCCTCCCGGAATAGCGCTTCGGCGATGGCGGCCTCGATCCCCTCGCGGATACGCTGCATGCCCTCCAGGAGACGGCCGAGGGCTTCCGCTTCGGTGTCGGATTCGCCCTGCGCTCCCTCCTCGGCGGGAGCCAGCCACGCCAGGCGGCCCAGGCGCACGAGTCCTCCTTCCAGGCGATCCACCAGCTCGCTCTGGAACTCCTTCAGGCTGCGCCCGCGGAGCTCGGCGGCCAGGGCCAGCCAGCTCCGCTGCGCCGCCGCTCCCTGCTCGGCCTCCTTGCGCATGCGGGTCCACTCGCGCTGGGAGAGCCCCAGGAGATTGCGCAGGTAGAAACCCACCTCCGCCGCGCGTCCCGCGCGCCGTGCCCGCTCGGGATCCTCGGCAGGAAGGACGAGGCCCGACGGCTCAAGGGTCAGGCTTGCGCCGCGGCGGAACGCTTCGAGCTGGGCGGGAGTCAGGGAGACGAGCTCCAGGGCGTGGTCCACCAGACGACCCGCCGTGCTTTGCAGGGAGACCGCGCTCATCAGGAGCGCCGAGCGCCCGTGGGTCACCTGACCGAGAGGATGGTTGCGACGAAAGGTGCGGTAGACGAGCTCGACCGAGTAGGTGTCGGTGTCCTCGACCAGCACGCGCTCGCGGCGGTCGAGGATGCGACCGCGGTGGTAGGGCAAGGTCGTCGAGGTGCGCAGGAGGTTGGCCGCCTCGCGCGCCCAGAGGTCGTGCTCGACCACCTGCACCTGCGCCATGCGCGCCCACAGGAACACCGTCGCGAGGGCGACCGCGCCGATCAAGAGCCCGAATCTGCGCCGGTTCACCATCCCTCCCTCCCCAGGGGGAGCAGTCCGGGCAGGCGCAGGGCGGCGCCGCCGAGGAGCAGGGCCAGCAGTGCGCTGGCGGCCACCATCGGCGCGAGACCGGTGAGGTCGAGACCCGGGCCGGCGCCGCTCCGCACGACGCGCACGACCTCGATCCAGAGGGCGAAGCCGCCGGCGGCGAGGACGGTCGAGAGGGTGCGCCCGAGGGGACCGGCGACGTCGACGACCGTGCCGAGGGCGCGCACGAGTCCTCCGACCGCGAGCAGGCCCGCGAGGGTCGCGCTGGCGGGGTCGACGGAGAAGCTCTGGCGTGCCAGGAGCCCGAGCAGCAGCAGCATCGGCAACTCGCGCCGCGGGAGGGCGCCGGCCAGACAGGCGACCAGCACCATCGACAGGTCCGGCGTCATGGGCGCGAGGTGACCCGCATCGGCGAGCCAGGCCTGGAGCCCGGCGGCCCAGGTCAACCAGACCACGAGCATCAACCGCGCGATCCAGCGCGTCGAGAGGCTCACGGCGACTCCCCCTTCTCGCGCGCGGCGCGCCAGACGCTCAGGCGCGAGAGACGGGCCGCGCGCGGGTCGGGAAGGATCACGAGCTCGTGCACGCCGCCGCCGCGGGGCAGGAGCGCCCTGCCCAGGAGGAGCCCGGGAGGCACGCCCGCGCGCCCCGAACCCGTGAGCAGCTCGGCCTCGAGCGCGCCGTCCCCCTCCCCACCCAGGGGGACGCGCGCCTCCCAGCGAAAGTGCAACCCGCCCGCCCCGTCGCGGCCGAGGGCCACCAGTTCCCCCAGGGGTCGGGGGGCGAGCTCGCCTTCGATGAGGGCCAGGGCCGGCAAGCTCAGGCCCGCATCTCCCAGGAGGCGCACATCGGCGGTCGCCCAGCCGGCGTGGTCCACGACCCCGATCAGATGGGCCCCGAAGGCCACGGCCGCTCCCCGGCGGATCCCTCTCCAGCGTCCGGCGGCCAGGCGCAGGCCCGCCCGTCCGGGGGAGAGCGAGCTCGGCGCGAGCACGCGCGTCGCCAGCCAGCGCCGAGAGTCAAAGGTCTCCAGCGCCGGGCGCTCGTCGCCGCCGAGCGGGCCGGGAGGAGCCAGGACGATCACCTGGTGAAGCCCACTCAGGTAGTCCAGCCCCGGCCGCACGCGCAGCATGCGCCGGCCCTTCCCCATGCTGGCTGCCTCCAGAGTCCCGAGCCGAAAACCATTCGCGAGCCAGGACCACTGATCACCGAAGCCGCCCTGGTCCGTGGGCCGCGGCTCATCCACGAGTACATCGCCATCGCCCACGCTGCGGGGACTGGGGTTGTGGACGGCCAGGGCGAGGGTCGCGCGCTCGTCCTCCATGCGCGGCGCGAGCCCTCCCACGACCATCCGAGCCAGACTCTGCCCGTCCATTCCCGCGCCCGCGGCCACGAGGCGTGCGCCCACGAAGAAATCAGCTCCGGTCACCAGATCGACGGACACCTCGGATGGACGCTCGGGGTGCAGGGCGACAACGCGGCCCAGGTACCAGTCGGCGGTGACGACCGGCATCCCCAGCTCGACCCCGCGCAGGGTGGCGAGACGAACCTCGATGCGGTCCAGCCGTCCCTCTCCGCGCCCCACGACCCCGCCGTGGATGCTGCGGCGGCCGGCGAGCAGGCCGGGTTCCGTCGGGAGAGCGGCGCGCCGTCCCTCCTCGAGCCAGCGCGCGACGCGCCGGCCCGTGGCCGGCTCGGCGGCGACCAGCGAGACCTCCGCCGCGCGCACGGACGATGACCGCGACCACGCGAGGGGCGCCGCCAGTTCCGGCAGGACGCGCGTGGGCAGGAGCAGCCCGTCGAGAACGCGGTCCGCCGGAGCGAAGGGCTTCAGGGCGAGAGCCGTGGCCCCCAGCAGAGCGACCAGGTACAGGGTGCCCGCAGGGGACAACAGGCCCCCCGGACGAGTCCCCCCCCCGCTCACCGACGGCGCCGTTTCCTAGCCGCCCGTCGAGAGAGGCCCGTGGCGAGACGCAGACCGCTTCGCCGCAGCGCGGATGACGAACTCGATCCGGCGCACGCCACCCCCTCGAGCCGACGAGCAGCCAACGGCGGGTCCAACGCAGCAGGGGAAAAGGGGACGAAGTCGCGGGAGAGCGTTCTTCAACGGGATGCTAGTTGTCCTCGTCGGAGGCGAGCACCTTCGCGAAGACATCCAGCTTGTCGAGGAAGATGCCCGTCCCGCGCGCCACGGCGGTCAGGGGATCCTCGGCCAGGCGCGCCGGGATCCCGAGGTATTCGGAGACAGCCTCCGACATCCCATGCAAGAGGGCACCGCCGCCGACCATCGTCACACCCGTGTCGCACAGGTCGGCCGAGATCTCCGGCGGCGCCTCCTCGAGGATGCCGCGCACGGCGTCGCAGATCTGGTGTACGGGGTGCTGAAGAGCCTCGCGCACCTCGATCGACGTGACCGTGCTGCGCCGCGGCAGGCCGCTCACGCTGTCCCGGCCCTTCACTTCCATGGAGAGTTCCTGATCCATGGGCCAGGCCGAACCGATGGTGAGCTTGATGCGCTCCGCGGTCTGCTCCCCGATCAGCAGGCTGTGCTGCCGGCGCAGGAGAGCGATGATCGAGTCGTCCATCTCGTCCCCCGCGACGCGCAAGGAGGTCGAGACGACGGCTCCCGCCAGGGAGAGCACGGCGACCTCCGTCGTGCCGCCGCCGATGTCCACGATCAGAGAGCCGCGCGCCTCGGTCACCGGCAGGTCGCACCCGATCCCGGCCGCCATCGGCTCGTCGATCAGGAACACGCGCCGGGCGCCCGCGCGCTCCGCCGAGTGGATCACCGCGCGTCGCTCGACAGCGGTGATGCCGACCGGCACGGCGATCACCACCTGAGGCTTCACCCAGTGCCGGCCCTCGTGGACCTTGGTGATGAAGTACTTCAACATCTTCTCGGTGACGTCGAAGTCCGCGATGACACCGTGCTTGAGGGGACGGATGGCCTCGATATTGCCGGGCGTCTTTCCCAACATGGCCTTGGCGGTGTTGCCCACCGCCATCCCGTCCAGCAGCACCTCGCCGGTATCCTTCTTCACGGCGACGACGCTCGGTTCGTTGAGGATGATGCCTCGACCTCGTACAGAGACGAGAGTGTTGGCGGTCCCCAGGTCGATGCCCATGTCAACCGAGAAGCGCCCGAGCGCCCACTCGAAGGGCTTGAAGGGATTCCCCATGCGCTTACTCCAGGCCATTGAAGGGAAGACGTTCCAAGAAAAGCGTTGCTGGAAAGGTGTACAGGAAAGGAGCGACAGGAACGCGCAAATGCCCGGAGAGGGCCCGCCACGCTCCCGATCTCATGGCTGCTGCTCGCAGTCTAGCGGTGACGGGGGGCCGTTCAAGACCGCCGCTGCCTCGCTTGTGGACGAATCTCGGGCAGGTCACCCCGGACGACTCGCCCCTGCCGAGCCGTCGAGGGCGGCCCAGCCGATCATTGCCCCGTGAAAGGGGATGAAAAGAAGCGGCCCGGACCAGCGCGAGCGCCAGTCCGGGCCGTGGAGATTGCGGTGTCCGGCGGGGCCCCAGGGGCGCTCACCGGCTGGCGGACTACTTGAAGAACAGGCCCTCGCCGTACTCCGTGCCCAGCGTGTAGTCGGTCAAGAGGACGGCGGCCAGGAACAGCAGGGTGGTCCCGATGGCGATGCCATCGTTGACTCCCAGGCCCTTCCCTTCCTCGACGACCTCGATCTCGGCGACGACCGGCTTCTTCTTCGACCGCCCTTTGGATTCGGTCTTGCGGCCGGACCGACGCGATGCTTTGCGTGCCATGACTGTGACTCCTGTGGGGGTCCGACGGCCTACAGGCGCGTCTTGGCGCTGTCGCCCTGGCTGATGGTCTGGCCGGGAACGGAGAGGTGGACGATCGCGGTGCACATGTTCTCGCGCACGTTCTCGATCCGCACCTGACCCTTGTAGGAGGTGCCGTTGTGGATCTCGAAGGTGTGCCCGCGGACCACGCCGCTGGAGGAGCCCACGTTGAGGGCCACCATGCCCGGCGCGATGTCGTAGAGCGCCTTGACGACCGTGCCCTCGATCAGGGGCTGGGAGGTGATGTCGCTGATCGCGACTCCGGTGACGTCCACGAGGGTCGCCAGCTCCACTTCCAGGTTCGAGACCTCGGCCCCGAGGCTGGCGATCTCGACGTCCTTGTCGTTGATGGTCTTGTGCAGGGAGGCGTTCAGGGCCTCGACGTCAGAGGTGCGTGATTCGGCGGTCTGCTGGTCTCGCATGGCCGCGTCGCGCTCGGTCTCCGCGTCGTGCTGGGAACTGACGGCGGTGTCCTTGGAAGCCTGCAAGCCGCGGTTGTTGGCCTCGAGGTTCGAGACCGAGTTGGCGATCTTGTCGTAGTTGGACTGCAAGGAGGCGTTCTCGGCCTGCTGGTCGTCGGCGGCCTTCTCCTGCAGGCGGGCAGCTTGCTGCGCGGAGTCTCGCTCGCCGCGGGCCAGGTCCGAGTCGTTGCGGGCGGTATCGACCTGCGCTCTGAGATCGACGATCGTGTCGTCCATCTCGCTCTTGGTCGCCGCGTGGGCCGTCACCTCGTCATTGTATTTGGTCTTGAATTCCTGACTGACGGCGAGGAGGTTCGCTGCCCAGGCCAGAAAGAAGGCGGCCAGGACGAGGTTAATGACACTGAAAATCCGTCCGATGGGGCTCATGCTTGATCTAAGGGGGATGCTAGGGATCCTGAGGACTGGCCGCGCTCGACAGCGCGCCGTGACTCAATCGGAGCTCGTTCCGAAAACTGGACAGTCGGCGCGTGAGTATAGGGACCGCCCTGAATGCGGTCAAGCAACCCCGAGCCCCGACACGCCCCGGTCTAGCCGCCCCCGCGGGAGGGGTTACGGAAAGAAAGGAACCACCCTGCCAGCCCCGCCAGGGCCAGGACCCAGGCGAGCAGGGGCTGCAAGAAAATGTAGGGCGTGCGGGCCGTGGCGTCCGTCGGCACGGGCGGGCGGACCGCGAGGGTTCCTGGGATCTCGCGGTCGACCCCTGACACCCACAGGCGCGCCAGCTCCCGTCCGGAGGGGTCGAAGGCGCAGGTGACCCCCGAGTTGGCGACGCGCACCACCGAGCGGCCCGTGGACAGGGCCTGGAGGCGTGAGAAGGCCAGCATCTGGTCCAGCTCGAAGCTGCCCCGATACCAGGCCTCGTTGGAGACGACCAGATGCAGATCGACCGGTCCGGCCCGGACGGGGTCGGTGTAGACGTCCTCGAAGGCGTTATCGAAGCAGACGGAGGCGGCGATGCGCCAGGAGCGGCGTTCCCCTTCCAGGGTCAGGATGCCGGTCTCTTCTCCCGCCAGGAAGTCGGGAACGTAGCCGGCCAGCTCGTGGACCAACCCGCGCACGGCCCGCGAGCGCTCCAGCCCCATCAGCGACTCGGCGCCGGGGACCAGGTGACGCTTGAGGGCACGGCCCCCCCGCCGGCCGAGGGCATCGTAGAGCACGACGGCGTTCGTGCGGCGTACCCGACTCCCCTCGCGGACGAGGACCTCGGCCCCGGTCAGGAAGCTCGTCTTCGGCGATAGGGTGGCGTTGAGGTCGGCGGCGACGTACTGCAGCAGGAGGCGCTCCCAGCGGCCCAGGCCCGCGAAGAGCTCCGGGATCTCCTCGTCGGTGACCTCCGACCAGGGGTCGAAGTGTACTGGCTCCTGGGCGCCCTCGAGTTCCCGGCCGACGAGCAGCGCGCGCAGCATCGTCTCGCCCCAGCAGACCAGGTCCGGAGCCGGTCGGCCCTCCCGCTCCAGGCGCTCGAGCCCCTCGCGGGTGAGGGTCAACGATGCCCGGAAGGTCTCCTCGGGAGGCGCCGATCGCTTGCGCTCCTGGGCGATGGCCGGTTGCACCAGCAGGAGGCTCGGCCCCGGCCGGGTCTGGGGCGCTGGCACGGCGGCGGCCAGGGCGAGGCCGACCAGCGCCGGGCCAGAGGCCCACAGGGCCGGGCCCCGTCCCAGGCGACGGCGAGCGGCGAGCTGGGCCAGCCCGCCGGCCAGGGCGGCCAGGACAAAGGACAGGCCCTCGACGCCCCAGACCCGCGCGCTGCCGGCGAGCAGAGGGATCTCGAGGGCGAAATGCCCCAGGCGCAGCCACCCCATGCCGAGGGGCGGCGGCACGAGGGCCCGCAGGCATTCGAGGGAAGTCCAGGCCAGAGCCGCGGCGAGGGGCAGGGGCAGGCGGGGTGCGAGGCGCCGCAGGAGGACCCCCGCCAGGGCCGGGTAGACGCCCAGGGCGACCCCGCCGAAGAGGACCGGGGGCCACCAGACAAAGCGGATCCAGGAGAGCTGTGCGGCGAACAGGACGCCGGCCGCCAGCCACTCGCAGGCGAAGGCCCGGGGCCCGCCGCGGCGCGCGGTCCAGGCCCAGAGCGCCAGGCCCGCGATGCCCAGGGGCGATGGATCGCCGCCGAGGATCCCCGGTCCCGCGAGGAAGGTGAGGCCCCAGGCGCAGGCCAACCACCCCAGGCGGGGCAGGGCGGCGAGGGGTTCGGGCTCGTTGCGGCTCAAGCCAGCGGCCGGTAGGGGCAGAGGTCGCCGGGCTCGAGGGTCTCTCCGGGCGCGAGCACCGCCAGGCCCCCCGCGCGCGCCAGACCCACGACATCGGCGGAAGAGCGCCAGGGCACGGGTCGCAGGAGGTCCACGCCGTCTTCACCGAGGGTGACGGCCACGGGGATGTTCTGCTGGCGATCGCCTGTTCGCGGAGAATCTCCCTCCCAGCTCCCCAGGCGCAGGCCCTCGGCCTGTTCCGCGACGGCTCCAGCGCGCTTTGCCAGGGCGGGACGCACGAAGACCTCGTGGCCCACCAGGCACGAGACGGGGTTTCCGGGCAGACCGAAGACGGCGACCTCCTCGCGGACGCCGAACCAGACCGGCTTACCGGGCTTGATGGCCACCTTGTGAAAGACGCGCTCGACCCCGCAAGCCCGCAAGGCGTCACCGACCAGGTCGTAGCGACCCATGCTCACGCCGCCGGTGGAGATCAGGAAGTCGGAGTCGGCCAGGGCAAGCTCGAAGGAGCGCGCCAGGTGCTCGGGGTCGTCGCGCAGAACCTCGGCGCGCAGGACGACCGCTCCCGCCGCGCGCGCCAGGGCCGCCAGGTGCAGGGTGTTGCCCTCGCGAATCTGGCCCGGTCCGGGCACCTCGGCGGGCGACACGAGCTCGTCGCCGGTGGTCAGGATCGAGACGCGCGGGCGCGGAAAGACGGGCACGGGCTCGCAGCCGACCGACGCCAGGACCGAGAGGTCCGCCGGCCCCAGGCGCCGGCCGCCGGCGAGGACCCGCTGGCCGCGGCGCACGTCCTCGCCGCGGGCGCAGATGTGCTGGCGCGGCCGCGGATCGTCCGTCATCCAGACCGTGTCGTCCTCGCGGCGCGTACGCTCGACCATCACGACTGCGTCGCAGTCATCGGGGACCACGGCCCCGGTGTAGATCGCGATGCACTCGCCGGCCTCGAGCGCACCCTCGTGGGGGCTCCCGGCGCTGGACTCGCCCACCAGGCGCAGGGCGACCTCGCTGGCGCTGGCGCCCGAGAAGTCGGCGCGCTGGACCGCGTAGCCGTCCATGGCACTCTTCTCGAAGGGCGGCAGGTCCCGGTCTGCCTCGACGTCGGACGCCAGAACGCGCCCGGCAGCCTCCGCCAGGACACAGTCCTCGGCCTCGCCAGGTCCGGCGGTGTGCTCGAGAATCTCGGAAACAGCTTCCCCGGGGGTCCGCATATCTGCGGAGTCTAGCTTGCATCCTTCACGAGCCTTCACGCCAGAACGCGCAAAGCCTCGTGAGGAAAGCGGGCCGACACGCCGACACGCCGCCGTGGACACTCTCCGGCCCGGACACGCTCCGGCTGGAACGCTCTCCTGCCTAGAATAGACGTCATGCGCACGCCCACTATCCCCCTCGCGGCGGCCGCCGCCTTGCTCGTCGCGGGCTGCGGTCGCAGCTCCTCCGCCACCGACGCCTCGCTCGCCTCCACCACCGGCCGCCTCGAGCCGACGCGCGTGCGGGTGATGACGGTCGAGCGGCGCGAGATGCGGCGCGTGCTCTCGACCACCTCGGTGGTGGAGAGCGAACGCCAGGTCACGATCATGCCGCGCACCTCAGGCGTGGTGATCGACCTGCGGGTCGAGGAGGGCGACGCGGTCGAGGCCGGAGCGGTGCTCGCCGTGCTCGACCAGCGCGACGCCCGGGCCGCCTTGGAGGAGACGCGTCTGGCTCTCGTGGAAGCCGAGGACAGCGTGCTGCGCGCCGCCCTCTCCCAACGCGAGGCCGCCGCCGCCGCCGAGGGCCTGCGGCTGAGCCACGAGCAGGCCGAGCGGCAGTTCGAACGCAACGCCCGGGCGGGACTGATCTCCGACCAGGACCTTGAGCAGCTCGCCTTTGATCGCGACAGCGCCCTGCGCGCCCACACGACGGGCACCCTGGCGGCCGAACGGGCCGCCCTCGACGAGCGCGCCGCCTCCACGGCGGCCAGCCGCGCGCGGCTGGCCTGCGAGCGCGCGGAGGTCACCCTCTCCCACACCGAGATCACCGCCCCCTTCGCCGGCGTCATCGCGCGCCGCGACCTGCGCGTCGGGGACAACGCCGGTCCGGCGACCGAGGCCTTCGTGCTGACAGACCTCGGGCACCTGCGGGCCGTGTTCCCGCGGCCGCAGCGGGAGCTGGGCGTCTTCGCGGCTCTCGGCACGGACACCGACGGTGAGGGCGCGGCCCACGGCGACGTGCGCATCCGCGCCAGGGCGGAGGCCGTGCCGGGCTACGAGTTCCCGGGCGTGATCGAACGCATCAGCCCGAGCATCGACTCCGCCTCGGGTTCCTTCCGCGTCACCGCCCGACTCCTGCCCCACGCCGACGGCACGAGCTTGCTGCCGGGGATGTTGCTGCGCCTCGAGGTCGTCCTCGAGCGGCACGTCGACGCCCTGGTCGTTCCCAAGCGTGCCCTGCGGCGCGAGGGTGACGTCACGGTCGTGTTCTGCGTACGCGACGGAGCAGCCCATCGCGTCCAGGTCAGCCCCGGATTCAGCGAGGGCGATTCGGTGGAGGTGACCCCGCGCGAGGCCGGGACCCTGATGGCCGGAGCACTCGTCGTCGAGGTCGGCAACCGCGACCTGGAGGACGGTGCTCAGGTCGAGGTGACCGACAGCGCGGACGACCGTGCCAGGACGGAAGACTAGGGGACCGGTGACGCCCACTTCCGACGCGCAAGCTGACCAGGGGGTCGGCGGGCCCTCGCGCCTCGCCTGGGTCACTCGGCGACCGGTGGCGGTCACCATGTTCATGGTGACCATCGCCGTCTTCGGAGCGATCTCGCTCTCGAAGCTGCCGATGGACCTCCTGCCGGAGATCAGCTACCCGACGCTGACCGTGCGCACCGCCTGGCCCGGCGCCGCCCCCGAGGACATCGAGGACCGCGTCTCGCGCCGCATCCAGGAATCTCTCGGTTCCCTCTCAGACCTGGTCCGCACCAGCTCCATCAGCCGCGCCGGAGCCAGCGACGTCGTGCTCGAGTACGAGTGGGGCACGAAGATGACCTTCGCGGTCCAGGACGTGCGCGACCGGCTCGACAGCCTGATCCTGCCTCCGGGGGCCGAGCGCCCCCTGATCCTGCGCTACGACCCGAACCTCGATCCGATCCTGCGCCTGGGGGTGACCGGCGCCGCCTCCTCGGACGGCGCGCGTGATCTGGCACACCTGCGCTGGATCGTCGAGCACAAGATCGAGCGCGAGCTGGAGTCGATCCCGGGCGTCGCGGCGGTGGCGGTGCGCGGCGGCCTCGAGGAGGAGATCCGGGTGCGGGTCGACCCGCACAAGCTGGCCGCCCACTCCATCGATCCGGCTCAGGTCGCCCTGCGCCTGAGTCAGGAAAACCTGAACGCCTCGGGGGGCGTCCTGCGCGAGGGCTCGACCGAGTACCTCGTGCGCACCCTGAACGAGTTCCGGGACCTGGCGGAGATCGAGGCCCTGCCGCTGGTCGAGCGCGGTGATGCGGTGATCCGCATCGGCGACATCGCGAGGGTCGAGCGCACCCACAAGAAGCGCGAGGTCATCACGCGCCTCGACGGGGGTGAGGCGGTCGAGATCGCCATCTATCGCGAGGCGGGCGTGAACATCGTCGAGGTCGCCGACGCCGTCAGGGAACGCGCTCTGGGAACGCGCGAGCAACGGGCCCACACGGAGCGCGAGGGGGAGGGCGGGCTCTGGAAAGACCGTCACCAGGAGGAGTACCTGGCCTGGCGCCTGCGGAACGAGGTGCAGATCGCGATCCTCTCGGACCAGTCCCTGTTCATCCGGGCCGCCATCGACGACGTGCGCCAGGCTGCCCTGTTCGGGGCCGCGCTCGCGATCATCGTCATGTGGTTCTTCCTGCGGCGAGCGGCCAGCACGCTGATCGTCGCGCTCTCGATCCCGATCTCCGTCGTCGTGACCTTCGCGCCGATGTTCCTGCTCGACGTGTCCCTCAACCTGATGTCCCTCGGAGGCCTGGCCCTGGGGGTCGGGATGCTCGTGGACAACGCCATCGTCGTCCTGGAGTCCATCACGCGCTGCCGCGAGGAGGGCGACGATCTGTCGGCGGCGGCGGTACGCGGCGTGAGCGAGGTGGCAGGCGCGATCGTGGCCTCGACCCTGACCACCGTGGCGGTCTTTGCGCCGATCGTCTTCGTGCACGGCATCGCGGGCCAGATCTTCGGCGACCAGGCGGTGACGGTCGTCTCTGCCCTGCTCGTCTCCCTGCTGGTGGCCGTGCTCTTCATTCCGATGCTCGCCTCGCGCCCCTGGCTGGCGGGAGAGCTGCGGATCGAGGCGGCGGCCGTGCGCGATGCAGCGCCCCCCCCGCCCGCACCCTGGACCATGGGGACGCTCATTCCGCGGAGCCTCTCGCTCTGCGGCCGCGGGATCCTGGTTCTCTACGAACTGACGGTGGCTGCGGTCGTCGCCCTGAGCGCCGTGCTCTGGCGCCTGGGGAGCGTGCTCAGCGCGCCCCTGCGGCGGCTCTTCGACCGCGCCTGGGCTCGGACCGAGCTCCTCTACGACCGCACCCTGGCCAGCGCCCTCGCCCACCGGGCCGCGGTCCTGGCCGGCGTCGCTCTGCTCGGCGCCGGAGCCCTCGCGCGCGTCCCGCACCTGGGAGCCGAGCTCCTGGGCGAGATCCGACAGGGCGAGTTCACCGCCCACGTGGGCCTGGGAGTCGAGACCCCCCTGTTCGACACCGAGCGCGTCCTGGTCGCGGTGGAGGAGCGCGTGCGCGCCCTGCCCGGCGTGGCCGTCACGGCCCTGACCGTGGGAGTCGAGGCCGACACCCTCTCGCGCGACATCGAGGGCGAGCACACCGCGCGCCTGACCGTGCGCCTGACCCCCGAGGCGCGCGCGGCGGAGCGCGAGGAGGTACTCCTCAACGAGGTGCGCGCCCTGCTCGAGGAGCGCCCCGAGGCGCGCTCGGTGGACGTGACGCGACCGACCCCCTTCTCGATCGACGCGCCGATCGCGGTCGAGGTCGGGGGCCACGACCTCGTGCGCATGCGCGCGGTCGCTGCCGAGGTCGCACGGCGCATGGAAGGCGTCGAGGGCCTGACCGACATCCGCACCACCGTTCGCCCCGGCCACCCCGAGGCGCGCATCGTCTTCGATCGCGACAAGACCCTCGAGTACGGTCTCGACCTTGCGGCCGTATCCTCACTCGTCCGCGACCAGCTGCTCGGCAGCGTCCCGACGCGCTTTGTCGAGGGCGACGACCGCATCGACATCCGGGTGCTGGGAGACGAGCGCTTCCTGAACGATCTCGACGACGTGCTCGACCTGGCGGTCAATCCGGCCGCCGAGACGCCCGTGCCCCTCAACGCCGTGGCGCGCGTGCGCCTGGTGCAGGGTCCGGCGGAGATCCGACGCATCGGCAACACGCGCGCGGTCATCATCACGGCCTCGGGCACGGGAATCGATCTGGGAGGACTGAACCAGCGTGTGGAGCGGGCCCTGGCGACCCTTGAGAAACCCGGCGACGTCACCGTCGAGCTCGGCGGTCAGAAGCGCGCGCTCGAAGAAGGGCTCGACAGCCTGCTGTTCGCGCTCCTCCTGGCGATCTTTCTGGTCTACGTCGTGATGGCCAGCCAGTTCGAGTCCCTGGTGCAGCCCCTGATCATCCTGCTGACCGTGCCCCTGGCCGGGGTCGGCGTCGTGTTCGCCCTCGACTGGCTCGACACGCCGCTCTCGGTCGTGGTCTTCATCGGCCTGATCCTCCTGGCGGGGATCGTGGTCAACAACGCGATCGTGCTCGTGGACCGCATCAACCGCAAGCGCGACGAGGGCCTTGCGCTGCGCGAGGCGATCCTCGAAGCGGGGCGCGCCCGCCTGCGCCCGATCCTGATGACGACCACGACCACGGTTCTAGGGCTGTTGCCCCTCACCGGCTGGCTGGCGAGCTTGCCACTCCTGGGTGCCCTCGGTTCGGGTGAAGGTCGGGAGGTGCGCGCACCGATGGCGATCACGGTCGTCTGCGGTCTAGCGTGCTCGACGCTCTTGACCCTGGTGGTGATCCCGGTCGTCTACTCCCTGCTCGCCGGGGGCCGGTCCGCGGCGAGGAGAGAGCGAGCCCGGGCATGAGAGCGCGGGCGAGGCTCTTCGATGGCGCGGTCACCCGGCCGGTGACCCTGCTGGTCACCTTCCTGACCCTGATCGTCGTAGGCGTGATCGCCTATGCGCGGATCCCGCTCGAGATGATGCCCGGAGGCATCCAGAGCGACAGGCTGACGGTCATCGCCTGGAATCCCGGGGCGAGCGCCGAGGAGAACGAGGCCAAGGTCGTGCGCCCTCTGGAAGAGCAGATCCGGACCATGGGTGGCATCGCGGACGTCTACAGCTGGTCCGACGAGGACCAGGCGCGGATCGAGGTCCACTTCGAACGCGGAGCCGACATCGACCTCGCGCGCGCCGAGTTGCGTGACCGCATCGAGCGCACGCGGCCCGAGCTCCCCGACGAGCTGGAGCGCGTCCAGATCTGGTCCTGGAACGACGGGGACCTGCCCTTGATGTGGTTCGCTCTGCTGCACGACGGACAGAGTGACCGCACCGACTACCTGGTCGAGACGATCGTGCAGCGCCGGCTGGAGGCGGTCGACGGCGTCAGTCGCGTACAGATCTGGGGCCGGCTAGAGGACTCGATCCGAATATTGCTCGACGAGGAGAGGGTCAAGGCCGCGCGCCTCGACCTCGGTGCGCTGGTGCTGCGCTTGAGCCAGGACAACTTCACCGAGCCTCTGGGGGAGGTGTACGACGGCCGGCGGCGCGTGCTCGTGCGCTCCGACATGCGCTTTGGGACCCTCGAGGAGATCGAACGCTTTCCCGTCGGCGGCGGACTGGTGCTGGCGGACGTGGCGCGCATCGAGCGCGTCAAGGCAGTCGTCAACAACCTCTCGCGCATCGACGGCGCCCGAGCCTACTTCGGACAGATCGGCCAGGAGAGTTCGGCCAACGTGGTGGAGACGGCGCGCCGTGTGGAAGCCGCCTTCGCCGAGCTGGAGGCGAGCCCCGAGCTCCGAGGCCAGATGGAGTTCCTGAACCTGTTCAGCCAGGGGGCGTTCATCGAGGCCTCCATCGGACAGCTGCGCAGCACCGCTCTGTGGGGCGGCGCCCTGGCGGCGCTGGTCCTGCTCTCGTTCCTGCGCCGCGTGCGGGTGACCCTCTGCGTGGCGCTCTCGATTCCCGTCTCGTCCCTCCTGGCCGTGGCCTGGGTCTACTTCGCCGGCGGCACCTTCAACATCCTGACGATGACCGGCATCACCCTGGGGATCGGGATGCTGGTCGACAACTCGGTGGTCGTTATCGAGAACATCGCACGCCTCCATCGCGAGGGACTCCCGCCACGCGAGGCCGCGGCGGCCGGAGTGAGCGACGTGGGCCTGGCGGTCTCCCTGGCGACGATGACGACGGTGGTCGTCTTCCTGCCGATGATCTTCATGACCGGTGACCCCATGGCGCGGCTCATGTTCGGGGCCGTGGGCATGCCTCTGTGCCTTTCCCTCGCGTTCAGCCTGCTCGTGGCCCTGGTCTTCCTGCCCGTTGCCGCGGCGCGAATCGTCGGTCCGCGCCGGGCAGGCGCCGAGGCCTTCGCCCGCACCCTGGCTCCCCTGGCGGCGCTCCCCGCGCGCGCCACCCTGCGGATACTGAGAGCCCTCGCGCACCTCGGCGGACTGGCCCTGGGCGCCGTGCACCTGCTCGAACGCGGACTCCTGCGGCTCCTTACCCCGCTGCGCGCGCTGCTCGTCTCCCTCCTTGCGGGCCTCGCCTGCTGGCGTCTGTTCGCCCCGCCCGACGATGCCCTGGCCCCCCTGCGCGAGGTCGGCCTGGCGCCCGCTGGCGCCGCCCTCGCCCCGCACACCCTGGCCCTGGCGGCCGCCCTTCCGGCGGCACTCCTGGGCGCGGCCCTGTGCCTGTTCGGCCTGGCTCGCTGGCGCGCCCGCCCGGCCGCCCGCCCCCGGCTCGCGCCCCGCCGCGACGCCCCGGACTCCGTTTCCCTCGTCGACATGCTGGTGAACGCCAATGCCAGCCTCCTGGACTGGACCCTGCGTCATCGCCTCTTCGCCTCCATGCTGGCCTGCGCGGCGATGTGCTCGGTCATGGTGCCCCAGAGCGGGATCACCTTCGCCGCCTTCGGAGCGGAGGAGACGCGCAGCCGCCTCACGGTCCGCATCGAACTCGAGGACAACTTCACCCTGGCCGAGGCCAGCGAGGAATTGACGCTCTACGAGGGCCCGGTCGCCGAACGCCGCTCCGAGTTCGGGCACGACCACGCGTCGATCAGCTTCGACCGCGGCGGCGGAAGCCTCACGATCTACTGGAACGAAGCGCAGACGCCCGAACACATCGAGCACGTGCGGCGGCGCCTGAAGGAGATCTGGCCCGCGCTCCCCGGCCACCGCGTGAACTTCTCGGAGCAGCAGTCCATCGACACGCGCAACCGCTCCATGGTGACCTTCGCGCTCGAGGGTCCCGACGCCGACGAGCTGGCTGCCCTGGGGCGCGCGGCCCTGGCCGTCCTTGAGGAAGTGGAAGGGCTCGAGGACATCTCCTCTCCGCTCGGCGACGCTCCCGAGCAGGTGCGCGTGGCGATGGACAGCGAACAGGCCTGGCGCCTGGGGGTCAACGCCCAGCTCGCCCTGCAGAACATTTCCTGGGCCCTGCGCGGCGCGGCCCTGCCGTTCTTCCAGGAGCCCGGGCGCGAGCTGCCCTTCTACATCGAATACGACGAGGAAGAGGTCGCCGGGCTCGACACCCTGCGCGACCTCGATATCCAGACCCTCAGCGGGCCGGTCCCCCTGGCCGCCTTCGCCAGCCTGCGCTTCCAGCGCGGATCGCGCAGCATCTTCCGCCGCAACGGAAAGGCGTCGTTCACGATCCAGGGACGCGTGGTGGACCCGACTCGCCAGCAGGCCGTCTCCGAGGCGGGCATGGCGGCTCTGCGTACCATGGACCTGCCGCGCGGCTACTCCGTCGCGAGCGACGACTCGGTCGGCTCGCGGCAGGCGACGGAGCTAGGGCAGATGAAGCGCGCCCTGTCCCTCTCCGTCGTGCTCGTGTTCCTGCTGATGTCGATCCTGTTCGAGTCCCTGCTGCGCCCCTTCTCCGTGCTCTTCACGATCCCCTTCGCCGCTACCGGCGCCCTATGGACCCTGTACCTGACGCGCACGCCCATGGACTCGGTCGGGTTCATCGGACTGATCATCCTGGTGGGCGTGGTGGTCAACAACGGCATCGTCCTGATCGACCGCATCCACCGCCTGCAGGCGAGCGGCATGGAGCGCCGGCTCGCGGTCCTCGAGGGCAGTCGCACGCGCGTGCGACCGATCGTGATGACCGCCGTGACGACAATCTTCGGCCTCCTGCCGATGGCCCTCGCCGAGCCGCCGGCCGAGGGGATCGACTACCGCGCACTTGCGACCTGTGTCGCCGGCGGCCTCGCCATCAGCACCTTCTTCACGCTCTGGGTCGTCCCTCTGGCGTTCACCCTGCTCGACGACCTCGGGCGCGTGCTCTCCGAGCGGACCCATTCCGCCCTGCGACGCCTCGCGCGACTGCGCATGCCCTCCCAGAGCGCGCCCGGAGCATGAGCCCAGCGCCAGGCGGGGCGATTCCGTTGGAGGAGAAGCGGACGCGGGATAAGCTGTGGGCCGCTCCGATCTGCGCTCCGATCCTTCTCAGCCCATGGTCCAGGACACCCAGAATTCGTCCGAAGATCTCACCGACGGCAGCGGCCGCCGGATCGCCTTCTGCGTGTCCCGTTTCCACGGGGAGCTCACCGGTGCAATGCTCGACTCGGCGCGCAGGGAGCTCGCTGCCGCCGGCGTTGCTGCCGCCGACATGCAGGTCTGCCACGTGCCCGGCGCCTTCGAGTTGCCCTTGGCTGCACGCCGCTTCGCGCGCCTGGCCACCGTGGACGCCGTCATCTGCATCGGCCTGGTCTTGAAGGGCGAGACGCGTCACGACGAGGTCGTGGCGCGCGGCGCGGTGGATGGGCTGCGGCAGGTCATGCTGGAGTGCGACAAGCCGGTGCTCCTGGGCGTGTTGACCTGCGAGACCATCGAACAGGCCCGCGACCGCGCCCTCCCTCCCGATGCCGGTGGGCAACAGGACAAGGGGCGCGCCCTCGCCAAGGCGGCGCTCGAGACCCTCGCCGCCCTGGATGGAATCGATGCCGAGACCCCCGCGGCGGGCACCTGCGGCTTCCGCGTCTCGTCCACCGACGAGGTGGAGGCGTGAAGAAGCGCTCGCGGGCCCGCGAGCTGGCGCTCCAGTTTCTCTATCAGGCCGATCTCGTCGGCTCGGCGCCCGAAGAAGCTGAGGGTTTCCTGCGCGAGGAGGAGCGCGACCTGGAGACGCGCGGCTTCGCCCAGCGCCTCGTCGATGGCGTGGGCGAGAACGCGTCCGCGATCGACGAGCGCATCCAGGCAGTCGCGCAGAACTGGAACATCTCGCGCATGGCGGTGCTCGACCGCAACATTCTGCGCCTGGGAGTTCACGAGCTCCTGTACTGCCCCGACATCCCGCCCAAGGTGGCCATCAACGAGGCGATCGAGATGGGCAAGCGCTTCTCGACTCAGAACTCGGGGGCCTTCATCAACGGGATCCTCGACAAGATCATGAACGAGGCGCTCGCGGCCGGCGCGCGGGACGAGGAAGCCGGCGCGGAAAAAAACTGAGCGATGGGGCTCTTCGGTCGCCTCCGGAGTCGCCTGGGACGCACGCGCTCCGCGATCTCGGACGGGATCTCGGGCCTCTTTCACGGAGGCCGCGAGATCGATTCGGTCCTACTCGGGGAACTGGAGGACCTGCTCTACTCCTCGGACCTCGGGCCCGTGGCCGGCGTCCTATCCGATGAGCTCGCGCGCCTCCATCGGCGAGGCGAGATCCGGAACGAGGACGACGTGCGCGCGACCCTGCGCGCCCTGCTGCTCGAACGCCTCGCCCAGCCCACCGACGAGGTGGACCTCTCCCACGGCCCGACCGTGATCCTGGTGGTGGGAGTCAACGGATCGGGCAAGACGACCACCATCGCCAAGCTCGCCCACCGCTTCCAGTCGGCGGGGAAGAGCGTGCTGCTCGGGGCGGCGGACACCTTCCGGGCGGCGGCGGCGCGCCAGCTGGAGGTCTGGGCCGAGCGCAACGACTCCCACATCGTGCGTCCCGAGCGCGACGGCTACGACCCGGCGGCGATCGCCTTCGACTCGTGCGAGTCCGCCACGGCACTGGGAATCGACGTGGTGCTGATCGACACCGCCGGACGCCTGCACACCCAGAAGAACCTGATGAATGAGCTCGAGAAGGTGCGGCGCGTGATCGCCAAACGCATCCCGGGCGCACCGCACGAGACCTGGCTCGTGCTCGACGGCACCAACGGCCAGAACGCCGTGCTCCAGGCGCGCGAGTTCACCTCGGCGGTCGAGGTCACTGGCCTGATCGTCGCCAAGCTCGACGGTACGGCGCGCGGCGGCGCCGTGTTCGGAATCAAGGAGGCCCTGGGCCTGCCGGTGCGCTATATCGGGACCGGCGAGTCCCTCGAGGAGCTCGAGGTCTTCGAACCCGAGAGCTACGTCGCGGCGATCCTAGAAAGTCGGGACTGAGGGTTGTCCGGAGAGCGACGTTGAAGAGCACCCTGCTCGCCGGCCTGCTGCTGCTCCCCGCCCTGGGAGCGATCACGGCGGGAGCCCTGGGCGCTGCCGACCCCGCGACGAGGGAGGCGGCCCTCACCGGCTGGGTCGGCCTGGGCCTGATCCCCCTGGCCTTGGCCCTGCTCGTGCGCCCCCCTGGAATCCACCGCGGAGCGGTCGGCCTCGTGCCCGCCCTGCTGGGAGTCGCGGCGCTGTCGTGGCTGGCGGCCGAAGGCGCGGGCGACGGCCTGGAGCGCACGCGCTCGGTGACCCTGCTGGCAGCCGGCGCCCTGGCGGCCCTGGCGGCGGCGGGGCTCGATCAGGCAGGACGGCGTGCCCTCGTGCGCGGAACGATCGCGATCGCCCTGTGCGCTGTGGGCTCGGACCTGGCGGGACTCCCCGCCGAAGTGGGGGGCTTCGCGGGCAACACGGGCGAGCTCTCCGACGCGGTCCTGCCCGGCGCTCTGTGCGGAGCGGCCCTCGCCTGCACCGGCCGCGGCCGGTGGCGCTGGGCCGGAGGGGCGGCCGCGATGCTGCTCTGGGCCCATGCCCTGCGCACACCGGTCGCGGCGACCCTGGTCACGGGGAGCGTCGTGCTCGCCCTCGCTAGCCTCGCCCACCTGCGCGCAGCGCGCCGCAGCGCCCTGGCTCTGGCCGCCGCGGCCACCGCCTTCGTCGCCGGAGCCGCCTTCCTGGGAAGCGGCGCCCTGGGTCCGGGCGCGAGGGCGATGGCCGACGCGCCTTCCGCTCCCCCCGCGGCCACGGACACCGGCGGCATCGAGGTGCGCGCGAGGATCTGGGCTCGCACGGCGGCGATGACCCTCGACCGGCCCTTGCTGGGCGTGGGACCGGGGCAGTTCGCGGTGCGGTTCCCGCTCCACCGCGACCCGCTCGAGATCGAGCTCTCCTCCCACCAGCGGCTCCAGGAGCAGGAACGCGAGGTGGAGCATCCGCACAACGACCTGCTGTTGATCGCGAGCGAGCTGGGCCTGGCCGCGGCCCTGGGGTGGCTGGTCCTGGCGGCGGCGGCCGGCGCGGCGGCCTTGCGCGCCCTGAGAGCCGGCGACGAATTCGCCTGTGCCCTGGCGCTGGGCAGCGGCGGCGTCCTGGTGGCCGGTCTCTTCAACGCGACCCTCTTCTACAACCCCGTGGCGTCGGTCGGGGGCTTCGCCCTGCTGGGCGCGCTGCTTGGCCTGCCGCACGGGGAGGAGGGCGGCGGCGTTCGACGCTGGCCCTTGCGCGGAGCGGGCATCGTCTACCTGTCGCTCTGCGCGTGGCCCGCCGCGGGCCTCGCGCGCCACGGCCTGGCCCTGGCCGCGATCGCCGGCGGCGAGCCACCGAGCGCCACCGAAGTTGAAGGTGCGCTGAACGACGCCCTGGCCGCGCGCGGGGACTCGGTCGTCGCTCTCACCTTGCGCGCACGCCTCCTGGAGCAGACCGGCGCCGAGACCGAGGAGCTGCTCGCCGCCTGGCGGGCGGTGCTCGCCCTGCGCCCTCACCGCGTCGAGCCGCTCCTGCAACTTGCGGTGCACCACGCGCGACGCGGCGATCTGGAGCAGGCTCGAGCGCTGTTCGAGGCCACCCTCGCGGTGGATCCCGGACACCCGGCGGCCCTGCGCAACCGGGCCTGGCTCGAGCTCTCGATCGGCGACGGGGAGCGCGGCCTGGGCGCTCTCGATGCCGCGCGAGCGGCGGGTCGCGCCGGGGCGCTGTGGCTGACCGAGACGGGCGCCAAGCTGCTGTTGATGGGGCGCGAGGCCGAGGGCACGGCGGTCCTCGCCCGGGCCCACGAGCGGCTGAAAGGCCTGACCGGCGAGTCGGCCTGGGGCCTCTCGCGCGAGTACCGCACCAAGGACGCCGCCCTGATCGCCGACGGCCTCGAGAGCATGGCCCATCGCCTGTGGGCGCGCGAGCACGCCGCCGACGGACGCTGGGAGGACGCCTACCGCTCCCTGCGCCAGGTGCTGCGCATCACACGCCGCCACGTCCCTGGCGGACCCGCGCCGGTCCGCCTCGAGCTGGGCGCATCCCTCTGGCGCGCCCGCATGCCCGAGGACGCGCGGGCCATGCTCGCGGGCATTCCTGACGCCGCGGCGCTCCTCTCGGGGCTGCCGGCCTGGGTTGCCGAGGCCCTGGAGGAGATGTAGTACCGTCTGCCCTCCACGAGGCGATTTTTCCCCGACCGGGACCGTTACTCACGCCTGGGCGTCCGTATCCATGGAGCGCCCTCCGGGCGGTTCCTTCCCCGCAAATCCCTCCGACCCATCGAGCACCACCCATGCAAGTCCCCCCCAGCGGCGGCGAGAACGTGGCCCGCAACGAGCGGATCCTGGTCGTCGAGGATGAGGAGAACCTGGCCCTGGGTATCCGCGACGCCCTCGAACACGTCGGTTTCACCGTCGAGGTGACCCTCGACGGCCCCGCGGGCCTGGCCGCCGCGCGCTCGGGGCGGCACGACCTGATGGTGCTGGACCTGATGCTGCCGGGGATGAGCGGCCTCGATATCCTGCAGACATTGCGCACGGAGAAGCGCGACCTGCGGGTGTTGATCCTGACCGCGCGCGCCAGCGAGGCGGACGTGGTGCACGGGCTCGACATGGGCGCCGACGACTACATGTGCAAGCCCTTCGCCCCGCGCGAGCTGGTGGCGCGCGTCGCGGCCCAGTTTCGCCGCCGGGAGATCGACACCACTCCCCCGCCGCAACTCGAGCTGCCGGGCGGCATCTCGGTCGACCTCGAACGCCTCGAGGTCCACCGCGACGGCGAGGTCATCCAGCTCACGCCGCGCGAGGGCGACATCCTGCGCTACCTGATCAAGCACTCCCACCGCGTGGTGACGCGCGATGACCTGCTGGTCGATGTCTGGCACTACAGCAACGGCAAGGTGGAGACGCGTACGGTCGACATCCACATCGTCGGCCTGCGCCGGAAGGTCGAGCCCAACCCCTCAAGCCCGTCGCTGATCCAGACGGTGCGGGGCAAGGGCTACCGTTGGTACACCTAGATCTCCACCGCCGGCGGACGGCGCTGGCTCTCTATGGCCTGCTGCTGGTCCTGCCCACCGTGGTCCTGGGCGTGCTCCACTGGCGCCAGCTGACCGGGGACCACGAGCAGAGCCTGGAAGAGGTGCCCTGGGAGGTCTACGACGCCGGGCGACGCCTGGCCGAAGCGGTGCACGACGAGTTGCACAAGCTCGTGGGCGCCGAGAACCGGCGGCCCTGGTACCACTACCGCGAGTCCTTCTTCCCGCCCGGGACGATCGGGACGGACTTCGCCCTGGTGCGCTCCCCCCTGGCCTTCGAGCCCCATCCACCGGGCATCCTGGGCTGGTTCACCTACGAGTTCCCGCACGGGATCGACGCCCCGGTGACCCTGTTCGGTGGGGCGGGAGACCCCGCCGAATGGGCGCGGCGGAAAGGCAAGTTGCTCGCCACCGCGGCCGATCTCGTGGTCCACGACCACGCCCGAGAGACCCTGCAGCGCGTGACCCACTTCCCCGCCGAGCGCGAGACGAGCCTCACCCTCTCGGTGGCCGCCATCAACCACAGCGACGAGGGGGACGTGCAGTGCATGCTGGACGAACTGCCCCACCTGCGCGTGCTCGAGAGCCTGGAGACCGACGTCCATCAGTACGGCTTCCACCTGCGCTTCTACCGCGAGCGGGACGGGACGCCACACCTGATCGCCACGCGCAGCGTCCTGATCACCGGCAGCGCCGTCCTGGACGACATGCCCGACTGCTTCGCGACCCTGCGCGAGGGGGCCTACATCGTGCAGGGATTCTTCGTGGACACGGACTGGTTCTTCGAAGAGATCCCCACCGAGGCCGCGGCGCGCGTGCTGGACGGATCGCAGCGCTTCGTGCCGGTGGGCACGGGAGCAGGCGACGCTGCGCCCGACGAGGAGATCGGGCTCGTGCACCTGGTCGAGGAGCTGGGGTTCGAGACCTACGTGCTCGAGGATCGCGAGTTCGGCGCCCTGCGCGTGGCGATCAGCACCGAGGAGCTCAAGCGGCGCTTCGGCCTCCAGGCGCGCCGCTTCCTGGGGGTGGCCGCGATGCTCGGCCTGTCCCTCATCACCGGCTTGCTGCTCTTGTTGCGCTCGGTGCGCCGCGACCTCGAGTACGCCCGCCAGACGGAGAACTTCGTCGCCGCGGTGACCCACGAGCTGCGCACGCCCGTGTCCGCCATCCGTCTCTATGGCGAGATGCTGCTGGACGGCTGGGCGCGCGACCCCGAGCGGCAGGCTGACTACCATCGCCGCATCGTGGCCGAGGCCGAGCGCCTCGAGACGATGGTCGAGCGCGTGCTGGAGAAGGGGCAGCTGGCCGGGACGCGCACCAAACCCCGACCCGCCGACCTCAACGCCACCCTCGAGCCGGTGCTCGAGGGCTTGCTCAAGAGCAATGAGGGCGCGCTGGAGGACCTGGAGCTGGAACTCGCCGACGATCTGCCGCCGGTGCTCCTGACGGCGGAGGCCGTGAGTTCGATCGCCACCAACCTGGTGGAGAACGCGCGCAAGTACGCGCCGGCCACCGCGAGTTCCACGGGCGAGCCGATCCTGGTGCGCACACGCTTGCGCCGCGGACGCCCGGTCCTGGAGATCCTCGATCGCGGGCCGGGGGTCCCCGCGGACCAGAAGGTGCGCGTTTTCGAGGCCTTCCACCGCATGGGCAACGAGGCGACGCGCACCTCGCGCGGGACGGGCCTGGGGCTGCACCTGGTCAAAACCCAGGCCGAGGCCCTGGGGGGCGACGCCGAGGTTGCCGACCGGCCGGGAGGCGGGAGCATCTTCCGGGTCGTGTTTCGCCCCGCCCGCCCGCGCTCCTGATTCCCTACCTCGGGAAGGGCCGCGGTCCGTCCCCAAGGTGACGGGGCGCCAGGACGATGATCCCAGTGGCGCGGGTCGGCGCGGGTCCTCGGACCCACCCCCCCCACTCCCAGCCGGCGACCGCGCCTCGCACCGAGACCCACAGCAAGATTCCTGATCTCCTCGTTCCGTCGGCTCGCGCGGTCCCCCCACCCGCGGGTCGGCGGACTTTTCTTGCATCACGCGTCGGCGCGCACCGACCTTCCACTCCGAAGGCGCGGCCGGTCCGGGTCGGTGCAGCGCGCGCTGGCGTGGTCCCGACTCCGTACGCGCCCTACTCGGTATCTTCCGTGTCCCAGCTCGCCAAGTGGAGCTGGTAGCGTTGCTTGAGGTAGTCGATGGAGTCGAAGGAGGCCGCGCGAAACCTCTGCAGGGCCAGTTGCAGCTCCAGGCGCTGGACCGACGCGTACTCCGCCGGCGTCATGCGCGAAAGGTCCGCGGCACGCGCACCCGAGTGGCGCACGAGGTAGGCCTGCTCCCCGCCACGGTCGAGGGATGCCGCGGGCACCTGTCCCTCCACGGCGGAGTAGAGGGCGCCGCTGGCGCGCAGGAAACCCGTGATGGCGTCCGCCTCCTCGTCATCTCCCGTGAGCGGCGTGGAGCGCTCCTGAAAATCGCGGTAGCTCACCTCGAAGCCCGCTGCCGCGGCAGCTGCCTCGAAGACCTCGACCGTGGTGGTCGGCAGGAAGGGCGTGCCATCGACATCGGGACGCTCACCGAGGCCGTCGCGCATGGCCTCGAGCCGTTCGAGCGCGACCTCGCCGCAGGTCTGGTCGATCCAGGCAGCTTCGACTTGCTCGCTGATGTCCGCGAAGGGAGGCAGGTCGGGCGCCAGTACGGAGGAGACTCGGGCCACGATCAGAGCGCCCTTCTCCACCGTGACCGTCGGCACGATGCCGCCCGCTTCCCGGTTGTTCATGGCTGCTGCCACCAGCGGTCCGGTGAAGGGTTCCTCGCCCTCGCGCCACTCCTCCAGGCTACGCTCGGTCCCAGCGGCCGCGAATTCCAGACCCACCGTGGCCGCCTCGGCCTCGAGGTCCACGACCTCCACGATCGCGCCGTCGGCGAGTCGGCTCGTCAGGTCGGCCAGCCAGTCCACCATGGAGTAGTAGGCCGGAGCCTCGCGGCGGCATTGATCGACGACGGCATCGAAGGACAGATAGAGGCGATCTCGCCCCTCCAGGCTCTCGTCCTCCTCCTCGCGACGGAAGCGCACGTGAGAGAAGCTCTCGTAGTAGCGCCGCGCGAGCTCGTCGAGGTCCTCGCCCTCCGGTCGCGGGTAGGCCTCGTACAGGCCCGCGAACTCACCTTCGGCGGCCTGCGCGTCGGCCGTGACGAAGGCGATCTGGGCCGACCAGCGGCGGGGTGTCCGGTAGGGCTGCTGGGCGGGCTCGCTCAGGGCGCCGAACCAGACCTCGAGGTCCGCCTCGGCCAGGCGCACGCGGGCCTCGGCTTCCTGTTCCGCCACGGCTATCCGGACGAGGTGGAAGGCATTCTCCTGGTGTCGCGACTTCCAGGTCGCCTCGATCACGGTCGGATCGCTCTCGCTGACGCCGAAGTCGAGGTACGTCCGCAGGCGGCGTACGGCCAGAGCACGACGCAAGGCCTGCTCGAAGGCCGCTGCCGGCACGCGCACGCTGCTCGCCACGAAGCGGTGGTAGGCCTCGGGGTCGGGCCAGGTCCGCAGGATGAAGTTCGCCAGGGACGTGTCCGTCACCCGGATGCCGTGGTGGGCCGCCACGTCCTCAAGGATCAGGAAGCGCGCGACGTCCTCGTCGAGGCCCGCATCCATCTGACCGAAGCCCAGGAAGGGCAGGATGCGCGCGGTCTCGAGGATGCGCAGGGCGCGCTTGTGCCCGACGAAGTCCGCGTAGGTGAACTCTCTCGGCGTCCCGTCCGGTCCCGTCCAGCGCACGTAGGTCTCGGCCACCCGCTCATCTCCGGCACCCAGCGAGCCCATCAGGGCGCTGGGAACGACGAAGATGATCAGCAGGAACACGACCAGAGCGAAGCTCAGGTAGAAGCGCAGGCGGCTCTGCCCCTTGGGAACGAAGACGATGTCGTCGTCGTGCGCCACGGAATCGGAGGCGGGTGAGGCTGAGGCCGCGTGCCGGCCTTGCTTGGTCTTGTCTCTTTTCCTGGACATGGGGGTACTCTGCGCGCGGGCCCGGGATGTGGAACGGCAGAGTGTACGGAGCCGTCAGCGCGGGAAGCAAGCTGGAGGCACGGGGCGGGCGGGGTTCAGCCCAGCAGTTCCCCGTCGCGGGGCAGTTCCTTGAGGTCGGCCAGGCCGAAGCGATCCAGGAACGCGCGCGTCGTCCCGTACTCCAGGGCGTGACCGGGCTGCTCGGAGCGGCCCACGACCCGCGCCAGACCTCGATCCACCAGTCCGCGCAGCATCGGCCCGCACTGGACGCCCCGGATGGCCTCCACCTCGGCCTTCGTGACCGGTTGGCGGTAGGCGACGACCGCCAGGGTCTCTAGGCCGGCCGGCGAGAGGCGCTCGATCTTGCGCGCCTTCTGCAGGCGGGCCACCACCTCATCGGAGTCCGGGGCCGTGACTAGCCGCCAGCCACCGGCGATCTGGCGCAGCTCGAGGGGCAGGCCGCAGGCCTCGAGGCGTCGGCCGAGCTCCTCGAGGGCGTGCCGCACGCGGGCGGGGCGCACATCCTCCAGCAAGCCCACGATGCGCCCAATTCCGAGGGGTTCGGGAGACGCAAAGACGAGCGCGGCGACCGAGCGCAGGAGGCGTTCCTGCTCCTCTTCGCCGGGCTCTTCCTCGGTCTGGTTCCCGGCCAGGGTCTCCTCCGCGCTTTCCCCGGCGGTCCCTTCCCCCGACACCGGTTCGGACTCTGCGCCCCCGTCCTCACGGTCCTGCGGGGACGATTGCTGCGGACGATCGGTCGGCGGCTCGGCTCCCGTGTCCTCGATTTCCGACATCGCCACGCCTGTCTCGCCCTCCTCGACCATCGCGGGAGCATCGCGGAGTCGAGGTCGCGATGCAAGGCCCATCCGGGTCGCTCTCAACCGTCCGCGGCCTCGATCAACTCGAAGAACGGAGCCAGATCGACCGGGTAGCGGCGAGCCATCTCGGCCGTCCACTGCAGATACTCGGGTTCGCTCACCTGCCGCTCGCCGAGGCTCGCCTCCACGGCGGAGCCGAGGTGAGGCCAGAGTCCCGTGTCCGCCTCCTCGCGACCCTCGACGCGGATCAGCATCCAGCGGCCCTGCTCCTCGAAGGGTCCGGCCAGGGCGCCGACCTCGGTCGTGAAGGCCATGCGCGAGAGAGGAGTGCGAGCGCGCACGACCGGCGAGACGCCGCCGAAGGCCGCGGTCGAAGCAATGTTCAGTCCGCTGGCCGCCTCCTCGAAGGAGGCTCCCGCCTCCACGGCGCTGCGGATCTGATTGGCTCCCGCGCGCGTCTCGGTCACCGCCATGCGCACGAGGGCGTGCTCCGAGCCCAGGACAAAAGCGCGCACCACGCGCTCGGCGAGCAGGCCGCGCACGACCTCCCGCCGCACGCGGCTGCGATAGGCCGCGGGTTGGAGGCCCTGGCCGACGGAGATCCACTCGTCGAGGGTGACGTCGCCGTAGCGCTCGGCCACATCCTGGCCGAGGCGCGCGAGGGCCTGGGCCTGGGCCTGTTCGACGCGCTCGGGCGCGAGCTGGACGCCCAGGCGACGGGCCTCGATCTCCACCGCCCGGGCAGCGACCAGTCCGTCGAGGAAACCGCGCACCTCCGAGGGATTGGAGTGCATCCAGGCCCCCAGGAGCTCACTCGTGGCGATCGGGGACCCGTCCACCAAAGCCACCGGCGGATCGGCCGCGTCCGCCGCGGCCTGCGTCGCCTGGGCGCTGGGCTCGATGGCCCGCGGCTCCTGCGGGGCGTTGCCGGAGGGATTCGAGGTCGCGCTGCAAGCTCCGAGGATCAGGAGCGGGAGCAGCGCGAGACGGGCGTGTCGGTGGGCGTTGTGCAACGAATCGTCAGGAGTCTGTTGAAGGGATGCTCTGGATGGCGGAACGATCGAATCCACGCCGCCTCGCTGCCTGAAAACGCAGGCGATTCGTCTGACGGGCTAGCGGTATCGGATGCGGCGCGTCCGACCGATCCCCCTGCAGGCCTCGCAGGCCACGAGGCGCAAGCCCGAGGGGGGGCCGCCGGTGCGCGCACTGCCGGTGTAGAGCACCTCGCGCGTCCCGGTCCCACCGCACTCGCGGCAGTTGTGAAGCTCGGGCTTCTCGCGCAACTCGACTTCGCCGGAGTGCTCCGCGTAGTAGGCCACGATCCAGTTCTTGCGCGCGGCGTAGGAGAGGCGCGCCCAGAAGGCCTCGACGTCCTCCTCGTCGTCCTCGCTACCGCGCGCCGCCTTGGCCATCTCCTGGTTGCGGAGGAAGCGCGAGATGCGCTCCTCGAGCGCCGCACGCTCCTGGTCGCGCTCACTCTTCGGCGCGGCGACGGTCTGCACCGGGCCGCCGGCCAAGGCCTCGTCCTCGCCCAGGAGCCAGGTGGCGAGCCCATAGGAGGCCGGGCGCCAGCGACCGGGCTTGCGCTCGAGCCACATCTGGCGCACCTGGTCCGACTCCACCTCGGCCCAGAGTCTGGTGGCGTTCCCATGGACGTAGGCCAGGATCTCCTCGCTCATGGTCTCGTCCAGGTAGCCGAGGGTCGCCTCGTAGCCCTTATTGCGGGCCGCCACGCCCGCCAGGCGCTCGATGGCCAGGTACCAGCGACGCCTGACCTCCTCGCGCACGTGCTTGTCGCGCGCCTTCTCGATTCGATCTGAGAGCTTGAGCCGGTCCACCCGCAGGGGTGAATCCTCGAAGAGCCCGTCGAAGACCTCGAGCTCCACCAGGGCCTCGTCGTACTTCTTGCGCCGCTTGAGGAGATCGACCGCCGCGAGGAAGTCGAGCTGCTCCTCCTGGCCCACCTTGACCTCGACGCGGGCGATGATCAATTCCAGCTCCGAATCCATGAACGCGGCATCGAGAGCCTGGGCAGCGATGTAGTGCTCGAGGGCGTGCGAGAAGGCCAGGATGCGCTCGCAGTACTCGGCCAGGTCAAAGTGCGCCTGGCTGTCCTCGGGTTCGATGGCGACGAGTTCCAGGCTGTAGAGCTCCTCCTTCGTGTAGAGCTCGAGCGCCGAGACCCGCACCCCGTCGCGCGTGTCTCGCACCAGCCCCTTGGAGACGTAGCGCGTGCCGCTGCGGTCCTTGACGATGATCTCGTTCTCGGTGTAGCCGAGGATCTTGCCCACCACCTCGCTGCCGTCCACGAGTACCAGCATCTGGGCGGTCATCATGACCTCTTCGCCCTCGACCTCGATGTAGCCGAAGCGCATGCGCAACTCGTTCTCCTGGATCGGGTCCAGCAGTCCCCAGGGCGCGCGCACCAGCCCGCCCGTGTCGATGCGCTCGAAGCTCACCTCCTCCGCAGTGTGCTCGAGGATACGGCCCCACTGGATCGAGCCGTCGCGGAAGCGCACCATCGAGAGCGGGGCGTCGGGCACCGCCGGGGAGAGCAGGTCGAGGGACGCTCCCCCGTCCGGAAGCCCGTCCTGGAGGGCGGCGGTCGCCGCGGCGAGGGGCGCCCAGGTGAGGGCCAGCGGGAGGATCAGCTTGTTCATCATGGTCATCAGTCTTCTACCGCCAGCGGGGCGGTCGTTTTCTGGAATCCCCCGGTCTTCTCGACGAACTCGCGCCGCAGGCGCTCACCGAAGGATAGCTCGCGCATGCGCAGGGTGGTGTAGGAGCGCGATCGCTGCACCCCGGCGCTGTTCCAGCTGAACGACACGTCCACGCGGTATTCGCGCGGATTGTCGGGGTTCTGGCTGGCCTTGGCCGAGTAGACCACGCCCGGCGTGTCGGGGACCGGGCGATCGGTGATCTTGACCGGTTCCCCCACTCGCCCGTCCTCGAAGGGGAAGAGCACCTGCTCGAGGTCCGCTTCCACGGCGCTCACCGCCGAGGCGGCGGCCGCGCGCAGCTGGGCGCTGCGCGTCAGGGCCGCGCCAAAGGTCAGCATGCCCAGGATGGCCGTCGCCCCCAGGAGCAGGATCGCCATGGCCAGCACCACCTCGACGATGGTGAAGCCGTCGCGGGCGCCCGGCTCGGACGAGCGCTGCCTGACTGATCGTGTGCTCGTCACAGGTTCCAGTCCTCACGGTAGAGGGTGATCGGAACCTCCCGAACGACCCTCGCCCCCCAGTGGACCATGGCTCCGGGCTCGTGGGAAACCGGCTCGCTCCCGCGCTGCGCACGGCGCACCGTCACGCGCCTTCCGCTGACATTCGTGACCCGCATCCACTCCCCGTCCAGGTTGACGTGTGCGTCATCGCCGCGCGGGATGCGCGTGGGGTCATCCACAGTGAAGGTGCTGTCCGAGGCGGCCAGGTGGACCGTCAAGCGCGTGCGCGCCTTGCGGTCCACGGCGCGCTCCAGCTCGATCTCGATCCGCACGCGGCGCGGGAGCAGCGGGTGCTCGTCCACTTCCGGCATCCCGGCCCCGGGCTCGTTGAACGGGTGCACGCTCGTGTCGGGGCGCTCGCGGTTCCACCCGTCCCAGGAAGTGGCCGCATGCTCCAGTCGGTCGCCGACGTCCCAACCGTCGTGAACGATCGAGGTCTGGGTCGCAAACCGCAGGCCCACCCACAAGAGGCCGCCGGTCACGTCCTCCAGTTCGCCCGCGTCCGGTTCGTGGGTGGTGGCGTTGAAGAACCCCGGATCGAAGAAGGTGCGCCTCGACGCGTCGAGGGCCAGGTGCGCGCCGCGCCAGGCGATGCCCTCGGCCCGCGCGTCCACTCCGCCCGCAGCCGGCGTGAAGGCCCAGCAGACCTCGAGGGTTGCGGGGCCCGTGAACGGCTCCTCGTCTCCGGCGGTCAGGCGCGCCACCTCCGCCGCCGAGGCCTGGCGCACGAGCCGCAGCCGCGGCCAGCCGGTCTCGGCCAGGCCGTCGCCGTCGGCGTCAAAGCGCACCCATTCCACGAGCATGTCGCCTCTCGCGCCCGGCTCGAGCGAGCGCAGATCCGTCGCCAGCAGCTCCAGGAAGCCGCCGGCGTGTTCGCTCAGGTTGCGGCGCATCTCGGCCCTGCGCCACAGATCGAGGGATCCGTCGAGCAGGGAAAAGACGGCGATCATCAGCACGGTCAACAGCCCTGTCGCGAGCACCAGCTCCACGAGAGTCAGGCCTGCGCACTCCCGGCGTCGCGGGTATGTGTCGCGCGCCTTCATCGGGTCACGCTCCGCAAGGTCATGCCGGGCGCCAGGTAGAAGGCGCCGAATTGCTTCAGGTGCGGCGTGGTCTTCCAGGCGTGGGAGAGGCCGCTCTCGAGATTGAAGGCCCCCGGTTGGTACTCGACGAACGCCCGCCACTCGACGCGATCGGACTGGCGGCCAAGGGGGATCGGTCCGCCGTCCTCCGTACCGCCGCGCATGAGGGTGAGCCCGTTGAAGCCGAGGGGCTCCTCGTCCCAGGGCGTGTTCGGGTCGGTGCGCACGAGCATCGCCAAATTGCACGCGCCGTGGGCGGGCTCCTCGTCGATCCAGAAGAACGAGCGCCAGAAGGCTGCGGGCTGGGAGAGTTCGAAGCCGAAGTAGCTGAGCTCGGGGGCGTCGGCGCGCTCGGCCCAGCGATCCCAGTAGCGGAACGGAAAGAGCACGACCGCCTGGCCGGCAGCGGCGCCCTCGGGCGTCGTCCCAAAGCGGCCGCGGAAGATCCCGTCCCCGCGCTCGTCGCGCATACCCGGGCGCGAGGAGGAGCGCGGCATCTCGAGCGTCCCGCTGCGGTGACGGGTGTAGTGGATCAGCTCGCGCCCGATCAGCACCGTGCCTTCCAGGGGGAACTCCGCCAGGTCCTTGACGCCGATCTCGGCGTCCCCCGCGCCAATGCCCTGGGCCAGGGCGGTCACGGTGATGCCCTCGAGGAAGTTCAGGTTCTCGCCGACCGCGTGCGGCTGGGGCTGGGTCCCGAGCATCCCGCGCCCGTCGGGGGCGATGGTGATGGTCCCATTGCTCGCGTCCCAGTCGTCGAAGGCGATGATCTCGTCACCGATGCGCAGGAGCCCGGCGTCCTCCTCCAGTTCGTTCAGGAAGTCGTAGGGCGCTCCGATCTGCCCCAAAGGAATCCTCATGGCGCGGGCGCGGACCTCGATCAGCTGCGACTGTTCGCCGAACTCGGTGCGCAGCAGGAGCTGGCCGCCCTGGATCTGCTCGAGATTCGGGAGCGGGACGCTCATGCCGAAGTTGGTGTGGCCGAAGACGACCTCGTCGACGACGCACGAGGGAATCGCGCCCACATCCGTCCGGAAGCCGCCCCCGACAGCGACGCTGGTCGTCAGGCGCGGACGCTCGCCCGATGGGTAGAGCATGAGGCGCGTGATCAGGCGCGTGTCAAAGATGTCCGTCTGGCCCGCCAAGGTTCCCGCCACCATCGGCTCGGGTACCGGCGTGTCGAGCGCCACATGCACGCGGCCGCTGTTGCCGACATTGGGGATCGGACCGAAGTCCCCCGGCGCCGCCACCGGCATGGCCGGGTCTTCTTGGACGAAGTCGTGGACGATGACTTCATTGCTCGGCAGGTGGCTGCGATGGACGCGCACGGGCCAGCCGATGTGATCGGGAGAGGCCCCCATCAGGAACGCGTGGTCGCCCTTCCCGGGCCGGCCGCCGTCCACGCCGCGATTGGACACGAGCCAGACCGGGTGGATCTCCACTCCCGCCGGATGCGCGTGCGAGAAGGTCCCGAACACGCCGCGGTGCATCATGATCTCGCGCACAGCACGCGTGACCGGCAGTTCGAGATCCTCGGCCTCGCCCAGGATGGGCTGCCACTGGGAGCCGAGGGCCGGCGCGGCAAAAGCGCTGGGCGGCTCGCTGGGGGGCGCCGGCGGCGTGGGGGCGGGCGGCGGCCAGGGGCCCGGAGGCGGCTCGGGACCGGAAGGACCGGGAAAGATCGGCTCCTCGTCGAACTCGCGCCAGTTGAGGTCGGAGGTCAGCACCGAGTAGGCGGCGCCCAGGGTTCCCACGCGCGCCAGCTGGCGGCGCGAGGTGTCGAACCAGTCGTAGCAGATCCACTCGCTCAGCTCGCCCTGGTCGGTGCGCGTGATCTGGGCGAACTGGGGGACCTCGATCGTGGGAGCGAGGAAGGTCAGGTCGCTGGCCCCCGCCACCGGCACGGAGATCGGGAAGACGAAGGGCCGGTAGTTCAGGAACTCGAGGGCGGGCTGGCCATTGATGGTGGCCAACCAGTTGGTGATGAAGGCGCGCGCAATGCCGCCGCCGACCGTGTCGCCGTCCCCTTCGCCATCCCCATCGTTCTGGGGTACGGGCATCCCACTCACGCCGTCGCCGCGCGTGGCGATGCGCAGGACGTTGTCCTGCCAGCCGGAGTACTCGAAGACCTCCACGCCCCCGATCATCTCCCCTTCCATCGACCCCTGGCCCACGCGCACCTGCACGATGGCGGCCAGACCGCCGTTGGGACTGAAGGCGCGCATCACCTGCGCGGCGTCGCCTCCCCCATCGGGGTCTTCGGCCGGCGCCAGGAAGAGGCCAGTCACCGGGCTCTCCGCGCCCCCCATGCCGTAACCGAGGAACAGGGGGCCAAAGGCGCCCTGGATCGAGATCGGATCACCGAGGGTCGTGCTGCCGTTCTCAACGCCGATGGCGACGCCTACTCGAAACGCCCCGAGCTCCTGTTCGAGGGTCGCCATGCCGGTGGGCACGTCGGAGGCGATCGGCAAGCTGTAGCCGTACTGCTCGACGGTCGTCCCCGACGCGTGGTTCATGTCCGAAACGTCGATGTTGTCGGGCAGGGGCGGCTCAGTGCCCGTCCAGCGCACGCGGGCGTTGCGCCCGCCGAATCCGGCCAGGGCCCCGGCCTCGAGGTAGGTGCAGACCAGGGCGCCCGCGTCCAGGACGTACTCGACCAGCTCGTCGCCCACGCGCGCCACGCCCTGGGGCATGAAGCCCTCGGTGGAGTCCACCGGCAGCACGGAGGCATCGGCGCCGACCGACCCGCTCAGGCGCGTCAGCCCGGGGGTGCGCACGCCGTGGGTCGTGCCGTCGATGAACATCGACATCTGGCTCGGTCGCGTGCCGCGCACGTCGATGTTGACGTGGGTCCAGGTGTCGAGCGGCAGGCCGGGGCCCTCCCCCGGGGCGAGGGCGAAGCGCAGCTCCGCCCGCTCGGGGAAGGCGCTCTGCAGGTGGTCCCCTCCGCCGTCGAGGACGCGCAGCACCAGGTCCTCGCCCTCGATCAACAGCGACAGGCGGTCCGACTCGGCGGAGCTCGAACCGACGTCGAGTAGGAATCCGCCGTCGAGGGCGCGCGGCTGGATCCAGGCCGAGAAGTTCATCGCCCGCATCAGCCCGCCTGAGGGCGACCACTGCACCAGGTTCGAGGTCGTGGAGCGCTGCACGGTCTCATCCGGCAGGTATCGGCCCTCCAGGCGACGCGTCTCGTGATCGAAGTGGAGCACGCGCCCCTTGCGCTGGCCCATCTCGTCGGTGCGCGCGGCCCACAGCTGGGCCCAGCCGTCGGGCTCGTCGGAGGCGAAGACATGCTCGGGGACGGGTCCCTCGGCCGAGTCGCTGACGACCGGCGCGGTCACCCCCGGCAGGAAGGCGCGCCCGGCGTGAGTCCCCAGGTGCGACCACACGCGCGAGGGCGGCTGGGCGCCGCCGGTGCTGTAGCGGCTGGTCGGCTTGGGCCCGGTCTGCCACCAGGGCGCCTTGCGGTGCAGGCGCAGGGCCTCGTCGAAATCGACCTGGCGCGCGGCGAGGTGCATCAGCTCGGTCTGCGGAACGACCAGTTCAACCTGCTCGCGGGCGAGGGAGAAGCGCTCGACGCCGCTGAGAGCGTTTACCGTCGAGCGCAGATCCAGGGCGTAGGTGTCGCGCGTCGCGAAGCTGAAGGGCATGGTCGAGAAGACCAGAGTCGCGTCGTTGGCGTTCAGCCCGTTGGTGTAGAGCGCGAGGGCGTCGTAGGGGCCGATGATCGTCCCGCCCGCCGCGAGGGATTCGGGCGCCGGCATGGCGCTCGGGGGGAGCTTCTCGATGCCCGCGGCCGGCAGGACCAGCCGCCGCATGAAGTCCTCCATGCTCTGGAAGGGCCGCGAGGCGACGACCGCGCCCGCCAGGGCCCTGGCCTCCCGGCCCGTGATGCGCGAGTTGCGCCCGCGCAGCTGCAGGTTCGAGAAGAGCACCTCGAGCACGTCCGGCGCAGCGGTGTTCAGGTTCACCGGGCGGCGCGCCTGGACGAACATCACCGCGTCATAGGCCGTGAAGTTGTTCGTCAACGCGCGGTCGAGGTACACCACCCCCCCGTTGGAAACGCTCTGCACCAGCGCCAACTCCAGAGTGGCGCCGTCAGTGATCAACACGGTCGAGCCCTCGTTGAACCAGCGCGCCGAATCGACTCGAACCGTTCCCGTCAGCCCCGCCCGAGAGCCGCTGGTCACGCGCGCGGCGCGCTGCCAGCGATCGCCGGCGCGCACGCCCCCGTGCACCGTGCCGAGTTCGAGGATCCTGCGCGTCGCGTCCCGGCCCAGGCCGCCCTCGGTCAGGACTAACTCGTCGGCTTCCTTCAGGCGTTCCTGCGATCCGAAGCCGCGCACGTCTCCCTCGTACATGCGCCAGGCCGCCAGGGCGAAGGCGCGCTGGTCGAAGAGCGACGCTCCGACACCGTGGTTGCCGGGCGGTCGAGGCCCGGGCAGGACATTGCCGTCGCTGTCCTCCATGACACCCAGACCACGCTCGAGATCGGTCAGGGTGTTGCCCTCGATTCGGCCGTAGTGGATCAGCTCGCCCTGGACCCAGACGAAACCCGAGTCTTCGAAGCCGGAGACCGACGCGACCGGGATCTCCTTGTCGTCCCCCGTCATGGGCCTCACCACGCGCGAAGTCGAACCGATCATGTTGGCCAGCACTTGCGGCGGCGCGCTGTCCAGATCGATGCGCCCGGCGATGTCGCCCACCTCGAGGTCCCACATCAGCCCGCGGGCGTCGCTGGCGTCGAGGAAGCCTTCGGCGAACTCGTTCGTGACAGCGATCTCGTCGAGGGAATCGGCCCAGGCACTCTCGTCCATCGAGAAGTGGGTGCGCTCGAGCAGCGAGCGCGCGTGCACCACCGCCGCGTCGAGGGCTACCTCCGCCTGACGGCGATCGAACTGCTGCGAGCTCGAGCGATCCGCGTTGCGCGCGGTCATCAGGAAGGGCGTGCAGAGCACAAGCAAGGCGTCCAGCACCAGGATGACCGTGATCAAGGCGAAGCCCTGTCGCCCTCGATGCGAGACGCCGTGCATCACTCGACCGTCCCGAAGAGGTTGACCTGAACGGCATGCCGTTGACCGTTTTCGAAGTCGATCATGATCCTGACCGGCTGATTGTGGACCGTGCGATCGAGGCCGCCGCCGGCGGCGAAGACGATCTCGGTCGGCGTGTCGGCGGGGAAGGAGGTGCCGCCCGGAAGCACGACCTCGCGCTCGCTCCCCACGGCGGTGATCACCAGGTTGTCGATCGAACCCGGCCACGGCCGCCGCCCGCCGCCCAGCACCAGGGGCCTGTCGATCTTGGCGACGCGCGCGTTCTCCTCAACGCGCGCCACGGCGACGCCCTCCACCAGGACCACGAGCTCGCTCTGGTCGTAGCTGACGGTGATGCGATTCCAGCGATCGGGGCGCAGGACGCCGGCGGGCGTCTCGAGAGTCGCCTTGCCGGCCGCGACGGGCTGGCCGAACTCGTCCACGCGCTCGGCGCTGAAGAAGACCTCCAGGCCCAGACGCGAGGTGACGTCGATGCCGACCGATCCCCCCAGGCGCAACACGCGCCCGGAGGCCACCTTCTCGGGACGCAGGGCGCAGTGCACCTGAAAACCGGTCGAGATGGCGTAGGAGGGATCGCGCTGGACCTCGATCTCGTGGCGCGCGCCGGGCTCGAGGCCGTGGAAGGTGAGCGCCTTGCCGATGAAGCCGTCCTCGACCAGCTCGGCCCCCACCACGCTGCCGTCCAGTCGGAACGCTCCGCGCGGCGGGAGCTCCTCAAAATGCCAGGTCCCGATCACGTCCATGCCCTCGGCGCGGATCACCCCGCGCGCGGGGTCGATCCGCACGCGCGCCGGCGCGCGGCGGGCGACGGCCCAGTTGTCCGCCTGGCGCAGCATGCTCTGGACCACGCCGACCGAGGCGCGCGCGCCCAGATCGAGGGTCGCCAGGGCCCCCAGGCCGACCCCGAGCACGACCGCGATCAGGGTCATGGTGAAGAGCAGTTCCACCAGCGTCATGCCGCGCCGTGCGGCTCGCCCGGTTTCCTGCTCTCCCATGGATCAGTCGCGGCTGAAGTTGGTGATGTCGTCGTCGGTGTTGAACGCACCGTCGACGCCGGCGGAGATGAGCTGGAAGCCGCGCGGGTTGAAGAAGCTCGCGGTCCTGGGGTTCTCGAGCGCGCTGACGAGGACCTCGAGGGTCTCTCCGCTCCTGTTGTCGTAGGAGATGTAGAGGTCCTTGCGCCCGTAGTCGCGGTGGTGAAAGTAGGCGATCGGGTTCTTCCACTGGTCGCACAGCTCGAACAGGTCGCTCTTGCCGAACATGGTCAGGGAGCGGCGCGTCCGGTCCCCGTCGGTGTTCTCCAGGTTGTCCTCGTGGATGTTCATGCCGCCGAAACGTTCGGCGAAGAAGGCCAGGTAGAGCATCTCCGAACCCAGGTTGGTCGTGTTCGGCGCGGCCTCCCCATCCCGATCCCAGTCGCTGGAAGGGTAATCGCCCATGTCGTCCTGGTAGCTGCCGAGGGCGGCGGTCATCTGGCCGCGCAGGAAGCTCTCCGTGGCGGCGCCGCGCACGCCCTCCCCCATGCCCGTCAGACGCGGCAGGAGGAACGCCATCAGAATGGCCAGGATGATCATCACGGCCATCAACTCGATCAGGGAGAACCCGCTCCGGGCCGGGTCGGCGGCAGCTGCTAGTCGTTGGTTCAACACCATCTATCGCTCCCGCTTGACGACCTCGATGTCGTCGATCTCGATCTTGACCGAGCGCCCCGGCTCGCCCTCGGCGAAGACGCCCACCCAGAGCTTGCCCACCGTGCGCCCGAGCGTCGGCACCGGCACATCCTGGATGACCGGAATCCCGTCCACCAGCAGGCGAAAGCGCGTGTCCTTCGACTCGCCGTAGCGCTCGATGCGCAGCACCTTCGGATCTCCGGCGGCCCACTCGATGACCGGCACGTCGGTGTAGGGCAGGTCGTCCTGGCCGCGGCGCATGAAGCGCGTCTGGCACACCCCGTCGTGGTGACGCGTCAGGGTCACCTCGCTGCGGACCTGGTACTGACCGCGCACGAACTGCTCGAGGGAGACGAACAGGCCGGCGCGCACGCGCGTGCCCGGATGGACCGTGATGACGGCCTCGAAGGAGACGAAGTCCCCCGCGTTGTACTCGCGCTTGAGGCGCGCGCGCTGCGAGGCGGGGAAGGCGCCGTCGATCCACACCGCGCCGTCGACGAGCGCAACCGAGACGCGCTCTGACTGCTCCACCAGCCAGGCGTTCTTGAGCTGCTCGCGCTCGAAACGATCGGTCCAGACGACTTTCTCCTCGTGATCGCTGATGCGCTCGATCTGGGCTCGGGCGTAGGCCCGGTGGGGATCGTCCTCGGCCAGCTGCCGACGGGAGTCGTCCACCTCGCGGTAGATCGTCATCGCCTCGGTCGAGTCCCCCAGGGCGTAGGCGCACCACGCCAGGCCGTTGCGCGCCACCGGGTGCGTGCGCTCCAGGCCGAGGGCGAGCTCGAAGCTCTCCTGCGCCAGCTCCGCCCGGCCGAGGTCGAGGCGGTTCAAGCCGCGCAGGACGTGAATCCCCGCCACGGAGTCGTCGAGGGTGATGGAGCGATGCAGGTAGCGTTCGGCGGCCTCGTGATCTCCGCCCTGGTAGGAGAGCTCACCCATGGCAGCCAGCACGTCGGGCAGGTCCAGCTCGCGATCGAGGGCGGCGGTGAAGGCCTCCAACGCGCCTTGGATGTCGTCGCGCTGGGCCAACAGCCGCCCGAGGCGAATCAGCGAGTAGACGTCGGTCGGGTCGTTGCGGTTCGCCTGCTCGGCCAGGGCCAGGGCTTCCTCGGGGAAGCCGGTGACCTCGGCCAGGTAGGAGAGGGCGCGCCAGGCCTGGTAGGCCCGTCGCGGATCGCTGCGCGCGGCCAGCTCGAGCTTCTCACGCGCCGCCGTCCATTCTCCCTCGCCCAGAGCCACCAGGCCGGTCGCCAGCAGCAGGCCGAAGCCCGCGCCCTCGGCGCCGGCGTCGGCCAGACCGGACGCGCTGCCGTTGAGCTCCTCCCCGCGCAGGTAGTGCACGGAGAACACCCCGGCCATGGCGCCCTGATGGGTCTCGTCCGCCTGGAGCGATTTGGAGTAGGCGCTGAGCGCCCCATCGGGGTCGCCCGTGGCCAGCAGGGCGTCTCCCAGCTCGGCCCGGATGGAGGCCCGCAGGTTCTTGTGCTCGGGAGAGGTCGGCTCGAAGCGGTGGGCGATCCGCAGATGCTCGACGGCCTCCGTGGCGCGCCCGCGCTCGAGCAGGAAGCGCCCGTAGGCCCGCTGCACCTCCCACGAGGAGCGCCCGAAGCGTTCAGCGGTGGCGAGGTGCTCCTCTGCCCGGTCGAAGAGGCGAAAACGCGCCTCCAGTCGCGCCAGCCGCGCCAGCACGACCGGGTGGTCGGTGTGGTCGCCGGTGGCCAGGTCGCGGTAGATCTCGAAGGCCCGCTCGAAGCGGAACCCGGCTTCGAAACAGCTCGCCAGGCCGAGGGCGGGAGCGGGGTCGCCGTTCGCGATCTCCTCCGAGCGGCGGTAGAACTCCTCGGCCACCTCGAGGGCGCGCGGAGAGTCGAGCCGGTGCTCGACGCACCAGTCGGCGAAGGCCAGAGCGGGCATCAACTGCCCCGGCGTGAGCTGCTCGCCGAAGGCCTGGCGCTTGAGTTCGAGTTCGTTGGCCAGGGTCTCCGCGAACCCGAACTCCTCGATGCGCTCGCGTGCGTAGGCGATGGGTTCCTGTCCGGGAAAGCGTTCCATCCCGGTCGCCGGGTCGAACTCGACGAACAGGAACGGCTCGTCCCGCCGCTCGGCGAGCCGATAGCGGTCTTGGTTGGCGATGCGGCCCCACTTGAGGTCGGCGAAGCGGACCCAGTCGTAGAGGCGCCGGTAGCCGGAGATGCGCGCCATGCGCTCCTCGGGCGTGAGGTCCTTCCACGGCAGGGGCTCTTCGAAATCCAGCTCGTCGGTGAACTCGCCGTCGCCGTCGCCTGCGATCTCGTCGAACAGGCCGGGCACCTCCATCGGCGCCAGTTCGCGGCGCAGGTATGCACCGAAAAGGCGCGGCTCGGGGCCGGCTCCCGTCGGCGGACGCAGAGCGGCGACCGGCTCGAGCGGCGGCGCCTCGAGGGCCAGGGGCGGGAGCGGGCGCGTGTCCCGCGGCGCTTCGAAGAGGGCGCGCGAGAGGGCCGCGGGATCGCGCTCGTCCGCGAGCGCGCGGCCCACCTCGGGCGCGGGGTGGTGGGTGAATTCCGGCGCCTGGCCGCGCGGCTCGCGCTGGCGACCCCGTCCGCCGTCGCCCAGCGTGCCCCACAACATCCAGCCCAATAACGCCAGGCTGGCGATCAGGACGGCCTGTTCCTGTCGCACGCGCACCTAGGCGGCCTCCTCTTCCCCCGCCGGGCCGACGCCGTGCAAGCGGATGACCACGAAGGTGATCTCCATCCACGCCTCCCCGGCCTTCAGTTTCTCCGGGGCCATCGCCACGTCATCGATCAAGAGTGAGCTGCCGCGCGCGGGGGACTGGGTCTCGGCCAGCAGCCGCACGAGAGAGGCCGAGGGGCCGATCAGACGCATCGAGAGGCGCGTGCGCTCGAGCTTTCCAAAGCCCTTGCGCGCGTTCAGACCCGGATCGAGCCTGATCTCGATCTTGTCGATGCGCGGGATGCCGACCTCGAGCCCAATGTCCACCACGCGTTCGAGCAGGTCCAGCGCCTCCAGGTAGCGCACGATCTCCTCCTCGCGCGTCGGGGCCAGAGCCGGCAGGCCGAGGTCCTTCTGCAAGCGCATGTTGTGCCGACCCGCCTCGTTCAGCAAGCGGTCGCGCACGTCGCTGACGCGCGCGAAATACTGGTTGCCCGCCGAGCCGCGGTCGGCCTCGAGTGTGAACCCCGCGCGCGCCTGGAAACCGACCTTCTCGGCCAGGGTGCTCGAAGCCTCCAGCAGCGCATCGTTCTCGTCGCGCGCCATGCCGAGGTCGGAGCGCTGAAAGCGCTGCTTGCCCAGATCGGAAGTCAGGCGCGCGACGCTCGTGCGCTGCTTGGCGAGCTCGCTGCCGATGTACTTGCCGATCAGGAGTTCTCCGATCATGAACAGCAGGGCTCCACCCGCCACCGTCATGACGAAGCGCTTGTTCTCCTGCCAGTAGTCGTTGAGGTCCACGGGCTCAGTTCTCCTCTTCTTCGACGGCTTCGGGCGCGGCGAGCAAGGTCAGGTCGATCTCAAAGCGCGTGCCGTCAGCGCTCGGCGCGGCCTTCATGCGCGCGCCCGGCAGGCCGTCGCGCAGGGAAGCCAGGAAGGTCTCGTGCAGCAGGGCCATCGAGCGCGTTCCCTCCCGGGCCCGGCCCTCGATGCGCAGGATGGGTCGTTCCAGGGAGCGGTCCACGCCCAGCTCCTCGTCAAAGCTCCATGTGCTCTCGAGGCGCGAGAGCCAGAACTCCTCGGGCAGCTTGCGGTCGAGCACTTCCAGGGCGCGCGCCACCTGTTCGCCGGCTCCCAGGGCGGCCATCAGGTCCGAGGAGAGAGCCGCGAGGTCCCCGTTCTCTTCCAGCAGGGCGCGCGTATCGCGGTCGGTCGCCTCTGCCGAGCGCAGGCGGGAGGCGAGGCCGCCCTTCTCTACCCTCAGGGCGTCGAGAGACTGGGTATCGTTCCAGCCGTCCCAGCCGAGGAACAGCACCGCCAGCAGGCCGGCCGCCACGAGGAAGGCCGTCCCGCCCCAGAACTCGCGCGCTCGGCGCACCTTGGCGGGCAGGATCTCGACCGAGTAACCCTCGGGATCGGAGCCCATCGTCGCCAGGCCGAGGGCCACGACGCTCTCAAGCTTGTGGCGCTCGAGCTGCTCGACGTCTTCCGGGTCGAGGCCGCCCAAGTCGACCACGCGGAAGGGATCGAACAGCTCGACCCCGACGCCCATCGCCGAGGACAGCCACTCGGGCAGGCCGTCCAGGGCAGCCCCGCCGCCGCACAGCATCACGCGGTCGATCTTGAGGCCGGGGATCTTGAGCTGGCTCTTGCAGAAGAGAAGTGTGGACTGGAGCAAGCTCGAGAGCTGCCCGGCCGGGGCCGAGCAGGCGCGGCTGGCCTTCTCGGCGCTGGCGTTGTCGAAGGTTGCGCCGGGGGCCAGCGAAGCGTGATTCTTCTTCACCCCTTCTGCCTGGGCCAAGCTGATGTCGAAGCGGTCGGCGATGGCCCGGTCGAACAGGCTCGAGCCGCCGGTCAGGTTGCGGGCGAACACCAGGTCCGGTCCGCGGCAGATCACGACGTCCACGTTGTCGTGGCCGATGTTGGCCACAAGCACCGTGTCGCCCTCGATCACGCCGTAGCGCAGCCAGGCGTTGTAGAGCGCCAGAGCGTTGGGCGCGAATGCGTCCAGGCCGGCGCCCAGGTCGGCCAGGCCGTCCATGTGCTCCTCGAGCAGGTTCTCGCGCGCCATGGCCAGCACGACCACGTCCTCGCCCTCGATCTCGGGCAGCTCGGGCAGCAGGTTGAAGTCCGAGGCCACCTCGGAGCCGGACTGGTCGCCGATCTCCTCGACCTCGAAGCGCATCAGCTTGCGCAGCTGCCAGTCGGGCACCCGCGGCACGCGCGTGTAGCGCAGGTTCACCTCGCGCCCGGTCAGGCCGACGCGCGCGTTGGACGGCTTGAAGCCCGGATCGCAGGCCTCCCAGCCCCCGTCCAGATCGCCGCCCTCGTTCGGCGCCACCGCGAAGCCGCTGAGGTGGAAGGTGTTGCCCTTGTACTGGCCGCGCAGGACCTGAACGGTCCGCGAGCCGATGTCGATGCCTGTCGTGGTGCGTGCCATGGCCTATTCGCTCGCTCCGTATCGCTCCGAGAGGTAGGAGCCGACCTCGGCCGCTAGCCGGGGCGACTCGCTAGCCGCCAGCACCTCGCGGATGGCTTGCAGGCGGGTGATCTCATCCTGGTAGAGGTCGGTCTCGAGGGTTCCCAGGGCGAGTTGCACCTCGCCCACCAGACCCTCGGCGGCGGTCTCAACCTCGCTGCCCGCGAAGCGCTGCCCGATCGAGCGCGCGCGCTCGCGACACTGACGGTAGAGGTCCACGAGGCGGAAGAAGCGCGCTCGCTCGAACTCGCCGCGCAGCTCGCCGAGCTCCACCATGCCCGCCTGCACGAGACGGCCGGTGGCGTTATCAGCCTCGGCCACGAGGGCCTCCTCGAAGGGGAACTCGGCCAGGAGTAGGGCCCAGGCGCGCAGACATTCGCCCAGCTTTCCGGCCCGCTCCGCCTGGCGCGCCTCGTAGGCGAGGGTGCTGGCCTGTTCGCGCTCGTCGTTGAAGTCGAGCTGGATCACGAAGCCCGCGCTGGCCCCCAGGTCGATGCGCAGGCGCACGCCGCCGCCCTCGGCGGTGCCGCGCAGATCGACGGGTTCGTCAAAGCGCAGGGCGACCAGGTCGCGGTCCTTGCCCAGCAGCACGCCAGTCACGCCCTGGCGCTCGAACTGCGCGCCGTGGATGCGGTGGCCTCCCTCGCCGATCGACGCCAGACCGCCTTCGAGGGCGACCGGCTCGGCGCGCAGGGTGAGCACGCGCTCCCGGCCTCCACCCTCGGCGCTGACGCGCAGGCGTCCGGCTTCGGAGGCGACGGCGAGGGTGACGCTCACGGGCGGTCCCGAGCCCGTCGCAGCCGGAGCGACGTGCAGGTCGCCGATCAGGGGCCGGCTGACCTTGTAGAGGGCCGCGGCCTGGGCCGGGGAGCCGAGCAGAAAGAGGCGGAACTCGCCGTGCTGTCCCGCCGGGCGCGCCGCGCCCGGAGCCTGGGTCAGGCTCACGTCGTCCAGGTCCACCCGACCTCCGAGCACTCCGCCGGTGCGCGCGGCGACGACGACGCGCGCGCTCTGCACTCCGGGAGGGGCGGGCACGGCCAGGTCGAGGGCAGCGAAGCCGCCCGTCGAGTTCACCCATGGTCCCCAGGCAAACAGAGCTCTGGCGCCGTCGGCGGCGCGCGCGAACTCGATCCCCAGGCGACCGCCGGCGCCGTCGGTGGCGGCCAGGGCGGCGAAAGCGGTCAGGGTGCGTCCCTCAGAGACGGCGACGGCCTGGGAGCGGTGCAAGGCACGCTCGCCTTCGGCAAGCTCCACCCGCAGGCCGCCCTCGCCCGAGACGCGCGCGTCCCCGCTGGGCAGGAAGGCCGCCGAGGCGGACTCCTGGGCGCTCCAGGGGCTGTCGGACTCCTCGAAGGAATAGCCCGCGGCCAGGAGGTTGCCGGCGACGGGCACGACCGCGACCGGTCGGGCGCCGCCCGCGCCGCCGCGACCGAGGACGTACCAGGCCGCCGCGCCCGCGACCGCGATGGCCAGCAGGGCGATGCCCATGCCGGCGCGTGAGCGCTCGCGGCTCTTGGCGACACTCCGGGCGCTGACCTGGCCGACGGCTTCGCCGATCCCGGCCAGGTCGTCGCCGGGTGCAGCGGAGCCGACCTGACGCTGCGGGGCCACGGGCGCGTCTCCCAGGCTGGCGTCCAGCAGGGTCAGCTCGACCTCGCCGAAAAGGATCCGGTCTCCGTGAGCCACGGCCGCCGTCTCCACCTTGTTCCCCGCGACGCGCGTGCCGTTGGTGCTGTCGAGGTCGGTGACCTCCACGCCGCCCTCGCCCACGCGCAGCTGGGCGTGCTTGCCGGAGACGGATTTCGCGACGATCTGCAGGGTGTTCCCGGGCCGCCGGCCGACAGTGCAGCCGCCGGCAGGGATGGGGACGGTCTCCCCCTTGCGCTCTCCGCTCTCGAAGCGCAGCGAGTAACGATCTTGCATGGAGGAGGAGGAATTCGGCAGGGAGAGGCGGTGGGGGTCGTCCCCTGGAAGGCAGCGGTCGGCGGGGAGCGGGCGCCGGATCGCGATTGCCCCCGGAGTACCCTCCCCCCGCCCTGTAGTTACGGGGAGGGGGCCGAGGTGCGCGTGCGGCCGGGGCCTGTGTGTTCGGGCTCCATGGTAGCGGGCCCGGAGGGGCTCAGAAAGCGTGTAGGCCCCGCCATTCCCCTTCCGCGCCGGCCCGAGCGACGTTCGGAAGCCGTGTTCGGGAGCGGCGACGGGAACGGCGTTCCAGGGCATCCAGCGCCTTGAGCGCGGGGTCGGGGGCGGCGAGAATCGGCCCATGCCCCGTTCCCGGCCCGACCCCGCGCCCCTGCGCCGCTTCCTGCTGGCGGGCGATCCCGAGCAGGGTCCGCCCGCGCTCCAGGAGACCGAGGTGCCGCATGCCCTGCGCGTCCTGCGCCTGGGCACGGGCGATCGTCTGCTGGGCCTCGACGGCCGCGGGGCGAGCTGGCCACTGACGGTCACGGCCATCGGCCGCGGGCGGCTTGAGCTGGCCCAGTGCGGGCCGGCCGAGCGCGAGCCTGAACCGGGAACGGCGGGGGCTCCTCTGGAGTGGGTCGAGCTGGCCCTGCCCTTGCCGCGCGGGGCGCGCGCCGAGTCGATGCTCGACCGGTTGGCGCAGCTGGGCCTGGCGCGTCTGCGCCCGCTCGTGAGCGAGCGTACGGGACCGCACGCGCGCGAGCTCAGCTCGGGCCGTCGCGCGCGGTTGGAGCGCACGGTGGGCGAGGCGATGAAGCAGAGCGGGCGCTTGTGGCCCACGCGCATCGAGGCCCCCGTTCCCCTGGCGGAGGTGCTCGCCTTCGCTGCCGGGGCGCGCGCGGTGGTGCTGGATGGCACCGATGGCGTGCACTCCCTGACAGCCGCCCTGTCCGCCGGCCGCGCCGCGGGGCCTTGGACGCGCGCCGCGCCCCTGATCCTGCTGGTCGGTCCCGAGGGCGGGTTCAGCGACGACGAGCGGAGCGCCCTGGAGCTGGCGGGCGCCCTCCCCGCGCGCCTGGCTTCCGCGACCTTGCGCAGCGAGACCGCCGCCGAGGCCGCCCTCGCCGTGGCTTCCCAGATACCGTAGATCCCGGATGCCGAGCCCGGTTAGATGCGCCAACGTTCGCTCACCCCGGCCGCCCTCCTCGCCCAGCTGGCCCCGAGTTCCCAGCGTCAGGGCACGCCGCGCTGGGAACAGGGCTGGAGGGAAAGGGGGGAGCCTGGATTGGTGAAATAAGCCGAGCTCGATACGACGGTACGACGCGCGGGCTAGTAGACGCAGAAGACGTGGTCGGCTTCGAGGCGGTAGAGGCTGAGGACGAGGCCGTCTTCTTCCTCGGGGCCGATCTCGAGGCGGCCGTATACGGCGAGGGGGACGATGGAATAAAACTCGCAGCGCTCGTCGTCGGCGAGGGTCACATAGAGGAAGTGGTTGAGCTGCGGCGTGGCGCCGAAACAACAGAACTGAGGATCGGCCACCAGAGTGAATTCGCTCACACCGTCAGCATCGAACATCATCGGGTTCATGAAACCCTCGATCGCGACCAGACGGCCGTCCAGAGCGACGATCTCCTCAGGCAACTCCGGCACCGAGACCTCGCCGTCCGTGCGCAGAAAACCCGGAAACTCAAAATCAGTCAAGGTGCTGAAATCGACCCACTCGTAACGCGCGGCCTCCTCCGGCGAGAGCAGGTCGGTGTAGTCGGAACCCAGGTCGAACTCGGGATCGCCAGCATCGGGCGAGGAAGAGCCCACATCGTCAGCAAGCGAGTCCGACGATCCAGCACCCTCTGAGGTCACCGCCAGACCGGCATCCGAAGCCGCCTCGGAGGCGCCGGCCGCTCCGGCTCCAGGGGCGGAAACCTCGGCAGGCACGTAGAGCGGAGCGCCGCGCACCTCGCCGACGATCGACGGGCCCTCGGCCTCACCAGCGCAAGACGCGCAACACAACGCCACGCCAAGCGACGCTACCGTCCAGGTCCGCACCGACATAAAAACCACCGTATCAGGAGGTCGGGGCGAGGTGGGTCGCCACATCCGTGCGGTAAGCCTTGAGAGCAGGCACCACGCCCGCCAGAGCACCGAGGGCGATCAGACCCAGCGGCGCGAGGACGAGCACCGGATGAGGTTCGAAGACAGCGATCACCACACCAGTCTGAGCCCGCACCAGGGAAGCCGCGGCCGCCATGATCGCACCGTGGACCACCAAGCCGAGAACACCTCCAGCGACCGCGATGGCCGAGGACTCGCAGACGATCACGGCGAAGACCGTCCGACGACGCGCTCCAAGTGAACGCAAAATCGCGAACTCGCGCCGGCGCTCGTTCATCGTGTTGTACAAGCACGCAGTGACCGAACCCGTGGCGACCGCCACCACGAGGTAGGCCACCAAGGTCAGGATGCGGTGCACCCAACCCATCTTGTCGAACAACTCCGCCATCACCCGCGCCACGGGCCAGGCCAATGTCGCGCCCTGCTCCTCGTAGTTGATCTCGCGAAAAAGGGACGCACCCATCATCCCGCTCTTCAACTTCAACAAGACCGCGCTGACCTCCTTGTGCTCGGCGGGGATCGGCATCGTGGGATCGGCCTCGTAGTCCTCCCCCGCACCACGCAGGACATGACCACCCATGCGGAACACCGCGTCGATCGGGATCCAGATCACACGGTCCGCCGGAGAGTTGGTGGGCTCGAGCACACCCACCACCACGAAGTCCTCGTCGTGGTCGTGAGCACCAGCCTCGATCACCCCGTGCGCCGGCTGGAAGCGCGCGCCGTAGGCCAAGGGCGTGCGCCGGGCCACGCCGCTGCCGATCACGGCCTCGCGCAACCCCGGGTCGAACAGGCGCCCGGGAGCGGCAAGGCGCGGCTCACCGCCCTGGGCGATGGCAAACGCCTCGGGGATCGTCCCGACGATGCGGTGACCGCGATAACTGTCCCCCACCGCATAGGGCACCGCCGCCTCAACCCGCGGGTCCGCCGCGACCCGCTCGTACAACTCCCAGGGGAGGTTTCCCGGCGAGGTCTCGAGATGGAAGATCGCGTTCAGCACGAGCTGCAACTGACTGCCGCGCGCGCCCAGGACGGCATCGAAAGCACCCGAACCGCCGCTGAAAGCGCTCCGCGACTGGCGTTCGATGGAAAAGACCGCCATCACCAACCCGCAGGCCAGGGCCAGGGAGGCGACGGTCACGCCAGTCGAGAGAGCGTGCTGACGCAAGCTGCGCCGGACGATCAACCACATAGCACTCACGCCGACGCCTCCGACGAACGCCGCAAGCCCTCGAAGGACTCCACGCGCTCGAAACTCGCGAGAACCTCGCGGTCGTGGCTGACCAGCAACAAGGCGGAACGCGACTCGGCGCAGACCGTCCGCAGAAGCTCGAGCGCCTTCCGGGCGCGGGCGGGATCGAGGTTGCCCGTCGGCTCGTCCGCCAACAAGAGCCGCGGACGATTGGCCACCGCACGCGCCACGGCCACGCGCTGCTGCTGGCCCACGGACAGCTGGCGCGGGCGGTGATCGAGACGGTCGCCGAGACCGACGAGCTCCAGCAACTCCCGCGCACGGACCGGATCAGGACCCGGCCCGAACATCATCCCCATCAAGACGTTCTCCAGAGCGGAGTAGCCCTGCATCAGATTGAAGGTCTGGAAGACATAACCCAGCCGCCGCGCGCGCAGGCGGTCGCGGCGCGCCTCACCCAGGGCAGCCATGTCCTCGCCGGCGATCAGGATGCGCCCCGCGTCAGGCTCGAGGATGCCCGCGATCAAGTGCAGAAAGGTCGTCTTCCCCGAACCGCTGCCGCCCTCGATCGCCACCTGCTCCCCCTCCGCCAGAGAGAACGCCGGCACGTCCACCACCAGAGTCGTCTCACCGTCGGGAGCTTCGAAGGCCTTGGAGAGGTCCTCGATCTCCAGAACGGGCCTCTCGCGGCCGGACTCGTGCAAGGCAGTCATCGGCGAGCAGGATACGGCCTCGCACGGCGCTTGTCCCCGGCTTGGAAGGACAAGCGGGACGGCGCGAGCAGAGCAGCGCGGACACTGACGCAGCACCGCGCGGGCGAGGCCTCCGGCGGCACCTCAGAAGGTGATGCGGTCGCGGATCGAGACGTGAGCGCCCTGACCGATGACGACGTGGTCGAGCAAGGGGATGCCCACCAGGCGGCCGGCACGCGCCAGACGACGGGTCACCTCGAGATCCTCGTGCGAGGGCTCGGGGTCGCCCGAAGGATGGTTGTGGACCACCACCACCGCCGCCGCCGCGCCCTGGATGGCCGGGCGAAAAACCTCCCGCGGGTGCACGAGCGAGGTGGTCAGGGTGCCCTCGCTCACGCGCTGCACGGACCGCAGGCGGTGCTTGCCGTCGAGCAACAACACGTGGAAGGTCTCCTTCTCGAGACCGCGCAGGCGAGGCGCCATGAGGCGGTAGACGCCGTCGGGCGAGCTGACGTTCTCGGAGCTCTGCCAGCGCACCTGCTCCACATGGCGCCCCAGGGCGAAGACCGCCGCCAGGCGCCGAGCCCGACACGGACTGAGGGAACTCTCGGCGGCGATGCGCGCGCCGCTGGCACGGGAGAGGGCGATCACACCCATGCGCTCGAGGAGCACCTCGGCCCAGCCCGGCCCGCCGACCGCGCGCCGGCCCTCGCCCAGGGCCGCGCGCAGTAGAGCCGGAGATTCCGGTCGCTCACCGGCGCCGACCCCGGCAAGGAACCCGACGACAGCGCCCTCGCCGCGAGAAGCGCTCTCCCCCTCGACCTCCGCCCGACCCTGACCGCTCACCTCCCCTCCTGACGCGCTCTTCACCCCCAAGGGACCGGTCGCGGGGAGGCCGGTGGCATCCCCAATGAGGGCCACTCCGGACGGAGTCAGGTTCCCGTGCCCGAAGATGGGATCGGACTGATCCGGATCGGGAGAAAAATGAAATCTCCTGGGATCGGAGACATCCAGACGGCGTTTACACGGGCAAGTCCCCGCCACGGAAAGCCGACGCACGGCGCACCGAACGAGACCGCCTTCAGAACGCCCGGCGGTCAGCCCACCCTCGCAAACCCACCAACATCCCTTTCGGAACAAGTGCCCATGAACGCATGGATCGGCGCAGGCCTGCTGGTGATCGCTCTCTGGATCTGCGAGGCGATCGTCTTCCTCGTCTCCTATCGCGTTTCGCGCGGCCCCGGGAACTGATCACCGGACAGGACCGGAGGGCCGACTGAGACGGGGCCGGGCCGCGTCAGATGCGCCACCAGTCCACCTCGGGCAGCGGCGCCTCGAAGCAAAGGCGCTCCTCGCGCGTGGGATGGTCGAGAGCGAGGGACCGCGCGTGCAGAGCGATGCTGCGGTCGGGAAGGCCCTCTTGCGCGCCGTACTTGACGTCACCCAGGAGCGGCGTCCCCAGGGACGCGCAGGCGACGCGCAGCTGGTGCGGGCGACCGGTCAGGGCCTCGAGCTCGAGCAGGCTGCGCCCGCCGCCCGAACGCACGACGCGCCAACGCGTCAGAGCGCGACGCGCCCCGCGACGATCGTCCTCGTGACGCTCGACGCGGTTACGCACCGCATCCTTCGCCAGCCAGTGGGCGAGCTCCCCCCCCGCACTCGACGGCGTCCCCGCCACGACCCCCAGGTAGCGCTTGCTCGCCCGCCCCGCGCGGAACTGCTCCGCCAGGCGCGCCGCTCCCTTGCTCGTGCGGCCGAAGACGACGATCCCCGACACGGGCCGGTCGAGGCGCTGGACGACCCCCAGAAAGACGGCGCCGGGCTTGGCGTAGCGCTCGCCGACCCAGGCCCGGGCGCGGTCGAGCAGGCTCTCGTCGCCGCTGTCGTCGGGCACGCAGGCCACGCCAGCCGGCTTGACCGTCGCCAGCACGTGGTTGTCGCAGTGCAGCACCTCGAGCTCGACGCTCACCGCGGCAGATCGATCCCGCGCCACCAGCGCGCGCAAAAACCGGCTGGGAGCAGGCGGCCCCCCTCGGCCTCCGGCACCGCCAGCTCGCCCACCTCCACCCGGCCGCCGGGCAACTCCGAGAGCAGGTTCTCGAAGGCCAGGGGCGAGAAGCCGACGGCGTAAGTCGAGAGCACGAGGAACGAGCGCTCGGCGCAGAGCTGCCCGGCCACCTCCACGAGCGGCGCCAGATGCTCCTCGAGCTGCCAGCGCTCACCTTTGGGGCCCCGGCCGTGGTGCGGGGGATCGAGCAAGATCCCCTCGTAGCGGGACCCGCGCCGCAGCTCGCGCCGGGCGAAGGTCAGGGCGTCCTCGAGCAGCAAGCGCACGGGAGCGTCCTCGAGTCCCGAGGCGTCGAGGTTCTCCCGCAACCAGGTGAGAGCAGTGCGGGAGGCGTCCACATGGGTCACGCGCCAGCCGGCGGCGGCGGCCAGCACGCTGGCGGCGCCCGTGTAGCCGAAGAGGTTCAGGAGGTGCGGCGGAGCCTCGCCGAAGAGCGGCCGCGAGCGGCGCACGAGCTCCCAGTTCGCAGCCTGCTCGGGGAAGAGGCCGACGTGCTTGAAGGGCGTCGGGCGGATGACGAGCTGGACCGGCGCGTAGGACACGGTCCAGGAAGCCCCGTCCTCCCCGAGGGACACTGCAGCACTCTCGCCGCGCTCCCAGCGCCCGCCGCGGTCGGACTCGCGCACGAAACTCAGGTCCGCGCTCTCCCACTGCGCCCCGAGGCGCTTGCGCCACAGGGCCTGGGGATCGGGGCGCCGCAGGACGACGTCGCCGAAGCGCTCCAGCTTCTCCCCACCCCCCGAATCCAGCAGGGCGTGGTCGGGAAAGGACGGGTGGCTGAAAGAAACCGGCATGGCTCAGAAAGAACATACCGTGCGGTCCGCCAGAGTGGCCCGCGACGCCGCTTTCCACCTCCGGGCCCCGCGGTGGTACGGTCCTTGCGACGCCGCCCGGCTCCCGGCAGTCCCCCGTCCACGCCCGTGCGAATCCTCTCCATCCCCCCGCTGCTCGCGGCCATGCTGGCCGCCGGCTGCTCCTCCACGCGAGATCTCGAACAGGTCCTCGACCCCTACCGGGCGGGACAGGTCGAGCGCGCCGCCGACCTCATCTCCTCGGAGAGATTCGAGGAGCGACGCTCGAGCGCGCGCGACGGAGTGATCTGGCTCCTCGAAGAGGGCAAGGTTCTGCAGGACGCCGGGCGTTTCGAGGCAAGCGAACGCGCCTTCGCTCGCGCGGATCGGCGCATGCGCGCCTTCGACCACGAGGCCGAGATCAGCCTCAGCGACGAGGCCGCCGGCCTGCTCGCCGGCCCGACACAGCGCGCTTACCGAGGCCACGGATGGGAGAAGATCCTGCTCGAGATCTACCGCTCCCTGAACGCCCTCGCCCTCGGGGATCTCGAGGAAGCGCTCGTCTTCTCCCGACGCGCCTTCGTGCGCCAGGGTGAGGCCCTGGCCGCCGGCGCCGACGAGATCAGAGCGGCGCGCCGCGTCGCTCGCGCGCAAGGGGTCGATCCGCGCGCGGTCCTGGGGCAAGAGCACCTGCAAGCCCTCGACGAGCAAGTCGCGACGCGCGTCAGCCCCGCCTACGCCGACTACGCCAACCCCATGGCGAGCTTCCTCGCGGCCCTCCTGGCCTGGATCGACGGCGACGAGGCGGGCGCTCTGGTGGACCTGCGCAAGGCCGCCGCCATGGTCCCCGACCACCCGACCCTCGAGCCCTTGCTGGCCGAGCTCGAGGCGCGCGCACCGGCCTCAGGCGCGGAAGCTCGCGTGGTCGTGATCCTCGAGGCCGGCCTGGCACCGGTGATCGCCGAGGACAGCGTCACGGTCCATTCGATGAACGGCTGGTCGCGCCTCGCCCTGCCGATCTTGAGCTTCCACGAGCGGGAGATCGCCGCCCTCTCGGTCGAGAGCCCCGGAGCGAGCGTGAGGACGGTGGCCCTGGCCGACGTCGACGCCATCGTCAGCGCCGACTTCCAGCGCCGCCTGCCCGGCATCGTCCTGCGCGCCGTGACCGCCGCGGTCCTCAAGGAGGCGGCGACCACCAAGCTGCGCCACGACCACGGCGATTGGGGGGCGGCCCTCGGCAGCCTCTGGAAGATCGCCACTGCGAGCGTGGACAGGCGCACCTGGCGAACCGTTGGAGCGCAATTCCAGATCGCACACCTCGAGCGCCCCGCCGCGGGCATCCTGACCCTTGCCGCCCTCGACCAGAACGGCGGCAGACACCTCGTCCACGAGGTGGAGCTCCCCGAGTCGCCCGTGGTGGTCCTCCTCGTCCGCTGTCCGAACCTGCTCTCCCTGCAGAGCCACGTCCTTCCCACGACTCCGATGGAACCGACACCGCAACCATGAAACACCTCCCCTCCCTCACGATTCTCCTGGCCGCGATCCCCGCCTGCGCCACGGCGCCGGTGAACACCGTCGAACCGGTCTCCAGCGAGGCCGTCGGGCGCGAGGTGTGGATCACCAAGATCAACAAGAGCTCCTCCCTCGAGCAGCACCTCGCCGTGCAGAGCGCCCTGGTGACCAGCAGCGGTGACTCCCTGAAAGTCCAGCTGCAGGTCACCAACGAGGGCGAGGCCGCCAAGGACTTCCGCTTCCTCTTCGAGTGGTTCGACGCCGAGGGGATGAAGCTCTACGAGGCGACCGAAGGCTGGCGGCGCGAGACTATCGAGGCCGGCCAGAAGAAGAGCCTGCAAGCCACCGCATCCTCTCCCGACGCTGTCGACTGGCGCTTCACGGCCCAGAAGTGGTCGCGCTAAGCTCTCCTGAGCACACTCCCTCCAGAAAGCAAAGAGCCATGAACCGATTCAGCCTGATCCTCTCCGCGACGAGCCTGGCGCTCGTCGCCTCCTGCGCCAGCGGCCCCGAGCGCATCGACCCGCACTCCGATGAAGCGGTGACGTCGATGGGCGTCGACTACAACGAGCTGGTGGAGTGGGCGAACACGCTCACGCGCCGCATGCTCGACAGCGGCTTCCTCGACAACGACGAGTGGGGAGCGCAGCCGATCACGATGGTGGTCAGCGATGTCGAGAACATGACCGACCTCTCCCAGTTCCCCAAGGAAATGGTCCTGGCCCGCATCCGCTCCGCGATGCTGAGCTCTGGCAAGGCGCGCTTCACGACGGTCTACGGCGACGACGCCATCGACAGAATGACGCGCGAGACCCAGGAGAAGTGGGAGGACCCGCTCTTCGACGCCTCGCAGATCCCCGAGGGCGGCCAGGCGAGCGTCGCGCGCCTGTCGTTGCGGACGCAGATCCTGTGGGTCCACTCCCAGGGCCGCGGCTCCCAGCAGAACACCTACGAGGTGCGTATGTGGGTGACCGACGTGGCCTCGGGAACCGCCGTCTGGGAGGGCCTCTCCGATCCGATCGCCAAGAAGTTCTCGCGCTCCAAGGTCGGCTGGTAGGCGGGTAGCCGCCCGGCGCGGGGGCCGAGAATGCGGGTGGCCCTTGCGCGGGGGGGCGGATGCGCTACAAGGGCGCAGTGACCCGCCCCTCCATACTCCGCGTCGGCAGCGTTCCCTACCTCGTCGGGCGCCCGCTCGACCGCGGCCTGGGTGAGGAGGAAGGGATCGATCTGGTCGAGGCGGTCCCCGCGCGACTGGTCGAGGGCTTGCGGGAGGGAAGCCTGGACGTCGCCCTGGTGAGCTCGATCGAGCTCTTTCGCCGGCCGGGGTACGCGTACTTGCCGGGTCTGGCGGTCAGCGGCAGGGGTTTCGTCGCCAGCGTCCAGCTCTTCTTGCGGCGCCCGGTCGAGGAGCTCGGGACAGTCGCTCTCGACCCCTCGAGCCGCACGGCCGCGGCCCTGGTGCGGGTGCTGCTCGCCGAGCGAGGCGACGGCGGGCCGGAGTACGTCGAGGTCGCTCCCGGCGACGATCCGCGCGCGGCGGACTGCGACGGTTGGCTCAGGATCGGCGACGCGGCCCTGCGCGAGTACGCCGCACCCGACGCGCCCGAAGTCTTCAATCCCTCCCAGGCGTGGTGCAAGCGCACGGGCCTACCGTTCATCTTCGCACCCTGGATCGTGCGCGCCGGCGTCGACCCCACGCCGTGGCTCGGGGCCTTCGAGCGCGCCCGAGTGCGCGGCCTGGAAGCCCTGGGCGAGCTCGCGGCGGAGGCCGCCCGCTCCTGGGACCTGCCGCTCGAGTTCTGCGAGCGCTACCTGCGCGAGGATTGCGTGTACGAGTCCCTGCCCCACATGCACAACGCGCTGCTCGCCTTCCGGGACGCGGCCGCGCCCCTCGGGCTGTGCTCCGCTGAGTACGACCCCGCTCCCGTGGGCGGGCTCCACCCCCCTCCCGGTGACCTGAAGGCCGAGGCATGTCGCCGCGGCTGATCAAGGAGCGCCGCTGCCCCCACTGCCGGGTGGAGCTGGGTCGGGAGATTCCGCGCGTCTGCCCCGAGTGCGGCGGCTCACTCCAGCGCCGCTACCTGAAGGTCGGCTGCCTCTCGACCAAACCACTCGGCCTCCTGCTGCTGTGCGCCCTGCTCGGCCTGGCGGACGGTTGCCGGGAAAGCGAGGAACCCGGGGACCGGCCGGCTGAGCGCAGCGGACAGCGCTGATTTCGACCTCTGACTCTGCGGGAGCTTGCGACCGACGTGCCCTGGGGCGTTGCATCATTCCGCCCCGGCCCATACAAGGGGGTCCGTACCCGCTCCCGACGCCCGCCGACGCCAGCGAGGATTTCCTTGGACCGTCCCAGCACCTTCCATACCCCTTCGCTGTTCGGCGAGATCGATCAAGAGATCCCCGTGGCCACCAAAAAGAAGCGCGCGAAGAAGACCGGCGCCAAGACGGCGCGTGATGCCGTCGGGAAAAAGAATGCCGTCGGGAAGAAGAAGGCCGTCGGGAAGAAGAAGGTGCGCAAGAAGGCTGGCTCGAAGCGCTCCGCGACTCGCACCAAGGCCGAGTCTCCGAGCTCCGATGGCGCGCCCCGGCGGCGCGCCACGGCCGAGACGATGGCAACGCGCCAGCGCGAGATCTCGGTCTCGGAGTTCTTCACGAAGAACCGCCACCTGCTGGGGTTCGACTCGCCCCTCAAGGCCATCCTGACCACGGTCAAGGAGGCCGTCGACAACTCCCTCGATGCCTGTGAGGAAGCGGGCATTCTGCCCGAGATTTCGGTCGGAATCGTCGCCACCGGGCCCTCCACTTTCCGCGTCTCGGTCGAGGACAACGGGCCGGGAATCGTCAAGGAACAGACCGCCAAGATCTTCGGCAAGCTGCTCTATGGGTCGAAGTTCCACAAGCTCTCCCAGAGCCGCGGCCAGCAGGGGATCGGCATCGCCGCCGCCGGCATGTACGGCCAGCTCACGACCGGGAAGCCGGTCAGGATCCTGACGCGCACGGGGAGCAAGCGCACGAAGGCCCACGAGTTCCTGCTCACGATCGACACGGCCCGCAACAAGCCGGACATCCACAAGGACACGGAGGTCGACTGGGATCACGGCCACGGGACGCGGGTCGAGATCGAGATGGAGGGCAAGTACCAGAAGGGCACGCGCTCGGTCGACATGTACGTCAAGCAGACAGCCATCGCGAACCCGCACCTGACCCTGCACTACGCCGACCCCTCGGGGTCCGAGGTCACCTTTGAACGGACAACGCGCGACTTGCCGCCGGAGACAGCGGAGATCAAGCCGCACCCCCACGGGGTCGAGCTCGGTCGGCTGATCGCCATGCTGAAGGAGACGCGCTGCCGATCTTTGTCGGGCTTCCTGCAGGAGGAGTTTTGCCGCGTCGGCCCGAAGGTGGCGAAGGAGATCATCGGCAAGGCTGGTCTCTCGGAGAAGGCCTACCCCACACGCACGGCGCGCGGCGAGGCTTCCTCCCTGCACGACGCGATCGAGAACACGCGCATCTCCTCGCCGCCCACGACCTGCATCGCGCCCATCGGCGAGAAGCTGGTGCTCGCGGGGTTGAAGAAGGAGATCGACGCCGACTTCTACGTCGCCGCGACGCGACCTGCTTCCGTCTATCGCGGGAACCCGTTCCAGATCGAGGTCGGCCTGGCCTACGGCAAGCCCGGCGGAGTGGGTCTGGAGATGACGGACGAGGGGCGCATCCGCAAGAAGGCCAAGGTCGATGTGACCGAGGACCTGGTCGGAGCCGCAGACGAGCCCATCCGCGTCCTGCGCTTCGCCAACCGCGTGCCGCTGCTCTATCAACAGTCAGCCTGCGCGATCACCAAGGGCGTGATCCAGACCAACTGGCGCTCCTACGGCCTGCAGCAGCCGCGCGGCGCCCTACCGGTCGGGCCCATGGTGCTCTTGCTCCACATCGCAAGCGTCTGGGTGCCCTTCACCTCCGAGTCCAAGGAAGCGATCGCCTCCTACGAGGAGATCCTCAAGGAGATCAAGCTCGGGCTGCGCGAGTGCGGCCGCAAACTGGGCACCCACGTGCGCAAGGGCAAGCGGCTCAAGCGCGAGTTCGAGAAGCGCAGCTACATAGAGAAGTACATCCCTCACGTCGGGCTCGCCCTGCAGGAGATCCTCGACCTCTCGGACAGGAAACGGGATGAGACGACATCCACCCTCGAGGATGTCCTCCACAAGAGCCGCAAGTTCTAGTAGCCATGGCGAAAAAGAAAGCAGCCAAGAAGGCCACGAAGAAGAATACCTCGAGGAAGGCGGCCTCCCCGAAGGGCTCGGTCAAGCGGGCTCCGGCGAAACTGAACGCCCTGGACCGGAAGACGCTCAACCTGGTCGAATCGACGGCCGAGCGCGTGCGTTCTTCCATCAACCGCCGGGTGCTCCCCGAACTGAAGTTCCCGATCCGTTCGCTGTCGAACGTCAAGTACCGCAAGGAGATCGGCTACTTCGAGCTCGGGCGCGGGCGCAAGGCGCGCGCGCTCTCGGTCAACACGGTCAAGACCTTCGCCCAGACCCTGCGTCTGATGTCCATCTCCAAGGACATGGTCGAGAACAACGACTTCGCCACGAAGCGAGAGGCCTACTACGTCAGCAAGAACTGGGGTGATTGCAAATTCAACGAGCAGACGGAATCCGACGCGGTGATGGACGACATCGAGGCCCTCGCGAGCCTCGACGGTCTCTCGCGTGAGCAGCTGCGCTACTACCCCGAGGAGCACGGAGGCTCGGTCGCCGGCAACCTGGTCGTCATCGATCGCGACACCGAGACCGGCGGGCCGATCCGGATCGACTGCACGGCTTTCGGAACCGGCTCCTATTCGATCCCCCACTCGGTCGAGCACCTGCAGTTCGAGACCAAGGCCAAGTTCGTCCTGGCGATCGAGACCGGTGGCATGTTCCAGCGCCTGAACAACCACAAGTTCTGGAAGACGGCCGGCTGCATCCTGGTCGAGATGTCCGGAGTACCGACGCGCGCCACGCGGCGCTTCATCCGCCTCTTGTCCGAGTCCAGGAAGATCCCCGTCTACTGCTTCGTGGACTGTGATCCCTACGGGATCGCGAACATCTACCGCACCTTGAAGGTCGGCTCGGGCAACGCGGCGCACATCAACCGCTTCTTCTGCGTCCCCAAGGCCCGCTACCTGGGGGTGACGCCCCAGGACATCGTCGACTTCAAGCTCGAGGACGCGACGCACCCGCTGCAGGCCGTCGACATCAAGCGCGCCAAGGACGCCCTCAAGAACGACCCGTTCTTCCAGGCCCACGCTCCCTGGAAGAAGGCCTTCAACCAGCTCTTGAAGATGGGCGTGCGCGCCGAGCAGCAGGCCCTGGCCAAGTGGGGGCTGAACTTCGTGATCGAGGAGTACCTGCCGCGCAAGCTGGCGAACAAGAAGGACTTCTTGCCCTGAGGCGGCGGCTCGTGGCCGGAGGGTCGCCCGGGGCCTGCCTCCACCGGGCGGCAGGCCGTATCCTGGTCCGCGCCATGAGCACTCGCCGAATCCCTCTCCTGTTCGCCGCCCTGGGCCTGACGCTGTACGCGCCAGCGTCCATTGAGTGGAGCGCGAATTATGAGACGGCCCTCGCTCGCTCTCGATCCCAGGAGCGCGTGCTGTTCGTCTCGATCACGACCGACGAGGAGGCCCGCAGCGAGCGCGCCGTCGATCTGTATGACGAGCGCGAGATCGTCGAGCAGGCCGAACACACGATCAACCTGGCCGCCTGCGATGCCGAGCACAAGGCGAAGGGCGAGTGCCGGCGATTCAAGGGCCAGACCTGCATGGACCATCGCCGGGCCCTGAGTTCCCTGACCGAGTCGATCCTGGTGACCAACGCCAACGGCGAGGTGCCCGTGCCCCAGCACCTGTGGCTCGCTCCCGACGGAAAGGTGCTGGTGAACGTGCCGTGGGAGATCACGGCCGAGGAGCTCATCTGGTGTTTCGTGACGGCCCGCCGGCGCGCCGGCGAGGAAGGCGTCGAGATGCCCGAGGGCGCTCGCCCGCCGCGACGCCTGCAGCTCGGCGCGGTCTGGGCTCCGTGGGAGGAAGCCCCCTGGGCCCGAGGCCTGACGCCGGACGAACTCAAGGGACACCTGAAGCGCATGAAGTCCTCGACCGAGTACTCCGAGGCCCTCCTGCGCGACTGGAGCCGGCTGCTATTCACGGATGAGGAGCAAGCCGTGAAGTACGCCCGGACCCAGTTCGGCGGCCTGGAGTTCCTCGGTGTGGACACGGTCGTGACGACCCTCACTGGCATCGGAATGAGCTCGCCGCCGGCCTTCTGGGAGGCCCTGGAGTTCTTCACCAAGAACGGCAACGAGCGCATCCGCACCGCGGCCGCGGTGGCACTCGAGGAGCTCGCGGCGCCGGATGCGCTCAAGGCGGTGCGCGCCGCCTTGAGCAAGGAGAAGGACCCGGCGGTCAAGAAGAACTGGCTGCGCGCCGCGGGGTCCTGCGGTCGTGACGACAGCTCGACGCGCAAGCTCCTGCTGAAGAGCGCGGGACGCGAGAAGGACGCCATCCTGCGTCGCAACGCCGTGATCGCCCTGGGCTACCTGGCCCCGCACAAGGCCGTGCGAGAGGCCCTGGAGGAGGCGCTCGTGGCGGACGAGGCCGAGGATCGACTGGCGGCGGCCTGCGCCATGGCCCTCACCCGCGACGCCTCGTACCTGTCCGCCGTGGAAGGCGCGCTCGCGAGTGCGACCGATGCGGAGTATCGCGCGGACCTCGAGGCCGTCCGCGCGGTGCTGAAGGGCTCCAACCTGCGGCGGATCGCAGAGGTGTTCGGGCGCGTCAGCGGCGACGAGGTCATCCGCATCCGCCTCTTCTTCGGCGAGATCCTGCCCGATCAGGCCAAAGAAGAGGCCCAGGACGAGGACGGCTGACCAGGGCCTGGCAGGAGGGGTGGAGCGGTCCCCTCCTGGTATCCGAGAGCTCGACCGAGCCTCAACACCGGGGGGGGGCGAGGGATGCTCAATCGAGTGCAACTTGGAGCGGAGCACTCACTGGCATGCGAGCCGGGGGCCGCGGCCCATGAAAAACCGGCTGTCGAGCCTTCGAGAAGGCCCGGCAGCCGGTCCCTTGGTTCGTATCGACAGGACAGCCTTGGTCAGACGTCTCCTCCCCAAGAGGCGTCTGCGTCTCGTGCCCTAAGGGCGATAGCAGGCGTCGTCGATGCGACCTTTCTACCGAGTTCATCGGCAGACCACGGGCGCGGACGCCCCCGGAAACGAGGAATCGTCAGCGAGGGGCCCGAATCCGGCTCGAATGAGCACGATCCCACCCCCAGCCGCCACGCTGGAAGCCCACACGCCGGCCAGGCATTCCACGCCGTCAGAACCGTTCGCGGTCGCCCTTGCGCCCATCGAAGGACAGGATCGCGCGCTCGAGGTCTACGAGCAACCCACTCCCCAACTCCGCGAGGCGCGCCGAGGCGTGCGCTGCCGCGTCACGCTCCCCGGCGGCGAGGGAGACAAGACCGAGGTTGAGCCAGGTCCGCTCGTGGGCGGCGTCGAGGGCCAGGGCCGCACGGTAGGCGGCCGCAGCCTCGGAGAAACGGCGCTGAGCATGGCGCACGATCCCCAGGTCCTTGTAAGCGTCGAAGTGACGCGCATCGGAGGCGATGGCCTCGATGAAATGCCGCGCGGCCTCGTCGAGGCGCCCGGCGCGGGCCATCGCCCGGCCGAACTGGACGTGGACATCACCCGCCGATCCCTCGCTCACCTCCATCCCGGCCAGCTCCAGCTCGCGCGCCACCCCAGGCAGACCACGCCGCCGGAAACGACCGGCGTAGTACGAGAGGGGCGCCTCGCCGGGCGGACCGAACCATCGCCCCGCGAAGGGCACGGCCGCATCGCGGCGTGCCAGTGGATCGAGGTCCAGCAGGGACAGGTCCGCCAGCACCGCCTCAGGCGACACTCGCCCGGGGTACAGCACGCAGAGGCGACCCTCGGCATCGACCAGGAACGACGCTGGCAAGGGCAGGCGCCCTTCACGATCCAGGACCGCGCCGTGGAGGACGTCGAGCATGTCGAGGGCCGAGGGATCGGCGAACACGCGCTCGAAAGGCCAACGCACATCGTCCAGGAAGGCCCGCGCCTCCGCGCGCGTCGCCTCCTCGTCGGCACAGAGCGCCAGCACGCGCAAGTCCCCCGCGCCCAGGCGCGAGGCGGCGGCGCTCAATTCCGCGAGCTCCACGCGGCAAGGCGCACACCAGCCGGCCCAGACCACCACCAACAGCGGCGCGCCCGTGCCACCGCCACCGGCCGGCGGCACGCCCAACAGGGTGGCGGCGCGGCCGGCGAAGTCCTCGAAGCGCATGGTCGGCACGGGGATCGGCGTCGACAGCACGACCCGCGAGGGGCGGGCGACCGCGCGCGACGCGGCGGCGGTGGGAGCGAGGACGCCGGGCGCCACGGGCGGCGTCCACTCGCGCGCCTCGCCCGCGCCCTCGACGAGCAGGTAGCGACGATCGCGCGCCAGAGTGTCGAAACGCTCGGTCGCGCCGCCCGGCCAGCGCACGAAGACCGCACGGGGCTCCCCTCCCCCCAGACCGAAGTGCAACCAGCCGCTCGACTGGGACAGGAACCCCTCGCCCGCCCTCGCCGTCGCGAGCTGCCCCGGTCCCTGCTCCCCTTCGATCACCAGCCGCACGCGCGCCCCGATGGCTGCCGTGTTCGCCCCGCGGCCCGCGAGACGCAAGGCGATGAACCCCGCCCCGGGCGCGCTGTCGTTGCGCAAGAGGCGCACGCGCGGACCGCTGCGGTTGGTGACGAACAGGTCGAGGTCCCCGTCGAGATCCCAGTCGATGCGGGCCGCGCCACGACCGTCGTCGGCGTGATCGAGCCCGGAGGCGTGGGAGGCGTCCACGAAACGCCTCCCGCCGTCGTTCAGCAGGGCGCAGTTCCTCTCGTGCCCGCTCCAGGAGTATCCGCGCCGCAAGAGCGAATTGATCGCGTACCAGCCCGCCATGTAGCGCGGGTCCACAGCCTCCGGGCCGTCAGGAGAGTGCGACACGACCTGCCGCCAGAAGAAGCTTCACAAATCGTCGGTGCGCCGGTTGGTCACGAAGCCGTTTGGGACGAACAGGTCCTGCCAGCCGTCGTTGTCGAGATCGACGAACAGGGCGCCCCAGGCCCAGCGCCCCATCTCGGCGCCAACCGACAGGGTAACGTCCTCAAAGGTGCCGTCGCCGCGGTTGCGGAAGAGGCTGTTGCCGCGCGCGTGGCGCTGGAAATCGCCCAGCAGAGCCTCGTCCGCTTGCGGGCGAAACTGACGCTGATAGGTCACGCGACGCCCGGCCGACGAGTACATGTTGCTGACGTACAGGTCCACCAGACCGTCGCGGTCGAAGTCGCCCCAGCTGACGCCCATCCCCGCCGAGAGGTCCTCCACGCCCGCGGCCGCGGCCACGTCCGTGAAGCGCCCACCGTCGTTGCGGTAGAGGTTGTTGCGCCCGAAGTCGTTCGCGACGTACAGGTCCTGATCTCCGTCGTCGTCAAAGTCCTCCCAGGCGGCCGCGAAGCTGAAGCGTGTGTTGTTCTCGTCGAGACCACGCTCGGCAGTGGCGTCGTGAAAACGGAACTCGCCCCCGTTCTCGAGCAGCAGATTGGCCTGACCGTTGTTCGCGTCGTGGTAGGGAACGGGCGCGGTCTCGTCGGCGTAGGGTGAGACGTAGCAGCAGACGTAGAGGTCGAGGTCCCCGTCGCCGTCGGGGTCCGCAGCCGCCAAGGACATGGCAAAGGGCGCGTCGTGGACGGCGCGCGGCTCGAAGACTCCGCGACCGTCGTTGGCGAGCAGCAGGATCCGGTCGCCCATTGCGAGGGCGAGGTCCCGGTCGGCGTCGCCGTCGAGGTCGATGAGGAGCGCGCTCGTGGAGAGGTCGAGATAGTCCACACCCCCGGCCCGCGCGCGCTCCACCGCGCTGCCGTCCGCTCGCCGCAAGAACAGCAGGTTCGGGAGGCCGCCGGGTTGGGGCAGGTAAACGTCCTCGAGGCCGTCGCCGTCCACGTCCCCCACCGCGACGCCTTGATGGCCCAGAGAGGAGAGCTCCAGGGCGGCGTCCATGCGCCCGCCCCAGTACTCGACTCCGTGCGCGAGCTGTTCACGGAAAGCGGGTTGGGATCCCAGGGCGGAAAGGGCGCAGTCTGCGAACATCGGTGCCGCGGGCCCGGTGACCTCGTCGAGAGTCAGGACGCGCAGGCGGCGCAGGCGCAAGAGCTCGCCGTCCGGCGGCAAGGTCCAGTCACACTCCCAGAGGGCGTCGTGCTGGCGGCGATCGGCGGAGGACGTTCCTCGCGCGCTGATGCGCGCGCGGACGCGCAAGCCCGACTCCAGACGCTCCACGGAGATCACCTTGACGTTCGGCGCGACCGATGACCCGAGGCTTCGAGCCCACTCGCCAAGGCCGCGCGCCAGTTCCTCGGGGCCGACCAGCGGCGGCGCCGGCGCACGCTCCTCGCGCACGGGAGCCGAGCGCAGACGAAAGGCCCCGCGCAGGCGCTCCGGACCGAGCTCGGGGAGCGGAGCGTCGCCCTCGAAGTCTGCGCTCACGAAGGGCTCGACAGCGGCGGCACCGGCCGTGCTCCAGATCACGAGCAGCGCCTTCAACCGCTCGCCGGCGCGCGCACCGAGCGCCTCGTTCTCGTGCTCGTCCGTCCCGACCTCGCGAAACTCCAGGCGCTCGGCCACGGCGGCCTCGCGCCCGGCGCCCAGCTCTCCCGGCAAGACCGGCGCATCGCTCTCCTGACACCACGCGCCGCCCACCAGGGCGATCGGCGCCAGGGCACGCAGCCAGCTCGTTCGCGACCCGCACGCGCCGCCAGGTTTCCGCCGCTCACCCACCGCCGCGGGGACCTTCCTCCAGAGGCAACTCGAAGCACGCGGCCTCGCTGTCGTTGCGCACCAGCAGATAGGGCGCGGCCAGGGCCGGGCTGTTCCAGGTCTTGCGGTTCAGGGCCTCGGTGCGGGCGAGTTCACGGTGCTCGTCGGCCACGGCCTCCACCAGCACCAGGGAGCCGTCCTCCGCGCTCACCAGCAGCACATCGTCCACCAGGAGCAACTGCCCATGACCGTAGCGCCCACCCTTCCAGCGGCGGCGCCCGCCCTCGACCTCGACGCAGGCCAGGATCCCGTCGTCGAGCCCGTACAGGTGGCCCCCTCGCAGGACAAAGTTAGCGAACTTGGCCTTCATGGCGCGGGTCTTCCAGATACGTTCGACGGTGAAGTCCCCCTCGCCCTCGCGTGCGATGCGCAGGCGCTCCGCTCCGACGCCGTAGCCGCTCGACAAGACGAGGTCATCGTCGCCCACGGCGACCGGCTGGGCCACGTTGGGGTTGCGCTCCGACCAGGGGTACTCCCACAAGACGCGCCCGTCCGACGGGTCATGGGCCACGACCGAGGAGGCGTTGAAGGCCACGATCTGGGGTGCACCCGCGAGTTCGAAGAGCTTGGGAGAGGAGTAGCCGGCGCCGTCGTCGCCGCCAGTCCAGAGCAGGGCGCCGCTCTCGAGGTCGTAGGCCACGAGCGAGCAGCCGTCAGAACCTCCAGCCGAGACGATGACCCGTCCATCGAGCACGAGGGGCGAGCAGCTCGTCCCCCAGGTGTTCACGCGGCCGCCGTTCTCGGCGATCATCGAGCGCGACCATGCGCGCTCGCCGCTCGCGAGATCGAGGCAGTTGAGGATGCCCGTTCCGCCCACGGTCAGCACGCGCTCGCCGTGGATGGTCGGCGTGGACCGCGGGCCGATGCCGCCGATCACCGAGTCGAAGCGCAATTCGTCCGCGTGGCTCCAGCGCACAGCTCCGGTCTCGAGGTCGTAGCAAACCACCAGCTCGCGGGCCTCGCGCTGTTCCTGGGTGATCGCGGCCTTGCCGCTGACCGCAAAACCCGACCAGCCCGGCCCGACAGCGCGGCGCCAGACCAGGCGCGGGGGGCGAGCCTCCCAGTCGCGCGCCAGGCGTACACCGCGCACGGTGGCGTCGGCGGTGGGCCCCAGGAAGCGCGGAAAGTCGAGCCAGGGGTGCGCAGCCTCGGGAGCCGGCGCGGAGATCGGCGGCGCAGCCAAGGGCAGCTCCAGGGCCGCCTCGGGGTCCACGCCGAGGCGCCAGCGCAGGAGGGGGACGAGGTTTCCGCTCACCCCGCGCACCTCGACCAGGGAGCTGATCAAGGCGCCGGCGAGCGGCGCGCCGAAGAGCACGAGAAGACGCGTGCGCACCGAAAAGCGGGCCAGCAGCAGAGCCCACAGGTAGAGCGCCGCGCCGGCGATGAGCAGCATGCCGCCGGCGGCCATCACCCGCTCCTGTCCCGTCGCATCGCGCACGAGCCCATTCCAGCCCAGGGCGCCTGCGAGCAGGACCCCCACGCAACCGGCAATCCACCAGCGCACGGGGCGATCGGTGCCAGCGGAGCTCATCGTGTCCAAGCTACGGTTTCCACGCCCCGCATGCACGCTCCACGAGAAGCACCGCCTCCCCTTCTTCTCGCGGTTCACTACTATCTGCTCACCGCCTACCCAACCCTCGGAGGTCCCTCTTGCCGCGCCATCTGATCCCCACCTCGATCCTCGTCCTCTCGACCTGTGCCTGCGCGAGCGTCTCTTCCGCCGGCGGGGCGCACGCCGGAGAGGAGAGCGTGCGTGAGGACCTCAACGAGCGCTTCCTCGCCGAGGACCTCGACGTCGATCGCTTCGTCCGCGTCTTCGAGGGCGAGTCGCGAGAGGTCTTCCGCCAACGCGAGCGCATCCTCGAGACTCTGGGGCTCGAGTCAGGCATGTCGGTGGCCGACATCGGCGCCGGGACCGGCCTCTTCCTGGATTCTCTCCACGAAGCGGTCGGAGAGGACGGCGTCGTGTTCGCCGTCGACATCTCGCCGCGCTTCGTCGAACACCTGCGCGAGCGCGTACGCCGCGAGGGCCTCGAAACGGTCGAGGTCGTCCTGTGCGACGATCACTCGGCATCCTTACCGGAGGAATCGGTAGACGTGGCCCTGGTCTGCGACACCTACCACCATTTCGAGTATCCGCGCTCGACCATCGCCAGCATCTACCGCGCCCTGCGACCCGGCGGCGCGCTCGTCATCGTCGACTTCGATCGGATCCCCTACGTCAGCCGCCCGTGGATCATCGGCCACGTCCGCGCCGGGCGGCAGGCCTTCGTGCGGGAGATCGAGGCGGGAGGATTCGAACTCGAGGCCCGCCCGCGCGTCTTCGGCCTGCTCGAGAACTACGTGTTGCGCTTTCGCAAGTCTTGACTGACCCCCTCAAACCCACCGCCGCCGGCCCGCCGCGCAAGGTCTCCCTTCAGCGCCGCCTAGCGGCGCTGCTCCTGTCCCTCGCCGTCGCCTGTGCCCTGGGTGAGGTGCTGGTCCGCGCGCAGATCGGCAGCCCGCTGGTCGAGGGGACGCCGCTCTTGCGCGTCCGCACCCACCCGACCCGTGGCTGGGAGATGCTGGCGGGTGAGCGGCACTTCACCTACCACCATCCCGTCGAGGTGAACGACCTCGGCCTGCGCGGGAGCGCGCTGCCCGCAGCGAAGGGCGAGGAGTTGCGCGTACTCGCCCTGGGCGACAGCCTGACCTACGGCCAGGGGGTCGGGGACGATGAGACCCTGCCCCACTACCTGGAACGTGCCCTGGTCGAAGGGGACCGACAACGGCGCTCGTGGCGTGTGATCAACGGCGGCCTGCGCGGCTATGCGACAGCGCAGGAGCTGGCGCTCCTGCGCGAGCTGGGAGAGCGCATCGAGCCCGACGCGGTGATCCTGTTCTGGTACTGGAACGACCTCGTCGAACCGCCCCTCGACCGTGTCGCCGCGGACCTGGCGCGGTCGGGACCGATCTGCTTCGACGTGGGTGGGGCCCTCGAAGGCCGTGCACAACTCGTCTGGCGCGCCAGGCAACTGCTGCGCCGGAGCGCCCTGGTGATGATGCTGCACGACGCCTGGAAGGCGCGCGAGCACAGCTTCGAAGGGACCATGGGGCGCTGGACTCCCGCCAAGGGCCTCGAGCGCCTCGCCGAGCACCTCGACCGTTTCGTCGCTCTGGGGGTCGAGCTGGGCTTTCGGCCGCTGTTCGCCGTCATCCCCGAATCGGCCTCGATCCGCGGGAGTCATCCGTCGCAAGCCGTGGCGGCCCGCGCGGCCGAACTGGCCGCGGAACGAGGGTTGGGGGTGATCGACCTCGACGAGCCTCTGCGAGCACTGACCCAGGGCGCGGGCGCGGTCCCCATCATTCCCTTCGACGGCCACTACCTGCCGAGCGCCAACCGGGCGATGGCCGAGGTCGTCGCCGCGCGCCTGCTGGCCGACGAGCGCACGGGCGGGCGCTGAAGTCCGCGCTTCACTGTCGCCTCCGCGCAGTGCTGGACTCCGCTGGCGGAGAAGCGGCGCTGGTTGTGCGACACCGCCTGGTGCGGAAGGGGGGACTCGAACCCCCATGCCGTGAGGCACAGGATCCTAAATCCTGCGCGTCTACCAGTTCCGCCACTTCCGCAGGGGAGAGAGGATAGCCCGCCGGGCCCAGTTCGCCCACAGGCGCGGCGCGCAAGGGGCCCTGGAACCGAAAAGCCCGGAGGAGTCTCACCGGCTCGCCTCCATGAACAACCTCGACCCACCGCGCTCCCTGCGCCTCGCCCCGCTCCTGGTGGCGGCCCTGCTGCACGCCGCCGCCTTTCTGATGCTCCTGCCGCCCTGGATGGGCGAGGACGAGCCCTGGCAGGTTGAATACGCCAGCCATGTGGCCGCCGGACACGCGCCCTGGGGCGGCATTGCGATGTCGGGAGCCTCCGCGGACAGGCCGCACGACGACCGCGAGTTGATGAGCCTCTCCCAGTTCCAGGTCCGTCGGCGCCGCGTTGGCGAACAGTCGTGGTCGAGAGCGGGCTCGATCGTGAATAATTGAGGTTCGATGACCCTCTGCCTCTGCCTGCTCCTGATCGCGCTCCTGCCCGTCGTCCTCACGGCGAGCTGGGGACCCGGACACCACCTCGAGTTCGCCGAGCGAACCTTCCGACGACGGCGCGAGATGTTGCCAGCAAGAGTCGCGCGGCTTCTCGCGGAGCACAAGTCGGCCTTCTTCTACGGCAACATCGCGGCGGACATCATCAACTTCAAAGCCTGGGGCGGCGAGTACAACCACTGCCACCGCTGGGGAGTCATCACGCAGATGCGCGCGATGGCGACGACGCCACGCCAGGAGGCCTTCATCCTGGGCTACCTCGCGCACCTGGCCGCGGACACGGTCGCCCACAATCACTTCGTCCCCTACCACCTGGCGCGCTACGCGCGCACGCGCGGGTTGGGGCACCTCTACTGGGAACTCTCCGCCGACCGCTTCATCCCCGAGTATCGCTGGCTCGTCATCAATCAACTGAAGAACCAGCCTGATCTGGACGAGCTCGACGAACTGGTCAACGCCGCGGTGCCCCGCAAGGCCTTCTCGATGCGCACCAACAAGTTGATCTTCAATCACGTGCTGCTGGTCAGCGAGCGCGACCGCTGGCGGCGCGGGATGAGCCGCCTGCACCCGAGGAAGAAGATCTCGCTCAAGAAGGGGTTCCTGGCCACCTTCCAGCATGCGGCCGTGGACCGCATCCGCCTCGCCCTGCACCCGCGGGGCTTCGCGCGCATGCAGGACTACGATCCGAACGGCAAGGAGGCTCAGCGCCGCGCCCTCGGCCTGCGCAAGCGCGTCCTGCACCGCCTGGCACCGGGCCGCATGCGTCACGAGGAATCCGAACGCCTGGCGGCGCCCTTTCTCGAGGGCATGGAGACGCCCAGGCCCTGACGGGCGGCCCGGTTCAGCTCACCTGGTGCACGCGGACCTCGCGCTGCGGACAGGGAATGCTGATGCCCGCCGCGTCGAAGGCCAGCTTGACCGCCTCCTGGGTGTCGCGATAGACGCCCCAGTAGTCGCCGGTCGCCACCCACGGGCGCACCTGCAGGTTGACGCTGCTCTCCGCCAGTTCGCCCACGGCGATCAGCGGTGCGGGCTCGGCCATGACGCGCCCGTCCGCCTCCAGGATGCCGGCGATGATGCGGCGTGCCTCTGCGATGTCGTCGTCGTAACCGATCCCGAACACCATGTCGACGCGGCGCGTGGGGTTGGCGGAGAAGTTGGTGATGTTGCCGCCGGTGATCGACGCGTTGGAGACGATGATGCGCTTGTTGTCGCCGGTCTTGAGGGTCGCCGCGAAGACTCCGACCTCCTCGACCGTACCGGCGGTGCCACCGGCCTCGATGTAGTCACCGACCTTGAAGGGCCGGAAGATCATCAACATCACCCCCGCGGCGAAATTGGAGAGCGACCCCTGGAGCGCCAGACCGACCGCGAAGGCGCCGGCGCCCAGAACAGCGACGAAGGAGGCCGTCTCGACCCCCAGCCGGGCGATGGCCGCGACCACCACGAAGGCCTTCAGCACGAGCTGGGTGAGGCTGGAGAGGAAGCCCACCAGGACCGGCGCGGTGTCGGCGCGCGTGAGCACGCGACGCACGATGCCGCGCGCGAAGTTGGCGGCGATCCAGCCCAGGACGAGGACCACCAGGGCCTGGAGCACGCGCGGCCCGTACTCCAGGGCGTAGGTCCCGGCGACCTCCAGCCACTCTCCACTCATCTGCGCTGCGCGATGTTTCACGGCATCATCCATGGCTATTCCCCTCCGAAGAACGGCGCGGCAGGCGAGGATCGCCCCCGTGCGAGAGACCGAGAATACGAACCCCCAGCGCCCCTACCAGGCGAAATATCGCACGGCGAAGCCGTCGTCGCGGCCGTCCCCGTTGGCGTCCCCGGCCTGGGCCTCGTTGACGATCCAGGCGCTGACGGAGACCTCGCCCGAGGCCTGGGTGACGACCGCCGGCCCGTCCTCGGTGTTGAGGATCGAGACGACATGCGTCAGCCCCTGAACGAGCTCCGTGCGCCACAGCAGGCTGTCGTTGGTGTCGCCGTCGCCGTTCCAGTCCGCGCCGTCCTCGCTCTCGGAGACGCGGTAGAAGGCCCAGCCGTTCTGGATCACGATCCCCGCGTTGTCGCTGTCGACGGCCACGGCGAAGCCAGGGAAGAGCAGCTCCTCAGGTGAGCTCTCGAAGCGCGCAAAGGTCGGGACGCTGTCCGATGTGTCTCCGTCGCCATTGATGTCGATGCTGCCCTCGCGGAAGGCCACGCCGAGGCGTTCGCGGTCGCTCTGCTCCCCCATCCAGGTGGCGCTGGCGAAGACCTCCTCGGAGCCGGGTTCGTGGTCGAAGACGAACGGGCCACCGGCCGCTGGTGAGAGCCAGGCGACGAGGTCGTGGTCAGCTGCTGGGTCTTGATCGTGATCGCGATCGTCGGCGGCCTCGTCGACGACGACCACCAACCGTCCGTCGAGCTCGGCCACGCCCCAGGTCCCGCCGGGGACGGCGGCCAGGGCCAGCAGGTCGTCCACGGCGGTCGGGGGCGAGACCGGCGTGCTCGCACGCACCCAGCGCAGGATGTCGTCGTCCTGATCTCCGTCGCCGTTGAGGGAGCAGGTGCCCTCGTCGTCCTCGGGGCTGAGGGTCGCGAGGTAGTCGCCGACGATGGCGATGCGCCGCGAGCCGACGAATCCGGTGTTCACGGGCGGGGAGGTCACCGAATTGGCGTCCCAGGCGGCGAAGTCCAGGAAGAACAGCACCTCGTCGGTGGCGTCGGCGTCCTCCTCGCCGACGCACTGGGCGGGCTGCCAGCCGACCGTGAAGTTGAGCGGGTCGTTGAAGTTCGTCTCCCCCTGGCCCTCCTCGTCCACCAGGAAGCCGACCAGCCAGTCGTGATCGCCCGCGTCGCTCGCGCGCAGGGGCGTGGCGGGAGAGGGCGGCAGGGCCAGTTCCACATTGCGCAGGGAGAACTCGTAGCCAACCGCCACGTCGCCGGTGCCGTCGAGCAACGCCAGGACGCGCCCGTCGAGGCTGTCTCCGTCTCCGTTCAGGTCACGCCCCTCGCGCATCTCATCGAGGGCCAGGAAGACCAGGCCCTCGTCCACCCCGAGCAGCTCGGGCGAGAGCTCCGCCACGGTGTCGGTCGTCAGCACGTCCCGCACGACCGTCGGGCTCTCGTGGTGCACGACGCCGAGGTTCGATTCCATGGGCCCCGCGACGGTCTCCGCACGCACGAGCAGCAGGCGCTCGCCTTCCACCGCCAGGATCTGACGCTCGCCGTCGGTCGCGAGGTTCGCGACCCAGGAGAGCTCGGCTTCAGAACTCCAATGCAACAGCACGCGGTCGTCGGTGTCCCCGTCGCCGTCCCAGTCGAAGTCGTCGGCCACCTCGTCGGTGACCACGAAGAGCTCCTCGTCGACCCAGGCCAGATCGCGGGCGGCGACGTTCAGAGCGACCTCTTCCGCGGTCCGCGAATCCAGCGCCACGGGGCTGGAATCGAGCATGTCACCGTCGCCGTTGAAGTCGGTGCCGCCCTCCCCCGTAGTCCCCTCGTCGGCCAGGAACGCGAGGCGCGGCCCGGAGACGATGACGCCCGAGGTGGGCAGGATCGCCTGGGTGGCGGTGAGCTGGGTGATGTCGAGGGGATCGTCCCTGTCGTCCCCGCTCGAGCAGGCCGAGAGGACGAGGAGCGAGGTCAGGGTGAGCACGCGCAGCGTGCTCGGGGCGCCGGGGCGCCGTGCGGTGAGCTTCATGACGTTCGGGGGGGCCTCCGGTGGAGGGTGTTGCCGTACTCTAGCGCCCCCACCAGGTCTCACAAGAAAGCTCCATGCACACCAGAACCCTGGCCCTGATCGCCGCCCTGGCCCTGCCGTCCCTGATCGCCGCCCGGCTCTTTCCCGCCCAGGACGCGGGCGCGCTCATCCTCGGCGAGGGCGAGCACCGCTTCGAGTGGGTCCGAAACTGGGGCGTCCTGCCCGAGGGCGTGACCTTCGGCAACACCAACGGCTGCATCGTCACCGACTCCGCCGGACGCGTCTACATCAACACCGACAGCGAGCGGGCCGTGATCGTGTTCGAGGCCGACGGGCGCTTCGTCGGGACCTGGGGCGAGGACCTGGCCGGCGGCCTGCACGGCATGTGCGTCGTCGAGGAAGCCGACGGGGAGTTCCTCTACTTCACCCACACCGGACGCCACATGGTGGCCAAGGCGACCCTGGAGGGCGAGCTGCTCTGGACCCTCGGCTACCCCGAGGTTTCGGGGATCTACGCCTCGGAAAACGCCTACAAGCCGACCAGCATCGCCGTGGCCGCCGACGGCGGCTTCTTCGTGGCCGACGGCTACGGGAAGTCGTGGATCCACCAGTACGACAGGAAGCGAAAATACGTGCGGTCCTTCGCCGGCCCCGGCGGGGAGGCCGGCAAGACGCGCACACCGCACGGGCTCTCGATGGACCTGCGCGGCGACGAGCCGCTGCTGCTCGTCTCCGACCGCGAGAACAACCGCCTGCAATGGTTCGATCTCTCGGGCGAGGCAGTGCGCACCCTCGAGGGCGGTCTGCGGCGGCCCTGCCACACCGACCTCTTCGGCGACGAACTGGTGGTCGCCGAGCTCGCCGGGCGCGTCTCGCTCTTCGACGGTGAGGGCGAGCTGATCGCACGTCTGGGCGACAACCCCGACCCGAGCCTGCGCGCGAACAACGGCGTGCCGCGTGAGCGCTGGGCCGCCGGCGAGTTCCTCGCGCCCCACTGCGTGCACTTCGACGCCGAGGGGAACGTCTACGTCATGGACTGGAACGCCCTCGGGCGCATCAGCAAGTTGCGTCGCCTCGATTGACAGCGCGCGCGCCGGTGCGGGGCTTGACGAGCCCGCCGCCGGTGCCGATGCTCCCTGACATGAACGAGCGATGGCAAGGGATGGGCCGCAGCGCCGCCGTCTGCTGGTGCGCCACAGCGCTTCTGGCCGCCTCGGCCGGCTTGCAGGGTGCAGTCGGGAGCGGCGACGAGCATGAGCTCGGCCCCCCGCAGCCCGTGGACGACGGCGTCCCCGCCTCCGTGGAAGGCTGGCGGGAGATCGGCTGCGCCCGCTGTCACGAGGCCATCACCGAGGAGTGGGCCGGAACGCGCCACGCCCTGGCGTGGGTTGATCCGCACTACCAGAAAGCCTTGCGCGGCTTGCGGCGGCCGAAGAGCTGCCACGGCTGCCACGTCCCCCTGCCCCTGCATGTCGACCGCCTACGGCAAAAGCCGCGCCCGCGGGCGCTCAACCTCGCCCACGGCGTCGATTGTGCCGCCTGCCACGCCGGCCCCGACGAGACGATCGTCGGCCCCTGGGGCGAGCCCACCGACGCTCACCCGTCGGTGGTGAACGAGAGCTTCACCGCCGAGGGCCGGAGTCGGGTCTGCATCGCCTGCCACGCGACAAATATCGGACCGGTGATCGGGATCGCCAAGGACTTCGTGCGCACGGAGCAAGCGTCCAAGGGCCAGAGCTGCGTCGGCTGCCACATGGCGCCGGTCGAGCGCTCGGCCGCCGTGGATCCCGAGACCGGCGAGGCCTCGCCGGTGCGTCCGGGGCGCAGCCACGCCCTGCAGACCCCGCGCGATCCTGCCTTCCTGCGCAGTGCCTTCGGCCTGCGCCTGTTCAGCGGCGATTCAGGCGTGATCCTGTCGATCTCCAATCGCTGCGGCCACCGCGTCCCGGGGCTCGAGGGTCGCACGCTCTCCCTCACGGCCGAGGCCTTTGACGGTGCGGGCGCTTCCCTCGAGCAGCGCGAGGTCACGATCGACAAGGAGAACCACCTGGGCGCCGACGAGTCTGTCGACCTGGTCCTGCCAGCCGCTACGCAGCGCGTCCACCTACGCGGCCTGCACGACGCCCCCGGGTTCGAAGCGCCGGTCCCCTTCCTAGAGCAGGACCTGCGCATCGAGTGAGAGCCCGCATCCGCCACGAGGCCGGTTGCGCCTCGAGCTGCCCATCGACTGAGCTCGGAGAGCGGCCACCACCGAAAGGCACGCAAGGGCAAGGCGCCTGAAGGCTCGGGCTATGCCGGTCCCGGCGAGGCAGGACGCGGTCTGAACAAGATGGCTGCGGTCGCAGCCCTCTTGTCTAGGAATCGAACTCCACTGCCCAGCCGCGGCGGTTGCCGTCGATGCGCTCGCAACGCACGAGGTGGCCGGTGGCGGTGCGGGAGACGCCGTCCTCGGTGAGCTCGACCGCGAGACGCACCTCGCCCTCGGTGAAGAACAGCACGCCGCCGGGGGCGACGTTCTCGGCCAGCCCCTCGATCTCCTCGGAGAGGAAGCGCAGGCGGACGGTCGCGGAACTCGGCAGGCGTCGGGCCCCGCGTCGATCATCGAGCTCAACCTGTTCGGGATCGGGAGAAGCCATGGTTACCTCATCGTCGGAAGGCCGGGGAACCCCTGACATCGGCCGATCCGGCCGCCGAGCTTTACGCGTTCTTCGCGCGGCGGGCCGCGCGCCACAGGCGCAGCCCATCGCCGGCGTAGAGGGCGGTGGAGAAGACCACTAGCGCCGAGGAAAGGCCCACGAGGACGCGCACGAGGGCGGCGGGCGCGTCGGCGATGACCGCGGCGAAGAGGGCGAAGACCAGGACGGTGGAAGCCTTGCCGTGCCAGCGATGCTCGCCCTCGACCGGACCACGGCGCAGGCGCAGGGCCGCGAAACCGGCGGCCTCCAGGAGATCGCGGCCCACGAACAGGGCCAAGAACCACAGGGGGACGGAGGGGAAAGCCGGGCCGGGGGCGAAGACGATGGTGGCCAGGATCGCCAGTTGGGCCAGCTTGTCAGCCACGGCGTCCAGGCGCGCGCCGGCGCGCGTGCGCACATCGAGCCAGCGCGCGAAGGCGCCGTCGAGCACGTCGGAGACGCCGATCGCCACCAGCAGCAACATCACCCAGCGGCGCGCGCCGGCGGTCGGCGCGCCGGCCTCGGCGGCGGCCTGACATTCCGCCCAGCCCATCACGAGGACGGGGATCAAGCCGATGCGCACGAGGGTCAAGAACCACGGCAAGGCGATCCAGGCCGAGATGCGCCCGACTCGCGGGGCCTCGTCAGCGATGTCCAACCCGGCTTTGACGGTGGTGCTCATCCTCACTCCGGCCGACATACTCGGTCCATCCACCCGCCGCGCGCAAGGGAACAGGAGCCTATTCGGCACCGGGGTCGGGTAGAATCGCCTCAGAACACGAGTTCAGTCCCTGCAAAGGTCGCCATGCACTCCCTGCTCCTGATCGCGATCGCCGCCATCGCCCCGTCCGCGGGCGAGGGCATGCCCTTCCCTCTCAACCCGGGGGACTGCGCAGGCGGCATCCTGGGCGCCGAGCTGACCCCCGACCACGATGCGATCGCCGCGCTCTGGGAGCGCGAGAGCGTCAGGCTGGTGGGGACGCCGCTCCCCGACGGACGCCAGGCCGACCTGCTGCTTCGACGCGTGACCGCCGAAGCGCCCCGCGAGTTGCGCGTGAACGGGGCGCCGGCTCCCAGCACTCTGAGCGCGAGCGCCCTCTCGATCTGGTCGGGGAGCATCGCAGGCGAGAGCGACTCGCAGGTCTGGCTGGCCTTCTCGCTCTTCGGATCACGCGGCTGGATCCGCACGCGCGGTGAGCTGTTCCATCTGCTCGCCGCCGCTCCAGGCGGCGACTGGAGTCGCTGCACGGGATACCTGGTGAGTGAGGAGGACCTGCTCGCGACGGGCGCGGGGCTGGGAGCTTTCTGTGGCGCCGACCCGCGCTCCCTCCACGACGCCTCACGCACCCTCGTGACACCGCCCGGTGACTCCCTGCCCATGGGCAGCGGCGTGCCACTCTTGTGCGACATGGCCGTCGAGACCGACTGGCAGTACTACTCGCTGTTCGGGGACCTGACCGCCGCGGAGGCCTATGCAGTGATGCTCTTCGCGGCCACCGCCGACCGCTTCAGCTACCAGCTCGACGTGTTCCTGCGCATGCCCTACCTGGGGCTGTGGGACACGCCGAATGACCCGTGGGTCACCGGGGACAACGGCGGAAGCTCGTGCGAGATGCTGGGCGAGTTCCAGGGAGCCTGGGCGGGAAACATCCCCGCCAATGCGCACCTGGCCCACTTCGTCAGCGGCGCCAACCTGGGCGGAGGCTGCGCCTACCTCGACGTGCTCTGCAACACGACCTACGGCTTCTCCGCGAGCGGCAACCTGGACGGAAACATGCCCTTCCCGGTCAAGCAGGGCCCCTACACATGGGACTTCATGGTCTTCGCCCACGAGACCGGGCACAACTTCGGCTCTCCGCACACGCACGACTACTGCCCTCCCCTCGATCAGTGCACAGCGCCCGGCCCCTGCCACAACGACCAGATCTGTACGGATGTGGGCACGATCATGAGCTACTGCCACCTGTGCAGCGGCGGCATGAACAACATCACGACGATGTACCACCCGACCGCGGCGGCCCTCATGCGCTCGCGTTCCGAGAGCTCGTGTCTGCCGACTGCCTGCGACATCGGCGTGAGCTTCTGCAGCGCCAGCCCCAACTCGTCTGGCGCCCCGGCCGTGATCGACTTCTACGGCACCACGAGCGTGGGAGCGAGCGATCTGGTGCTCGCCGTCTGGAACGCACCACCTCAGCAGTTCGGGCTCTTCTTCTACGGGCCCCAGCGCGTCGACTTGCCCTTCGGTGACGGCGTGCGCTGCGTGGGCGGGGGCAGCGTCGGCCTGTTCCGCTTCAACCCGCCGCAGCTCACCGACGGCTTCGGAGACCTTGAGCGGCCGGTCGACTTCACGGTGCCTCCCGCGGGATCGGGGCCCGGCGCCCTGCTCCCCGGCGGCGCCTGGCACTTCCAGTTCTGGTACCGCGATCCACTCGGGCCCGGCGGGAGCGGCTTCAACTTCTCGGACGGCCTGACGCTCCTCTTCTGTCCTTGAGGGCCTCGCCGAGGGCGGCCGTGAGGTCACCGCTCTCGGCGGAGAGGGACACGCTGCGCGAGTCGCCGCTCTCGAGATCCTTGACCTGGCAGCACCCAGCCTGCCATTCGTCGTCGCCGACAATCAGCGCCAGCTTGAACTTGCGGCGGTCGGCGTACTTGAGCTGGGCGCCGAGCTTCTTGGGCTCGGGGTAGAACTCCACGGCGAAGCCTGCGCCGCGCAGGCGTGCGGCCAGGGCAAGGTAGTCTTCCAGGCGTTCGGGCGAGAACCACGGCAGGAAGACGTCGGCAGGCGTGGTGGCGCCCTCGATCATCCCCAGCTCCTCCATGGCCGCCAGCAAACGATCGACGCCCAGGGAGGCGCCGACGCCCGGCAGAGGGGTCTTCGTGAAGCGCTGGGCCAGATCGTCGTAGCGTCCACCGCCGCACACGCTGCCGATCAAGGGCAGCTCGTCGAGAGTCGTCTCGAACACGATGCCCGTGTAGTAGTCGAGCCCGCGCGCCAGGGAAGGCTGGATACAGAAAGCGCCCGCGGGTGCGCCGGCGATCTCCACGGCGGACACGAAGCGCTGCAGAGCCTCGACGCCCGCCGCGCCCGTCTCGCTGCCCCCGATCAGTGCTCCCACGCGCTCGAGCACGTCGCCCGGCGCTCCCTCGATCGCCGCCAGCTCCAGGACACGGCCGGCCCGGGCGCCGTCGACGCCCGCCTCGCGCTCCAGCTCGGCGGCCACGCCGTCAGGTCCGATCTTGTCGAGCTTGTCGAGGGCGCGCAGGACGGCGGCGCTGCACTCGACGAGTTCGAGGGTCTCGAGCAACCCGGCAAGGACGCGCCGGTCGTTGACGCGCACGGTGAAAGCCTCGAAGCCGAGGGCGCGCAGCAGGTCGGCGATGACGAGCCCCGATTCGATGTCGGCCGCGATGCTCTCCGTGCCGACGGTGTCGAAGTCGCACTGCAGGAACTCGCGGTAGCGCCCCTTCTGAGGCTTCTCTCCGCGCCAGACCGGGCCGATGTGGTAGCGCTTGAAGGGCGTGCCCAGCTCGTGGGCGTACTGGGCCACGAAACGCGCCAGAGGAACGGTCAGGTCGAAGCGCATGGCGACCCGCCGGCCGCCGGCGTCCTCGAAGCGGAACATCTGCTTCTCGCTCTCCTGGCCGCCCTTGCCGGCCAGGATCTCCTCGTACTCGAGGGCTGGCGTGTCGATCGGACTGAAGCCGTAGGAGCGGTAGACCTCGCGCGCGCGCGCGATCAGCCACTCACGCGGAATGGCCGCCTGGGGGAGGTAGTCCCGAAACCCCTTGAGCGTCCGCGGCTGGATCCTCTGCTGTGCATCACCCATTGGTCGCCTCACTCCTCCCGCTGGGCCGGTCTCCGGCGCTGCGCGGGAGCCATCGCGCGCAGAGAGTATGTCGGCCGGCGAGGCCCATCTCACCCCGGCAGGGCTGGAAAACCGCCCGGATCCCGCCGCGCACCACGTCGTCGTCATTTGTGGGTCTCCGAGGCTTCGGCTACCTTGGACCGTCATGCAACCCGCCAAGCCCCGCACGCGCACCCCGTTCCCCTTGCTCGCCGCCCTCCTCCTCCCATTCCTGCCCGCGGCGGCACAGGACACGCCAGAGGGCGAACCCGATGCTCTGCCGAGCGTGCTGCTCGTGACCCTGGGGACGACGCGCGCCGACCGGCTCGGCTGCTACGGCCACGACCAGGCCCACACGCCCAACCTCGACCGCCTGGCGGCCGGGGGGGCGCGCTTCGAGCGCGCCTACGCCCATGTCCCTCAGACCCTCCCGGCCCACGCGTCGATCCTGACCGGCCTGCTGCCCTTCGAACACGGAGTCCACATCGACGGCCGCGCGGCCCTCGGGAGTGGGCCGGAGCCCCTGGCGGTGCAGTTTGCCGCCCGCGGCTACCGCACCGCAGGCTTCGCCTCCGCCTTAGTGCTCGAGAAGAGCTTCGGCCTCGCCCGCGGCTTCGAGGTCTACGACGACACCCTCGCGAGCTCCGCGGACCGCAAGAGCGTCATGCTCGAGCGCAAGGCCGACGCGGCGGCCGACGCAGCCCTGGCCTGGCTCGGCTCCTCCGACGAGCGGCCGTTCTTCTGCTGGGTCCACTTCCGCGACGCGAACGCCCCCCACCGCCCGCCCCGAGGTGTGGAGGCCGAGGACCCCTACGACGGGGAGCTGGCCTTCATGGACGCCGAGCTCGGGCGCCTCCTCGCATGGGTCGCGGAAGCGGCGCCGAACTCCCTGGTGATCGCCGTCGGCGACCACGGGGAATCACTCGGGGAGCACGGTGAGGCGACCCACGGCATGCTCGTGAACGAGGCAGCCCTGCGGATCCCCTTGCTGGTGAGCTTCCCCGGCCGCGTGAAAGCCGGGCGCAGCATCACCCAGCCGGTGGGACAGGTGGACATCGCGCCCACTGTGGCGGGGCTCCTGGGTTGGCCGGCTCCCGAGAGAACGAGTGGGCGCACCCTCTTGCGGCTCACGGAGGGCTGGGGGAAGGGTGCCTGGCCGATCGCCTTTGAGTCGGAGCTCGGCGCGCGGCAGTTCGGCCTGAGCCCGTTGCACGGGGTGCTCCTCGAAGCCGAGGAGGGCGACGGTACGACGGGCCTGTGGAAGTACATCCACTCCTCGACGCCCGAACTGTACCGAGTAGATACCGATCCCGGCGAGCAGGACAACCTGGTCGATTCGCACCGGGAGCGTGTGGCGTTCATGACCGCCGCCCTTGAGCGAGTGCGCGCGCGTCCCCTGCGCGAGGGCGGCACAGAGGAGCCGGACATGGACGTGGCCGTCAACCTCGCGGGCATCGTGCAAGCCGTGCCCGGGCCCGAGCCCGAGCCGCGCCCGGTGACCGACGCGCCCCACCCGCGCGAAGGCCTGGCGGCGATGGAGGACTTTGAACTCGCGCGCCGCCAGGCTCATGTGGGCAACGCCCTGGGCGTGGTCGAACCTCTCGGTCGGGTGGCCGCCGCCTTCCCGCACTCGCCCTGGGTGCAGACCATGTACGCCTCCGTCAAGATCCGCCTGCGCGGTGCCGAGGAAGCCCTGGAGATCCTCGGCCAGGCCCTCGAGGACGACGAGGGCTTCGACCCAGCCCACCACACCATGGCGCGCACCATGATCGCCCTGGGCGACCCGGAGATGGCGATGGCGCACCTGCAGATCGCCGTCGAACTGCGCCCCGCGAACTTCCGCGCGCGCCTCATGCTGGCCCAGCGCTTCCTCCAGCAACACGCCTTTGACGAGGCCCTCGAGGAATACCGGGCTATCACCGAGATCCGGCCCGAAGAAGCTCACTCCTGGTGGAACTACTGCCGCCAGCTCCAGAGCCAGAAGAAGTGGGAGACACTCTCGACCGCCCTCCAGGAGGGCGTGACGCTCTGCGGGGACGACCTCAACCTCACCAACTACTGCTCCTGGATCCTCGCCACCAATCCCCTGGATGTGGGGCGCAACGGAGAGCTGGCCCTCGAACTCGCCCGCCAGAACGCCGTGACGACGGAGCGCGGCGACCCCAACGTGCTCGACGCCCTCGCCGCCGCCCAGGCGGAGCTGGGGCTCTTTGAGGAAGCGGCGGTCACGGCCGGCGAGGCCCTGAGCGCTGCGCGCCAGCGGCGCATGCGCAGCATCGAGACCGCAATCGCGGGCCGCAAGCGGCTGTACGAGATGGGTCGGCCCTACCGCCTACCGCGCTGACGCGCTCCGATCGCCGCCGCGCCAACGCGGGGGAACGACAACCAGGGAGCCGAGCACGAGGACGGCGAATCCGCCGTAGCACCAGGAGAGGAGCGCGAGGTCCACATCGACGAACAGCAGCTCGTGCAGCCAGCGCCCGATGAAGCTGGCCTGGTCGAGCGGTCGCCCGGCTCGCAAGCGCAGGTCGTTCTCGAGGGTCGTCAGGGGACACAGCACGCCAAAGGCCGACTGGACGGCGACGAGCACCATCAGGCCCAGGTGCGCGATCCGAAACCAGCGGTTGCGCACCCAACTCCAGCCCGCCAGGCCACCCGCCAGGATCGCGAGCTCCCCCCCCACAATGAAGGCCACGACGCAAAAGTGCAGCGTCACGACCGCATCGGCCAGTCGCAGGCAGGTCTGGGGATCGTCGGGAAACCAGTCCATCGGGAAGTGTCAGTCCGCAGGTGAGGCACGGGCGGGCAGCGGGCCCGCTGACGAGCGCCACAGGGAGAGCGCGCCCGCGCGCCGCACCGGCTCGAAGCCGTCCATGGACTCCGTCGCCTGCTCGGCAAGGAGAAGATACCGAACCCCCGCGGCCCGCGCCCAGGCAGCCGGATCGGTGAGGGTTCCGACCTCGAAGGTCACCGTCGGCCGACGGGCGTGGTAGTGCACCAGGGACGCGAGTTCGCGCGGACAGCCCACCGCCCACGCCTGGCGTGCATCCGCCGCGTTCCACGGCCCCGGAGCAACGCTGTGCTCCCGCAGCCAGCGCAGGGTCCCGACCAGCTCGATTTCGGGCGCCGGGGAGCGCAGGGCGCGCTCGGCGATGCCGCCCAAGCCCACGGCGATGCCACCCGCCACCAGCACCGCTCCCGCGCGGCGCAGGAGAGGGGGCCGGTCCACGGCGAAGGGGAGAGCGCCGGCCGTGAGGGCGGCGACCACCAGGAATGACGCGCTCCCCTCGGGATCGGTCAGGGCCAGCACGAGGGTCGACAGCCCGGCCAGGCGCAGGCAGGAGCGCAGGCCCGCCGAGCCGCCGACCTCGGCTCCTGGCAGGACGGCGATCGCGAAGGCCAGGGGCCAGGCTCCGAGCACGGAGGTCGCGGAGGAGACGGTGAGTCCGAGGTGTCCCGCGCGGGCCCAGACCAGGGCGCCGCAAGCTGCCAGGATGGCGAGGTTCGCCGCGCGGTTGCCGAGCAGACGGCCGGCGCCGGGCAGACCGGCCAGGGCGAAGGGGACACAGCCCACCACGCCGCCGATCCCGACCTGCCGCGCCCACTCGGCCACCGGCCCCGGCGGCGCGCCCTGCCAGGGTCCGTCGAACAGGGGCGAAAGCCCGATCACCACGGCTCCGACCGAGAAGAGCAGGCCGCCCCGGGCGGCGCCGGCCCGTTCCGAAATGGGAGCAGTCCAGGCCGCGCGCAACAGAGTGGCCCAGACGGCCAGGGCGACGCCCGCGAAGAGGGACGAGATGGCCAGCCCGACTCCCGTCACCAGACCCAGCAGCAGGCCGGCCGAGAGCCGGTCGAGGGAATCGCGAGCGCCGACCGCCGAAGGCACGAGGATCAGAGCCAGGGCAGTCAGAACGGCCAGGGTCGGCCCCAGGGAGAGCCTGCCCGCCAGGGTCTGCTCCGAGAGGACCGGCGAGCAGGCGACGACCAGCAGGGCGACCAGAGCGGGAGTCCGCCGGCCGCCGGGCTGGAAACGCCGGGCAGCGACGTAGACGACGGCCAGCAGCACAACCAGGGAGAGCGGGCCGACCTGGGAGAGCACGCGCTCCAGGCGCCGCTCGTTGGGAGCGCGTCCGCCACCACCCCCATCCTCCCCCAGCACTCCCCGCGCGCCGACGGCCAGGACCGTGTCGAACAGGGGCGGTTCCGCCAGGGGCGTCGCGGCGGGGTGCGCGATGAAGCGATCGATCTGCGGCGTGCGGTTCGCGGAAAGAGCCAGCTCCACGCGCCGCAGATGGCGCGCGCTGGAGGGATCGACCACGATCCGCTCCTGCGCCTGCTGCGCCAGGAACGCACCCAGCAGGAGCAGGGAGGCGAGGAAGGGCGCGGCCTTCTCCACGGCGGGGGTCAGGGCAGATCGGGGAGCCATGCGGCGACGAGGCTCGGGACGCGCAGGTCGAGCAGGAAGCCTGGCTCGCGGCAACCGATTCGTGACCAGCCCTCGCCCTCCGCACTCGTCTCCTGCGCGGCCAGGGCGTCGATCGTCAACAGGGGGACCGCGAGCCCGGCGCCGTCGCGCGGCCCCGCTCCGGGGGTCGCGCACAGGATCAGGCCCGCGATCGGCGGGGAGTCGCGGCGCTGCACCTCGGCCAGCAGCGCGGTGCCCTGATCTCCGCGCGCCATGAGGTGGACCTCGCTCCAGCCGCGCTCGGAGGCCAGAGATGCACAGCGCTCCATCAAGCGCGCGGGCACCCCCGGGGAAGGAGCGCACACCAGCACGCGCGTCGCGCGGGCGACCGAGAGCCGGCGCCAGCCCTCACCTACCGCGCCCGAGAGCACCTCGCTCGGGTGCTCCGCGGTCCCGCAGACGATCACCAGGGCGCGTTCGAAGGGGCCGTCGTTCGGCAGGGTCCAGAACACCGGGCCCTGAGCGAGGGCCGCGCTCCCCAACGACGAGGGGACGACCGGCGCCGTGAGGGTCGCGGGGGGGCGCTCCTCGCTGAAGTCGAACCAGTGGCCCAGGAAGAGAGTCGCGAGGCGCCGCAGCCCATGCTCCCGAAGCTGGCCGACGGCGGCCCACAGCTCGCTGCGCAAGACGCTCGGCGCACGCTGGCTCTCGAGCTGCAGGCGCCTCGCGCGAGCGCCGAGGTCCCCGACGCAATCGACGGCGACCTCCACGCCGCGCCGGCGAGCGGCTCCATGGCCGACCTCGGCGACGAGGTGCCAGCGACCCGGCTCGGATACCGGCGGCCGCACGAACATCTCGAAACCCGTGCGGGTCAAGCAGGTCGTCGGTACCGGTTCGGCGCGGGCTTGCAGTTCCTCACCCGCCGGTCCGAGCCAGGTCAGCACGATCGGGAGCTCCTCAATACCCTCGGGCGCCGGCAGGGCGTAGAGCGACTCGACGCGCACGACCATCGACTCGCCGCGCCCCTCGTCGCGGGCCGCGAAGACGCCGGGTACGACGCGCAGGTCGAGGGAGCGCACCATCCGCTCGGACCAGGGCCGGTGCGCCGCCTCGGGATCTCCGCCGTCGAGGATGCAGGCGACGTCGGCAAGGGTCTCGAAGGAGACCCGCGCGCCGGCGGGCTCACCCGGGCGCCGCCGGGCATGGATCAGGTCGAGCGCGAGCCGGCGCCGCGCGTCGCCGACCCGCACCCAGTCCTCGCGCAGGCGCGCCTCGCGCTCGGCGTGCAGGAGGCGAACGTGCTCGGGACGGTGGGCCTCGAAGGTGCCGAGCTGCAGCGCGGCGGCCGGGTTGGCAAGGACCGCGGCCGAGGTCGCGAACAGAGTGAGGGCGCGGAGAGGAGAGGTCATGGGCGAGAGCGGGCACCGAGGATACGGTCGGCAGCGGGCGGCGCGAAACCCGCCGGTGCCTCAGGGACGCTCGTGGACCAGCACGCCGCCCTTGACCACCGCCCGCACGGGGTTGCGCCCGAACTCGTAGGTCAGGAAGCGGTGGTTTGGCACATCGAGCAGGGCCAGATCGGCCCGCTTGCCGACCTCGAAGGAGCCGACCTGACCGCCGCGACCGAGGGAGACGGCGGCGTTGAGGGTGGCGGCGCAGAGGGCCTCGCCGGCGCTCATGCCGTAGCGCAGGGCCGCCCAGGTCAGGACCTCGGGCATGCTCTGGGTGTAGCAGCTGCCCGGATTGAAGTCGGTGGCCAGCGCCGGCGCCAGGCCGGCGGAGATCATGCGCCGCGCGGGCGCCTCGGCATCGACTCCCAGGTAGAGGGGAACCAGCGGGCAGAGCACGGGGATCACGCGCGAGCGGGCGAGGGCTTCGATGCCGGCCTCGCTGATGTGCTCGAGGTGGTCGGCGCTCGCGGCGCCCAGCTCAGCCGCCAGCTCCGCGCCGCCGAGAGGCGTGAGCTGATCGACGTGCATGCGGATGCCCAGGCCGAGCTCCGCGCCGCGCGAGAGGATGCGACGCGAGGCCTGCTTGTCGAAGACATGATCCTCGATGAAGGCGTCGCAGTACTCGGCCAGTCCACTCTCCGCCACCTGCGGAAGCATCTCTTCACACAGCAGGTCCACGTAGGCCCCGCGATCGTCGCGGTACTCGGGCGGGAAGTCGTGGGCGCCCAGAAAGGTCGGCACCAGATCGACCGGATGGGTGCGGCCGGCTTCCGCGATCACCTCCAGGCACTTCATCTCGTCCGCGCCAGAGAGACCGTAGCCGGTCTTGGCCTCGACGGTTGTCGTGCCCAGGGCCAGGAAGCGATCGAGGCGCGCGAGCAGACCGGCGAGCAGCAACTCGGCGGAGGCGTCGCGCACGCCGCGCACACTGGAGAGGATACCGCCCCCCGCCAGGGCGATGTCCACGTAGCTCGCTCCGCCGACGCGCTGCTCGAACTCCTCCTCGCGGGTACCGGCGAAGACGGGATGGGTGTGAGCGTCCACGAAGCCCGGCACCACCAGACCGCCGCAAGCGTCGAGCTCCTCTTCCGCGCTCCACTCGGCGCGCACCTCCGCCTCGGAGCCCATGGCGGCGATGCACCCGTCGACCAGGGCCAGAGCGCCGCCTTCGATGATCCTCAGTGCGCCGAGGTCCGCCCCTCCGCGCGCCTCGATGCCCCGGGGCGAGGCGATCTCCGCCGCCCCGACCACCAGGAGGTCCGCCGCACGCTTGCCATCGCTCACGCCGCAAATCCTAGCGGATGATCCGCGCCCGTTCACCGCGGGGCGCGCAATCGGCCGCGCCCGACCTCAACCGGCCCTGCGCTGCGCCGGAGCGGCCTCGGCGCCGCGCACCATGGCACCCTCGATCCGCGCGCGGATCCGATTGCGGGCGCGGAACATGATCATCTTCATGTTCGACATGCCCACGCCCAGGCGCTCGCAGGTCTCGATGTAGCTCAGGCCCTCGACCTCCACCAGGGTCAAGGCCTGCCGATCACGAGGCGAGAGCTCGTGATAGGCGGCTGCGTATTGCAGGAGCAGCAGCACCCAGGTCCTGCGCAGGGCGGCGCAGTCCTCCTCGCCGCTGACGAGCAGCGCGGGATTGGCGCGCGAGTCAGCCGGTTCCTGCAAGGACTCGGGCAAGCTCTGCAGGGAGCTGTGCCGACGACGACCGAGATGCTGACGTCCCACATTGTGCGCGATGGTGCGGGCCCAGGCGCGGAAGCTCCCCGCGTGCTGATCGCGAAACCCGGCGGCGTAGCGGTAGATGTTGACGAAGGTGTCCTGCAACACCTCGGCGGGATCGACGCCGACGGCCGTGCCGCGCAGGCCGAAGGTGATCGAGCGCAGGAGGACCCCGCACGAGAGGGAGTGCAGGACCTCGAAGGCGTCGTCGCCGCCGCGGTCGCGGAAGAGGGCCATGACGGCGGTCTCCAGCCGCGAGCTGAGGTGGTCCTCGCTCTCGCCGGTAGCGCGTGTGCAGTCCACACCGCGCCGGGTCAGGCGGCGGGTCAGGGCGGGATGACCGGCGAGGGGGTCGGGAGAATGGGCGTCGGCTCCGGCAGGTCGGGGGTTGCTTTTCACGAGCCTCCCCTTGCAGTACTCGTACCGTTCCTGGACCAGACTCCGATGTAAGGCCTAACTCTCTTACTTCCAGTAGCTTGTGAGGCTCATCGAACTTCTGAGGGGCCCCGCCGACGAAGGGAATGTTCCGTATTCGTAACAGGGTGATCCCGAACGGCGCAGCTCCGGGCCGGCGGCGCGGAGCGTGCGGAACCGCCGCTGGAATGGGGTAGAGTGAGATCCTGGTCGCCGAGCACCGGCTTCCCCCCCGCCCGAGGACACTTCCCAGGACCCGTGATCCACTGCCCATCTCCGGCGTCGGCCTCCGGCCCGCCACCGATCCTTCCCCTGGCCTCCGACTTCGAGATGATCGCTCTGGTCGTCGTCGCGGCCCTCGCCTCGACCTTCTTCGCTACCTTGCGCGCGTCGCTGCTCTACGCGCACACACCGAGGGTCCTGGCGCACCTCTCCAGCGAGGCCGCGCGCGAGCGCATGCTACGCCTCCTGGGGCGAGTCGAGCGCTGGTCGACGAGCGCCGCCATCGGGGACATCGCCTGTCAGATGATGCTGCTGGCGGCCCTGCTCGGGCTCTTCGCCGGAGAGCAGGGCTCGGGCTGGGGCCCGCTCGGGCTGGCCCTCGCCACGGCGGTGCCCATCCTGCTGTTCAGCCACGAGGTCCTCTCGACCGCCTGCGCCCGGCGCTTCGGCGACTCGATCCTGCTGCGGGTCCTGCCCGCCTTCGCGCTCTTGCAGCTGCCCGTTCAAGTGCTGGTGATCGGCATCGGGTGGAGTCGCCGGCGGCTCCTGCGCGTGCTCGGCGTCCCCGCCGGTTCGCGTTCGGAGCGTGACCTGGTGGAAGGCCTGCGCGAGGTGATCCAGGACACCGGACGCGAAAGCGATCTGGATGACTCGGAGCGCGAGCTGATCGAGAACGTGATGGAGTTCCGCGACGTGGATGTGGCGGCGGTGATGACGCCGCGCACGGAGATCGACGGGATCGACCTCTGCGACGGATTCGCGGGGGCCGTGCGAGGGGCTGCCAAGAGCGGCCACAGCCGCATCCCGGTCTACGAGGACAGCCTCGACAACATCGTCGGCTACATCTCGGCCCTCGATGTGGTGAAGGTCCTCGCGGACGGGGGTGGGGACGGGACCAACCTCCGCCCGCACCTGCGGCCGGCCTTCTTCGTGCCCGAGACCAAGCACATCTCGAACCTGCTGTCCGAGTTTCGCCGCGAGCGACAGAAGATGGCGATCGTCCTGGACGAGTACGGCGGGACCGCCGGGCTGGTGACCCTGGGCGATGTGCTGGAGGAGATCGTGGGAGAGATCCAGGACGAGTTCGACGCCCCCGAACCGACGCCCTTCCGGGAGGTCGAGCCCGGCCAGGCGGTGGTGGACGCCAGCCTGCACGTCAGCGAACTGAACGAGCTCTTCGAGACCAACCTGTCCGAGGAGGAGGATTTCGAGACTGTCGCGGGGTTCGTGCTCTCCGAGCTCGGCCACTTCCCCAAGCGCGGCGAGAGCTTCGCCCACGACGGCGTCCAGTACGAGGTGCTCGAGGCCAGCGACCGGCGCGTGATCCAGATCCAGGTCTGCAAGCTCAAGCACGGCCAGAGCCCCTGATCCGCCGGTGGCCTCCCTTCGAGATCAGGCCCTCTGCCTCCGCCGCTTCCCCTATTCGGAGTCCTCCCTCGTGGTGCGACTCCTGACACGCGAACACGGCCGCGTGCACCTCCTGGCCCGCGGCACCTACCGCCCGCGGTCGCGCACCTTCGCCCTGCTCGATCTCTTCGACACCCTCGACCTCTCCTGGACCCAGCATCCCCGGCGTGAGCTGGGCGAGCTGGTCGAGGGACAGATCGCCCGCCGCCGCCAGGCGATCCCCGGCTCCCTGGCGGCCTTCCGGGCCGGCACATCCATGCTCGAGCTCGCGCACCTCGGCTCGCTCCCCGGTCAGCGCGACCGGCCCCTCTTCGACCTGCTCTCAAGCTCTCTGGACCGACTCCAGGACCGGTTCCTCGCCCCCGAGCTGACCCTGGTGCTCTTCGAGCTCGGATTCCTCGCCCTGCACGGCCTGGCCCCCGCCCTCGAGCGCTGCGCGGCCTGCGGCGGCGAGGCCGCGGCGACCGAGCGAGCCCCCTCGCGGGCAGCCTTCTCGGCCGGCGCGGGAGGGCGCCTATGCAGCGGATGTGCCGCCGAAGCACGCGCCGCTGGGCGCCGCGTCGGGACCCTGCCCCTGGATGTCCTGGACGCCGCCGCCGCCCTGAGCCCCCTCGCGACCGGTCCCGGTGAGCCTCCCGCCCTGGAATCCGATCTGCTTGAGCGGGTGCGCGATTTCATCGAGCGCTTCCTCGACTACCATCTCGAGACCCAGCCGCGAACCCACCAGGCCTTCCTGGCCACCGCCAACCGAAACGCCCCCGATTGAACAGAGTGATGAACAGAATGCGAACCGCCGTGCTCGTCGGTGCGACCCTGCTCGCGGCCTGCTCCAGCAACACCCTGCGCCGCACGGGCGAGGTGCCCCGGCGCCTCACCGCCGAGCAGGTGCCCTCGGCCATCACCGGCGCCGAGCAAGCCCTCGAACGAGGTCGGGCCGATGTGGCCCTCGAGTGGATGTTCGTGGCCGGCGAGGTGCAGGGCCTGCCCCCCGCCCAGCGCAATCAAGTGCAGGCGCTGCTCGAGCAGTCGGCGGACGTGCGCATCGAGCAGCTATCGGGTGCCGACGCGGACCCGGAGGACCTCGCGGACCTGCTCGGCGTCGGCCTGCCGCGCCAGATCGCCGTCTCCGCCGGAATCCGCGCCGCGCGCATGTGGAACGAGCGCGGAGAGTTCAAGCGCTCCGTGGAGTTGATCCGGCGCATGGATGAGCTCTTCCCCACCCACCACGAGCGCGCCACCGCCGGAGCCCTGCTCGTCGAGGCGGGCATGGCCCTCTCCCGCGACGACTCGGGCTTCTGGTTCTTCTTCAGCGCGCGCGAGCAGGGCATGGCGGCCCTCGAGTACCTCGTCCTGCACTACCCTCACGAACCCGGCGGCGCCCAGGCCTACTGGCGCCTGACGGAGATGTACGAGGAGGATGACCTGTGGACCACAGCCATCGACCGCCACCAGGAGCTGGTCTGGGCCTTCCCGCGCAGCGAGCTGGTGCCCGCCAGCCTGGCACGCATCCCCAGCCTGAGGCTCGCGGCGCTCAGCAGTCCGGAGTACGACCGTGGAGCGCTGGTCCTGGCCCGCTCGGAGTTCGAGGCCTGGCTCGGCGACTACGCGGGACACGCTTCGGAGACGGAAGTGCGCGCGGGCCTGACCGATTGCCTGCGGCGACTGGCGGCCAGCGACATCGGAATCGCGAGGTTCTACCGCCGGGTAGACAACGCCTTCGGAGCCCGCTTTCACGCCGAGCGCGCCGTGCTCGAGGCCGAGCAAGCCGGCGACGAGGCCTTGGGAGTGCGCGCACGGGAGTTCCTGGACACCTTCCCACCCGCGGACGATGGCGACGACAGGGACCCGGAAGCGGAAGAGACCCGGTGACCGCCCGGGCCGCACGCACCCTGGTGTACGCCCTGGCCCTGGTCTGGGGATCGGGGTGCGCCACGACCTCCCGGGGCCTGCGCCTGCCCGAGGGCTTCGAGACCGTCGGCGTGGTCCTGTTCGACAACGACAGCCACGAGCCCGACCTCGAACGCGAACTCCATGCGGCCCTCTCGGTCGCGGTCCGGGACCTGGTCAGCGCGCCCCTCGAGTCCCCTGGGAGGGCCGATGTCGTCCTCGATGGACGCCTCGAGAGCTTCGAGCACCGCGGCGGCGTGCGGGCACGGGACAACACCCTGCTGGAAAGCGCCGTGGTCGTGAGGATCGAGGCCCGGCTGGTGGAGCGGGCCAGCGGCGAGACCCTGTCCGAGACGCTCGTCATCGAACGCATCGGGTTCGCGATCGGCGAGTCCACAGGCGAGCGTGATGCTCGCGCGCGTGCGCTGCTGCGCGCCAGCGAGGACATCGTACTGGACCTGCTGGGCGGCACGGACTGACCGTCATCCCTCGCCTGGCGTCGCTCCAGCGAACAATAAATCGATTGCACCCACGGGCACGGAACCTGGAGACGAAGTCGAGCTGGACCGCTCCTTCGCTGGCCACCGCCCGGGATTCGTGACGCAATCGCCCTCTCGTGCCCCTGAAGTTGCTCTAATGGGGGGCTGGGGAGGTTGCGCCGTAAGCGCCTCTAGAGCGCGCCGCCCCCTGTCGATAAGGAGATCATGCCCGCACCCAAGATGCCGCCGCAGGAGAAAGGCCGGAGGAATCGCTCCGTAGGGTCCTTCCTGCTGTTCCTGTTCGTGCTCGTCGTCATCCTCGTGATGGTCGGCAAGGAGAACCTCGCCGGTCAGAAGGACCTCACCCAGGACGAGTACCTGTGGCAGCTCTACACCGGCCAAATCGACGAGCAGAGCTTCCGGGGAGAGAACCTGATCGACGGCAAGCTCAAGAACGGCGACGCCTTCCAGGTGAAGTTCGCCGACCTCGCCTCCCACGAGCGCGAGTTGCAGCAGATCAAGGCCGTTCGCAACTACCAGCCCGTCAGCGAGCGAAGCCTGCTCGCGGGCATGAGCAAGAACCTCTTCAGCCCGAGGCTGGCGCGCATCCTGACGGCCAGCGAGGAGAAATCGCTCGCGGGGTCGTCCGACGACGAGACCTCGCCCGAGGTGAAGCGCGACCTGCAGTTCGAGAAGGTCCTCGTCCACGCCTACGCCAGGGCGCGCTCCGACATCGCGACCTCCGAGGACTACGCCCTGTCGGACCTGCTCCCCGAGCGCTCCGGCCTGATCTGGCTGGAGGTGCGCGACATTGGAAACCTGGGGAGCTTCGTCGGTGAACTGCAACGAGCCGGCGCCACGGTCGAGAACCTGACCTTCGACCGAACGGCGCGCAAGGGCTCGAGTTGGCACGACACCAACTCGTTCTTCGCGACGTTCCTCTTCATGTGGGCGCCGTGGCTGCTCTTCTTCGCCCTGATCCTGTTCTGGATGCGCCAGATGCGCGGCCAGGGTGGGGCTGGCGGCGTGATGTCCTTCGGGCGCTCGCGAGCGCAGCTGTACTCCAAGGAGGACCACACCAATACCACGTTCGACGACATGGCCGGCGCGGAGGAGGCCAAAGAGGAGGTACGTGAGATCGTCGAGTTCCTGAAGAACCCCGGGCGGTTCACGCGCATCGGAGGACGCATCCCGCGCGGAGTCCTGCTGGTCGGCTCACCCGGCTGCGGCAAGACCCTGCTCGCCAAGGCGATCGCCGGGGAGGCCGAGGTGCCCTTCTTTTCGATCTCTGGCTCCGACTTCGTCGAGATGTTCGTGGGCGTCGGCGCCAGCCGTGTGCGCGACCTCTTCAAGCAGGCGCGCGAAAACACTCCCTGCATCATCTTCCTCGACGAGATCGACGCGGTCGGCCGCCGTCGGGGCAGCGGCATGGGCGGAGGCCACGACGAGCGGGAACAGACCCTGAATGCCATCCTGGTCGAGATGGACGGTTTCGGCACCGACGAGGGGATCATCCTCCTGGCGGCGACCAACCGGCCCGACGTCCTCGATCCCGCCCTCCTGCGTCCAGGCCGCTTCGACCGCGAGGTCACGATCGACCTGCCGGACGTCACGGGGCGCGAGGCGATCCTCAAGGTGCACCTGAAGAAGATCAAGGTGGCGGAGGGCATCGACACCAGCACCCTGGCCCGCTCGACGCCGGGCTACTCCGGCGCCGACCTCGCTGCCACGGTCAACGAGGCCGCGATCATGGCTGTCCTCGCCCGCTGCGACGAGGTCGATATGGAGCACCTCGAAGAGGCGCGAGACAAGGTGCGCTACGGCCGCCAGAAGAGGTCACGCACCCTCGAGGATGAGGATCGCAGGATCACCGCCTACCACGAGGCCGGACACGCGGTCGTGGCGAGCATCGTCGAGGAGACCGACGGGCCGCACAAGGTGACCATCATCCCCCGCGGACGCGCCCTGGGAGCGACGATGGTCTTACCCGAGAAGGAGAGCTACCACATGCAGCGCAAGCGCATGTTCGGCCAGCTCGCCGTGCTGTTCGGGGGGCGCGCCTCCGAGGAGCAATTCTGCGGAGACATCTCCGCGGGCGCGTCGGACGACATTCACCGCGCCACCGAATTGGCACGCGCCATGGTCACCGAGCTCGGAATGAGCGAGAAGATCGGACCCATCAACTACGCCGAACGCCAGGGCAGCGATTTCCTGGGCACCGAACTGCTGTCAAGCCGCTGGCACTCGGACGAGACCTCGCGCGAGATAGACGAGGAGATCAAGCGCATGCTGGACGATGCCTATCAGAAGGCCTCCGACATCGTGCGCGACCACGCGGAGGAGGTCGAGCGGCTGACGGTCAACCTGCTGGAGTACGAGACGATCAACAGCGCCGAGATCGCGGGCATCCTCGAGGGGATCCCGATGGAAGAGCTGCGTCCCCCCGAGCCCACACCTGAGCTGGCCGATGCCGGGTCCAGCGCCGCCGAGGAGCCGGCGGATGAACCGTCCGCCACCGACGCGTCCGAGGACCTGCCCGGCGACCTCTCGGGAGAGGCGGGGCTCTCTCCCGCCTGAGGCGGAACGGGGATCGAGTGTCCACCGTCGCGGCCGCGAGAGACCTCGTCTTCGGCGCGACAGCGCGAGCTCTTGGCCCGCGCGTGCTCGAAGTCCGACCCGCGAGTGAATCGGGCCTCGCGAGCGAGGTCCGAGTCGCCTTCCGGTCGGGCGCCCTGCCCGCGCACGCGCACACGGCCCTGACGGACATGGATGGCGCGCGGTTCGAGCCGCCGCTGCCTGAGGGCGGCGACGAACGAGCCACCCTCACCTGCCCACGCGGTGCCCTCAAGGCCGCTGCCGAGGGCCTGGAGGAAGCGCGCGTGCTCCTGGCGGCCGTCCGCTGCTTCGAGCGCCGCCCCGCCGCGCCGCGCCTGATGGGCGTCATCAACGTGACACCCGACAGCTTCTCCGACGGCGGTGAGACCCTGGATGCCGCACGCGCCGTCGAGCGTGGACTGCTCCTGGAACGCGAGGGCGCGGACCTCCTCGACATCGGCGGCGAATCGACCCGACCGGGCGCCGAGCCGGTCGCCGCCGAGCAGGAACTGCAGCGCGTCCTGCCTGTGGTCGAGGGCCTCGCGCGCTCCACACGCGCCCAGATCAGCGTCGACACGACCAAGGCTGTCGTGGCCCGCGCCTGCCTCGACGCGGGCGCCACCCTGATCAACGATGTCTCGGCCGGGCGCGCTGACCCCGGAATGCTGCCCCTCGTGGCGGAAAGCGGGTGCGACTACATCGCCATGCACATGCGCGGCGATCCGCTCACCATGCAGCGTGCACCGCGCTACGAAGACTCCGTGGCGGAGGTCTGCGAGTTCCTGCGAGATCGCGTGGCCGCCTGCTTGCAGGCGGGAGTCGAACTGCAAAGAATGATCCTCGATCCGGGCATCGGCTTCGGAAAGCGGCTCCGTCACAACCTCGATCTCCTCCAGCGGCTTCCCGAGCTGCGTTCCCTCGGCAGACCCCTCTGCCTGGGGGTCTCGCGCAAGTCCTTCATCGCGCACGCGACCGGGAAACTGCACCCGGAGGACTGGGAGGGCAACCGCCCCACCGGCACACAAGACCGGCTGGCGGGCAGCGCGGCGGCGGTCTGCGTTTCCGTACTCGGCGGTGCGGAGATCCTCAGGGTGCACGAAGTGGCGCAGATGGCCGAGGCGACAGCGATCGCCCTCGGCGTGAGCCGTCGCGGGCTGCTCGGTGAACGAAAAGAGGACTGAAAGCGTGGACCAGACCTACAAGTGGGCACTGCAGGTGGCGATCGTCGCCCCCGGTCTCTACCTGTTCCTGCGCTTCTTGCGCACCACCCGCGGTGGCGGTGTCCTGCGCGGTCTCGTCGTCGCTCTGCTGTTCGTCGTGATCGGCCTGTGGGGTCTGGCGAAGGAGCTCGAACTCGAGGAGCTGAACCACCTCATCCGCAGCACGACGCCGTTCCTGGCGGTGATCCTGACGATCCTCTTCCAGCCCGAGCTGCGCAGGGCGATCGCGCGCCTGGGGGAGCGCAACCGCTTCGTGCACCTGTTGCAGACGCGCCGTCACGAGACCCTGCAAGCCGTCGTCGAGGCGGTGTGCGCCATGAGCGCTCGGCGTCACGGCGCCCTGATCGCGTTCCAGCGCGAGACGGCCCTCGACGCCTACACGCAGAACGCGGTCAAGATCGACGCCGAGATCCGGCGCCTCTTGATCGAGGGCGTCTTCCACCCCGGCAGCGCCCTGCACGACGGAGCCGTGGTGATCGACGGCGACCGTATCGCCGCGGCGGCCTGCCTCTTCCCCCTGACCGAGAACATCGAGATCAGCAAGTCGACCGGCACCCGACACCGGGCGGCCCTGGGGCTGACCGAGGAGACCGACGCGGTGACGCTCGTCGTATCCGAGGAGACCGGTTCGATCGCGCTCTGCCAGCACGGCCAGATGGAGCGACACATCGCCCCTGAAGACCTGGAGCTCGCCCTGCGCACGCGGCTCGAGCAACCGTCCGACGGAGACGAGGGCGAGCACGCCGCAGCCCCTTCAAACCGCATCTCCAAGCGGTTGCAGGCCGTGTTCACCCATGATCTCCCGCGCAAGGCGGCGGCGATCCTGCTCGCCGCCGGCATGATCTGGCTCGCCCATCAGGTGATCGTGATCGACCGCGACCTGACCCTGGCGGTAGCCTTCTCCGATCCGGGGGACCCGGCTTCGCCCGCGCCCGGCCAGCTCCTGATCCGCCTGCCTGACCAGGACTACCAGCTCGTCTCCCCCGCACCCTCCCAGGCCCTGGAGTTCGTGGTCTCCGGCACGCGCGGCCAGGTGGACCGGATCGGTTTCGATGTCAACGCCCTGCTCTCCCTGGGGAGCGAGGTCAGCGCGGGGACCACCGAGTTCCCCTTCGACAAGATCGTCTGGAACGTCGGGGAGGACGGAGACCGGTTGGGACTCGAGTTTCGCTGGAAGTCGGGCACGGCGCCCTTACTGCGCCTCGAACGCCACGAGCACCACCTGATCACTCTCGCACCGGAACATGTACCGATCGACGCGAGCGATCTGAACCCGCGCTTCCAGGCTCTCGTCGACGCGATCGAGTTCGCCGACCACGCCGTGGACGTGGAGGGTCCGCGAGCGATCATCGAACAGGTGGGTCGGGGCGAGCTGGCCTTCGAGCTGGAACCCATCGTCCTGGTCCCCGAGGACCGCACGGAACGCCGCGCCCGCCTGCGGCTCGCCGAGGGCCTCCGCGCGCTCGGCCTCTCGATCGCCGAGGACCGTCAGGTGCAGGTGACCCTGCGCATTGTTCCCGCCGAACGACTGCTCGTCGGCTCCATCGAAAAGGAGATCAAGGTCAGCAACCTGGGCGCATCCGAGGAGGATCCCGCCCAGTGGAGGGTCTTCGACCTGCACGACCCCGCACGCTTCGCGATCCGCATGGCGGGCATCATTCCGGTCACCGAGGAAGCCGGCTCCCAGGCCTACGAGGAGAAGGACCGGGTCGTGCGCCAGTTCGTCGAAGACAACCTGAAGGTCTGGGTGGACATCTCGGAGCTGCGCGAGTCCGAAGGCACCACCCTGCCCCTGCAGTGGAACCTGCTCGGTGACAGCTGGCGCGAGGGCCTCTCCGCGAGCCTCGGAGAGGAACTCGACGACCTCGCTGAGCTGGAGCTGATCCTCGAGAGTGAGGGCATGATCAAGCTCCAGAAGAGCGAACAGGGGACGGAGTGAGCGACGACAACGGACCCATCTTCGGCACGGACGGGATCCGCGGCGAGGCGGGCGAGGGCTGGCTCGGCGTCGAGCTCGTCTCGGCCCTGGGGCGCGCCATCGGGATGGTCCTGGGCCGGGACGTGGCCGCCGGAGACGAGCAGCGCGCCGTGCTGGGGCACGACGGACGGCGTTCGGGACCCCAGCTGGAGGCCGCCCTGGCCCGCGGGCTCTTCCGAGCAGGCCTCGACGTGACGAGCGCCGGACTGATCACGACCCCCGGCCTGGCGCTGGTCACCCGCACGCGCGGCTTCGCCCTGGGAGTCATGCTGAGCGCCTCCCACAACCCCGCTCGAGACAACGGTATCAAGGTGCTCTCCGCCCGCGGCGACAAGCTGCCGGACGAGACCGAGCGGGAGATCGAACGCGTCCTGCGCGCCGACCTCGCGGCCGAGCCTCTCGGCCCGACTCTCGTGTTCGACGGGTCCCTCCAGGAAATTTACCTCGATCACCTGGTGCAGAGCGCCGGATCAGGTCTGGACCTCGGCGGCCTGCGCATCGCCGTCGATTGCGCCAACGGCGCCGCCAGCCACGTGGGCCCGCGTCTCTTCGAGCAACTGGGAGCCAAGGTGACCGCCCTCTTCGCCGAACCGGACGGCCTGAACATCAACGAAGGTTGCGGCTCCACCCATCCCGCCGCGCTCCAGCGCTGCGTGCGCGAGGCGGGTGTTGACCTCGGGATCGCTCTCGACGGCGACGCGGACCGCTGCCTGCTCGTGGACGAGACCGGCGAACTGGTGCACGGCGACGGCATTCTGACCCTGCTCGCGCGCCATGCCGTCGAGAACGACGCCTGGTCGGACACTCGCGTCGTCGCGACGGTGATGAGCAATCGCGGCCTGCACCGGGCCCTGCGCGAGGTCGGCGTGGAGGTGGTCACGGTCGGCGTCGGAGACCGACGCGTCAGCGAGGCCTTGCGGCGCGAAGAGCTCCCCCTGGGCGGAGAGCAGTCCGGGCACATCATCTTCGGAGCCGAGAACCACCACGTCGGCGACGGCCTCTACACGGCCCTACGGGTGCTGCGCGTGATGCGCGAGAGCGACCGGCCCCTCTCGGCCCTGGCCTCGCCCTACCGCCCATTCCCCCAGGTGCTGGTGAACGTTCCGGTGGCGAGCAAGCCTGACTTCTCCCTGCTCCCGAGCGTGGAGGCCGCGGTACACCGCATCGAGGATGAGCTGGCTGAGGACGGCCGCGTCCTCCTGCGCTACTCGGGGACCGAATCCCTGGCACGCGTGATGGTCGAGGGTCCCGACGCCGGACGGATCCGCGTGCTGGCCGATGAGCTCGCCGCCCTCCTGGGCGACGAGATCGGCGTCGCCGACGGATCGCGATGAGCTTCGTCGCCCTCGAGACCTCAACGCGCCGCCCTTCGGTGGCCGTGAGGGCGGCCGGACGGACCCTGGTCCGCACGCTCGAGAGCGAGCGTGCCCACGCGAGCGACCTAGTCCCCGCCCTCGACGCCCTGCTGGGTGAACTCGGAGAAACACCGAGCTCGATCGAAGGCGTGCTCGTCGGTACGGGCCCGGGGAGCTACACCGGCCTGCGGGTCGGCATCGCCACGGCTCGCGGCCTGGCCAGCTCTACCGGAGCGCTCCTGCGCGGCGTGCCCTCCGGCGAGACGATCGTCTTCGAGCGACTCGAACCCGGGCAATACGGGGTTCACCTGCTCGACGCGCGCGGAGGTGAGTTGAGCTTCGCACTCTACGAGCGCCTCGCGCAGGAAGTGCGTGTCGAGAGCGCGCCGCGTGCGGTCTCACCGGAGGAACTGGCCGAGTTGCTCCCGCAGCAGGTTCCGATTTTCGGCGAGCAGGGAGTCGCGGAGGCCGCCGGGCTCTCGCCAGCGCAACGCGAGCTGCTGTGCGGCGATTCCCCCGCCGGAGCCGAAACCCTGCTGACGCTCGGCCGCGCACGACTCGACACGCTCGGAGGCCAGGCGGCCCATGAGGTGGAACCGCTGTATCTTCGCCCATTCGCGGCGAAAGCACGCCGCCGCTGACTCGCCCTTCGCCCGCGCTCACCGAGAAACGAAACGCGCCCCGGACGCGGGGTGCGTCCGGGGCGTGTTCGGTATGGCCCGGGCTTGAACCCGAGCATCGTCCTCTCTCGCCGGGGGGGCCTCCAGGCAACGAAACGCCCGGCGGACGTGAAGGTCTACAGGTCGTGGGGCCGGAGGGTACGCCGACCGTTCTGGGTCGCGCGTTGCTCGGCCGACCAGATCATCGTACGCACGGCTTCGTCCAGAGCGCTGTAGAAGTCGCCCGAGACGTTGATTCCGGCAGTGGCCTTGGTGCGGGTCTTGCTGATGATCATGTTGACGGGCTTCTTCTTGCGCGTGGTCTTGCGCGAGGTCGTCTTCTTGGCCTTGGCCTTGGCCTTGGGCTTCGCCTTGGCCTTGGTCTTCTTCTTGGCGGTTTTCTTGACCATGTTTCTGAGGTTCCTTTGAGTTGTCCCGTCCCGCGGGACGGATGTGGTCGCGTCGCAGTGGAATAGTTCCGGCCACGAGGACGTAATTTGGAGGGATGAGAATGGCGACGGTGTCCGGTCCTGTCAACACGCCCCTCCCCCGAATCCGCCGGTTTTCGGCGGTATTCCGGCTCTCCTGATCTTCCATCCCCAGTCCCGTTCAGTGACCTCGACCTCGTTGGTTCCGCTTCCCAGCCTTGCTAAGTTCCAGTGCGTGACGGACCAGCGGCACCGAGTCTGGGCGGACATCGACCTCGACGCACTCACCCACAACCTGGACGTCATTCGGCGTCGAGCGGGAGCGGGAGTGCGGGTGATGCTGGTGGTCAAGGCCGACGCCTATGGGCACGGCGCCGTGGTGATCGCCCAGCACGCCGTGCGCTGCGGTATCGGCGCCCTGGGGGTCGGTACGGCCGCGGAGGCTCTTGAGCTGCGGCAGGCGGGACTGCGCCTTCCCGTGCTCGTGCTCGGGACGATAGTGGAAGGCGAGGCCGGGGCCGTCATGCGCCACGGAGTCCAGATCGGGATCCACTCCGCACGCGAGGTCACAGCACTCCAGGAGGTCGCCGGAAGGAGGGGACTCTCGGCGCGCGTGCACCTGAATGTGGATACGGGAATGGGTCGCCTCGGGGTCTTGCCCGGGCGCGCCATGGAACTCCTGCGGCAAATCCACGGCGCACCGAACCTGGAGCTGGCCGGGGTGATGACCCATGTCAGCTCACCCCGCGGCGCTCTGGACAAGCCGACGGCCCGCCAGGCGGAGCTGTTCGAGAGGGTGCTCAATGAGGCCCGCGCCGCGCACCTGCTCCAGGGCTGGGTGCACATCGCCAACTCGGCCTACCTGTTCACCGCCCCCGGCCCCCACCTGGACACGGTGCGCCCGGGCATCAGCGCCTATGGCGTGCTCCCCGGCGCACTCCCCGGCGCGGACGAGTTGCGCCCGGTCATGTCGCTCCACTGCCAGGTCGCCCTCGTCAAGGAGCTCCCGCCCGGCGCGACCGTCGGGTATGGATCGACCTGGAGCGCACCGCGGCCGGCGCGCATCGCGACCCTCTCGGTGGGTTACGCCGACGGCGTCCCCTGGAATCTGGGCAGCCGCGGCGAGGTCTGTGTACGCGGAGCGCGAACGCCGATAGTGGGAAGCATCTCGATGGACTACGTCACGATCGACGTGACCGGCGTGGAGGGCGTCAGGCCGGGTGACCGGGCGACCTTGTTCGGGAGCCCAGAGAGCCCGACGGTCGAGGAAGTGGCGAGCCAGGCGCTGACCATTCCCTACGAGATCACATGCTCGGTCGGCCGGCGTGTCCCGCGCATCGTCCGCGGTGGCGAAGAGCTGCTCCTACCTAGCGGCGCCCGGCCTGGTATCCGATCCCACGTACGGGCAAACGCGGCGCGCGACTCGCAGGGATCCCCCGCCGGCGGGGATCAGGCGCGCGCCGACGACCTCGCCACGAGCCTCGAATGAACAAGCTCAAGAGTGTCGCGGCACGGCTGAGCCTGGGCCTGGGCTGGGCGGTCCTCGGGGCCCTGGCCACCCTCACCGCCGTCGAGGAGACCGGCCTCTGCGAGCGCTGGCTTCTGGACCTCTTGAACACGCGCCTGGGCGCCGTGGGTACCGAAGTCCAGATCGAGGGGGCCGAATTCCGCTGGTCCGAGCCGGGCGTGGTCCTGCACGGATTCAGCGTCCGGGGCCAGGGTCGCCTGATCCGCCTCGATCGCCTGCACATGATCGTCGGCTTCGACTCCGCTCGCGGCTTCGCCCTGCGCTCGGTTGAGATCGACGGCGGCGAGGTGCTCGTTGGGCGGGACCTGACGCGCGGAACGCGCGACCTGCTCGATCTGCAGGAGACACGGCAGCGCGGCGCCCCGGGCAGCCTGCCCCAGATCCAGGTCCGCTCCCTGAACATCGCCGTCGAGGGGCCTGCCGGGGAAGCGCTGGAGGTCGGCCGCCTCGACCTCTCCCTGACGCGTGCGGACGACGGACACTCCGCGATCAAGGGTCGCCTCGCTCTCCCGCGCTCGCCCTACGCCACCGTGGCGTCGGCGGTCTTTCTGACCGGACACGGCTCCGAGGAGGAGGGCCTGGAGTTCCGGGCCAGCGGGCACGCGATCGACTTGCGAGCCGTGGCCATCCCCGAGGCGAGCTTCCTTGACCCCATCCGCGATCTCGAGCCACAGGGATCGGTGATGCTGGAGGGCTGGGGGAAGCTGAGCGTGCGCGGCGACTTTCCACCTTCCGGCAAACTGAGCGTCAGCCTGCGTGACGGCGCGATCCTGCCTCCCACGGGCGAGCGACCGATCGAGGGGGTGGAACTCGACCTGCGGGCCACCTTCACTCCCGACGACGATGACGCCCTGTGGGATCCAGAAGCCTGGGATGGGCGCGCGCGCTTCGCCGGACGCTGGGATGAGCACGCCTTCGGTGGCGGGGCGCGGGTGGGCGCCGCGGCGCGCGCAGGGTTCCTCTTAGAGAGCTGGGCAAACCTCAAGGACCTACCGTTCGACGAGCGCACCCTCGATCTGCTTGGGCGGCCGCGCTGGCTGGAGCAGCCCTGGCGCGCCTCGGCTCCTCGGGCTCAGGTCGACGTGACCCTCGGACTGCGCTGCCACGATACGTGGAAAGCACCCGATGATCCGATTCCGTACATCGAGTACGTCGCCCTAGTGGGGACCGTGGGCGAGGCGCGCGGAACCTGGCACGGCTGGCCGACGAGCACAGGGGAGCTGCCGATCGCCTTCCCGCTCCCCATCATCTGCCAGGATGTGCGCGTGCTCTTTGCCCACACGCCACGTGTCCTGCGGCCCGATTGCATCGGGCTGACCCTCTCAGGTCGGCACGCCGAAAGCTCCCTCGAGCTCGCCTTCCAGGCCTGGTCACCGCCGGTCGACATGCCGCCCTTCGCTCCCGGCTTCGGGCGACCCGAGGAGGACTTGACCCTGCGCTGGACGGGCGTCGTGATTGACGACGAGGTTCGCGCGGCGATGAAAGGCCTGGCAGGCCTCAAGGCCCTGGCCGATGTGGAGGAGCGCTACTCGCCCGACGGGGGGACGGTGGACATCGGCGTACACCTGTCCCGGCGCAGCGGCCTCGAGCACATGGCCGCAGAGGTGAACCTGGAACTCACCAATCTCAGCGCGAGCTGGCTCCCGGTCCCCGCCCCCATCGCCGGAATCAACGGGGAGATCCAGTTCATCGATGACGGCCGCGGGGACTCAGCCGTGCGCCTGGCCCTCGAGGGCAGGCTCGATAGCGCGCCTCGCGTGGCCCTGAGCGCTCGAACACGGCGCGAGCGCGATTCCGTCGGGGAGCAGAAGCCGGGATCCTCGCTGGATGTGCTGCACCTCGAGGTGCATGACCTCGACCTGGCGGGCAGCGATCGCCAGGTGGTCGGCGCGTCGCTCGAAGGCGTCGGAGACACGATCACCGCCTTCGCGCCCGAGGGCGACGCCCATCTGCTCCTGACCCGTACGCGGCACGGCTGGGCGGGCGACACGCGCACGCAGATCGAGATCACTCCCGCCGCGGGCGTTCGCCTGCGGCCGGCCGCCTTCCCTATCCTTGCCCGGGACGTGCGGGGTCGCGTGCTGGTGGAAGTGGTCGAGCCCGGGTCCAAGGACCCCGAGTCGCGGCCCCAGGCGCTCGTGAAGACGGTGGTCTCGCCCCTGATCGGACGCTGGCGGGAGAACATCCCGGTGACCTTCACAGCGACCTTCCCCGCCGGGGAGGACGGTAGCGCGATCGTGACCGGCGCTGCCCTGCGACCTTCCGACGACGCCCTGCTCGCGGACCTGCGTGGCGCTCTCGAAGAGCTCACTGACTCACCCGAGATCCTGGGCGCCTCCGCCGACGTCGAACTCCTCGGTGCCCTGGACTTCCAGGCCGAGGTGAGCGTCCCGCGCTCCGGAGAACCGCCCACGACCGAATATCGGTTCCACCTTCGAGCCAACGACTTCCGCGGCAGCGAGGGGTTCCTCCTGACCCACCTGGGCGGATTCTTCGACCTGAGCGATGGACGCCTGTCCGGCGAAGGGCTGACCGCGCGCCTGGGGTCGACGCCGATCGACCTCGCCCACGCCGAGCTGGAACTGGGCCAGGGGAGCTACCGCCTGCACGCAGATTTTGCAGCCCTCGACGTCCCCCTCGATCGCGAGCACCTCTCCTTCTTCCTCGCCGAGGAGACGATCAATGCCCTGATCGAGGACCTCGGCTGGCGGGGCCGCGTCGAGGTCCCCGCCGGGCACCTGGTCTTCAGTCAGGAGTTCACGGGCACTCCACGCCTGGAGATCTCAGGTGACCTGCGCCTCTCCGACATGTCCCTGGAGCTCGGCCTCCCGATCTCCGTCGGCTCGGCGACGGCGCGCATCGAGCAGCTGATCATCGAGGACGGCCGCGCGCGCGGCTGGGGCACCATCGACGAGCTGTACGGTCATGTCCTGGGGCGCGACCTGGGTCCCTCGCACATGCTCGTGAGTTACTTCGACTCGCGCCTCAGCCTCGACGAATTGGAGGGGGCCTTCGTCAACGGGCGCCTCTCGCGAATCGGCACCGACAGCGCATCCGGGACCCAGCGCCCAGGACCGGCCTTCTCCGTGGACCTGGAAGCGCCCTTCCCCTTCCAGCTCGCCGTGGCACTGGAAGAGGCCGATGTCGGTGAACTCCTCGCGGGCCTGTTCCCCTCGACGGTCGCGGACCGCGGCAGCCTGACCTGTGATTTGCAGCTCTCCGGATCCCTCGACGATCTGCTCTCGATCCGTGGCTCCGGAGCGGGCCGGCTGAAGGAGAGCCGCCTCTGGTCCGTCCCGGTATTCCGCGACCTGTTCACCCAGCTGGGCTTCGAGAACACCGCGGTGTTCGACGAGATGAGCACGCGCTTTCACGTCTCCGATGGCGTCGTCCACATGGAGGACATCGTGGTACACAGCCCGATCCTGAAACTGATCGGCCGCGGGCAGCTGGACATGGACGGGACCCTGCACCACGACCTGGCGATTCGCTACAGCCTGGTGGACAAGATCAAGCCGCTGACCCAGCTGATCTACTTCTTCCAGAACACGCTCCTGGCGGTCTCCATCCGGGGCAACATGGCCCGCCCGGTGGTGGTCCTTCAGGGCGCGTTCGCCTCGGCCTTCAAGGGCGTCGACGATTCCTACCGGCGGCTGCCCGCGCCCGACCTGTCCTCGCTGCCTGTCCGCTTCTGAGCACGCTACACTCCCGCCATGCGAGACGAGCACCTCTTCGCCGTGATCATGGCCGGCGGGAGCGGTACGCGCTTCTGGCCCGCCAGCACGCGCGCGCGTCCCAAGCAGTTCCTGGCCGTCGCAGGCGAGCGGCCGATGATCAGCGAGACGGTCGAGCGCCTGGCGGGGCTGATCGACCCCGAGCGCGTGCTGGTGGTCGCCGGGGCCGACCAGGAAGGTCTGGTGCGCGAATGCCTCCCGGACCTGCGGCGGGAGAACATCCTGCTCGAGCCCATTGGACGCAACACGGCGGCCTGCGTCGCTCTGGCGGCCTTCGAGGTCCGACGCCGTGATCCGCAGGCGGTCCAGGTGGTGCTTCCGGCCGACCACGTGATCCGGCCCGCGGAGAGCTTCCGGCGTACGATCGTCGCGGCGGCCGCGGAGGCGAGGCGCGACGCTCGCCTGGTGACCCTGGGCATCGTGCCCGATCACGCGGCCACGGGCTACGGCTACATCGAACAGGGGGAACTGCTCGCCGACCATGGCGGGATCGGGGCTTACGCCGTTCTGCGCTTCGTCGAGAAACCCGACGCAGAGCGCGCGACGGCCTTCGTCGCGAGCGGCCGCTTCCGCTGGAACGCGGGGATCTTCGTGTGGGAGACTTCGGTGATCCTCGAGGCCTTCCGGCACCACGCGCCCGCGATCCACGCGGCGCTGGACGGACCGGGTGACGCCGCCACCCTGGCGCGCGTCTACCCCACCCTGCCGTCCCTGCCGGTCGACGAGGCGATCATGGAACGCTCCGATCGCTGCAGCGTGCTGCCTATCGACTACACCTGGAACGATGTCGGCTCCTGGCCGAGCCTGGCGGATGTGCTCGCGCAGGACGCGGATGGCAACCACGTCGGTGGCGGCGAGCGGCTCATCGTCGAGGATGCCCAGGGTTGCGTTGTCCACGGCGACGGAGGACTGACGGCTCTGATCGGAGTACGGGATCTGGTCGTGGTGCGCTCGGGCCGGACGACCCTGGTCTGTCCTCGCTCCCGGGCCCAGGAGGTCAGGGCGATCGTGGCCAGGCTCGCGGAGAGCGACCCGGATTCCTAGGAGCCCGATGAAGGCCGCCGCCCTCGCCATCGACCACGGAACCCGCCGTACGGGGTTCGCCGCCAGCGACCCTCTGCGCATCGCCACGCGCCCTCTGGAGGTCTGGGAGGGAGCGGGGGACGGTGACGAGCTGGTGGAGCACGTCGCGGAGATCGCCCTTGAGCGAGAGGTGGGCACATTGGTGGTCGGCCTGCCGATGAACATGGACGGCAGCGAGGGCCCGCGGGCCGCACAGGTGCGCGCCTTCGTGCGCCGACTGCGCGCGCGACTGCCTCTGATCGCGATCGCCCTGCAGGATGAACGCCTCTCTACCAAAGTCGCCGAGGAGCTCCAGCGCGAGGCGCGCGTGCCGATCACGAAGCGGCGCGTGCTGCGCGACAGCTGGAGCGCCCTGGTGATCCTGCGCGACTGGATCGAGGGCGGCGAGCGCGTCGACGAGGTGGACTGACGAGCGGGCAGGGAACGCAGGTCGCGACCTCAGACCGAGTCTACGACCTTCTCAGTGAGCCAGTCGCCAACCAAGGCGATCACCTCCGCACGGCCAACCTCGTGGAAGAGATCGTGGCGCAGGCCATCGAAGTGCCGCACATCAACGCCTTCGCCCTCCAGAGCGCTCACGCCATCGGGGTCGCCGATGGCGTCCTCGCCGCCCTGGAGTATCAGTACCGGGATGTCGAGTGCAGCGAGCCGGCGCGCGACCTGATCAGCGGCCTCGGACGCCTGCTCGGCTGCGCGCAGGGTGATGATCTCGTGGACCAGTTCATCCTCTTCCCAGGCCCGCTCCTCGGTGGCGTCGGAGGTGAGCAGCTCCGACCGGTAGAGCGTCCGCCCCGGCGAGGTCGGGCCGATCTTCGAGAAGAACCTCTTCAGGCCGCCGGGGGCCGCGGGAGGTTCAAAGCGCGGAGTGAGCAGGGGCGAGGCGAGGACCAGGGCACGTACGTCGCCGCCCTCGGCGGCGACGGCCAGGGCGTAGAGGGCGCCGAGTCCGTCGCCGATCAGCACACGCGGCACATCGGGCGCCATGTAGGCCAGGTGCGCCTGCACATCCGACAGATCCCGCACGACCTCGTTCAGCCCAGCCGAATGCCCGCGCGGGCCCTCGCTCCGTCCATGGCCGCGCATGTCGGGCATGGAGATCGCCCAGCCGCCCTCCGCCAGGGCGCGAGCAAGTTCCACGTACCGGCCCCCGTGACCGCCGGCGTCGTGGATCACCGTGGCGGCCCCGCAGGGTTCGCCGCGAGCAGCCATCTCCTGGACGAAGAGCAGAAACATGCCCCCCGGGGTATGGCTGAGGCCCGCGCCGACCTCGCCGCTCTCGGTCGATTCGCGCAGCTCAAGGTTGACTGGAAATAGCTGCTCGTCGCTCATGACCTCTCTCTGCGCGCTCTTTCAGCGCGAGGTGTAGGAGCCGCCGTTCTGCTCTGCGAGGGACCGCAGCAGGTAGGCATCCTGCGCTCCGGACAGGCCGATGGTGTGGATCACGACCCCGGCGTTGGAGTTCATCTCTCTCACGAAGGCCAGCGTCTCATCGGCGTCGGTCGAGAGGCCCACTGTCGCGCGCCCGTCGGAGAGGAAGAAGATCGTGTCGATCTTTGGCTCGCTCCATTCGTCGCCGCCCGTCGCACCCGCCTGCTCAAGGGCGACCTTCAGGGCGCCGTAGATGTTGGTCGCCCCGACCGCTTCGAGCGACTCGCAGAAGCGCATCGCCTCGGAACGGGTGTCGGGTTCCATGACGACCGTCTCGTCGTTCCAGGTCCAGACATCGCTGGCGTAGAAGATCATATTGAAGACCGAGCCGTCCTCGACGCCCCCCAGTGCCTTGACGATCGCGCGCTTGGCAGCGGTCAGGCGCGAGATCTCGCCCTTGCGCGGTCGATCGTAGGGCTTGCTCGGGTCATCATTGGGGTTGTTGCGCGGCACCATCGAGAACTCCATCGAACCCGAGAGGTCGAGCACGAAAAGCACGCGCCGGCTGTCGCTCCGGATGCCGAAGAAGGTCATGCCGATCGACTCACGCGCCTCCTCGCTGGCCCGCGCTTCCAATTCGTCGAGCTCCGGCACCACGAAGTCGTCGCCGTGCTCGGCAAACCAGCGCCGCCATAGTTCGACGTTGCCGCCGAAGTCCTCCCCCGTCAGGGAGCGCAGAGCTCCCTGGATGTCCGTCCCCACCCGACCTTCCTCGGCCTCCAGGCGCTCGATCAGGATCGGAACGGCATCGCGCGCGCGCAGGCGCGCCAGGGCGGCCGCGGCGCGGGCGCGCACATGCCAGCTCTCGTCCGCGAGGGAGCCACCGAGCAGCAGCTCGGCCAGCCCGACGTCACCCGCGGCGGCCAGGGCGTCGATCATCGCCGCCCGGGCGCTGGGCTCCTCCTCGCCCTCGATCATCTCCCGCAGCCGGGTCCGAACGCCCTCGTCCTCGACGCCGCCGAGCATGGCGAGGATACGCTGGCGAGCACCGTCACGGCCCTTCTTCTGGGAGCGCAGCAGGGTGCTGAGCGAACGCTCCTGGACCTTGCCCTCTTCGCGCGCGAGCCCGCGCGCCCCGGCCGACACCGCCGCGTCGGCGAGGAAGCTCAGGTAGGTCACGCGCCGCTGCAGATCCGAGGCCTCCTTCTTGGCGCGGTTGTACTGCTCCATCAACGACCGGCTCATGCCCCCGTCGTTCTGTTCTTGCTCGCGCTGCATGCGCAGCTCGAACTTGCGCACATCGACCATCAGTCGCGGCAACTTGCGCTTGAGCTTGCCGCTCTCCGAGCAGACGTCGAAGATCAGATCTTGCAAGCTGACCGCCGTCCCGTCGGAGCCGCCAAAGCCCAGCATCTCCATCGCGGCCAGGCGTGCGGGCAAGTCGGCCGCCTCGTCCTCGATCGCGTCCCAGAGCGCGCCCTCGATCTTCTTGCGCTTGCTCGGCTTGAGGGCTGCGAAGAAGCGCCCCGTGCCCTCGCCAAGCAGGTCGTACCAGGGGTCGAGATCGGCGAGCGTCTCGCGCTCTCCGGCGAGCTCCTCCGCCAGCTCGGCGACCCGCTCGTGCTGGGGCTCAAGGTACTCCTCCAGGCTCGGATCGCGCTCGGCGTTGAGCTTCATGCGCGCCAGGAGCTCGCGCTGGCGATCGAGGGAATAGCGGGCCCGGAAGGCCGCGTCCCGCGCGCCACGCAGCTTGATCGAGACGCGCGCGAACTCCGCCTCAAGGACCTCCGCCTGCCCATGGTCCGCCAGGGCGACGAGCGCGTCGAGCACCTCCCGGCGGTCCGCGAGGCTGCCCGTGAGCACTGTGCGTCCGAAGCGCTCCGCCAGCTCGGCGTCGTCGTCCACGCTCCCGCGCGCGGGCAGCGCGCGTGGGGCAAGGGTGAGGCCGATCAACAGCAGGGCAAGGAAAAGGGAGTTGCTGCGCATGGGATCCGCTGGGGGCGTGGACGGGGATTCTAGCGCGTCCTGGGATGTCGCAAGCGCCCCTTCGGGTTGCTCGGGGCAGCGGGGCAGACGGGAGGGGCCCTGGTTGGATAGGATCTGGGCGGCGCGAGAGGACTGGACGGTCGTTCCGCGGGGTTCGCCCCACGGGGAGGAAAGTCCGGGCTCCACGGGTCGAGGTGGTTGCTAACGGCAACCGGCCGCGAGGCCAGGGAAAGTGCCACAGAAAACAGACCGCCGCGGGCGGCCTCCGGGTCGGAAGCGGTAAGGGTGAAAAGGTGCGGTAAGAGCGCACCGCGGTCCTGGTGACAGGGCTGGCAGGGCAAACCCCACCTGGAGAAAGACCAAATAGGGAAGGCTATCGGTTGATGACCCACATCCAGCGCCTTCCGGGTAGGTCGTTCGAGGCCGGGCGCGAGTCCGGTCCCAGAGAAATGACCGTCACCCCTCCTCGGAGGGGAACAGGATCCGGCTTACAGGTCCTCTCGCGCCACTTCTTCGCTCATCGGCAATCTGCCTGACTTGCGGGGAGCGGATTGGGCACTAGCATCAGGTCTGTGGGGCGAGGATCAGGCACCCTCCCGATCCTGAGCAAGGACCGGTGGGGAACGCGGGGAGTTGCCCGGAATAGCCAAGAAATCTGATAGCCTCGGCCCGCTGGGCTCCTACTCGCGTGGGAGTGCGGGTTGCGGACCCGAATCACCGCCATCCCACCATCCACCATCCACCATCCCGGACACCGCCATCCCGGGACGGCATCGCGCCAACAGCCACGCGGCGCACACGATCACGCCGCGCAGACCATGGAATTCGTCCACGTCGTCCCAAGGGAGGATCTCTTCCCTGACTGCTACCCCCAGGGCTTCACGCCCTTCGGGACGGGATTTTCGTACGCCGACTTTGCGTCGCGCGTCTGCGAGCACGGCTTCTTCGTCGAGCGCCGACACGCCGAGCATGAGCCGCGCCTGAAACAGGTGATCCCCTACTCCCTGGTCGCCCGCTCCGACGAGGTGCTCCTGCTGCGCCGCCTGGGTACGGGCGGCGAAGCGCGGCTGCACGACAAGCTATCGATAGGGGTCGGTGGGCACATCAACCCCGTCGACGCCAGCGATGGTCGCGAACGCGTGCTGCACGCAGCCACGCGGAGGGAAATCGAAGAGGAACTCCACCTGGAGGGCCCCTGGACCGCCCGACCGCTCGGGATTTTAAACGATGACTCCAACGCCGTGGGTGCCGTGCACGTAGGACTGGTTCAGCTGGTCCAGGCACCGGGCACCGTCGAGATCCGCGAGACGGACCAGTTGGAAGGCAGGCTCGTGAACGTCCGAGAGCTCGAGCGGCTCGCGGCCGAGGATGCGAACTTCGAGACATGGTCCCGATTGCTCGTCGCCCGCATCGACGATCTGGTCGCACCGGCGGCCGCTTCCGTCCACTGAACACACATCCGACCTCGCCACAGAACACGAAGGAAACAGGGAACTAGCCGTGATGACTTCCGCCAAGAAGAGCCGAGAACTCCTCCCGGAGAAGATCTACGACGTGCTCCTCAACCTGAGGACCGCCTCCAAGCTCACGATCCACTTCAAGGACGGCCGCGTCGTGCAGGGAGCGCTGATCTTCAACCCCTTCAAGGGAACCGGACGCCTGATCAACATCGAGCAGGAGCAGAGCGTCGACTTCAACGTCGATGACATCCGCGACATCAAGGTCGCTCCTCCCCAGAGTTGACGAGCGGCGGCCGAACGCCGCCCAGATCGAACACGGCGCCCCGCCCGCGATCCGCGGGCGGGGCGCCGCTCTCGTGCGGGAGGCGCGCTCCCTCAACCCCGGGGGTCGGCCGGCATCTCCTCCTCGAGGTCCACGTGGATCGCGTCGGCGACGCGGTTGATGTAGTTGAAGTAGGAGATGACCTGGATCGCGTCGTGAATCTGCAGGTCGTCGAAGCCCACCGCGCGCAGGGCAAGGACGTCCTCCTCCCTCATGGCGGCGGAGTGGTGTGTCAAGCGTTCGGCGAAGTCGCACAGGGCGCGGTCCTCGGCGGAGAGTCCCGCCTCGCGCCAGTCCGCCCGAACGGCGTTCAACAAGGCCAGGGTCTGTTCGTCCTCGGTCTCGGAGATCTCGTCACGGAGATCCCAGGAATGCGCGTGGGTTCAGTAGTGGCAGTCGTTGGAACTGCTGACGACCACCGCAAGCAGCTCGCGCTGGACGCGGCTCAGGCCCTCCTCGGCGAACATGATGCGCCGGTAGAGAGCCAGGGAAGCATTCATGATCGAGGGCGAGAGGCTCATGGCCCGCACGATGTTGAACACCCGTCCCGCGCGCACGACCGCGCCCTTGTACAAGCGCTTGAGCCGGCCCTCGGCCCGCTCCGGCGCGACAGTCTCGATCCAGGTCATGGGGCACAGGATAGCGTGCGTGCTCGCTCCCTCACCCCTGACGTTCGTGCCGCCGCCTGTGGTTTACGGAGCACGAACCCGAGCCCCCGGACGCATCAGGGGCCGAGGTCGAGGATCTGCTCCAGCTTGCGGCGCTCGCGCGGGAAGACGGTGCGGCGGTAGAGGGCTTCGAGGGGGCGCCGCACGCGCACGTCGTCGAGGGCTCCCAACGCCCCGATGACCGTCTGCCGCAGGCGGAAGCGGCGCGTGTCGAGCAGGTTCAGCAAGCAGGCGCGCACGTCGTCATCGCCGAAGCCCCGGTTTCCGAGGGCCCTCGCCGCAGCACTGCGCACGGCGTCGGGAGCCTGCCTGTCGCGCGCCCGCTCCAGCAGGGTGACGGTGATCTCCCTGCCCGTCATCCCTCCGAGCACATCGATCAGACCCGCCTCGAGCACGCCGTGGGGCGAGGGCGTGTCGAGCCGCTCGCTGATCCAGCCCGCGGCCGCCGCCGGGTCAGCGCGCGCCGCGAGTCCCGCGGCGGCCTTCATCACGTTCCAGCTGTAGCCTTCCTCATAGACTCCGCGTGCCATTTCCGCGAGGGGACTGTCGGGGGCGAAGGCGCCCAGGGCTCCCAGGGCAGCGACGCGCACGGAGGCCTCGGGATCAGCGGAGGCCGCGGCTGTCAGGGCGTCGCGTGCGAGGCCGTCGGCCGCGCCGGCCAGGGCGCCCGCGGCGGCCACTCGCACGGCGCGCGACGCGTCCCCCGCGAGGCGCTCGGCGAGGGCGTCGCGCAGGATCGCCTTCACGCCGAGGTCCTCCTGCTCGGCGAGCAGGCGCCCCAAAGCGCCCACCGCGTCCCGCCGGCCGTTGACGTCACAGTCACCCTCCGCGATGGCGAGCCACTCCGTCGCCGTGCGCGAGAGGGACAGGTGCATCGGCACCCAGCCGTGCTTGTCGAAGCGCAGCCAGAGGGGGCGCTGTTCGGCGGGGAGCAGGAAGCGATGCTCGCGGCGCTCGACGCGCAGTTCGTGCAGGAGCGGGCCGTCGGGGCCCATCACTTCCACATCGAGCGGCAGGTCGAAGGAGTGCGGCGTCCCGTGCGAGGGGCTTTGCACCTGGCGCACGACGAGCTCGACTCGGCGCTGCTCCTCGCGCCAGCTCCACTCGATCTCTAGCTCGGGGAAACCGGGGCTGAAGAACCACTGCTCGAAGAACCAGGTCAGGTCGCGGCCGCTGGCGGCCTCCATCGCCCGCCGCAGGTCGGCGGTCACGACTCCGCGGCCGGCGTTGTCGGCCACGTACTGGCGCACACCGGCAAAGAACGCATCGTCTCCAAGCTCGCGCCGCAACAGGTGCAGGCGCGAGGCGCCGCCCGGGTAGGTGTGGCCTCCGAAGAAGAGGTCCATCGGATCGCGGTAGACGTCGTGGACGGTCGGTCGCCGGCCGTTGCCGACATCTCCGGCCATGTAGGCCCTCTGGGCGTCGCGCATGCGGACGCGGAAGTCGTCGATGCCGCGAGTGCGTTCGAAGTAGAGGGCGGTCATGTAGGTCGCGAAGCCCTCGTTGAGCCAGATGTGCGACCAGTCCGCGCAGGTCAGCAGGTCGCCGAACCACTGGTGCGCGGCTTCGTGGGCGACCAGGCCGTGGGAGGTGTGGTCGCGCTGGCCGCGAGCGTCGGTCAGGGTGTCCTCCGTCATGGTCGTGGCGGAGATGTTCTCCATGCCCCCGAAGGGAAAGTTCGCCACGCAAGCCTGGCTGTACTTCGCGTAGGGGTAGCGGCGGCCCGTCACCTCGGAGAGGAAGGCCAGGATCTCATCGGTCTGTTCGAAGGAGGCCTCCAGCCACTGCGCCTGGTCGGGGGCTGCGAGGGTGGTCAGGGGGATGCCGTCCCAGGAGTCCTCGACGAGGGTGAACTCGCCTGCGACCAGGGTCACGAGGTAGCTGGGATGGGGCACGCTCATGCGCCAGTGCTGGATCCGGCGCCCGTCCACGACGGTCTCGGCGATGCGTTCGCCGGCGGCGACCGAGGTCCAGTGCTCGGGCATCGTGACGCGCAGCTCGCTGGTGGCGCGCTCCGCGGGATAGTCCATGCAGGGAAACCAGTAGCGCGCGTCCTCGCACTCCCCCTGGGTGAAGACCTGGGTCGGCACACCTTCGCGTTCGGCGCAGAACCACAGGCCCTTCTGGGGTGAACCGCCGTAGGCGATGGCGACCTGGAGCTGCTCGCCTCTCGCCAGGGGCCGTCGAGGTCGGATCCACAGGCGGCCGTCGTCGTGCCGGAAGTCGAGGGCCGCGCCCGTCCCATCGCGGACCGAGAAGACCTGCAGACCGACGAGGTCGAGCTCGAACTGGGCCACGACGGTGGCGGCGGCCACCAGGTGGACGGTGCAGGTGCCTTCCAGCCAGCGTTCGGCGGGTTCGAGGGCGAGGTCGAGGAAGAGGTGCTCCACATCCACCGGTTCCACTCGCGGCGCGTGGGCGCGGGCCCGCGGGACGCGCAAGCGGCCGCCGCCCGGGGCGCTCTGGCAGGCGCACAGCAGGGCGAGGGCCAGGGCGAGGGGGGCGCGCCGGGCGCGTCGATCGGTCGTCATGGCGGGTCTTCGCGACATGGACATGGGGGAGCGCCGATGTGCGCGCGGGCGGAATCCTAGCAAACGCTCCTCGCATCGAGCGGGCGGTTGCCTCCCGTGGCACCCTCGAAGACACTCTGCGCCGTGGACTTCCTGCTCGAGTGCATCGGTTTCCCTCCCGAAATCGACGAGCGGGCCCTGGCGGCCCTGGTGCGCGAGTGCGGCGAGCCCGCGCCCTGGCGCGGCACCGACGGCCAGCACTGGCGCCTGCCCATGGCCGACGGTCTCGAGCTGCGTCTCGACGGGAAGGCGGGCAGTGACGAGGTCTCCCTGCTGCCCTTCTTTCGGGTTCCGCATCGCTTGCGTGTCGCCGTGACCTCGATCGGAGCGGCCGCCGATTCTCGGTTCGACGCCGTCCTGACGGGTCTGGCGAACCCGCCCGCTCCAGCGCGGGCGCGCGTCTCGTCCGAGCCTGGCGAGTACCCCTTCACGACCTGGTTGACGGACGCGCGCCGCTTGCCCGCGTCCGCTCGACCGGGTCAGGTGCTGGCGGTCAGCACGGCGGGCTACGCCCTCGACGTGACCTACGTCGGGCCCAACGACGGTGTCCGTGACAAGCGGATCCTCGAGCAACCACGCGGCGCCCACATCAGCCTGCTCGAGGACCCGCAAGACGATCTGCGGGCCGCGAAGGGGCGCGATGTGCGCGAGGAAGCCTTCAGCGCGATCTCGGGTTGCGTCGAGCTCTCGGCCCGCGTGCGTTCCCTGCGCCACCTCTCCAACCCCCTCACGGGTCGCTCGGTGGATCTGGTCGAGGTCGACGCACCGGGCCGTCCCTTGCAGCTGTTCATCAGCCCCTGGCACCTCGAGGCGGAGGGGCTTCCCGCGCCGCGTCCCGGCTGGCGCGTCGAGGGTGCGTTCCTGTTCCTGGGCAGGGTGGCCGGCGGCCTTCCCGGACCTTCGGCCCGTGCGCGGCGCGTTTTCGGGTGAGTTCTATGGCATCGCATGCGCCGGGAAAGCGAGCATGTCGCCCTGCGGGGAGCGCTGCTCCCCCGTCGAGGCATCGAGCACCCCGAGGAGCGCGGACATGAGCAATCAGGGAAGCACCGGAAACATCATCGCCGCTCTGTGCAATTTCGTGCTGCCAGGCCTCGGCCAGCTCGTGCAGGGACCCTGCTGAAGGGAGTGATCATGTTCGTCCTCTCGGGCGTCCTGTGGATCTTCGCCCTGGGCTGGATAATCCACATCTGGGCCACTATCGACGCCGCCGTCTGGCGCCCGCGCTCCTGAGGGGCGCCCTAGCGCCCCGCGTCGCTCTCCGGCGCGGGCTCGGTGACGGTGAGGGTCGCGAGCAAGGCGCCGAGATCGGCGGCGGGGACGCCGTGGAAGAGGGTGAAGGAGACGGCGTCCGGTGCGGGGGCGGCGAGGCGCAGGCCAGCACCGGCGGAGTTCGGGTCGAGGGCGGCGAGGGAGGACTCGATGGCCGAGCGGCGGGACTCGAGGGCGGCGCGGAAGGCGGACGCCTCGGCGGCGTCGTCCCAGAGCGTCGCCACGTGCAGGACGCGCGCGTCCCCGCGACCGAGGAGCAAGGCCTCGTCGCCGTCCCAGCCCGACGCCGCGGCGTTGGTGAAGCTCATCGAGGCGACCGCCATGGGATCGGTCAGGTCGAGGGGTGCGCGCTCGCTCTCGTCCGCCACCACCAGGGCCAGGAGCAGCTCGCCCAGGACGGTCGAACCCATCGACTCCCAACCCGACGGCAAGGCATCGATGCGATGGACGAGGACGCGCGGAAGGTCGAGGTGCTCGCTCTCCCAGTACTTCTCCGGATGGAGCACCTGCTCGGTCGAGAGCGGCGGCGCACCGAAGGCGTGGGCGACGACGTCGAGGAAGGTCTTCCCCTCGCGCCGGAACACGCGATAACCGCGGTTGAGGAAACGCTGGCCCTGCAGGTAGGTCGCGAGCATCGGCTTCCACAGATACGGCGGTGCCTTCGCCATCGCATCCGCTCCCATGTCGCCAGCATCGGCCAGGTCCTCGGGCGTCAGCTGGCCGATGTGCTGCATCGTCCACAATCCCATCAACGCCGTCCCGCTGCCCTCCACCACGGCGGAGAAGGCCGCGGAGGCATCGGCACTCTGCACCCTCTCGGCGAGCGGACCGTCGATGCCGAAGAGCTGATCGTCGAGCGCGTGCGTCAACTCGTGGGAGAGGATGATCTCCGCCACCTTCCCGGTGAAAGATTCCATCAGGTAGAAGGTGTCCGCGCCGGGATCGTAGAAGCCGCCCACCGCCTCGCGCAGCAACGCCATGGACTCGGCCCAGACATCCATGTCGTGGGGCACGAGGGCGAGCATGCGCGCCATCGACTGGTCACGCTCGATCATGCCATCGGGGATCAGCTCCTCCACGCGCGACTGGATGTGCGCGAGGAACCCCGCGTGGTCGGTGATGCGCACCTGCACCGGACGCAGGAACCTAGCTCCGCGCAGCTTCTCCACGTCGGCCTGGATGCGAAGGGTCACGGCCTCGAGCTGCTCCTGGGTCCACACGTCATCCCTCACCGGAAGGCCGCCAGGGGCGGCCCCCGCCGAGGCACAGAGGAACGTGAGGGAGGCGAGGACGGGGACGAGAAGGCGCATCAGGAACTCCAGACAGGGTTGATCGACGCGAGGCCGAGCTTACGGGACGAGTTCGAGGAGGCTCCCAGCCACGCCACCATTATCGGGCTCCGGGGCAGGAGGGAGCGGTTTGCAACCCCCGAGCGTCCCTGGCAAGCTCTCGGCCCCGACCGCCGACCCCCAGCAAGGAACTCCATGCGCCTCCACACCCGTACCCTGTGCGCCCTGCTCGTGCTCGCCCTCGCCGCCCTGACGGCTCCGGCGGCCCTCGCACTAGACCCCACAGCCGACCTCGCCTCCGAGGCCGCCCCCGCCGCGGTCGTGGACGAGAGCGCGGGAGAGGAGACCGGGTTCAGCGTCGACGCCATGTTCGGCAAGGTCAACGAGGTGATGGTCAAGGTGATCTTCCTCGACATCTCCTTCGGGAAGGTCGAGAAGGGACTTCCGATCGCCGTGGTGATCCTCGTCCTGGGCGCGATCTTCTTCACGATCCGCATGGGGCTGCCGCAGCTGCGCTCCTTCGGACACGCGATCGCGGTCGTGCGCGGCAAGTACGACGACCCGAACGCCAAGGGCGAGGTCACGAGCTTCCAGGCCCTCACCGCCGCCCTCTCGGCCACCGTGGGCCTCGGCAACATCGGCGGCGTCGCCATCGCCGTCGGCACCGGCGGCCCGGGCGCGACCTTCTGGATGATCCTGGCCGGTTTCCTCGGCATGGCCTCCAAATTCACCGAGTGCACCCTGGGCCAGATGTACCGCGAGACGCGCCCCGACGGTCGGATCATGGGCGGTGCCATGTACTACCTCTCGCGCGGGCTGGCGGAGATCGGGCTCGGCGGTCTGGGCAAGGTGCTGGCGGTGCTCTTCGCCGTCATCTGCATCGGCGCCTCCTTCGGCGGCGGCAACACCTTCCAGGTCAGCCAGTCCGTCGGCGCTGTGAGCCACGTCATCCCCTGGTTCGCCGACCACCAGGTGGTCTACGGCCTGATCATGGCTGCCGCCGTGGGCGTCGTGATCCTGGGCGGCATCCGACGCATCGCAGCCACGGCCGAGAAGATCGTGCCCTTCATGTGCGGCATCTACGTCCTGGCTTGCCTGGTGATTCTGCTCATGAACATGACGGCCATCCCGGCCGCCATCGGCACGATCATCTCCGGCGCCTTCTCGCCCGACGCCATGTTCGGCGGGTTCATCGGGGTCCTGATCCTGGGCTTCAAGCGCGCCGCCTTCTCCAACGAGGCCGGCATCGGCTCTGCAGCCATCGCCCACTCCGCCGCGCGCGTCCCCCACCCCTCGCGCGAGGGCATCGTCGCCCTGCTCGAGCCCTTCGTGGACACGATCGTGGTCTGCAGCATGACCGCCCTGGTGATCGTCATCACCGGCGCCTACGCCCCCACGACCGAGGTCTTCGGCGACCAGGCCGTCGCGATGGCCGGCTACATCAAGGGGGACAACGGCGCCGCCCTGACCTCGGCGGCCATGGGCAACGTCCTGCCGTTCATGCCCCACGTCCTGGCGGTGGCGGTCGTGCTCTTCGCCTACTCGACCATGATCTCGTGGTCCTACTACGGCGAGCGCTGCTGGGCCTACCTGTTCGGGGACAACAGCTCGATCGTCTACCGCATCCTGTTCGTGGGCTTCATCGTCCTGGGCTCGGTGGCGACGGCCAAGAACATCCTCAACTTCGGAGACCTGCTGATCTTCGGCATGGTGCTGCCCAACATCGTCGGCGTCGTGCTGCTGAGCGGCAAGGTCAAGGTCAAGTACGACGACTACTGCAAGCGCCTGGCCGCGGGCGAGTACGCGACCTTCAAGTGAGCCCCCCCGAGACCGCTTCCCCCATCGCACCGATCGATCTCGCCGCCGAGCGCGCCGAGCTCGGACCGGCGCTCGAAGAGGCCGTCACACGTGTCCTGCACAGCGGTCAGTACGTGCTGGGCCAGGAGGTCGAGGCCTTCGAGCGCGACTTCGCCAGCTTCCACGGAGCACGCTTCGGCGTGGGCGTGGGATCGGGCACCGACGCCCTGATCGCCGGCCTCAAGACCCTCGGCGTCCAGCCCGGCGAAGGGGTCGTGACGAGTCCCTTCACCTTCTTCGCCAGCGCCGGAGCGATCGCCTGGATCGGCGCACGACCGATCCTGGCCGACGTGGAGGCTGAGACGGGCCTGCTCGATCCGGCCAAGGCCGCGGCGGCGATCGACGAGCACACGACGTGCATCCTGCCCGTCCACCTCTACGGACAGCTGGCGGACATGCGCGCCCTGCGCGAGCTGGCCGACGCCCACGGCCTGGCCCTCTTGGAGGACGCAGCCCAGGCCCACGGCGCGCGACGCGACGGGATCCGGCCCGCACAGCTCGGCGACGCGGCGGCGTTCTCCTTCTACCCGACCAAGAACCTTGGTGCAGCCGGGGAAGGCGGCATGGTCCTCTCGAACTCCGAGGAGACCGACCGGCGCCTGCGCCGTCTGCGCGACCACGGGAGCGCGGCCAAGTACGTCCACGACGCCGTCGGCATCAACACACGACTGCACGCCATCCAGGCCGCCGTCCTGAACGTCAAGCTGCCCTACCTCTCGTCGTGGAACGACCGCCGGCGCCTTGTCGCCGCGCGCTACGACGCCGGGTTCGAGGGCCACGCGACCGTCCGCCCCCTGGCGCGAGTCTGCGAGGAAGGGCACGTCTTCCACCAGTACACCGTACGCGTGAGCGCGGGAGCCGAAGCTCGCGAGCGCGCCGCCGACCGACTGCGCGAGCTGGGCATCTTCGCCGGCGTCCACTATCCGCGCCCGGTCCACCTTCAGGAAGCGGCCCGGGAGTGGGGTTTCGGACCGGGAGACTTCCCCGTCGCCGAGGCCCTGGCGAACGAGGTCCTGTGCCTGCCCATCCACCCCTTCCTCGCCGCCGGGCAGGTCGATCGGGTGATCGAGGGGCTGTTGGGGATCCTGGAGGCCTGAAGCAGGGTCAGTGGCTCTGCCACGGCGCCTCGAGAGCGCTTCCCGCTCTTCTTCTGCAGGTGGAGGGCCGCGGACGTCGATCCACGGGGTGTGGATCGCCGGCGCCGACTCGCGGGCTCGCAATCCCTCCCCACCTGACCCACAATCCCCCTCGGCACGCTCATGATGACCTTCCGTTCCCTGTTCGCCCTGGCCCTGGCACCCCTGGCCGCGACCGCCCTCGGCTTGGCGCTCGCGGGTGCTCCCGTCGCTGGAGCTCAGGACCGCGGGCGGGCGAGCGCCCAGCCTCGCCGAGGCCCCGCGACAAGCCGCGGCGCCCTGCGAGACGACACCGACAGGGGACGCGCGCCCTCCGAGGCCCCCTCCCCCGACATCATCCTGGGGGACGCGTACTTCACGATCTGCGACTACGACGAGAACGGCTGGATCAGCTTCCGGGAAGCTTCCCAGGCCCTCGCCATCAGCCGGCCGCGCTTCTTCGCCTTCGACCGCAACCGCGACGGCCGCGTCGTACGCGACGAGTTCCTCGCCATCTACCGCGACACCGTACAGCGACTGGGCGCCTTCCAGCCGCCCACGCCCCGCGAGGGAACCCTGGCCGAGGCCCTGCCCGATTCCATCGCGCCCGCAGCCTCGGGCGAAGCGCTGATCCGCGCCGCATCGGTAGCCGAGCTCTTCGGCCAACCCGTCGCCCGCGAGGACGCCGAGCTGATCTCACCTCTGCCGCCGCGCGTCCCCGGTCCGGTGCCCCACTTCCTGCGCCTTGACCTCGACCGCGACGGGCTCATCTCTCCCGCCGACCTGCACGCGCTCTCGCGCCCCGTGCAGCTGCCCGTGCGCATCAACACGGTGATCGCCACCCTCGATCTCGACGGAAACGGGGGCGTGGACGCCGACGAGCTACGCCGCTCGATGCAGAACAACTGAACCGCTGTGGCCCGATGGGCCGTGCGCCCCGCCATCGCCTGGCGATTCGCCGCCATCCCGAGGAAAGCAGGCCCGGAGCGACTCCACTCAGGCGTCGTGCAGGGCGACCAGCGGCTCGAGACGCACTCCGCCCTCAGGATCGGCCACGGCGTACTCGCCGCCGCCGCGCAATGTCACTCCAGCGGTCTTCCCGTCCAGGCCCAGGACGTAGAAATTCAAGCCAAAGGCCGGCAGGCCCTGCTCGTCCACTAGTCCCGGCTGCCACGCCGCCGCGCGCCGGGCCTGACGCGTGACGCGCCGCAACACCTCGAGCCCGGCCTCGAGAGCACTCATCCCGCTCCGCAACAGCTCGACGGCCGCGTGACTCCCGCCTGAGAGGATCGCCGCTTCCCCGCGACCCGTCGCCCCGGCGCTGCCCGCCTCGGCGTCGCAGTACAGGCCGGCGCCGATGATCGGTGAGTCGCCGACCCGGCCGGGGATCTTCCAGGAAAGGCCGGAAGTGGTCGTCGTGCAGGCTACCTCGCCCGTGGTCGAAAGCGCCGAGCAGTGGATCGTGCCCGTGGGTCGCTCGGCCAGGATCGCATCGGCCTGCGCCAGGAACTCGGCCTCCTCGACGGAGCGCGAGGCCTGCTCGGTCTCCTCGGCGGCGGGCGGCGGCAGGCGGTCGTCACGATCGCTCATGGTCTCCTTCCAGCGCAGCCAGATGCGCCGCGTCTTGGGCGTCAGGAGCTCGATGTGATCATGGCCGTGAGCGCGGGCGAAGTCGTAGGCCCCGCGCCCGACGATCATGCAGTGGTCCGTGCGCTCCATCACCAGGCGCGCGACGACGCTGGGGTGCAGGATGTTCTCGATGGCCGCCACCGCGCCCGAGTTGTGGGTCGCGCCGTCCATGACCGCCGCGTCGAGTTGCACGACGCCGTCCTCGTTAGGAAGCCCGCCGAGGCCGACGCTGCGGTCCTCGGGGTCGGCCTCGACGACCTTGACGACGTCGATCGCCACCTCGAGCGGCGGCGCCCCCGCGAGCAGGCGCGGATAGGCGGCCTGCATGCCAGGCAGGCCGTTGCGGCTCCCGACGAGCACGGGCCGCCCCTCTGTGCGCGGGGCGTTGGTCATCAGGGAGCTATCGGGCTCGGTTCCCAGTCCGCCGGTCGATCCACAGGCGAAGGCTGCGGCCGAGGCGGAGAGCCCCATGAAGTGACGGCGATCCAGTTCGCGGGGCGGAACAGACATGGTCATCCTCTCTTCGGTGCGGGGGAGCCTACCAGCAGAGCTGCTTGAGCCAACGTGCGGCGCCCACGGACCAGCGCTCCCAGTGCTCGACGGTCTCGTCCTCGCCCGCGGTGCGCGCCGCCTTGACGCGCAGCTCGCGCTCGAGTTCGAGGCTCGCGAGGTAGCGTTCGAGATCCTCCGGACGGGGAGCGGCGACCGCCAGGGCCGTCGCCAGGACCGCCGTGCAGCTGCGCCGCAGCTCCTCGCCGTCCAGCATCTCCATGCGGTCGAGACCGGTGTGGTAGGTGTAATCGGTGAAGTGCCAGATCAGGACACCGGGAATGCCCCGTTCGAGAAAGACGTCGTGGTCGCTGCCGCCTTCCCAGGGGTTTTCCGACGTGGTCCAGCCGCCCACATGGCGGGCGACGTCGGCCAGGGCCGTGCGCGCCATCAGGTTCAAGCCGCTGGGACGAGCGATGTCCTCCTCGGAGACCTCGCCCGCACCCCAGGGCGTGTGGGCGTCGGGCGCGATGGGCGAGAGCGCTCCGGGGTCTGGCTCGCGCTCGAGCAGAGCGATGGCGCCGGTGCGCGCGGGGGACTGACCGAGCATGTCGGCCGAGATGCCCACGATGGCCTTGCGGCGGGTGTGATCGAGCCAGACCGAACTCTGGCGCATCTCGTCGCCCCAGATGAAGACCAGGGTGCGCGACGGCCAGTCGAGTTCGCCTCGCAGGAGCAGACCGGCGAGGTCCACCGCCGATTCCGCGAGCCCCGCGATGCCGCTGGCGTTGTCGCCCGCTCCAGGCTCCTGGACATGGCTCGCCATGGCGACCGCCTCGTCGGGATTCTCCCTCCCGACGACCGCCGCCACCAGGGTGCGCAGGGGAACGTCGCTCGACTCGACCTCGGCCCGGAAGGAGAGCAGCACGGGCACACCCTCCTCGACCAGGCCGCTCAAGCGGTCGAAAGTGCGGCGCGAGATCTGCCCCACGGGCATGCTCGTCCCGGCAGCGACCGTGCGGAACAGGATCGCGTCGAGGTGGCGATCTCCCCCGGAAGGGTCGATGGTGAAGGGGAAAACGGCCGCCGAGAGCACGGCCCGCGCCCCGGCTTTCTGGGCTCGGCGCAGGATATTGCGCGAGAGAGGCTGGAGGGTAACGAACAGGCTGCCCTCCTCGACATCACCGAGGCGCAGGGCTACGGGGCCGCTGACATCAGCCGAGGGGGCGTTGATCGGAAGCATGACCCGGTCGCGGTCCGCGGGTTCGTCGAACCCGTGCAGGAGCTGCGGTTCGTGTCCGGCGCGGTGCAGGGTCAAGCTCGCGCTCCTCGGCGTCCAGGCCGGGGCACCCATGTCGGTCTCGATGACGCGCAGCTCCAGGCGCGGGTCCGCCCCGAAGCCCGCCTCGCGCAAGCGCGCGGCGAGGTGGTCAAGGGTCGCCTCGTAGCCCTCGTTGCCCGGCGCCCGGTACCAGCGGTCGGCGAAGGCCGCGCTCTCGAGGGCGCGTTCGGAATCGAAGGCCGCGTACAGCGCCGCGACGAAGCGTGCCGGACCGCTCTCACCCTCCGCGACCGACGGGCCGTTATGGACGGGCCGCTCGTCCTGGCTCGTCGCGTTCTCGCCCTCCTGGCCAGCCGCCGAGGACGCACCGATGAGGGTCGCCGCCCATCCCACGATCGCGAGGGCGGTCGCGGTCCACGAGCGTCGTCCGGTCTGGCTTGCGGTGTTCACGGCGAGTTCCGTTCGGGGCCCCACGGCAAGGTGGAGCGCGGCCAGTCAGTATCGCCTATCCGTCCAACCGCCGACAAAGATCGACTCGGTTCTCGCTGCTCTGTCCGCCACGAGCCCCGCGGGAGCGGGCGCCGGGCCAATCCCGTATCCTCTCCTGGCACTCCGAACTCCATGATCCCCTCCTCCCCCTCTTCCGGGCCTCACGCCCTCGCCCTGGCGCTGGCGCTGGCGCTCGGCTCCGTCGCCTGCAGTGGTGGAGATCCAATCGACGAGACGCCACCGATGCCTGCGACCGGCGTCTGGCCCCTGGACCTGCGCCCGCTCGACCCGGACGCACCCGCCGACCGCGCCCCGCGCATCGAGCACCTGGAGCTTCCCACGGAGCTCGGTTCCTGGAGGGTCCTGCAAGGGACGGGCACGATCCGTGGACCGCAGCCTGGAACGCCGCCCAGCCTCCTCCTGCGAGAAGCTCGTCACAAGCAACTGCTCATCCCCGGCCCGATCGATCCGCGCGGGCTGGACCTGCTCGCCCTCGAGCTCTCCACCTGGCAGTCGTTCCATGTCTCGGCGCACCTCGTCCGCGACGGTTGGGGGACGCTCAACTCCAAGGTCGTGCCCGTCCCGCGCAGCCTCGAGCCCAGGACGATCGAGATCGAGTTCCCCCACCTGCACAAGCACAGCGAGCCCTTCGATCGGCTCGTGATCTCCTTCCTCGGCGACGGGGCAGTGAGCTTGCGGCGCGGGGTGAGCCTCGTCGATCTGTCGCGCGAGAGCCTGCTGCCCGCCACGGACGGACCGCCGGAACTGGTCGACAGCGGAGGAGAGTCGCGGCGAGCGGTGGGACTCGCCGCCGGACGCCCACTCGTCGCCCAAGCACGCGTTCCCGAGGGCGCCCACCTGCTCCTCAGCCTCGCGATCCCCCACCCCCTGGCCCTCGCGGGAGAGCCCGGCACCCTGCGGGCGACGGTTGAGAGCGAATCCGGGGGGCGGGCGGAGCTGACAATCCCTCTGCCGGTGTTCGGCGACGACCGCTGGAAGACGGCGCTGATGGACCTGACTCCCGTCGCGGGATCGTCCGTTCACTTCCGTTTCGAGCTGGTAGGCGCACAGCCTGAGAGCCTGACAGCGCTCGCCGTCCCCATCGTCGGCTTGCGCTCTGACTCGCCGCCCACCGTGCTGCTCGTCACCTCCGACACGCACCGCGCGGACCACCTCGGCGCCGCGGGAGGGGGCGTGGAGGTCGAGACGCCCGCCCTGGACGCCCTCGCGACGCGCGGTGTCCTGTTCGAAGATTGCTTCAGCGCGACGAACGTCACCAACCCCTCCCACATCGCGTTGATGACGGCCACGAGCCCGCGCGAGACGGGGATCACGAACAACTACAGCGCCCTCTCCGACGAGGCGCCGACCCTGGCGGAGCAGTTCGCCCGCGCGGGCTACCTGACCTTTGCCGCGACGAGCGCCCGCCACCTCGAACACGCGACCAGCGGCCTCGGTCAGGGGTTCGCGCGCATGGCCTCTCCCAACCGGGCGCGGGACGCGGAGCAGACGATCGACGCCGTCAGGGGCTGGATCGACGACTCTCGCGGTGTGCCGATCTTCGTCTGGCTGCACCTGTTCGACGCCCACGGACCCTATGCTCCGCCCGAGCCCTACATCGAGCGCTACTGGCCCGCCGACCGCGACGCCTTCGACCCCGCCTTGGGGGATGACGGCCGATTGCCTGAGGACTTGCCGCCCGAACTGGAGGGCCTGCGCGATCCCGCCTATCCAGAGGCGCTCTACCGGGGCGAGGTCACCTACCTCGACTTCGAACTCGGGCGCCTCCTGGACCTGCCGCGGTTTCGGGCGGGGATCGTGGCGGTGACCGCGGACCACGGCGAGTCCTTCGGGGCCCACGGCATCTTCTACGGGCACGGGGGCCTCTATCCGGACACGATCCATGTCCCCCTGATTCTCGCCTGGCCCGCGGCGCCGGCGGGGACGCGCGTTTCGAGCCCCGTGCGCCAGCTCGATCTCGGCGCGACCTTGCTCGAGCTGGCGGGCATACCCTCCGGCGAGTTCCCGGGCCGGAGCCTCATGAGCGTCCTGGCGGGAGAGCCGGACAGCCGACCGCGCTACACCCTCGCCGCCCACAAGGAGTCCGCCTCGATCACCTGGGACGGCTGGCACCTGGTGCTGCACCTGCGCGACAACGGCCCCAACTACGGCAAGGTGCGCTTCGCGCGCCACGAGGTGGAGCTCTACAGGCTGACCGACGACCCCGGCTGCGAGAGGTCACTCGTCGAATCTGAGCGCGACATGGTCAAGCGCCTACGCACGGGCTTGATCGGCTGGCTCGCTCGCCCACGGGACCGCGATTGGGTGGAACGCGTCAGCAACGACCGCGACTTGATGCAGGAGCTGGCCAAGCTCGGCTACGTCACAGGCGAGGAGACGGACTCGGACGACGATGTCCTGATCAGCCGCCAGTGCGACTGCGATCGGTGCGGGGCCTTCAGATAGCCCTCGCGCTCACTCCGCCTGGCCGAGACACAAGGTCCGAAACCAGTGGCGCACACCCGTGCACCATGAGCGCCATCGCTCGGCCAGAGCGCCCTCGCCCGCTTCCTCGGCGACGCCGACGCGCAGGGTGAGCTCCTCGCGATTGGTCAGGAGGTACCGCTCGAGATCCGCCGGTCCGGGGTCGGCCAGGGCCAGGGCCGTCGCGCCGGCCGCGACGGCGGCGCGCCGCAAGTGCTCACCGTCCGCGCTCTCCCGGCCCTGGGGAACGGCGTGCCGGAAGAGGACCGTCGGCACGCCGACATCGATGAACCGCTCGTGGCCCCCTTCGCTCTCAAAGGGGATCTCCGAGGTCTGCCAGCCTCCCGCCAGGCGCGAGACGTCCGCCAGGGCGCAGCGGGCGATCACCGCCAGCCCGTTGGGGCGCAGCCGCTTGTGCTGCAGCGCCGGGGCCCCGCGCTCCGCCTGCTCTTCGGGCGAGAGGTCGTGGATGGCGCCGGGATCCGGATGACGCTCCATGAGCGAGAGGGTTCCCGACGGAGCAGCGGAGTCCATCACGGTGTGGACGGCCGCGAACACGTAGTGGGCGCCCTCGGCCAGCCATGCACGTCCGGCTGAGCGCTCGACGCCCCAGAGAAAGACCAGGGTGCGCGCCGGCACCTGGATCTCACCCTCGCGCAGCAACTCCGCCAGGGCCAGGGCGAGGCCCACATGCCCCGCCGCGCCGCCGGCGTTGTCCGACGCTCCGGACCCCTGGAGGTAGGTCACGAGCGCGACCGCCTCGTGGGATCTGGCGGAGCCCTCGATGGTGGCGACGAGAGTGCGCCCTGCATGCGAGCCCGGGGACGGGCCCCCATCCCGCAAGCCCAGCCCCGGAAGCTTGCCGAAGCCTGCCGCCGCCAGGGACGTCGCGAACCCGTCCAGGCACTCGTCGAAACCACCGGCTCCCGGGGTCAGGGGGCGTTCTTGGAAGGAGCGAGTTAGCCCCAGGGTCGCCTGCACGCCGAAGGCCTCGAAGAGGGGGCGCGCGAAGCGCGCCGGGCCGGTCTCGGCGACCACGACTCCGGGACCGTTCGGGTGGAGAGAGGGATCGGCGTACTCCAGACCGACGAACAGCTCCTCGGGGGACGGAAAGTCAGGACCCTGGCAAGCGCCGCAGACGAAGACCAGGGCGGCGGCTGTCAGGAAGGACGGTCGGGGAGAAGGCACCATGGAGAGACCACGGCGGCGTCTCGCGCGATCAGATGTACTTGCTGATCAGAAGCTCGAGGCGCGTCCGAGCTTCTTGTGAGATTGCCTCCGGAGCCGTCATGATCGCATGAGCGAGCGCGCTCTCGCAAGCGGTCTCGCCCATGCCGGCCGCCAGGGGCGCGGAGGCACGGATCAGGTCTCGGGCGCTGCTGACGTTCTTGTGCACGGTCTCAATCACGGTCTCGACGCTGACATCATCGTGCCCCTCATGCCAGCAATCGTAGTCCGTGGCCATGGCGATGGTCGCGTAGCAGATCTCGGCCTCGCGGGCGAGGCGCGCCTCCTGCAGGTTCGTCATGCCGATCACGTCGACGCCCCAGGAACGATAGAGGAGTGACTCCGCGCGTGTGGAGAACTGCGGGCCCTCCATGTTGACGTATGTCCCGCCGTCGTGAACTCTCAGGTCGAGTCCCTTCGCGGCCGTGAGGAGCACCTGGCGCAACTCCTCGCAGATGGGCTCCGCGAACGCGACATGGGCCACGACTCCGTCGCTGAAGAAGGTGTCGGGCCGGTGGCGGGTGCGGTCGAAGAACTGATCGACGAGCACGAAATCCCCGGGGACGATCTCATCGCGCATGGAACCGACGGCGGAGACGGAGAGGATGCGCGAGACGCCGAGCTTCTTCATGCCCCAGATGTTGGCGCGGAAGTTGATCTCGGTCGGGCTGATGCTGTGCCCACGCCCGTGGCGCGGCAGGAACACCATTTCGACCTCCCCCAGCCGACCGGTGCGGAAGGCGTCGCTGGGGGCGCCGAAGGGCGTGGAGAGGTCGACCTCGTGGAGGTCCTCCAGGTCTTCCATGTCGTAGAGGCCCGAGCCTCCCATGACACCGACTACATGCTGATGGCTCATCGTGGATCCTTCGGAGCGCGGGGCTGCCCCCTGGCGGGCACTCAAGCCTAGCGGGGTCGGCGCTGGTTTCCAGGTCGCCTCCCGTCGCGGCGGACGGGAGCAGCGGGGTTCACCAGAATACGCTCCAGAGTGTGTGGGCCGCTCGCTGGTGGTGCTCGTGTTCCAGGCTAGACTGCACCCTTACATGGTGGAGGATGGCGGAGTGAATCCATGGAAGTGAAGGGCCGGAGGCGAGGTGGGTGGGTGCTGCTGGGCGTGGGGCTCGTCGCCTTGGCGCTCCCCGCCCTGCTGCTGCCCCGCGGGCGCTCGGCCAAGGAATGGATCGGGGATCTCAAACAGGGCGATCAGGAGCAGCGCATCATGGCCGCCTACGCCCTGCGCCACGGCGAGAAGGACCACCGCGAGTACACCCTGCGAGCCCTGCTCGACATCGTGCGCTCGGCGGAACCGCGGCTGCAGGAAGTAGCGAGGGACTCAGCGCGACTGGTCGCCGCCCAGGAGATCGCCCTGCTGGTGGACCTCCTCGGAGAGGTGGACGCCGACGACGAGATGGTGCGGGAGTTCTGCGAGGGAGTGCTCCTGAACCACCCCGAAGAAGCGCTGGAGCTGTTGATCGCGGTCGTGGACGACCCGCATGCGAAGGCGCGTCAGCCCGCGGCGAAACTGCTCGCCCGCTTCGGTAGGCCCGCCGTCGAGCCCCTCTCGAAGCTGCTGTGGGACGAGGACCAGAACACGCGCCTGCTCGCCTCCTGGGCCCTGGGCACCATGGGCGCGCAGGCGCAGGGCATCCTGGGACTGCTCAAGTCCAGGGTCAGGGCACCCACGGGCCTCGAACGACGAACGGCCATGCAGGCCATGCTGGCCATCGATCCCCAACACGAGAAGACCCTGCAGCTCGCCCGCGAACTCCTGGATGACAAGGGCCTCGAGACGCGCAGAACGGCTCTCCTCGGCTTCTTCGAGGCCTGGGTGCTGCGCCTGGGCAGGGAGCGTGCGGGGCAGAACAGGGAAGCGCGCGAGGCCCTTGGTGAGGCGTTCAGCGCGGCCCTCGCGCGCTTGCTGGACGACTTCGACGCCCACGCCGAGAACGGAGGCAAGGCTCCCCGCTGAGCCCGCCTCGCTTCCACGAGCGCGTTCAGGGCGAGACCAGGCGGCGCACCTCGCGCGCCAGGATCTCACCCCCCAGCTGATTGCCGCGCGTGTTCCAGTGCGAGTCCCTGCGGTGGTAGAGGTGGCGGCGACCGTCTTCGAGGGCCTCGACGGCGAGAAACTCGGGTAGCAGATCGATGATTTCGAGGCCCAGCTCCTCTGCCCAGCGCGCGATGACGCGCTGGGGCTGAAAGCGATCCATGTGCTGGGCGACAGGCTCGCTCACCATGCGCCAGACTTCCTCCTCCACCTGGTATTCATCGGGGATGAGCAGGAAGGCCAGGGGCGTGTCACCCGCCGCCTCGGCCATGGCCGCCATGTACTTCCGCAAGGCCGGATCGAAACCGCGCTCGGTGTGACAGACCTGTTGTGCTCTGCCCAACTCGAGGAGTTCGAAGCCGTTCGCGGAGAAGGTGGGGCGCTCCAGGGTCACGTCACCCGTCCAGGGGAACTCCGCGGCGGCGGCGGCGAGGGTGTCGACGACCTCGCTCAAAGTCGCGTGCTCGTCCTGCACATGCCCGGCGCCGGCCCCCTCGGCAGAGGCTCGCGCGCGCTCATCGGCCAGGCGCCCCAGGCGCGTGACGAGGCGGGTCAGGTACAGGTGGTCCCGGTCCAGGGCCCAGCGCCCGGCCAGCTCGCGCCGAGCAGGATCGGCGAAGACGATGTCGTTGCCGATGAAGAGGCAGACCACGACCAGGTCCGGCTGCATGGCGAGCGCCTCCTCCGTCAGCAGATGGAGGTACTCCGGCGGCCCCACGCCGGGCGAGCCCATGTTGTAGACGATCACGTCCTCGAGCTCGCGCTCCGCGACCGAGGTGAAGTGCAGGGGAAAGGGCACGACACCCGTGCTGTAGGAGTCCGCGATGGTGACGACGAGCCGCTGGCCTGCCGCGCGCCCGCTGTACTCGTGATCGAAGTCGCCGCGAGAGTTGGCGGGAAACGCGAAGCGCATCGCTCCGGGGGCGTATCGTTTGGCCGCCACGCGATTGCCCGCACCGGTGTCCGCTCCGGCGAGGATCTGGGTCGGGTGGACCGAAGCGAAGGCGCGCAGACCGAGCTCTCCCAGGGCGAGGGCGACGCAGAGGCTGGTGAGCAGCAGGTCGATGGGCCGCAGCACGCGCGTCAGTGCAGGGGTGAGGACCTGGCCGCCGATCACCAGGACGACCGCCAGGCCTCCGGCGGCCAGGCCGGCCGCCATCAGGGTGTTGAGGGGCTGGTAGGGCTGGAAGCGCGCGGCGTTGAGCACCAAGAAGGCCACGACGGCGCAGAACAGGAAGCGCCAGAGGCCGGGGCCCGCCCTTGTGGACGAGTCGCGCCCCACGCCAGCAAGTTGCAGGGCGACCGCTCCCACGCCGGCGGCAGAGCACGCGTAGAGGGCCCAGAGCAGCCGGTCGAAGGCTGGGCCGACCTCGAGCTCGAGTCCGGCGGCGTGGAAGACGGCGCTCCTCAAGGCCAGGATCGAGAGCGTCGCACAGCTCGCCAGGATCGCAAGCCGGACGAGCGCGCGGGCACCACGCGGGTTCGGGCCCTCCGCACCGCGCTCATCGGTCGCGGGTTCTCTTCCTTCCCGAGCCACGCCGGATCATAGCACCCGCTCTGGCTCCGGCCGCCAGCTGGCACCGACCTCCGACCTCATCGCGCCAGCCCGACCTCGTCACCGGACCGGGCTCCAGAGCGCACAAGCCGTTCGCTGATGGCACTTGGGGCCCGTCGGTCCCAGGGAGCCTCCAGCGTGCGACAGGCCGGCGAATCTACCCCCTGCACGCCATGGCATACGAGCTGGTGACGAATCCAGTCTAGCTTCGGTGTCGACGGCCGCCGCCTTCGTTTCGCTGGCCGCCGCTGGCATGGCGGTCGTTGCCCCGGCCTCCGCCGCCACCGCGGTCGCTCCGCTGGCCGCCGCCTCGTTCGCCTCGCTGGCCAGCGCGCTCGTTTCGGTACCCGCCGCCTCCGCGTTCGCCTCGCTGGCCGCCGCCCCGTTCGTTTCGGTAGCCGCCGCTGCCTCGTTCACCTCGCTGGCCGGCGCCTCGTTCGCCTCGCTGGCCGCCGCCCCGTTCGTTTCGGTAGCCG